>Ga0315309_1000018_pt1 | contig 111911 bp, 122 predicted proteins | sample TDP4_MG_FD_203080 | JGI IMG/M metagenome (GOLD analysis project Ga0315309, IMG submission 203080) | Freshwater sediment microbial communities from Lake Towuti, South Sulawesi, Indonesia - TDP4 | ecosystem: Environmental > Aquatic > Freshwater > Lake > Sediment | place: Indonesia: South... | reverse complement strand
TTGATGCTCTCGATGCGGCTGCTTGACCCGAAATTATGCTTTCAGAAACGTCTCTTGGTCCTGAAACCGTGCCAGCGATGAAGACCCCGTCGACGTTTGTATCCACTGGTCTAAGCTTCAAGTGCGCTTCCATCAAAAAGCCGTCTGTCCCTATTGGGATTTTCAGCATTCTCGCCAGCAGAACTTCGTCTTTGTTTGGAATCAGCGGAGTCGAGAGCACAACCCAGTCGGTTAGGAACTTGACTTCAAGTCCAGACAAGGCATCGTAAGCCATCACTTGAAGTTTGCCCTCTGGTGTCTGGGTTATCTCCGGCGGGACCTCTTCCACCTGCCTTATAAATCTCACTTCAAGGTCTCTTGCCCTTCTATAGAAGTCCTCGTATTCCTTGTAAACGCGAAGGTCACCGAAGAGAATTACAACATCCGTTTTTGGAGCTGTCTCTTTTACGAGTATGGCGTTTTTTATCGCGTTCATGCAGCATATCCTCGAACAGTATGGCCATCCCTCCTCCTTGCGCGCTTTAAGGATTCTCCTTAGGAGCTCAGCGGTGTCTGATTTCGGGAAAGCCTCCAGTTCAGACGGTCGGATTTCACCCTTCCTTGCGCCTACGCATTGTATCATAACAACTCTCTCGGGTTCTCCAACTTCCTTTTTCCCCAACATTTCATCCAATTCTCTCTGCGTTATCACGTGTTCGTATACGCCATATTGGTAGAGTCCCTTCGGCGGCGTATAGTTCGATGCGCCAGAAGCGACAATTATTGTGCCTACATTTATTTCCCTGTCACCATTCGGACCTGTTAAAACAGCGTTGAAGTTTCCGACGTATCCTAAAAAGTCTTTCAGGGTTGTTGATGTCATAAGTTCGATGTTTTTGTGAGACTTTACAGCCTTTGTTAGCGGTTCTACAACCTCTGAAGTATCTGCCAATGTTGGGTATAACTTATAGAGTTTTTGAGTTATTCCGCCCGGTTCTTTCTCCTTCTCGATTAAATATACTTTGAAGCCTTGATTTGCCATCGAAAGCGCTGCCGTCATTCCGGCTACACCGGCTCCAATTACGAGCGAAGCGTCTTTAACGTCAACTTCTGGCTCAGTTTGGGGTTCAAGCAGGGCGGCTTTAGCGGCAGCCATTCTGATAATGTCTTTGGCTTTCTCTGTTGCCTTTTCGGGTTCGTGCATGTGCACCCAGCTGCACTGTTCTCGGATGTTTGCCATTTCGAATAGGTATTGGTTTAAGCCTGCTTCCTTACATGCGGCTCTGAATAGAGGTTCGTGTGTCCGCGGAGTGCACGAAGCCACAACCACACGGTTAAGATTGTATTCTTTTATTGCTTTCTTTATTGCCGCTAATCCGGCTTCTGAGCAAGTGTAGAGATTGTGTTCGGCATAGTTGACATGCGGAAGTGTCTTAGCACATTCCGTTACCTCTGGAACGTTTACTACGCCTCCAATGTTTATTCCGCAGTGGCAGATGAAAACGCCCGTGCGTGGCTCTTCGCTCACCTATGACACCTCCTTGCCCACTAGGACTTCAGCCACCCGCGCGGCTGTGGCGCTTCCCTGTGTTATGGAGTCTGGGACATCTCCAGTTTTTGGACCCAGACAATAACCGCACGCGAATATTCCTGGAAAAGTAGTGTCAAGAGGTGTTTTTACAGCGTCTCCCGATTTGAAAAATCCATAGTTATCTAACTCTATCCCTAATGTCTTTGCCAATTCTTCCACCCCCTTTCTGGGGATTAAGGCGGGACATAATACCACTAGGTCGAATTGGATGTGCTGAACAGTTCGGGTTATGGGGTCTTCAAACCAAACTACGAGATTGTTGGTGGCTGGGTCTTCCGAGACTTCTCCCGGGTTACTTCGGATAAATGCTATTCCAAACTCTGATCTTGCTCTGTTCACAAACTCTTGGAAACCTTTGCCGAAAGCCCGCATGTCTATGTAGAAAATTGTGACACGGGTGCCTGGCTCATGCTCCTTTATCAAAACAGCGTCTTTGACCGCATATTTACAGCAGATGCTTGAGCAATAGGAGTGGTTGATCCATTCTCTTCTATCACGGGAACCTATGCACTGTATGAAGGCTATGCTTCTGGGTATTTTTCCATCTAAAGGCCTTATCAAGTGACCGCCTGTTGGACCCGAGGCACATAGCAGGCGCTCTAGCTCCATTGCCGTTATGACGTTTTTGAAGCGCTTATACCCGTATTGTGGGATCACCGAAGGGTCGAACATGTCAAAGCCTGTTGCGACGACTATGGCTCCCACATCCAACTCTATTTCTTCTGGCTGTTGTTCTCTGTTTATGGCGTTGGCTTGGCAGACTTTGTCACATAGACCACACTCAATACAATTGTCTTTGTCTATCACCATTACCCTCGGAACAGCTTGTGGGAAAGGCATGTAGATTGCTTTTCTCATTCCCACATTTTCATCAAACTCGTTTAGTGCTTCTGTTGGGCAGTTGTCAGCGCAGTTTCCGCAGCCAGTGCATTTTGTTTCATCCACATATCTTGGCTTTCTAAGAACCTTAACTCTAAAGTTGCCGATGGATCCCTTTACCTCCCTCACTTCCGAGTAGGTTAATAATTGAACATTTGGATGATGGGCACATTCTATCATTTTTGGCGCTAAGATGCACATGGAGCAGTCCATCGTCGGAAAAGTCTTATCAAGCTGCGCCATTCTCCCGCCGATGCTTGGACTCTTCTCCACCATGTATACTTTAAAGCCCCTGTTCGCCAGATCCAGGGATGCTTGTATGCCGGCGATCCCGCCGCCAATAACCGCAACTCCTTTTTGCACTTCACGTTGCCTCCTTTATACTCAGAACTTTGGTTATGGGAACTTTGTGGGCTCGAATTTCCCAGTCTTCGAGTTTCATACCCATCGCCATTCTAAGCAACTCCGCAAAATGAATTACAGGCAAGTTGTATTCCTCTTTTAAGTGTCTTTTAATCTCCAATTGACCCATATCAAGCTCAACATAACAGAATGGACAAACAGTAACTATGCAATCGACGCCTGAACTTTTTATGCTATCCAATTTGTGTTTTGCAACTTGCGAGGCGACCTCATCGTTTACGCCCCGTAAAGGACCTCCACAACAAGCTTCTTTCCGCTCATAGGCAATTGATTTTGCACCAGTTGCCTCTACAAGCGCGTCTAAAGCGGTGATACCTCTCCACTCGCCGAAATGTATTCGCTTGGGCTTTGTTAAGTGGCAACCGGGCTGCACCGCGACTTTGAGTCCATTAAAAGGCTCTTTAACAGCGTTCTTCACTTTTTCCAATCCCACATCCTCGTATAGAACATCGATGAAGCTCTTCACATTTGTTTTTCCTTTAAACTGTAATTCTACGTCAGCGAGAATATTGTTCACTTTTTTTCTGGTCTCCTTGTCTTCTCTTAATATTGTATTTGTCATTAATAGCGATTCATAGCAGTCATTACATAGAGTCAAAATGTCAAGTCCCATTTTTTCAGCGATACAGAGGTTTCTAGCGGCTAATGCAAGCCAGCTTGCGTAATCCACGGATTGTATACTAAATGGTGCGCAGCAATTTGCGCCTTCCATCTCTACAAGCTCTATGCCTAGTTCTGGGGCTATTTTTCGGATGGAATTTTCATAGTTTGGTTCTCTTGCTGGTATTAAACAGCCTAGAAAGAAAGCGTATTTCATATGCCTCACGAACCTTTATAGATCAACTTATCAAAGGATGTTTTTCTTAAGATTTTTTGAACAGCCTCAACATCAAACGATGGTTCTTTACCCAGTCCATATTTTTCTCTCTGAATCAAAGCCGTTCTGGTTGGTGTTACGACTCGTGCAGTTTCGAATAGACTGCGGGCTTGAGCGACTATTCCCGTTGGAATGTTTCCTTCTCTAACCGCTAGATTTCTCATTGCAAACATGGTTTCACCTACGTCTCCGCCTTGTGGGCATCTGTCGAGGCATGTGAAGCATGAAAGGCAGTGCCATAGCAGTGGTCCACTTAAGACGTCTGGGCGTAACCCGAGTATAATCATCTCCATCAGTTTCCTTGGATTATGCTCTTCAACGACTCTGGCAACTGGGCAGCTGCTTGTACACCTTCCGCACTGTATACATACGAGGACTCCTCGACCTCGAGGCGTGTTGGCGACTTCGTGCATGAAATAGGCATCTAGCAAACTCAAGTTAAGCCTCTCCATTTACCGACTTTGGTATATCTATAAAAACAATTAATAAATATAGTTTTAGGTAAATGCGGCAAATTGGTTTTAGACGTTGTCTAGTCCACATTCAAAGCCTACTGTGACCATGGAATTTCAACATAAAATTGGGCATTATCTTAATAAGAAAGTTTACATATGAGAAAGTTTCTAAAACACGAAAACCGAAGCAATATTTCCGCTAACATCCATGCGTGGATGGAAAACAATGGGCGAAAAAGTTGGAGCTGTTCTAGTTGTTGGTGGCGGGATCGCCGGCATACAAGCATCCCTGGATCTGGCTGATTCTGGCTTCAAGGTTTACCTTTTAGATGAGTCAACAAGCATCGGCGGAACAATGGCGCAGCTAGACAAGACATTTCCGACAAACGATTGTTCAATGTGTATATTGGCGCCTAAACTTGTTAATGCTGGTAGGCATCCAAACATCCAGTTAATAACAAATTCTGAGTTGAAAGAAGTCAAGGGAGAGGCCGGAAACTTTGAGGTAGCAATACTGAAACGTCCACGTTTGATAGACACGGAAAAATGCACTGCCTGCGGAGTCTGCGCTCAAAACTGTCCAGTTGAGGTGCCAAACGAATTCGACATCAACTTAGGGATAAGAAAAGCAATATACGTTCCTTTTCCACAAGCCGTGCCGCTGAAATATGCCATCGACGAAGAAAATTGCATTAAATGTCGCCTCTGTGAAAAACTCTGCTCTCCCAAAGCCATAGACTTTGATCAACAACCTGAAACGGTCAAAATCCATGTCGGAGCCATAATACTAGCACCCGGATTCGAAGAATTCGACCCTCGTTTAAAAAGCGAATATGGTTATGGACGCTACTTGAACGTTGTCTCAAGCATAGAGTTCGAGCGCATATTAAGCGCCTCTGGCCCCTTCGGCGGGAACATCCTGCGTCCTTCTGATGGGAAAATCCCGCGGAAAATTGCTTTCATTCAATGCGTAGGCTCGCGTGACGCTCAGATTGGAAACAACTACTGCTCCGCTGCTTGCTGCATGTACAGCATAAAGGAAACGGTAATCGCCAGAGAACATGCAGCTGAACTGGAGTGCACAGTCTTTTACATGGATATGAGGGCCTACGGAAAGGAATTTGACGCATATTACAACCGAGCGAAAGAAGAACATGGCGTAAGGTTTGTAAGGTCAAGGGTTGCAAGCGTAGAAGAAGATCCCATAACACGCAACCTCTTTGTGCATTACGCTGAAGATGAAGATCCGAAAATCGAAGAATTCGACATGGTTATCCTTTCCGTGGGGATGAAGCCTCCAAAAAACGTGGAAAAACTGGTGGAAATTTTAGGAATAAAACTCAACCGATACGAATTTTGCCAGACAGAGACTTTCTCACCAATAGAAACTTCAAGGCTAGGCATTCTCGTATGCGGCGCATTTGCTTCGCCTAAGGATATTCCCGAAAGCGTTGCACAAGGGAGCGCCGCAGCGGCAAAGGCAATGGCCATGATCGCTTCTGAAAGGGGGAAGCTAATAGCGATTAAGGAGTATCCGTCTGAAAGAGACGTTAGCCGAGAAGAGCCTCGCATAGGAGTTTTCATCTGCCACTGCGGAATAAACATTGGAGGCGTAGTAAACGTTCCAGAAGTCGTAGAACATGCCAAACAACTGCAAAACGTAGTTCACGCAGAAGACAACCTTTACACATGCTCGCAAGACACCCAAGTAAGAATCCGAGAAAAGGTAAAGGAGCTAAACCTTAACCGTGTAGTTGTGGCTTCGTGCACGCCCAGAACCCACGAACCCCTCTTCCGGGAAACAATACAGGAAGCAGGGCTCAACATCTACTTATTTGAGATGGCTAACATCAGAGACCAGTGCAGCTGGGTGCACATGCACGAACCCGAAAAGGCAACAGAGAAAGCTAAGGATTTGGTGACAGCGGCTGTTTCCAAAGCTCAGCTGTTGAGACCTTTAAAGAAGCCTGTTACAAACGTCATTCCTGTCGGGTTAGTTATCGGTGGTGGTCTATCCGGGATGACTGCTGCTTTGGAGTTGGCGAAGCAGGGTTTTGATGTTCACTTAGTCGAGAAGGAAGGGGAACTTGGGGGACACCTGCGCCACATCTATTACTTACTTGGGTCTGAAAATCCGCAGGAAATGTTAAAGTCTATTATTAGAGATGTTAATGAAAATGAGAAAATTCACGTTTACCTTAACACAGAAATTGTTAAAATCGATGGTTATGTTGGGAACTTTAAGATAACCATTCGTTCTGATGGAAATGAAAAACAAATCGAACACGGCGTCATCATAGTGGCAACAGGAGCCACAGAGTATAAGCCAACCGAATATCTTTATAGTGTTAATCCCAGAGTTTTAACACAGCACGAATTAGAAGACAGGTTAGCTAAGAGTCAATTTGACGCCAAAACCGTTGCTATGATTCAATGTGTTGGTTCAAGAAATGAAGCGAGACCAAACTGCTCCAGGATATGTTGTTCCCAAGCGATAAAAAACGCATTAAAAATCAAGGAGCTGTCTCCCGAGACCGAGATTTACGTGCTCTACAAGGACATCAGGACGTACGGATTTAAAGAGGACTATTACCGCGAAGCCGCAGATAAAGGAGTTTTGTTCCTGCGTTATGATGACGAACACGAGCCCAAAGTTGTTCAAGAAAACGGTAAGCTGCAGGTTTTGGCTTGGGAGCCCATCTTAAAAACTTGGGTTCCCATCGAAACGGACATATTAGCATTAAGTGTGGCCTTGGTTCCAAACCCTGACAGCAAAAGCCTGGCGGAAATGTTAAAAGTTTCCTTATCCAAGGATGGTTTCTTCCTAGAAGCTCACATGAAGCTTCGCCCAATCGATTTCGCGACTGATGGCATTTTCCTCTGCGGGTTGGCTCATTGGCCAAAATTTATTGAAGAAAGCATTTCACAGGCAAGCGGAGCTGTAGCCAAAGCCGCCACTATACTGTCTAAGAAAACGCTGGAAGCTGAGGGTGCAGTGGCGTATGTTAATGAGAACCTGTGTATTGGATGTGGACGTTGCATAAGTGTCTGCCCGTATGGCGCCATGGAGAAGAATGAAAAGGGTTTAGCAAGGGTAACAGATGTTCTCTGTAAGGGTTGCGGTAATTGCTCCGTCACCTGTCCCACGGGAGCGATTACAATGGAGCATTTCACCAACAAACAAATCAACGCAATGATTACGGCTGTTGTTGGGGGTTAAAAAGTGGTTGCTGAACCAAAAATTGTGGCTTTTCTCTGTAATTGGTGCGCCTACGCAGGCGCCGACCTCGCTGGCGTGAGCAGAATAGGCTATCCACCGAATATCAGGGTCATACGGGTAATGTGTTCAGGAAGAGTCGACCCGGCGTTTATTATCAGAGCCTTTGAAACTGGGGCAGATGGCGTCTTAGTTGGTGGATGTCACCCAGGCACTTGTCATTATGTGAGCGGAAATTTGGAAGCCGAGAAAAGAATGGAGAACACAAAAAAACTTTTGAAGCTGATTGGGCTTGGACCCGAAAGGCTTCGTTTGGAATGGATTTCGGCTTCAGAGGGGGGAAAATTCGCCCAAGTCGTAACCGAATTTACAGAAGAACTGCGCAAAATGGGACCGAACCCATTAAAGGCTAAAGCCAAAATGGAGGCTCCTATAAACACGAAGCAGGCAATTTCTGAGGCAGTTAAGAAAACGAATGTTCAATACTGCCTCGAATGTGGGAAGTGTTCTGGCAGCTGCCCGATATCGAAGGTTAATGATGCCTTTTCTCCGAGGCGTGTCGTTGAAAGGTCTTTGTTGGGCTTTGAGGAAAGAGTGTTGTCTGGCACAGACCTTTGGACCTGTCTGACGTGCTTCTTGTGTACTGAAAGGTGTCCATCAGATGTGAGATTTCCAGAGTTTGTTAGGGCATGCAGGCCCATGGCCTCCGTGGAATTGAAGGAGGAACTTTGCGCTCACAGAGGAATACCCATGGCTCTATCAAGGATGATGCTAAACCCAAAAATCAAACAAGATAGGATGGGCTGGCTCCCTGAAGGAGCTGAAATTTCCAAACGGGGAGATATGCTCTACTTTGTTGGTTGCATCCCATACTTTGATGTAATCTTCGAAGATTTCAATTTGGAACTCCTAAAAATTCCCCAAAGCGTGGTGAAAATCCTTAACAATGTCGGGATTAAGCCGGCGTTGCTGAGCAATGAGAAATGTTGCGGTCATGACATGCTGTGGACAGGAGACCTAGAAAATTTCGAAAAACTGGCGAAGAAGAATGTGGCAGACTTCAAAAGAGCTAGAGCAACCAGAATAGTCACGGCTTGTCCAGAATGTTACAGAACCCTCAAAAAGGACTACGCTGAGGTGCTCGGCAACTTTGACTTTGAAGTCTTGCACATCTCAGAACTACTTTCCGAACTAGTTGATAAGGGTGAGCTCAAATTTGACGCTGGATTCTCGAAAAAAGTGGTCTATCACGACCCGTGTAGACTTGGTAGACATATGGGTGTCTATGAGCCGCCTAGAAAAGTAATAACCAGCATTCCAGGAGTCGGTCTGTTGGAGATGGGGAGAAATCGTGAAAACGCGATTTGCTGCGGAGTGAGTTCCTTCATGTCTTGTAACAAGTACTCTAAGGAAGTCCGGATGGACAGGCTTAGGGAGGCAAAGGCCACGGGAGCCGACTTGTTGGTTACAACGTGTCCAAAGTGCCAAATCCATTGGAGATGCCTCACGACCGAAAAACCACCAATCGACCCAGAGATAGTAACTATGGAAATGCGCGACTTTTCGGTGTTAGTGGCGGAGGCAATGCGCTAGAGGAGTGAAAGTATGAAAGCCAACGAGTCTGTGTTAGTTATTGGCGGCGGAATCGCAGGAATGCAAGCGAGTTTAGATCTAGCCAACCGCGGGTCAAAGGTCTACTTGGTTGAAAAAACCCCGAGCATAGGTGGTAGGATGGCGCAGCTAGACAAGACTTTTCCGACCATGGACTGTTCAATCTGCATACTTGCCCCAAAGATGATCGAGTGTCTTCGCCATCCAAACATCACGTTACTGACCTACTCTGAATTACAGAGCGTCAAGGGGTCAGCTGGGAACTTCAGAGTTGAAGTGCTGAAGAAGCCTAGGTTCATCGACGAGAACAAGTGTACGGGTTGTGGAGAATGTGCCCAATACTGTCCAACCGAGGTCCCGAATGAATTTGATATGAATCTCGGCATTCGTAAAGCAATTTATATTCCATTCCCTCAAGCCGTCCCCCTCAAGTATACAATCGATGAAGAAAACTGCATCAAGTGTAGGCTGTGTCAAAAAATATGTAAGGCTGGAGCGGTCGACTTCGATCAGAAGCCTGAAACCGTTAATCTCAAAGTCGGCGCCATCATAGTGGCAACGGGCTTTGAACTCTTCGATGCCGGTAGGATAAGGGAGTATGGTTATGGTAAATATAGAGACGTTTTGACAAGCTTGGAGTTTGAGAGGCTACTCTCCGCTTCAGGGCCGATCGGAGGTCATCTCTTAAGATTGTCAGATGGGTGTGTTCCGAGAAGAATCGCGTTTATTCAATGCGTTGGCTCAAGAAGTCTGAAGGGAGGGGTTCAGTTCTGCTCAAGCTCTTGTTGTGTGTATGCCACAAAGGAGGCAATCTTGGTTAGGGAACACCATCCTGAATGCGAGGTTTACATTTTCTACAATGAACTCAAGGTATTCGGGAAAGGTTTCCAAGACTTCGTCAAGAGAGCCCAAAATGAATGGGGCGTAAAATACATTAGGGCGCTTCCAGGGGAAGTGGTGGAAGACCCAAAAACACACAGTCTTATAATCTGGTACGAGGACACCAAAGAAAACATGACAAAAAACACAGAGATTGACCTAGTGGTGCTTTGCCCTGCACTGGTCCCGAGGATAGCAAATAAGGAATTGGCGGGAATTCTGGGATTAGAACTCGATAAGTACGGTTTCTTCAAGCCCCGAGACGTGCTCTACACACCAGTAGACACAAACGTTCCGGGCATTTTCATATGCGGATACTGTCAAGGCCCTAAGGACATTCCTGAATCCGTTGCGCAAGCCAGTGGGGCAGCTGCAAGAGCTGCTGAGGTAATAGCATTGTCATCGAGCGGAGGGGTGCGCTAGAATGGAAAGCAAAGAAGAGGCTCCGAGAATAGGCGTTTTCATCTGTCATTGCGGCATTAACATAGGCGGGGTAGTTAACGTACCAGAGGTTGTGGAATACTCTAAGACCTTGCTAGGAGTTGTTTATGCCGAGGACAATCTTTACACTTGCTCCTCAGAAGGCATAAGCAAGATAAAAGAAGGCATAGCGAAACACAACCTTAACAGGGTTATAGTTGCCTCTTGCACGCCCAGAACCCACGAGCCACTCTTCAGAGCAGCCTGCGAAGAAGCTGGTGTGAATAAGTACCTTTTTGAAATGGCAAACATTCGAGACCAGTGCTCATGGGCTCATATGCACGAGCCTGAAAAGGCCACCGAAAAGGCGAAAGACCTTGTTCGCATGGCTGTTGCCAAGGCTCGTTTACTAAAGCCGCTTGAAGAACCGGAAATAGATGTGGCGCCTTCAGCCCTAATTGTTGGCGGTGGCGTTTCAAGCATGACAGCGGCTCTCTGTCTGGCCAATCAAGGTTTTAAGGTTCATATCGTCGAGAGAGAACCCGAACTCGGCGGCATGCTTAGGCACCTACATAAACTATATCCGAGTATGGAAGATGCTTCGCAAGGTCTAAGTCAAATCGTCAACAGCGTAAACTCTAACAAGAGTATAGATGTGTTAACGTCGACCGTTGTAAAGGAAGTAAAAGGGTTCATTGGAAACTTTGAAGTGACTGTTGAAAGAATGAACGGAGAGACTACGAATTTTGGAGTGGGTACCATAATTGTTGCTACAGGAGCAGCCAATTTTGAGCCCGTTGGGATGTATGGATACGGCGAATACGACAACGTTATAACTCAGCTTCAGCTTGAACAACTCCTCAAAAATGGTCGACTAGAAAAGCCTGAAAAAGTGGTTATGATCCAGTGCGTTGGCGCTAGAGAAGAAAAGGGCAGAACCTACTGTTCCAGAATATGCTGCATGACAGCTCTGAAAAACGCCATGCACATCAAGGAGTTGTCTCCAGACACGGATGTTTATATTCTCTTCCGAGATCTCCAAACTTATGGGACGCACCACGAAGATTGGCACCGAAGGGCCCAAGATAAAGGTATAAAGTTCATTAAATACGTTCTTGAAAAACCCCCACAAGTTGCTCAAAGAGAAGACGGAAAAATAACCATCAATGTCTATCACGCGCTTCTAGGCGAAGAAGTCAAAATCAGTAGCGATCTACTCGTTTTGTCGACACCTCTGATTCCTCAAGAAGGAGCGAAGGAACTGTCGCAGTTGCTTAAGGTGCCAGTTGGCCCTGACGGTTTCTTCTTTGAGGCTCACGTCAAATTGAGGCCGATCGATTTCGCGACTGATGGAATCTACGTGTGTGGTACGGCTCACAGTCCAAAAGACGTAGCCGAAAGTGTATCACAAGCCTTCGGTGTTGCTTCGAGGGCAGCCATCCCGATGGCTGTTAAACGCCTAAGAGTTGAAGCGATTACAGCGACGGTGGATGAAAGTGTCTGCAGTGGTTGTGGAACATGCGTCAAACTGTGTCCATACGGCGCTATCCAAAAGGATGAGAAGGGTGTCGCTAAGGTGACATCGGTTGTCTGTAAGGGATGTGGAACCTGCGCAGCCAGCTGCCCAGAACGGGCAATCACGATGCGCCACTTTACAGATGAACAGGTTAGGGCTCAAGCTCTTGCGGCCCTTGGGAGGGTTTATGCTTGACATTTGAGCCGAGAATAGTTGGGTTTTTGTGTAATTGGTGTTCGTATGCCGGAGCTGACCTAGCCGGAGTAAGCAGAATCCAATACCCCACAAACATACGAATCATAAGGCTTATGTGTAGCGGAAGGGTTGACCCGGTTATCGTTTTGGACACTCTTATCAATGGTGCTGACGGCGTCTTGGTAATGGGTTGCCATTTCGGAGACTGCCACTACACAGTAGGGAACTTTTACGCTGAACGAAAGTTTAGAATGTTGAAGAAGCTGATAGCGCTAACGGATTTGGAAGGTGGGCGTCTACGGCTCGAATGGGTGTCGGCATCGGAAGGGTCACGATTTGCAGACATAGTCAGAGAGTTCACCAATCAGATAAAAACATTGGGTCCGTCTCCCCTAGCCGGTGAGAACCCTAAACGCGATTTGTTGCAGAACATGCAGGCGGCTCAGATGGCGGCGGCGAGCTTCAGGTTAAGAGTGTTGGTGGGTAGAGAAAAGGGCCTCGTTGATGAAGGGAACGTGTACGGAGAGAAGCTATCGCAAGAGGAGTTTGACAGGGTTATGGATGATGCCGTAACCGCCGAATATCTGCGTAGTAAAATCTATCTTATGGTGAGAAAGGAGCCTTTATCAGTTAAGGAGTTATCCAAACGTCTGGGTTTGGATTCACAAAAAGCTCTACGACACATCGTGGCTATGAAGCGACACGGTATGGTCGCCGTTGGTCGGGTTGAAGGAACAACCCCGTTATATATAGCTTTGGAGATGGGAAGATGAAGGAAAAAGTAGGCGCCGTTCTCGTAGTAGGAGGCGGGGTTGCAGGGATACAAGCATCTCTGGATTTAGCAGATTCTGGCTTTAGAGCGTATTTGATTGATCAAGGACCAAGCATAGGCGGGGTAATGGCTCAGCTTGACAAGACATTTCCGACAAACGATTGTTCAATGTGTATTCTCTCGCCAAAACTCGTAGCAACCGGAAGACATCCAAACATCACGATTTTGACGAACGCGGAAATAATGGGCTTGAGCGGCGAAGCCGGGAACTTCGAAGTAAGAATTCGAAAGAGAAGCCGTTACATAATCGAAGACAAATGCAACGGGTGCGGTTTATGTGCACAGAAGTGCCCCATAGAAGCAATAGACGTGTTTAATGAAGGATTAAGCGAGAGAAGCGCAATTTACGTGGATTACCCGCAAGCTGTTCCGTTGAAGTACATGATAGACCGTGAAAAATGCATCGGATGCGGAACGTGCTATGAAATCTGCAAGGCAAAGGCAATTGAATATGATCAAAAAGATAGTGAAGCAACACTAAAAGTGGGTTCAATAATACTTGCGCCAGGATTCGAACCCTTTGACGCAAAACTGAAAAGCGAGTATGGTTATGGGCGTTTCCCCAACGTAGTAACGAGTATAGAGTTTGAACGCATTTTAAGCGCTTCCGGACCATACGGAGGACTGGTTTTAAGATCTTCGGATGGCGAAATCCCAAAGAAGATAGCTTTTATTCAATGTGTTGGCTCTCGTGACGCTCAGCTTGGAAATAAGTACTGTTCTGCAGCGTGCTGCATGTACGGAATTAAAGAGGCAGTCATTGCTAAGGAACACATTCCCACCAAGCTGGATGCCACAATCTTTTACATGGACATGCGCGCCTACGGAAAAGAGTTTGACGCCTATTATAACCGCGCTCAAGATGAGTACGGCATAAAATTCGTAAGGTCAAGGGTGGCAAGCATTACAGAAGACCCCTTAACACAGAATCTTTTTGTCCACTATGTTGAGAATGAGACGCCCAAAACAGAAGAGTTCGACATGATTATTCTATCGATTGGAATGCGACCACCAAAGAATGTAGAAAAGTTAGCTGAAGTTTTGGGAATAGAGCTAAACAACTATGGATTCTGTGAAACCAATCATTTCTCGCCATTAGAAACATCAAAGCCGGGAATATTTGTTTGCGGAGCGTTCGGCGCTCCGAAGGATATTCCTGAAAGCGTTGCACAAGCGAGCGGGGCGGCAGCAAAGGCGATGGGAACAATTGCTTCTGAAAGGGGAAAGCTAGTGACTTTGAAAGAGTATCCGCCTGAAAGAGATGTAAGCCAGGAAGAGCCTCGCATAGGTGTTTTCGTTTGCCACTGTGGAATAAACATAGGCGGAGTAGTGAATGTTCCTGAAGTGGTAGAGTATGCTAAAACATTACCTTATGTTGTTTATGCGGAATCCAACCTTTACACTTGCTCGCAGGATACACAGAAACTGATTAGAGAAAAAATCCAACAGTACAATCTCAACCGTGTGGTTGTGGCTTCCTGCACTCCGCGGACGCACGAGCCGTTATTCAGGGAAACAGTTCAAGAGGCTGGGCTGAACCTCTACTTGTTTGAGATGGCTAACATTCGGGACCAGTGCAGCTGGGTGCACATGCACGAGCCTGAAAAAGCAACGGAGAAAGCCAGAGACCTGATCCGCTCGGTAGTTGCAAAAGCAAGGCTTCTGAAACCCTTGAAAAAGCCGCTGATTAACGTCACACCCGTAGGCTTGGTCATAGGTGGCGGCGTCTCCGGCATGACCGCTGCCCTAGAACTCGCAAAACAAGGGTTTGAGGTGCATCTCGTCGAAAGAGAGAAAGAGTTGGGTGGGCATCTTCGTAAACTTCACTACTTGCTTGAAGGAGAGGACCCGAAGGAGAAGCTGAACGCTTTGATCAAAGAGGTTACGGAGAACGACAAAATACACGTTTACCTAGGAGCAGAAGTTGTTGATCTTTCTGGTTTCGTTGGCAACTTCAAATCAAAGATAAAGCAGCAAAATGGCAAAGAAAAGGAAGTTGAACACGGCGTGGTAATAGTAGCAACTGGTGCGGTTGAATACAAGCCTACGGAATACCTTTATGGTAAAGATTCAAGAGTGATGACCCAACATGAGTTGGAAGAAAAAATCGCGGATGGGAAGTTTGACGCTAAGAACGTCGTCATGATTCAGTGTGTCGGAGCGAGAGATGAGAGGCGACCAAACTGTGCAAGGATATGCTGTGGACAGGCGATAAAAAACGCCTTGAAAATCAAGGAAGTAAGCCCAGAAACAGAAGTCTACGTTTTATACAAGGATGTTAGATCATACGGCTTCAAAGAAGATTACTACCGTGAAGCGGCAACAAGAGGCGTTCTTTTTATAAATTATGAAGATGAGAGAAAACCGCAAGTTCTAAACGAAAGTGAAAAAATCAAAGTAACGTTCTGGGAGCCAGTAATAAAAGAAGAAGTCGAAATCGAACCGGATCTCGTAGTTCTGAGTGCTGCCACCGTTCCGAATCCCGACAACAAACGAGTTGCGGAAATGCTTAAGGTGCCACTAACGAAGGACGGCTTTTTCTTAGAGGCCCATATGAAACTTAGACCCGTGGACTTCGCAACCGAAGGCGTGTTTTTCTGCGGAATGGCTCACTCGCCAAAATACATAGACGAAAGCATTGCGCAATCCTGTGCAGCAGCCGCAAGGGCAACAACCATACTCGCTAGGCCAATGCTTGAGATGGAAGGAATCGTAGCCAATGTAAACGAAGATTTATGTAGCGGATGTAGGATTTGTGAATATTTATGTCCGTACGGTGCTATCGAAATGAAGGAAAAAGACGGCAAACCCATAGCACACGTAATTGAAGCCTTGTGTAAAGGCTGCGGCGTATGCGGCACAGCGTGTCCAACCAAAGCCATCATAATGGGTCACTTCACCACGGAAGAGATACTCGCTCAAGTCAAAGCCGCGCTGATGGAGGTAAAAGCATGAGCGAAGAGGAATTTGAGCCGAAAATCATCGGTTTTCTATGCAACTGGTGCTCCTATGCAGGCGCGGACCTGGCCGGAGTAAGCAGAATTCAATACCCTCCAAACATAAGGATCATACGCGTCATGTGCAGCGGCAGAATTGATCCTGCTTTTATTCTTGAGGCTTTAAAGGATGGCGCTGACGGAGTGCTCGTCGCTGGATGCCACCTGCCATCAGACTGCCATTACCTAAGTGGAAACTTTAAGGCTTTAAGGAGGATAATTCTTTTAAAGAGGGTTCTGCAAGATTTCGGAATCGAACCTGAACGTGTGCGGATTGAGTGGGTTTCAGCCAGCGAAGGAGACAAATTCGCTACAGTCGTACGGGATATGGTTGAGGAAATAAAGAAGCTTGGTCCAAACCCGTTAAAAAGTATGGAGGAAAAAGCCTGATGTCCGAAACAGAGGAAAAGCGAATAAAAGCATCGGAAATAGACCCGAAGTTCAAGTACGAAATCGCAAAGATGCATGGCGGAGAAAAGCTGATGCGATGCTTCCAGTGTGGAACATGCACGTCAGACTGCCCAATCGCAAGATTTAGCGACACCTATAGGCCGAGACAGATAATTCGTATGACACAGCTTGGACTGAGAGAAAGAGTGTTAAGCAGCGACACCTTGTGGCTGTGTGCATCTTGTTTTACCTGCACTGACCGTTGCCCACAAGACGTTGAAGTTGCCAGCGTTATACGCGTGCTGAGAAACTTGGCAGTAGAGAAGGGTTTTGTCCCGCAAGTTTTCAAGGAGCAAGGCGCCAGCATACTTGAATCAGGTTACGCTTACAAAATTCCAGATTTGAGAATAAAGAAAAGAGAATCCTTAGGATTGCCACCTTTACCCAGAGGCAACCCCGAAAGCATAAGAAAAACACTTCGTGAAGTGGGTTTTCTCAAGTTTATCGAAAAGAAAGGTGAGGAAAGTGGCAGAAAATAAGTACCTAATGTTTCTCGGATGCGCAATCCCCTACAGAGTTTCATCCTACGAAATCTCAGCACGAAAGATTCTCCAAAAACTAGGCGTAGAACTCATTGAAATGCAAGAGTTTAATTGCTGCGGTCTCCCCATGGACCCAGCAAGCCACGAAATGATGCTTATACTGGCGGCACGAAACCTAGCCCTAGCGGAGCAGAAAGGACTAAACATTTTAACCCTCTGCCCAGGCTGCGCGGGCACATTAAAAAAGGTTAACAAAACGCTGAAAGAAGACAAGGCTTTACGCGAAGAAATAAACAAGCATTTGAAAGAGGCAGGATTAGAGTTTAAGGGAACGGTAGACGCAAAACATTTGATGCAAGCCTTGATCGAAGACGTCGGCTTAGAGAAGATAAAAAATGCCGTTGTTAAACCGCTTACAACGCTTAAGGTCGCTGAACACAACGGCTGTCACATTTTGAGACCAAGAGAATTCATCGGATTTGACGACCCAGAAGACCCTAAAACACTTAAAGCTTTAGTCGAGGCTACTGGTGCGACGTGCCTAGATTACATGGATGAAACAGAGTGTTGTGGTGCGCCAAGCGTGGGGGTAAGCGACAAGATTGCACTCCAACTCGCAAGGGATAAGCTTAATCACATCAAGGTAGTTGGCGCACAGGCTATGGTAACCATTTGTCCCTTCTGTCACATAATGTATGATACAAACGAACTGCGCATAGAAAAGATGTTCAACGAGACATACGGAATCCCTGTACTGCACTATCCACAGCTTCTAGGTCTAGCAATGGGCATACCGCCTGAAGAGCTTGCTTTCAACGAACTGAGGGTTGACGCCTCAAAAATCATTAAGGCAACAAGCTGAATGTTAAAATGGCCAAAGAGAAACTAAAAATCGCCCTTTACTGGGCTGCAAGCTGTGGCGGATGCGAAATCGCAGTTTTGGACATAAACGAGAAAATATTGGATGTTTTACAAATCGCAGACATCGTTTTCTGGCCCGTAGCCATGGACATCAAATACAAGGATGTCGAAAACATGCCAGACAAATACATAGACGTCTGCTTCTTCAACGGCGGAATACGAAACGAAGAGCAAGAACACATGGCTAAACTTCTGAGGCAGAAATCAAAAATGTTGATTGCTTATGGAGCTTGCGCCCATCTTGGAGGAGTTCCAGGGTTAGCAAATGTAGCTAATAGGGAAGAGATTTTTGAAAAAGTGTATAGCAGAACTTTCTCGACGGCAAATCCCAACAAAATAACGCCGAAAACCAAAGTGAATGTCAAGGAGGGAGAGTTGGAGCTTCCAGAATTCTACGATACCGTTAGAACATTAGACCAAACAGTGGATGTCGACTACTATGTTCCGGGCTGTCCCCCAGCTGTTGAACGCACGCTATTCGCTGTAGAGGCAATAGCAAAAGGTGAACTGCCACCGAAGGGTTCTGTTCTGGCACCATTAAAGTCCGTTTGTGATGACTGCCCAAGGAAAAAAGAGAACAAAAAAATCTCCAAAATATATCGCGTTTACGAGAAGATCCCTGAGCCTGAAAGGTGTTTGCTTGAGCAGGGAATACTCTGCATGGGTCCAGCAACCCGAGGCGGATGCGGGGCTAGATGCTTGAAAGCAGATATGCCGTGCACGGGATGTGGTGGACCGTGCCCCAACTCACCTGAACAAGGGGCAGCCATGATAAGCGCACTAGCGTCTATACTGGGCTTGGAAGAAGAGAAAGAAAAATACACTGAAGAAGAAGTCGAGAAACTAATTGGTCAGATAAAAGACCCGCTTGGAACCTTCTACATGTACGCTTTACCATCGTCAATTCTCAGAAGGAAGGTTATCAAACAATGAAGAAGGTGGTCATAGACCCTATAACAAGACTCGAGGGCCACGGAAAAATCTCCATATTTTTAAACGAAGGCGGAGAGGTGGAAAACGCCTACTTCCAGGTTCCAGAGCTTAGAGGTTTCGAAAGGTTCTGTATTGGAAGAAAGGCTGAAGACATGCCGCTTTTGACGCCCAGAATCTGCGGGGTCTGCCCAGTGGCACACCACTTTGCTTCAACGAAAGCCCTAGACGCCGCATTCAACGTTGAACCTCCATCCGCTGCGAAAAAGCTTAGGGAACTCATGTATTGCGGCTACTATGTCTATGACCACACGTTGCACTTCTATTATCTTGGCGGACCAGACTTTGTGGTTGGGCCAGACGCTCCGCCAGAGAAAAGAAACGTTATAGGCGTTATTGAAAAGGCGGGGCTAGAAATAGGCAAGGAAGTCATCAAGCATAGGGCGTATGGACAGAGGATAACTGAACTTATCGGGGGGAAAGCCACCCATCCGGTCTGCGGATTGCCAGGCGGGATATCTAAACCGTTAAGCGAAGAGGAAAGGCAAGAAATTGAAAAGATGGCCATGTCCTCTGTGGAGTTTGCGAAGTTTACTTTGAAACTTTTTCACGACATTGTTCTGGGAAACAGCAAGTATGTTGACTTGATTAAAAGCGACGCTTACACTTTAAAGACCTATTATATGGGTTTGGTTGACGAAAACAACAAGGTCAACTTTTACGATGGCAAGGTCAGAGTTGTCGACCCCAACGGTAACGAGTTCCTAAAGTTTACACCTAAAGAATATCTTGATAACGTTGCTGAACACGTGGAAGAATGGACTTACGTGAAATTCCCATACCTGAAGAAAGTCGGATGGAAAGGCTTCGTTGAAGGAGGAGACAGCGGCATATACCGTGTTGGACCCCTTGGAAGACTTAACGCATCGGATGGCATGGCTACTCCGCTCGCACAAGAAGAGTACGAGCTCGTGTACAAGACTTTAGGCGGAAAGCCCGTCCACTCCACACTGGCTTTCCACTGGGCTAGACTTGTCGAACTACTTTATGCTGCTGAACGAGTTGTAGAGCTCTGCGAAGACCCAGAAATAACAAGCACAAAAGTCCGCAACCCACCAGGCGAACCTGGAGAAGGCATAGGAATTATTGAAGCTGCCAGAGGCACATTGATTCATCACTATGTTTTGGACAAGGACGCGCTGATTAAGGACGTAAACTTGATAGTCGCGACGATTAACAATTACCCTGCCATTTGCATGTCCGTTCGCGACGCGGCCAAAGGCTTAATCCACGGCAACAACGTAAGCGAAGGTGTACTTAACATGGTGGAGATGGCTTTCAGAGCATACGACCCATGCTTCGGATGTGCATCGCATTTTGCTATCGGACAGATGCCGTTAACCATAGAAATTTACAATAATGAAAAGAAGCTACTCAAGACAGTGAAAAGATAAGCTTTTCTCCTACACGCGCTGCCAATATCATTATTCATATCATTTCTCTGAGCTTTCAACTACTTTAGCAGTCATGTCCAGATCTTCAGTTATTTTTTCATTTTGCCTCGTTTGATAGATGTGAAAAGGTTAATTATGCTTATGCGATGTTCAATAGAGAACGGAGCCGGAAAGGAGTATGTGTGAATGGAGAAACCCGTTAGAAGCTTAATAAAAGCAATTTCTTGGAGAATATTGGCAACCTTTACGACGATATTTTTGGTGACTATATTCAGTGAAGATTTGGCATTAGGTACTATTGTTGGCGTTACAGAACTTTTTCTGAAAACCATCGTTTATTACGTACATGAACGTGTCTGGAACTTTTCAAATTTTGGTAGGGGACGAAAGTGAAATAATGGGCGAAGAAGTGTATAAACGCTACATTTTCGATGCATTTACACTAATCCACTAACCAAGACTGGCAAAACCACCTAAATTTTTAATAGAAAGCAGTCATGATCTTTCAGAGTAGAGTCCCTCTGTAGTGAATCGACGCTGGACAGCCCAAACATCTATTGTTCATATAGAACGTACAGCTGATGCAGTCTTTTTCACATGGTGTGATTTTCTTTTTATCCAAAATGGGTCTTATGGGCACAATAAAATCCCGAATCGGAGTTACAAAAAGATTAAACTCCATTTCTTTTATAATCGGGTCGGGTCTTAGATGGGAATCCACACATGACATTATGGATCTCATGTTTTCACCTATCAAAAGAATGGTGAGGTTATGTCTTCCAGAGGTCAAAAAGCCGTTAAGGTAAATAGGACATTTATTCAAAAAATTTAGAACGTGCTCTGTGTCGGTTGTGACCATATCAATCTTTGCGAGAAATAACTGAGCTTTCTTAACATCGACTCCTATTAAATATGCCAACACTCCTGCCTCCTTGAGTTTATGCATCCTTGCGCTTACCGCTGGTTGCGAAATTCCCAATAGTTCTGCGAGCTCAATTTGAGATACCTCAGGATTTTGCGATAGTAAATGTAAGATCTTTTTATCAACATCATCTATCTCATTTGGCAAAGTTTTCACCCACTCAAGATCAACCACTATTAAAGTGTGCGCTATATTTAGGAGGCAAGAAACTTACTTCTATTTTATAAAGATATCGTCTCTTTTGTTTATATTTTATAAAAGAAACGTTTATAATAGTTGGCCGCCAAATAACTATTAGATGATTCTGAAGGTGAAAGAAAATGTCTGAGTCCGTATCATGGGAAAACGAGTGTTGTAGATGTGGAAGCGAGGTTCAGGTCAATCCATATCCCGGGAAGAGAGCTTGTCATTTAACCTGTGGCCCTTGCTTGTACCCAGAAGACTGGTCCAAATGTAATTCATGTGAGATTGTTGGGCACTGCACTTACGCTTTAAGTTACTTAAAAAGTCTAAGACCTAACGGCATCAAGAAAGGATGCTACTTTAGAGAACAGCTCACGGGCGAAGAAACACTGTATCATGCCTTACAGTTTGTAAATGCGCACCAAAATCTCATGAAGACCTCTGGTGAAAGGGAATATCTGGAAAACTTGAAAAAATTAAATTCGGGAAGCCCCTGTCTCAAAAGTGGCCCTTAGCACAAAAATGTAGCCATCAACTTACTACAGAAATAGGTGCTTTAAAATCTTCCTGGTGTGAGAAATCCTCTCCAAATCGCTCGTGTTGTTTTTACAAGCTTTTCTCTGGCTTCACGGCCTAAACTCAACCCGTTGGGATGGGAGATCTTTCGTTCTTATAGTTAGCCACTACTAACGCTTGTATTTAGATAAGCGTAGGCTCTTTGGTTGTTTCCCTACAAAGAACTGGAAAAACAAATATCAAACAGGGCAAAAGTAGTAAATGATGAAAAACCAAATTCTTGTGGGCGGCTTCTCATGACTAGCGACAACACTAACGTTCAAAAGGAGCTGAAGACGTGGCTTTCAGACGCTAAAAGGGTTGTGGTTGCTGGCATCGGAAATCCTATCCGTAGGGATGACTTCGTCGGAGTTAAAGTAGTCCAAGATTTGCGGGGAAAAGTTTCTGAAAGGGTTTACTTAATCGAATGCGAAACAGTTCCAGAGAGCTTCATACAACAAATCATAGACTTCAACCCAACATACATTCTCCTAATAGACGCCGCAATTCTGGGATTAAAACATGGAGAATCAAAACTCGTAAAACCAGAACAATTAACAGATTTTCCTGCTTTTTCAACACACGCTCTTCCACTAAGATTATTTTGTGAATTTCTTGCTAAAACAACAGAGGCAAAAATCGCCCTGTTGCTGATAGAACCTAAAAGCGCTGAATTTGGAGAGGGCTTAACACCTGAGGTTGAGGCATCAGCAATGCAAATTGTTGACTTATTACTTAAGGTTCTTCCATAACAATTGAAGAAATTTAAAGAAAAATGGAAGATTAAGTTACTGGAGCGACCTTCATGGCTTCCAAGAAAAGCTTCTTTGTAGCCGCAATCCTTGCCTTCTGGGCTAAGACATCGCTGGTGACTAAGTCTAGGGCCTCTTCCGGACACCACTTAACACATTGAGGCTCGCCCTTATCTTTGCATAAGTCGCAGATAAACACAACTTTTCTTTCTGGGTGTATCATGACTGCCCCGTAGTCACAGGCCTCAATGCACCATCCACAGCCGTTGCATTTGTCCTCATCAACCATTATTAATCCAGTTTCCTCGGACTGTGTCAAAGCGTCTCTTGGACATGCGGCAACACAAGGGGGGTCCTCGCAAAGTCGACAAGTTATCGAGACGTTTACCAAGGGATTTAATCTAACGACTCTTATTCGCGATTTCAATGGGTTGAAAGACTTTTCTTTCTCCCAAGAGCAAATGTATTCGCAGACTTGGCAGCCAGCGCATTTGTCAGGGTCAGCTGAAACGAATTTTCTTTCATGAATTTTTACCATTGGTTATTCCTCCTGCTTTTTGGTTTTTCCAGTCTTGCCTTCAACTATGTGGATTAGGTCTTCCATGCCCAATTCTTTGAGCCTTTCAGTTGTCGGTATACCCTCCCTCGTCCATCCGCGAACCGCGTAATAATCGTCTAGAAGCAGGTCCAGTTCTTCTTGTGTTACGTAAGCTCCTTTGGATGGTCCTTCATCCGGGATTGGTTGATGCATGACCTTGTAGGGTAGTGTGTCGTCTTTTCTGCCCAAGCCTTCCCTGATGTTGAATATTCTGGCGACGTTGTTTATTCTCTCGCCAGCTCTCTTCATTGCTTCTGGTGTCATTTCAAATCCAGTAACCAAGTTGTAGAGCTTAGTCATGTCCTCGAGTTCCTTGTAGTACGTGCCCCTTGAGAATTTGCAGACGATAAACGAGTCGATAAGGGTGTAAACATCTTCCATGTCTTTAACCATTTTTCCTCTGCCCTTTTCAGCCACCAAGCGGTTGACCTTTCCTTTCACGTCGAAGGCGTAAGCTCCATGTCTGTTGTGGTCTGCCCCGCGGAAGGAGACAGCGAAACCTAAAGCGGCTGTTTTTAGACATCTAAGGTCATAGCCTGTGACCTCAACTCCTTTGATGTGTTGTGCCAGTTTCTCCGCCCCTCTACCTATCTTCTCCCCTGCAACTTTCACGCCTTCTGCAAGAATGTTGCCTACCCCTTCGCGTTTACCGATCTTCTCAATGAGCTTAACCAGAGCCTCGTGATTGCCGAAGCGGGCCTCTATGCCGTCAAAATCCTTCTGTGTTAGTATTTCTTTTTCATAGCAGTCCATGGCGAAGCCGACGATTACGCCGGCGCTTATGGCGTCTATTCCATAGTAGTTGCAGAGATCCATTCCTTTTATGATGGCATCGAGTCGGTCTATGCCGCAGTATGGTCCCAGAGCCCACAACGGCTCATACTCCATCCGCGTCATGGTGCCTTTGTAGGGGCCTTCTGGAACCACGCAGATGTGTTCGCATCGCATTGCGCAGGAGCTGCATCCTATGATTTTCGCAACAAATCTTTCGTTTAGGGTTTCTCCGCTCACTTTCTCCGCTCCTTCAAAGCGTGAATTGTTGTAGTTTCTTGTTGGCATGCATGACACTGCATTGTGCACCAAAACGTTTTCAGGAGTGCCTAATGTCCGGTATTTCTGTGTGGCCGGCCCTTTCATTCTCTCATGAAATTCCTTGACGTATTCCATGAATTCGTCTGGTTTCGCCACAGTGATGTCACGTGTTCCGCGGACGGCGATTGCCTTGAGATTCTTTGAACCCATGATGGCGCCCATTCCTGTTCTTCCGGCTGCTCTTGTTTTGTCGTTTATGACGCATGCTATTCGAACGAGTTTTTCTCCAGCCGGGCCTATGGCTGCAACGCGGATGTAGTAGTCGCCCAGCTCCTCCCTTATTGTGTCCTCGGTCTCAGCGGGCGATTTACCCATCAGATGTGAAGCGTCTAAAAGCTGAACTGAATCATCGTCAATCCACACGTAAACTGGTTTTTCCGCTTTGCCCTTGAAAATCACACCATCGTATCCGGACCTTTTCAGCTCTGTTCCGAAGGAACCATGCGATTTTGCTTCACCAACTCCATAGCTTTGCGGAGATTTTGAAACGAAGGCGTGCCCGTTTCCGCCAGTGGGCCAAACAGTGCCTGATATCGGTCCTGTGGTAAGAATTAATGGGTTTTCTGGACTGAATGGTTCTACTCCAGGTTTGGAGTAGTCCAGCCATAGCCGAATGCCTAGGCCTATGCCGCCAATGTATTTTTTAGCGTAATCTTCATTCAGAGGTTCGACATAGGTTTTTCCTGTTGTTAAGTCTATGTGAAGTACTCGACCAGCATAGCCGTACAAACACTTTTCCTCCAAACTTAAGAATTTATAACGTTTATGAGATAAATATATTAATGTATCTATTTAAATCGATAATCTGCAAGGAATAAATTAACGATGGCAATAAAGTCTTTCAGTGCGATGGGGTTCCTTTTTGGTTTGTTACATTGTTATTTTCTTAGAAAATCGGCACTAAAAGAACAGTGGGAGGTTTCGTATGAGGCTAAAGGGTAGAACCGCACTCATAACGGGCAGTGCTGGCAGTGGGATTGGTAGAAGCACAGCGTTGCGTTTAGCCTCAGAGGGGGTTAACATTATCCTCAATTATGGAACTTATCATCGAACTGGTCAGGCCCTTAAGAATGTTGAGGAGGACGCCAAGAGAGTTGCAAAGGTGATTAAAGAGTTGGGAAGAAAAGCGTTTGTGTTTGCTGCCGATACCCGCGAACCGCACCAAGTTAAAGCAATGGTGGATGCTGGGATAAAGAGATTCGGAGCAATCGATATTTTGGTGAACAATGCTGGTGGCGAGTGGCTGGTGCAGGATATTACAGAAATCAAGCCAGATCATTGGCGTTCCGTCTTGCAAGCGGAGATTGATGGCGCATTCTACTGTATTAAATACGTGTTACCCGGGATGCGGGAGAGAATGTGGGGAAGGATTATTAATATAAGCATGGAGAATGCTTTGAATTGGACTGGTTACTTAGCTGAAGATTATGTGCTTGGAAAGGCAGCTCGGACATGGATGGTAAAAGCTTGGGCAAAACATGAAATTAAGCATGGAATAACGATTAACGCCATAGAGCCGGGGCCAATCGCAAAAATGACGCTCAAGGAAGCAATTGATGCAGTTAAAAATGGAGCGGCATGGCGGAAGCGCAAGAAGCCATTACCTCATGATGTAGCTGAACTTATTGCTTTTCTCTGTTCAGAAGAAGCCAGGTTCATCAGTGGCAGTGTGCTCGTGTTTCCAGAACTCAGCACTTTAGATGATTTATAAGGCTTCTTTTAAGAGTTCCAGAATGTCTCTTACAATGATCTTGTTCTCCACATCCAACACTTTAACGGCGTCCTCTAAAGTTGATACGCAGAAGGGGCAAGCCACGGCTATAACATCGACACTTAATTCCAATGCCTCTTTGACTCTTTCTACACAAGGTCTCTTTTCAGGAGGCGCCTCTTCAGTCCATACTCTTCCAGCTCCTCCACCACAGCAGAAGCTACTCTGCCTCGTTCTTTTCATCGCGACAAGCTCCAAACCCTTTATCGACTCCAAGACTCTTCTGGGAGCGTCGTATACTTCGTTACGTTTACCCAGGAAACATGGGTCGTGATAGGCTACTCTCTTTTCGACAGCGTTAGAAAGTTTGAGTTTGCCTTTATCAATGGCTTCTGCAACAAACTGTGTATAATGTTGAACGTTGAGCCCTAAATCGCTGTACGGCTTATCGTTCCTGAAGGTGTTGTAGCAGTGGGGCGACAAGGTTACAATTTTCTCTGCGTAAAACTTTTTGAATATATCCACGTTATGTTCTGCTAGCATTTCGAACAGTCCCTTTTCGCCTAGTCTGAGGATGTGGTCTCCGCAGCACCATTCTTCTGCGCCTAATGCAGCGAAGTCAACGCCCAATTTGTTGAATATTGATGCCATAGCCCTCGCAATCTCTTGATTTCTCGGATCATACGCTGTTGAGCAGCACACAAAGTATAGAACGTCTGCCTTTGCAACAGATGGGAACGTCTTAACGTTAAAATTCTCAGCCCATTCCATTCTTTTAGTATGAGGCATTCCCATTGGATTGTGGTATTTTATTACGCTTTCAAGAACATCTTTAACTGTTCTCGGTATAGCTGCCGTCTCCACCATAAAACTACGATCGTCAACTATAGCGTTTGAGCAGTTAACCAGCTTTGGACAGAACATTGTGCAGGAGTTGCAGGAGGTGCACAGCCAAATATTGTCAGCCATAGGCTTTAATCTTTCATCTAAGCCTCCGTCCCTTGAATCTGTTATAAACCGGTAGTTGGCGGTTAAGGTTGAAGGTCCGAGGAACTTTTCGTCTATTGCGGCTGGGCAGGCTGAGTAGCAGATTGAGCATTTTGTGCACAGCGTTAGGTCCCAGTATTTCTTAAGGTCGAGGGGCGCCTGAACAAACTCTGTGGGCTTCTTAAGCTCTTCTTCTGGCTTTATCAGAAACGTTTTGATTCTCTTGAAGGTTTCAAAGAATGGTTGGTTGTCGACAACTAGGTCTTTGATTAAGGGCATGTTGGAGAGGGGCTCTATCTCCAGCGAATCAACTCCGAGTTCGAGCACCTGCGTGTAACAGGCTAACATGGGTTTTCCGTTAACGTTGATTCCGCAACTTCCGCAAATGCCCATTCTGCAAGAGTGTCTAAAAGTGAGCGTCTCATCGAGATTATCCTTGATATACTGTAGTGCTTCTAGGATGGTTGTTCCCTTGAACACGGGCACCTTATACGTGGACACATAACGCTTCCCATTTTGGGGGTCAAAACGGTGTATCTTAAACTCAACAATTTTCTCCATTTTGGTGCTCATGGTATCCGTCTCCTAGTAGGTTCGTGCAACTGGCGGCCATCTGGTTATTGTAACAGGGGTATACTCCAGCCTGAGTCCATCTTTTATGTAGTATGCTAGAGTGTGTTTTAGCCAGTTTTCGTCGTCACGCTTCGGATAATCAAGCCTTGAATGAGCTCCTCTCGACTCTTTTCTGGCAAGCGCACAGGCTATTGTAACTTCTGCGAGGTCTAACATGAAGTCAAGCTGTAAGGCGGACGAAAATCCAGTATTGAATGGTTTGCCTTTGTCTTCAACCTTTATGTGCTTAAACCTTCTCTTGAGTTCTCTTATTTCCTTCAAGGCGTTTTGAAGTTGGTCACCTCTCCTAAATATCCACACGTTAGTGTTCACAATGCGCCTCATCTCGTCTCTAATGAGTGGCACTCTCTCATCGCCTTCGCTGCCCAAGATTCCGTCAAAGACTCTTTTCTCCTCCACTAAGATTGTTTCATGCGGAATCTCGCGAAAACCGCTGGACAAGGCACGTTTGGCGGCTTCTTCACCAGCAACTGCCCCGAAAACTAGACATTCAGCCGTCGAGTTTGTGCCAAGCCTGTTTGCCCCGTGAACGCTGATACACGAACATTCACCAGCAGCGTACAATCCTGAAATCGGCGTTTCAGTCTTTATGTTGGCTTTGATTCCCCCCATCGAATAGTGGGCTGCTGGCCTGATAGGTATATACTCCTTTACAGGGTCTACTCCGCCGAGTTTTATTGCCACATCGCGTATAAGGGGTAGCCTCTCGTTTATCTTCTCCTCGCCTAAGTGCGTGAGGTCTAAGGCTATGTAGGGTCCATACGGACCTTCTAATCCCCGTCCTTCCAGGATTTCCGTTTGTTCTGCTCTGGAGACCACATCCCTAGGAGCCAGCTCCATTTTTTCTGGAGCATATTTTTCCATAAAACGTTCGCCTTTGGCGTTGATTAGGTATCCTCCTTCGCCTCGGGCTCCTTCAGTTATCAGCACTCCCGAAGGGACTAGGCCTGTGGGGTGGAATTGAACGAATTCCATATCCATTAGGGGTGCTCCTGCACGGTAAGCCATGGCCATTCCATCGCCTGTGGTTGTGTGGGAGAAGGTTGTGAATTCGTATATGCGTTCGTGGCCTCCGGTTGCCATTATGATGGCTTTGGCTTGGAAGGCGTGCATTTCGCCTTTTTTTAGTTCTATGGCTGTCAAGCCTACCGCAGTGTTTTTTTCGACTATTAGGGAGGTGGCGAACCATTCGTCGTAGAATTTAATGTTGCTGCAGGATGTGGCTTTTCCATACAAAGTATGCATCTCGTGGAAGCCTGTCATATCGGCTGCGAAGCAGGCTCTTGGGAAGGTGTGGCCGCCAAAGGGGCGTTGGTCTATTTTTCCATCCTGGGTTCTGCTCCATGGGCACCCCCAATGCTCTGTTAAGATGATTTCTTTGGGTGCTTGTCTGGCGAAAAGCTCCACAGCATCTTGGTCTGCGAGGAAGTCGGCCCCTTTAACAGTGTCAAAAGCGTGTAAATCGTACGAGTCTTTCTCCCTTAAAACGGCTGCTGTTCCGCCTTGTGCACAGACAGAATGCGAGCGGATGGGGTGAAGTTTAGAAATTACGGCTATGTCTAGTTTGTTGCTAAACTCGGCAGCGGCAACAGCGGTCCTCAAGCCAGCTATGCCAGCCCCAACAATAACCATGTCATGAGCTATTTTTTCCACTCAACTCACCTGATTGATTCATGTTTGAAGAGGTTACCTTAGTTTATAATCCAGCCTTTATATTTTTCCAGATTAAGCTAAAAGAATATTTATTTTGGTAGAGCTATTTGTTTCATGAACTAAACATATCTATTCGCGTGTAGAAAGGGCAAGAGCATGTTCGAGAAGGTCTTGGTCGCTAATCGTGGGGAGATTGCCATAAGGGTGATTAGGGCTTGCAGAGAACTCGGAGTGAAGACTGTTGCCGTTTACTCCGATGCCGATGTTGAATCCCTGCACGTGCAATACGCGGACGAATGCTACTGTATAGGACCAGCAGAGCCCACAAAAAGCTACCTAAACATTGACAAAATAATCGATGTAGCCAAGAAATCGAAGTGCGAAGCCATACATCCCGGCTATGGCTTTCTCTCACAGAAACCAGCATTCGCTAAGGCTTGCGAAGAGAACGACATAGAATTCATTGGACCCCCAAGTGATGTTTTAAAAAAGATGGGCAACAAAGTGGAGGCCCGCAAAACTGCTGCCAAAACTGGGGTTCCAATGATTCCGGGCAGTATAGAACCAGCTCAAAGCATGGATGAAGCTCTCGTGATGGCGGAGAAGGTTGGGTATCCTGTTCTAGTCAAGGCTGTGTATGGTGGTGGAGGAAAGGGCATGCGAATAGTTATGAATAGTGATGAGATGGAGCGAGCATTGGATCTCTCAGCCTTGGAGGCCGAAACCTCTTTTGGAAGCCGAGAAATCTATGTGGAGAAGTTTCTTCCAAGGGCGAGGCACATAGAGTTTCAAGTTTTGGCTGACAAGCGGGGGAAAGTCGTCCACCTTGGGGAAAGGGAATGCTCGCTGCAGAGGAGATACCAGAAACTCATGGAGGAGACTCCGTCCCTTTTCATGACTGGGGAGCTGAGGAAGGAGATGGGAAGGGCTGCGGTGGCAATCGCAAGGGCTGTGAATTATGTTAATGCTGGAACGGTCGAGTTCTTGGTTGACCAGGATCGAAACTACCACTTTTTGGAGTTTAACACCAGGCTTCAGGTTGAGCACCTGATTACTGAGTTGGTGACGGGCATAGACGTCGTGAAAGCCCAGATCAGAATCGCGGTTGGTCAGAAGATTGAGTATAAACAGCGCAACATCACTATGAGGGGGCACGCAATAAACTGCAGAATCAACGCTGAAGACCCCTACAACAATTTTATGCCATCTCCTGGAACTGTCACGAGGTTTCATCCGCCTGGCGGTCCGGGAGTGAGGGTTGACACTCACTTGTACGCTGGCTATCCGATATCTGTCTTCTATGACCCGTTGATAGTGAAGCTTGCGGTTTGGGGGTCGAGCCGTGATGAGTCTATTCAAAGGATGAAGAATGCCTTAGATGAGTTTGTGATAGATGGGGTGAAGACCACTATTCCCTTTCATAGGAGAATCTTGGAAGACGAGTGTTTCCGCAGGGGAGATATTCACATAAACTTTGTTGAAGAGAGAATTGGAGATGTTCTGCCGAAAGAAGCCTTGGAAGAAGAGGAAGCAGTTGCAGTAATTGCTGTTTTGGTTGACCAGATAGAAAGGAGAGGTGTTCAAGCCGTCATTCCGAGGAGAGAGTCTAAGACGGTTTCTCCGTGGAAGCTTGCTGGTAGGGTTAGAAGACTGGGGAGAACAATTTGACAGCCAACGAGGTTTTAGTAAACAGGAAGCCGCATAGGGTTAGGGTTTTGGAGAGGAACGGAAACGTCTTCTTGGTTGAGGTGAACGGGAAAACAGTTAGGGTTAAGCTCAAGAACCTAGTGCGGGGTAAGACCTTGATGGCAGAGATTAATGGCAGCCCGTTCCAAGCGGATGTGGAGAGGACTCAGAGAGGCATCTTTCAAATCAAGATTGGCGGTAAAACCTTTGAGGTTCAATCTCAACCCAAAGTTCTAAGGGAAATCGCTGTAAAGCTCGAACCTTCAGTAATTACTGCTCGAAAACAGATGACTAGTTTGGCGGTTGAAAAGGATGCTGTGACTGCTCCGATTGCGGGTAGAGTTGTGTTGTTGAGGGTAAATGTTGGACAGGAGGTTGAGAGGGGAGAGTGCGTCTGCATTTTGGAGGCGATGAAAATGGAGAATGAAATCGCTGCGCCGAAAGCTGGTGTTGTGAAGGAGATCAGGGTTTCTGAGGGAGCTATTGTGAATAAGGGGGATGTTTTGGCGGTTGTTGGTTAGAAAGTTTTGAGGGAGCTAGTTTGCTCTAAGGAGCTTAGACCCCTCTATATATAGGTTGAATTTTTGGTGGTTTGTAGGATTAGAATTTTTGTTTGGAAACTTTTTAAATACGTGTTTGTTATGGCTTTATGTGTTCTGAGTAAAAGGTGAAGTGTGGATGTTTCTAAGTGTGGACCACGTGGGTGTTGCTGTTAAGAATTTGGATGAAGCTGTAAGCGTTTATCGGGATGTTTTGGGTTTTCGGCTTGAGGGTGTTCACGTTTTGGCTGAGCGAAATGTCAGGATGGCGTTTCTCTCTTGTGGCGGTGAAGCGCGGGTTGAGCTTTTAGAGCCGCTTAATGGTGATAGTCCTGTTGCGAGGTTTCTTGAGAGTCGCGGGGAAGGCATTCAACATGTTGCCGTTAGGGTTGATGATATTGAGGCGGTTTTGGAAGGGCTTAAACAGAAGGGCGTGATGCTAATTGATGAGAAGCCTAGGATAGGAGCAGAAGGAGCAAAGATCGCTTTTGTTCACCCTAAGAGTACGAAAGGCGTTCTTTTGGAGCTTGTTGAAAAGCCGTAGGTTTGATAGATGAAATTGAACGTGGATGGGCTTCAGGAAGGCTTACGCACTAAACGGTTTGGTAAGAAAATAGTTTTTTTGCGTGAAGTTGATTCTACGAATGATTTGGCTAAAGAGTTAGCCGCGCATGGGGCTGCTGAAGGAACGGTTGTGGTTGCGGAAACTCAGATGGCTGGGCGTGGAAGGCTGGGCAGAGAATGGATTTCGCCAGCAGGTGGATTATGGTTTTCTGTTGTTTTCAACCCCGGGCTTAAGCCAGCAGAGACAGTTAGGCTTGTGTTTGTGGCTGGTTTGGCTGTGGCTGGGGTTTTGCGTGAACTGTACGGGTTGAGGGTAGAAACTAAATGGCCCAATGATGTTTTGGTTAATGGGCGGAAGGTCTGCGGCATATTAACCGAAATGAACACAACAGGAGAAACGGTCAACTTTGTAGTAGTAGGCATCGGGGTTAACGCAAACTTTGACGTGGAAAAGGTTTTTCCAGCGCCTCTGAGAAAAGTTGCGACTTCGCTTGCGAATGAGCTTAACCGAAAGATTCGTCTAGAAGAACTTTTCAGGGCTTTACTTCAAAGGCTGGAAAACATCTACGAACGATTCATCAGGGAAGGATTTAATCCCGTTCTAGAGGAATGGAGAAAGTATGCCGATTTTCTGGGCCATCGAGTGGAAGTGACAAGTCAAACCGAAAAATTGCATGGCTTGGCATTGACTGTTGACCAAGATGGCGCCTTGGTTCTAAAACTTGAAGATGGAACGTTGAAGCGAATTTTTGTCGGAGACATATCCATGCATACAAAGTAAACAAAAAGCTGTGATGTTAGTGTTTGCCTATTTTTCTACCTACCTTAAAGTAAAATCCATCTTCGCCTATCCATTTGAATAATAAGCCATCTTTCCAGTTGTAGTCTTCGCGAACGTGAGAAGCGACTACTTCACCTATGAACCAAACATAGCCGCCTGTGTCCACTTCTTTTACAACTTTGCATTCGATGCTAACTGGGCTTTCTTTGATGATTGGAGCTTTCACTTTAACTCCTTTTTCAGGAGTAAGGTTTGCCAGTTTGAATTTGTCCACTTCTCGGCCTGATTTCTCTCCGCAGATTCTTGCGGCTTCCATGAGCTTCTCATCAACTACGTTAACTGCGTACTCTCTGCTTTGGCGGATTAGATCAAAGGTGTGTCTGGAGGGAGCTATGCCAACACCGACTAGTGTTGGTTTTCCGGAGAACAAGGCGAACATGCCGATGGTCATGATGTTCTTTTTCCCTTCATGCTCAGTTGACACTAAATAGATGGGTCCAATAGGTAATTGCCTTAGTCCTTCAGAAATAGGGCTTTCCCTTTTCGTTTGCACAGACTCCTTAAGGTGAGAACCACTTGTCATTCATTTCCCTCTTTTCCGGTGATGTGAAATCCACGTTTCTCGAGTTGTTCGAGCAGTTCTTTTGGTTCTGGGTGCCATTGGCCCCACTTTCTGCAGATGTGCTCTATCCAGCTGTAGTTTTCGTATGTGAATGTTTCTTTGCGGTCTCCTTCTAATGGTATTTTTGCGTTCATTTTTCGGTAGTAGTCTTGTGCGAGGTAGCCTTCGTCCATTTGTTGCATGGCTTTTGAGATTGTTTCATCGTCTAACTGTGGATATTTGTCTTCGAATAGGGTAAATTCCATTGGGTATCGTGGTCTTGGCGGCGGGTCTTCAGCTGGGTAACCCATCGCTAGCTGCACCAGCGGGAACACTCTCTTGGGAAGGTTGTATTCTTCTGCGATTTTGTCAGCCCCGTATGGTGCGCTTCCCAGGAAGCAACTTCCGAGTCCTAGGCTTCTTGCTGCGATGACCATGTTCTCAGCCATGTAGGCTGCGTCTTGAATTCCGAAGAGCAATAGTGTTAGGTCATTGGTGACTAGTTTCCAGTTTCTTTTCGCCATGATTAGTTCGAACTTATGAAAATCTATGCAGATAGTGAATAGAAGCGGTGCTTTGAACGGGTTTCGCTCTCTTTTTCTTGATAGCAGCACACTGTAGGATTGTGAAGCGAAGGGCGCTTGCTGACATGCTCTGACGATTGTTTCTATCACTTCGTCTGAGGGCACTTCATCCCTATATTTTCGGATTGACTTATGCTCAAGCATGGTTTGAATAACGGGATTGAGCTTCATGGCATCATCACCTTTACGCGTAAATCCAAGACTCCGCGGATATATGACTTTCTTTAGAGAATGGCGTTAAGTTGATGTTTTGGTTTGTATACCTCTACAACAAAATGCAAAAAAGGGAGAACCAGCTGATTAAAGAGGCACGTTAAAGGCGAAGGTGAGCATGTGGAATTTGTTGTAGGCTGCGATTTGGAGGAGTTTAAGAGATACGCCGAAAAAGATGGGGTTAGAGCTGACCTTGAAGTTTTAGAGAAAGTGCTTCCAAAGGATGCGTCTTCTCTCATTGTCTTGAAAGAGGGCGATAAGATTATTGGTCATGCTATCTGGCATGAAACCAATACTGAAGAGCATAGGAAGGGGGATCCAAGAGATAAAGAGGACAGAAGGATATTGGAGAAGCTTCTTGGAGGAAAAAAGAGTTTCGTTGAGCTTCATGAAGTTTGGCTGATAGAGGCGTACAGGGGAAAAGGCTACGGCAAAGAGTTTTTCGAGTTTTTTGAAGAGTTCATGAAGAGGAGAGGTTATGATGCGATTGTTTTTTATGCAGACCATCCCGCGGCATTAGCTATATGTTACAAACGCGGATACAAAGAAGATTATTTAAAAAAAATGGCAGAGTACGTTTTTTATCTTCCACTGAAAAAGTAGGTTAGTTAAGATTAGATTAACCATTAATTATCTCTCTTTTTTTCTGTGAGAGAATATGCGTTTTGCTGCTTTCAGTATTTCGGTAGCTTGCTTGTGCGTTAGTTTATGTCTTTTCTCGCCGAGTTCCGTTACTGCCGACTCTATGTCGGATATTTCGATGAATCCTCTTCTAGTGCTTTCTAACAATATCGTCCAAGTGTTCCAAACTTTAAGTCCAAACATCTTCGCAAGGTCTGATAGCGTTTTTTCATCAACCAAAATCTCTGCGCCGCTTTCCCTTGCTAAGAGAAGCGTCTTGGCGTCCGCTTGCGAGATATTTTCACTCTTCGCTAGTCTTTTTGCTACTAAAGTCACAGTCTTTGGGGGGTCTTCAACTATGATCCATCCTTCTTCTATGGCTTTTCCTATAATCTTGGCATCAGCGTGGCCGAGTCTAATTCCTTCTTCAAATGCTTCTCTCATAACTTCTGGCACTGTTGACACTTGGTTGAAAAGTCTCTTGACAAGGTGTAGCTTATTTATCTGGGCTAAGTGAATCAGCGGTCCGGCATCGGCAACCGCTTTTGGCAAGGCTTTATTCCCCGTATTTCGCCTTTAAGTATTCCTTTATGCTTCCTGAATCCCAGTTTATCGGAACGCCTTCCTTCTCCAACATTTCAAGAAACTCACGTAGAGAAACCCCTAATATCTCGGCAGCTCGCCCAGCTGATAACTTCCCTTTTTGGTAAAGGCGGATGACTCTTTGAGACAGCCCGTTTTCGATAAATTCCTTGAGCAATGTTGAGCGGTCAACATTCTCAAGAGTTCTAACTGCCTCTATTCTTTCTAAATCCTTACGGGAAAGGCGAACAGTGATTACCGTGCTTTTCTCTATCATGATGCTTCCCAGAGAATTAGAATACATTGTAATACATAAGCTTTCTCCACGCAAACCCGTAAACATTTTGCAGCTGGCAAGTTATTAATGGAATATATGTAGAGATTAACTAATCATAACGGACATGACAGAACTTAAATGGTAAGATTTGTTGTTGGCTGCGACTTGGAAGAGTACTGGAAAACAAAAACTGGCCCGTATTCTATCTCCCACTAAAGAAAAAATGAAAGGATGAGAAGTTTACGTTTTCTTGACGAAACCAATTAGTGTGATTATGATGCCAGCTAACGCTATTAGTCCGCCTAGAATCTCTATGGCTGTCCAGAAACTCATGTAACCGCTTGTAATGAAAGCTACTAGGCAGTTCCTCTGGGAAGCGTAAAAACCCAAAACTACACCAACAACAAAAAGAACGAAACCAACGAGAACCAAACTTTTTCTCAAGGTCATCCCAACAAATCTTGTTAATGAACCCTTATTTGCTTTTCAAGTATCCTTTGAGACTGCGAACAATGTAGGAATGACAGCCACACTGATTCACGTTCAAGCTTGACAACATTGCCCTATCGTTGTGATAAGCTCGCTCTCTTTACGCCGTTTCTCACTGTAGTACTTGCTGTTTTTTTGGAAACGTGCGTTAGGTTGATATATCAACATATCTGAATTCCAACCACATTCACTGCTTAATGTATCGTGCAGGGTTTTTCCCACTATCCAGACACACTTTTTATCAATTGGGACGTCATCGATTATTGGCTTCACATATTTTCTCCAAGAGATAGGAATTATCTTTTCTACAGTCTTCGAAGGCAGACGATTGCTATCTTTCCGCTCATTATTTTCCTGCATACACGTCTGTCTGTTCTTTCCATAATAACAAGCATGGAGAGACACATCGAGAAGCCAAATTCCCCTTTCCTTGATGGTTTTCAAGACTTTCACTTCCCATTCAAGCCTTGTCATTTCCTTAGGTTTTTTTACCGAGGTCAACGCATTTTGCAAACAAATTCTCTAAGACGAGACATTGACTTCTTAACTTTTGCGTAATGTATGCTTGGATGGTTTGTTCCTCTTTCTAAAGAGCCAATTAAAGTTATATTTCCTTAGAATCTCCATAGGTTCTAAATATTCGGTAAACCGATAATAATGAACAACTTGAGGGATTCAAATGAATGAGAAAAAAGAGCCAACTGTTGATGAGAAAATTAAGCGGTTAAGAGAGTTAAGCGAACAGGCCAAGCTGGGTGGCGGACTGAAACGAATTGAAGAACAACATGCCAAAGGCAAATTGACAGCCAGAGAGCGTATTGAGCTTTTGCTTGACCCGGGCAGCTTCAACGAAATCGACCAGTTCGTTGTTCACCAATGCACTGAATTCGGCATGGCTGAACGCAAATTCCTCGGAGACGGCGTCGTAACAGGCTACGGCACAATAGACGGCAGACTCGTCTACGTCTTCTCACAAGACTTCACAGTCTTCGGCGGTTCATTAGGCGAGATGTTCGCAAAAAAAGTCTGCAAACTCATGGACCTAGCCCTAAAAACAGGCGCGCCAGTCATAGGCTTAAACGATTCAGGCGGAGCACGCATACAAGAAGGCGTGGCAAGCCTCGCCGGATACGGCGACATCTTCTTCCGAAACGTAATAACCTCAGGCGTAATACCACAAATATCCGCAATCATGGGTCCATGCGCAGGCGGAGCCGTCTACTCGCCAGCCCTAACCGACTTCATCATCATGGTGGACAAAACAAGCCACATGTTCATAACAGGCCCAGACGTAGTCAAAGCCGCACTGGGACAAGAGGTAACATTCGAAGAACTCGGCGGAGCAATGGTTCATTCTCAAACAAGCGGCGTCGCCCACTTCATAGCAAAAGACGAACAACACTGCATCCAAATCATCAAAAAACTCCTGAGCTATTTGCCAAGCAACTACCTAGAAGACCCACCAGCAATAGAGCCCACGGACGACCCAAACCGCACAGACGAAACCCTAGCCCGCATACTCCCAGACGACCCAGACAAACCCTACGACGTTAAAGAAGTCATTCTTCGCGTAGTTGACAACGGCGAATTCTTCGAAATCCAACCACTGTGGGCACAAAACATAGTGATAGGCTTCGCACGCCTAAACGGCAAAACCATAGGCATAGTAGCCAACCAACCCGCCCACTACGCTGGAGCACTAGACATAAGCAGCAGCATGAAAGCAGGAAGGTTCATACGCTTCTGCGACTGCTTCAACATCCCAATAATCACATTCGTAGACGTACCAGGCTTCCTACCCGGCACAGAACAAGAACACGGCGGCATAATCAAACACGGCTCCAAACTATTGTACGCCTACTGCGAAGCAACCGTACCCAAGATCACGACAATATTACGCAAGTCATACGGCGGCGCTTACGACGTCATGGGGTCTAAACACAGCGGCGCCGACATAAACTACGCTTGGCCGACAGCCGAAATCGCAGTGATGGGACCCCACGGAGCAATAAACATAATATCCCGCAAAGAAATCGCCGAAGCCGCAAACCCGGAACAGAAACGCTTAGAACTCGTGAGCGAATACCGCCAGAAATTCGCAAACCCCTACGTGGCAGCCCAAAAAGGCTACATCGACGAGGTAATCGAGCCAGCAGAAACCAGACCCAAACTCATCAGCGCCCTTGAAAGCCTAGCCACAAAACGCGAGCCCAGACCATCCAAAAAACACGCAAACATACCATTATAAATTAATAGCCGTTCACCCATTCCTAACATCCCAAAAACCAAAAATCCTAGGGGGTAGAGGCGCTATTGGCTTCGAAATCAGTCAAAATAACAGACACAACGTTCCGAGACGCACATCAATCCTTAATGGCTACGAGGATGCGCATCGACTCCATGATTCCAATAGCCGAGAAAATAGACCGAGTAGGCTTCTTCTCGCTTGAAATGTGGGGAGGGGCCACCTTTGACACCTGCATACGGTATTTGGCAGAAGACCCTTGGGAGCGAATCCGCCGGCTGAAACTTCACATAAAGCGGACACCACTTCAAATGTTGCTGCGTGGACAAAACGTGGTTGGCTACAGAAACTATCCTGACGATGTCATCGTAAAATTCGTGGAGAAAGCCGCTGAAAACGGAATCGACATATTCCGAATCTTCGACGCCTTAAACGACATAAGAAACATGGAGATAGCCATCAAAACCACAAAAAAAGTCGGTGCGCACGCCCAAGGAACCATCTGCTACACAATCAGCCCCGTCCACACCATTGAACACTACGTGGAAGTTGCCAAAAAACTGGCTGAGCTCGATTGCGATTCCATATGCACCAAAGACATGGCAGGGATGCTCGCTCCACAACCAGCCTACGAGCTCATAACCTCTCTAAAAAAGGAAGTCGGGCTTCCCGTACACTTGCACTCTCACAGCACAAGTGGCATGGTTATGATGACCTACCTGCGCGCATGCGATGCCGGAGTCGACATAATTGACACAGCATTCTCGCCATTAGCTTGGGGTACTTCGCAGCCTCCAGTTGAGTCTGTTGTAGCCGCTTTGAAGGGAACCCCTTACGACCCGGGCTTTGACATGGAGCTCCTTCACGAGATCGCTGAGTACTTCCGCGACTTACGGGAGAAGTACTACGACCCATTAAAGCTGATAAACCCAAAGGCTGAACAAGTTGACGCATCCATAATACTTCATCAAATCCCCGGCGGGATGTTCTCCAACCTCCTCGAACAACTGAGAGAGCAAAACGCACTTGACAGACTAAAGGAAGTTCTTGAAGAGGTTCCGAGGGTCAGGAAAGAGCTTGGTTATCCCCCGCTGGTCACGCCAACAAGCCAGCTTGTGGGCATACAAGCAGTGTTTAATGTCCTTTCTGGCAAGCGCTACAGCATGGTGCCAAAAGAGATAAAGGACTACGTGAAAGGCCTGTACGGAAAGCCGCCAGCCCCGATCGATGAAGAGGTGGAAAGGAAGGTCATCGGCGACGAAGAACCGATAACATGCCGCCCAGCCGACCTCCTAGAGCCAGCCCTCGACAAGATACCGGACGAGGTGAAACCGTACATTGAAAGCGAAGAGGACAAGCTGACCTATGCACTTTTTCCGCAAGTAGCCTTAGAATTCTTTAAGAAGAGAAAAGCCAAAAGAGAGGAAGCCAAAACGGGGATTCCGCCCGAGAGAATTACGGAGCTTGAAGAGGTTGCAACGGTTTCGGTTGCGGTTGCCACCTACTTGACGAGTTCACGCGGAGTTAAGGCACTAACACCCATTAGGGCAAAGGGAGCCGCATCACCTTGGACATTAGCGGGACGACAGAGCCTGGCTGAACACGGTGCATAACATTGCCAGCGTACGAAATCTTCATCGACGGCAAACCCCGAAAAATCGAACTGACAAGAACCGGGGAAAATTCCTTCACGGTAAAAATAGGCGATAAATCCTTAAGCATAGAGCTACCAGCGGAGAAGCCAATGTTGGAAAAGGAGTTCTCAGTAAAAGTGGACGGCAAAACGTACAAAATAGAATTGCCCAAAATCGACCGGGAAAAGCCTTTTTCCGTTAAGGTTGAAGAAGCCACATTCAAGGCTGAAGTGAAAATCCCCACAATAAAACCAGCGTTAACGATTTTTGAACCAAGCCCCCTAACGCCAACAAGGAGAGCGGTGGTAACCAAGCAGATCGTGAAAGGCGCCGTAACAGCGCCGATGACGGGTAAAATTCTCTCAGTCAAAGTCAAGAAGGGAGACCAAGTGAAGGCTGGTCAAGTCCTCTGCATCCTTGAAGCCATGAAGATGGAGAACGAGATTACCGCGCCGAAGGCTGGAACTGTTCGAGAGGTTTATGTTTCTGAGGTTTCATCAGTAAGCGAGGGTGAACTCCTTTTCATGGTTGACTAGAAGATGGAGGGCGGCTTATACTCTCCGAACACCTCACGTAAAGTGTCGCATATCTCGCCGAGTGTCGCGTATTCCTTTGCTGCCTGAAGTATTAAGGGCATGAGGTTTGTGTCTTCTTGCTCCGCAGCCCTGTGCAGCTTGTTTAGGGCTTCCTTCACTTTATGCTGGTTTCTTTGCCTTTTTATCAGTTTTAGGCGTTCAACGAGCTTCCATTCGATTTCAGGGTCTATCTGCAAAATCTTTATGGGAACCTCTTCTTCGGTTACGAACTCGTTTACGCCCACGATGATTCGCTTTCTGGCTTCAACCTCCTTCTGGAAACGGTAGGCGCTCTCCACAATCTCCCGTTGCATAAAGCCCTTTTCGATGGCGGCAACTGCTCCTCCCATGGTGTCGATTTGTTCGATGTATTTTGTAGCCCTTTCCTCAATCTCGTTTGTTAAGCACTCTACGTAGTAGGAACCCACAAGAGGGTCAACAGTGTCAACCACTCCACTTTCATACGCTATTATCTGCTGAGTTCTAAGCGCAACCGTCACAGCTTGTTCACTCGGTAAAGCATAAGCCTCATCGAAAGAGTTTGTGTGCAAAGACTGGGTTCCGCCCAAAACAGCTGCCATCGCTTGGAGGGCCGTCCGAACAACGTTGTTGTAGGGTTGCTGAGCGGTGAGCATGACGCCTGAGGTTTGGGTATGAAAGCGTAGCATCCATGAAGCAGGATTCTTGGCTCCGAAGCGTTCCCGCATGATTTTCGCCCATAACCTTCTTGCGGCTCTGAATTTGGCTATTTCCTCAAAGAAGTTGTTGTGGGATGCGAGGAAGAAGGACAATCTGCCTGCGAATTTGTCCAAATCTAAGCCTCTTTCAATGGCTGTCTGCACGTAGGCGATGGCGTTTGCGAGTGTGAAGGCTATTTCTTGGACGGCTGTGGCTCCTGCCTCGCGGATGTGGTAGCCGCTTATGCTGATGGTGTTCCATTGGGGCATGTGCTGGGAGCAGTACTCGAAGATGTCGGTAACCAACCTCATTGAAGGCTTAGGTGGATAGATATACATGCCTCTAGCCACATACTCCTTCAAAATGTCGTTTTGCACTGTTCCGCCAAGCTTAGACTGCTCGAGCCCCTGTTTTTGTCCAACCGCGATGTACATGGCAAGCAAAACCGTTGCAGGAGCATTAATGGTCATGGAAGTTGTGATTTCATTAAGGGGAATTCCATCAAAAACTATCTCCAAATCCCTCAAGGAGCTTACGCTCACTCCAGCCCTGCCAACCTCGCCCCTCGCCATCACATGGTCGCAGTCATATCCCACCTGAGTTGGGAAGTCGAAGGCTACGCTTAAGCCCTTTTGTCCTTGTTCTAGTAGGTATTTGAAGCGTTGGTTTGTTTGTTCAGCCGTGCCGAAGCCAGCGTACTGCCTCATGGTCCAAAGTCTAGCTCGATACATGGTTGGATAAACGCCGCGGATGAATGGGTATTCGCCTGGAAAACCTAGATCACGCAAATAGTCAAGGTCTGCAACGTCAAGCGGGGTATAAACTCGGCTGACTGGAATTTCGGAACTTGTGAAGAATTCACCTTTCTCAGGAAGCTTTTCAAGGCTTTTCACCGCGATTTCTTTTTCCCACTTTTCTTTACGTTGTCGAATCTCATCCAGCTTTTGCTTGTCAAGTGACATTGGCAACACCTAAAAGTTAGACTGATTGGGAAGCATAAAAGAATTATCAACAAAACATCCGACTTTCCTGAGAGAAGAGCGTCAAATTTTTTAACCTCTTTTGATCGTCGTTTTTGGAAGGAATATGTGCGAGTGATTTCTGTTCTGTTTAACAGATTCTTTGGGTTAGTCCGTTGAAGCCTGAGTCGAAGCTTATGATTTGTTTGATGCGTTTTTTTTCCATGAGGGCTAGTGATACACAGTCTGTGAAGCTTAGGGGTTTGTCCGTGAATGTTTTGAATTTTTCCCCCGCCATTTCAAAGGTTTCTTTTGTGGTCCAGAGTTTTGTTATTCTTGGTGATTCGATGATGTATCTGCTTATGTCTACAGCTAGGTCGTGTCTTCTTGTCCTTACTAGGGCTGTTGTTGTTGCCTCGTCTATGACGTAGTCTGATGTGTATATTCTACCGAACTCGCCTTTTAGCGCCCTTTTCATCAGCTCTTTGCTTCTGATGTGGAATTCGTCGTCTGCGTTCCGTAGTGCAACAAAGACGCCTGTGTCAACGAATATGGCCATAGGTTTTATCTCCCGTAGAGGAATTCGTCTATTCTTTTGGAGGAGTCTTTTATTCCCCAGTGTTTCGGATTCTCAAGCGCTTTCCATGCAGAGTCATCTTCCAAGGGAGGCAACTCTCTGAGTCTTTTGACTATGTCTTCTTCATTTTCGAGGGCGTAGTCTATCATTAGACCGATCGCTTCTTGCAGGGTTATTTTTATGCCTTCTTGGAGCAGTAGGGAGGCGAGGAACTTGTCTAGCTTCTCCTTTTTTGCGTCTTCGATTTTTATGGTTGATGTCAAATTTCCACCAAGAGAAAAGTAGAAAAGTATTTAAATATACTTTTCTACTTTGAATCATGAGAGACGTGCGCCTAGTAGCCAAAAACTTCGGAAAAACAGACCCATAAACCCATCTTTTTTATCTCAACCATCTCTTGACTCACTGCATCAGCCTTCACCGCGACTCCGTAGGCATAATTCCTTTGCGACCTTAACAACCGTGGATTCTCCGGCTCCAAGTATCCCAGGTCAAACGCTGTTTCATAAAGCATAAATGTCTATTATATCTATTGTTTATTACGTCGAGCCCTCTTTGTCTGGATTTTGATTTTGCGGAAGCTTTATATATTTTGTTAATAATTAACAAATCATGGGCGATATAAAACTGCATACAAACATTGTTTTCGAAAATTTGGAGGGCTCCTTAGAGGAGCTGAAAAACCGAAGGTTTTCCAACGTGGGGCTTCTAGCTCTTAGGGCGTTGGAACAGATGATAGAAGCCTGCGCTGTCAAAGAAGGTTTACATTTTCATGAACATCCAAGAACGGCACACAAAAACCGTCGCAATTGGTTGAAGGCGCATCATCCTGATCTGCTAGACTCGTGGGATCAACTTTGGGGTGTCTACGGTGCGTTGGGATATGGGGGGCTAGACGGTGAGAGGGCTAAACAAGCATTGGACATCCTAAAGAGATGCTTAACCGAGTTAAGTAGGAGGGAGAAAATTGCAATCCGAGGTCTATGAAATGATAGAGCGGGTTGTCGATAGGATGAGAGAGGTAGAAGGCACTATAGGTGTGGTGCTGTTTGGCAGCTATTCGAGGGGTGACTACGACGAGGGAAGCGACATTGACCTCCTTGTTGTCTTTCGGAATAAAAGTGCGCTCAATAAGAGCTTAAGAGAATTGTACAAGGCTACTTCAGAGAGCGATCTGTTCTTTCAGGTTATAGGCTTAACCCTTGATGAGCTGAAAGATTCGCCGCTTCTAGAGTTGGCGTTGCGAGAGGGAAAAATATACTATGCAAATGAGGATGTGAAGAAGCTGCTTACTCCTAGACACAAACCTTACGCCCTCATAACCTATAGCACGGCAAACCTAGACCCGAGAGAGAGGGTCAGTTTCACCCAAAAACTCGATGGGAGAGGCAAGGGTAAGTATAGGTATGAGGGACTAGTACGCCAGTTGGGCGGATATAAGGTTGGAAGAGGCGTGATGATGATTCCAATAGAGAACTTAAAGGCTATAACGCAGCATCTGGAGAAGAAAGGAATAGACTACATAATAAGGCATGTCTGGGCATAGAAATCTCAAACTGCTCACGCTTCTGAAAACGACACCTGACTTTCGCGGCTTTGGCTTGAATGTTTAAATTCAAAGTCTTTTCTCGGTGAAGTCTTGAGCTTTTTGCAAAAATTCTTCTGCGTTTTTGATAAGCGTTTGTACTTCCTCTTCCTCGAATATCACGCCTATTTCGTAGTCGCTGCTTTCCCTCATTTCAAAGGCTCTTCTGAAGTATTTCGCGAATTTTCTGTCTAGTAGGTTTGTTTTTATTATCCTTAAGCCGAACTCTGATATTAAGCCTGAATGGGTTTTTGCATCAAATCCTAAAGCGTTGAGCATGGCTTTGGCGGCGTAGAAAAATGAGTAGTATGCTCTGTTTACAGCGTCATCCAGCATTCCTTTTTCGAGAAGGAGTTTAGCCGCCTTTAGTCTTCTTTTTGCTGTGTCGAGTTCTTCCTTTATTCTGAGTTTAACGGTTTCTTCCGTTATAAATCACAATCCCCCTTTTTATTTCTTCACTAAAAGGAGTTTTCCTTTTTTCAAATTTTTCTTCACTTATGAATTTGAGGGAAACGAGCTTCCCGTATTCCGCAAGTATTTTATCAGCAATAGATGAGGATAGCTTAATCAAACTTTTGTCTTTTGTTATTATTGCTAGGTCAATGTCGGAATCTAGCCTATAATCGCCTCTAGCCAGAGAGCCGAAAAGTATAACTTTTGCATGTTTGCCAACAGGCTCGAATTCCTTCAATATGTTTAAGTGAAACTTTAACATTGTAAACACTTTACTCTTCGTGAAATTTAGGGCAGAGGTTTATTTAAATTTACTATTTTGCTGGTTGCCCAAACAATAAGCTATTGGGGCTTTTAACGTTGAAGTAGAAGATTTCTTCGTAAATGTTATATCAAGGATTAAACTATTTTAGATCAGGAGAAAGGAAATGTTAAAGAAAACGGTTTCTGGAATAATGCTGATAATACTTCTGATGGGAACGTTGTACATCATGCTAGATTTGAAACCGGTTGCAGGTTGGAGTAATGGTGGTTATTCTTCCGATCCAAATAATCCTAATTATGGTACACATGATTGGATTGCTCAGCATGCTTTAGACTGGTTGCCAAACAAGGAAAAGGAATACATCATAAACAATTTGGCTATTTACTTGTATGGTACTGAGTTGCCTGACAATTCTGGGGCCCCTGATGGCATTGGCGATACGGCATTGCATCACATATACTATTGGTCTAATGAAAGCCTACAAGATGATGCCTCGGCAGTTCGAGCGCAAACCGAATACAATAACGCTCTAAACTACATCAAATCTGGCAACGTTACAATGGGTGTAAAGACGCTTGGAATAACGAGCCACTATATTGTTGATGTAACCGTATTCGGGCACGTGATGGGCAGCGGAACAGACTGGGGTTCTGAAGTTCACCATAGCGATTATGAAAGTTATGTACAAGAACGAACAAACAGTTACGATGATGAATTTAATACGTATCTTGCTTTCGACGGCGGCCTTGACGTCATTTCCGCTTACGACGCCGCATGCACGCTTGCTTACGATACAACGTTTGATGCGGATGGAGACTTAACATGCGTCTGGATGGACCAAAACTATGACTGGAACAACCAAACCTTCAAAGACAGATGTGGAGAATCACTCAATCTTGCCGTCAACATACTAGCTGATGTCTTACACACTTTTTACACGGAAGCATTTGGAGTGTCTGGCAAAGTAACAGAAGTCGATGGCGTGACCCCAATTGCAGGAGCTATGGTTGAGGCATTACAACAAGGAGATTTGGTAGTTTCAAACACAACCACAGATGCGAAAGGAGAGTATTTTCTTGCTCTTTCAGCTGGAGTATATAAGATGTGCGCCAAAGCAGAAAACCACATAACTGCAATAAAACCAGTTGTTAACACGACAGAAAGTGGCGTAGCTGTCAACTTCAATTTGACAAGAGGGCAAATGCTGGTCTTTGATGAATTTACTGGAACAAGCTTGAATACGAGCAAATGGAACTCCCATGTTACTGGCATAGGCTATATAAGTATCGCTAACGCAACTGGATGGGAGCCTACCAACTGTAGTTACGTTGGCGCGGCGAGCGGCGGCCCAGGCAGCGCAGCCATAACAAGTAAACTTACTGCTACACTTGATTCCACAATCATATTTGAAGGAAGGATAGCCGCTTACGTAGAGGGTTCTATTGGCCAGATAGTGTATGGCGACAGACAGCCAAGAGGACTTCGTGCGGGAACAGACGAAAACAACGCTATTGAATTCCGTTCAGCATCCAGCTCTATTGAAGCTCGCACCGTTGCGTCTGGCATTGCAACGACAACAAACTACTACGTTGGCATAATAATCAACAATTGGAATTGGGTATATAGAATCGAGGCAAACTCATCAATGGTGAAGTTCTACGTCAATGGCATTTTGATTGCTACACACACAACCAACATACCAACTACGCCGCTTAATGTTTACATGGGAACCCGTTACGACGGGTATGGAAACGTACCAGTTAGTGCAGACTATCTTTATATGGCTGTCCCACCTTGGGGCGATTGGAAACATTATCACAACAACAATGAAATCGTTAACACACTTCTTTACCTGAACGTTACATACCCAAGCATCGTTGATGTCTTCTCTATTGGCAAGAGTTGGCAAAACCGAGACATCTACTGCATTAGACTAACAAACGAATCCAATACGCACCCAAAGCCGAAAGTTTTCTTTGTTGGGTATCATCATGCCCGCGAACCAATTAGCGCAGAATTACCACTCTACTTTGCTGTAGAAGCTGCAACCAACTTCGGCACAAACGAAACCATAACCCACATGCTAAACTACAGCGAAATCTACATAGTCCCGATGTTGAATGTAGACGCTTTTGAAGCCTTCAAACAGAACGAGTGGCAACGCAAAAACGTCCACCCATACGACGAAGACAACGACGCCTTGCTTGATGAGGACCCGCCAGACGATGAAGACGGAGACGGCTACATAGAAAACCTCTTCTTCTGGAACGGCACCCACTACTGGTTCATAAGATGGGAAGGCATAGACGACGACGGCGACGGACTATTAAATGAGGACTGGGTTGGAGGCGTAGACCTAAACAGGAATTACGGCTATCAATGGAATGCAACCGTCCAAAGCGGAAGTCCCTATCCATGGGCAGAAGACTATCGAGGACTGGCGCCATTCTCTGAACCAGAAACCCAAGCAATAAGAGACCTAGCATTAAGCCACAACTTCAAATACGCAATAAGCTTCCACTCAGGCACAGAAGTAATAGGCTACCCATGGGGATACACAACAGACCCAACACCAGACGACGCCACATTCAAAGAAATCGCCGCCAACCTCTCAGCGCTTGTAGGCGCACCATACGGACAAAACAGCGGACTATACACCGCATCGGGAATGTGGGATGACTGGATGTACGGCAACAGAAGCACATTCGCTTTAACATGCGAAATCTACACAAACAACAGCGCATGGCAATACGAACCCGGACCAGAACCAGACACATGGTGGGAAAAAGGCGTATTCCAATTCTTCAACCCAGATCCCAACCAAATCGAAACAGTAATCCAACGATGGCTACCAGTCTTCACCTACACCACAAACAGAGCCATAACAGAAGCCTACGACACAGCCACAACCAACATAACTCCTCAAAAAACTGTCGTCGGACAAGGATATTCCATGCACATAAACGTAACAGCAGCCAACAAAGGCGAATTCACAGAAACCTTCAGCGTAACCCTCTATGCTAACACAACCATAATAGAAACAAGAGAACTCACCCTTACTAACAGAAGCTCCACAACCATCGCCTTCACCTGGGACACTTCTGGCTTTGCCAAGGGAAACTACACAATAAGCGCCTATGCTTGGCCAGTTCCCGGCGAAACAAGCACAACCGACAACTTATGTGTTAACGGCTGGGTTTTTGTCGGGTCGATTGGCGATATTAACGCCGACGGCATAGTTGACATAGAAGACATATACCGTGTAGCGTTAGCCTACGGAAGTCGCCCTGGCGACCCAACCTACAACCCCAACTTAGACATAAACTACGACACGATAATTGACATAGAAGACATATACACAACCGCCCTACACTACGGAGAAACAGACCCTTAACCTCCTTTGGCTTTGTTCAGGCTTACACTCAACAGATAAATTTACATTATGGAGAAACTACTTTCGCCCAACAACAAAAACAAACCATGAAACCTTCCTAAATCAACTTCCACACTTCCTCCTAACCCTCTCCTGAAAAACCTTGAACCCTCTTTCAAATTCATTGTCGCTGAGCAGCATCAGAGTTGACATGTACTTGTTTCTAACCCTTTCCAAATATTCATCCGTAGACACGTGTCCTTCGTCAACCTGAATGACGTGGTGACGAACATCTCTAAAGCCAGTAACAGTCATCATCTTCTTGAGTGAGGGAACCGATGGAACTCGGTTTAAATCTATCGCAACTACCCCCGAAAAATCGCGGGTAACATGCTTCTTGATTCGAGAGTGCGAGAACGACTGGACCACGCAGTTTCTGCCCTTCTTTAAGACGCGATAGATTTCTCGTAGAGCCATCTCCTTGTTTTCAATGTGATGAATAACCGCCGTCATATAGACACAGTCGAAGACGCAGTCTTGGAAGGGTAACCTCTGTCCATCCCCCCGAACCCACAGGATGCGTTTGGCTTTATCCTTCTCAACAGTTTGCTTCAGCATCTCAATCGAAGGTTCCAAAGCACAAATTGTGGACTCTTTCACAGCTGATATGCTAACTGGGAATCTTCCCGTGCCACATCCAACATCCAAAACGGTGCAGCTTGCGCCTATTTTTCCATAGTCAACGATTTTTGACACCAAAATGCGAGCCGGGGTGGGCCTCACCTTATCATAGTATTTCGCTACCTGCGAATAGTCGGTCTTTGGTATTTTCGACTTGTCCACAGTATCACTTAGGGTTTTATTTCTAACTTTCCTCTTAATGAATGGAGCTCCAACTGATAGAGTGAAACTGAAACGAATATATAATGACTCCAAATTTAAGATATTATAGAGCCTTAGGGGTTCATTCGTGAAAATCAAAGTCGAATACCTCGGTCATATAAAGAATTTAATCGGTAGTGGGCGAGAGGAAGAAGTCGAAATCAGAGAGCAAGCCTCAATCGCCGACCTGTTGAGTGCGCTTTCTGAAAAGTATGGAGACCCCTTCAAAAAGGCTGTTTACGAATCCAGCGGCAAGGACGTAAAATCAAACTACATCATCACAGTAAACGGTTACCTGCTGAACCAGTTAAACGGCGTTGAAACCAAACTCAAACACGGAGACCACATAACCATACTGCCTATTGTTAGCGGGGGCTAAAGCAAAATCTTAGTAAAGATTCTCTACGGCAAGATTTATTTTCTCGCCTAGGCTAATGAAGGTCTAAATGTTGCTTTAAAGGAGTGTTCCTAAAGTTTGAGGCAAGATGTTGACACACTACTTGCAGAGAAAGGGGCTAAGGCACTTTTATTGTACTCTGAAAGCTTCAAAGAAGTCAACATGTATTATCTAACCAAGTTTCTGGCTCCAGACCCCTTTATATTCTTCAAAAAAGTCGACGAAGAACCCGTGATTGTCATTAATCAGATGGAACATCCACGAGCACAGAAGGAATCAATGGTCAAAGACGTGCGTTCTTATGCAGACTATAACTTCCTCGAAACAGTGAAGTCGGCTCCAGAACCCAAACTCGGCGTTCTGAAGTTTATTTCAACCGTAGCGAAGAAGGAGCTGGGCAGTGGCACAAAAATCTACGTACCGCCAAATTTTCCAACAATGCTTGCTGATGTGCTTAGAAAAGAGGGCCTAACCATAATGCCCCTATTTGATGTGATTGAAAAGTCAAGAGAAACCAAAGAAACCGACGAAATAAACGAAATCAGAGCTGTTCAGACTGTTGTTGAAAACGCCACAAAGGAAGTAATTGATTTGATAGCAAACGCCGAAGTAAATGTCAAAGGAACATTAATCACTAGAACAGACGGAAAGAAGGAGCCATTGACGGTCCGTAAGGTAAAGTCAATTCTTGGACACAGTTTTCTCGACCATGGATGCGTGGTGGAAGAAGAACTCATAGTTGCCTGTGGACCGAAAGGAGCGGACCCCCACTATTTTGGAAGTCTAGAAGATGAATTGAAGGCAAACCAGCCCATCATTTTGGATATTTACCCAAGAAATCTTCGCAAGCGCTACTGCTCAGACATGACTAGAACAATTGTTAAGGGAAAACCCTCGAAAGAAATTAAAAGGATGTTTGAGGCTGTTCTTGAGGCAAAAAATGCTTCAGTTGATGCTATTAAAGCTGGCGTGTTGGGAAGCGAAGTTTATGATATTTGTTGCAACGTTTTGGAAAAGGCTGGATACGCCACAGCAAGGGGAGGAAAGAAGATAACTAAGGGCTTTCTGCACGGCCTTGGTCACGGCGTAGGCTTGCAGGTGCATGAGGGCCCGAGCATGAGCGAACTTTACAAATTTGCGCTGGAAGAACATAACGTAGTCACTGTTGAACCGGGACTTTACAAACCAAATATAGGCGGCGTCAGAATAGAAGATATTGTCGAAGTTACTAAAAACGGATGCAACAATATTACCAAAATGGAAATTATGTTAGAGGTTTAGTTAGCGTACACTGAACCAAAGCGAAATTCACAAAGAAACCATAAAACTTAGAAACCAAATAATAAAAACACAAAAGGGAAACAATCTTGGAAAACAAGGCTGTGATAATAATTGACATGCTCAACGACTTTGTCACTGGAGACTTGAAATGCGAAAGAGCCAAACACATAATCCCAAACCTAAAAAAACTCATCGAAGAGGCGCGTAAACACAACATACCCGTCATCTACAGCAATGATGCTCACTATCCACAAGATTACGAGGTCGTTGAAAGATGGGGAAAACACGCCATAAAGGGCACAAAAGGAGCAGAAGTAATCACAGAACTGAAGCCCACTGAAAAGGATTACATTGTTGAAAAAAGAACTTACAGCGGCTTCTACGAAACAGGCTTGGACCCCTTGTTGAGAAGCCTATACCGTGGCGAAGGCATAAAAACAGTGATTTTGGTCGGTTTACACACAAACGTATGCGTTAGACACACGGCAGCAGACGCCTTCTTCAGGGGATACAAAATAATAATAGCCAAAGACGGCGTGGAAGCCTTTACACAAGAAGACCACGAACAAGGACTGAAATATCTGGAGTACGCCTACAAGGCCAAGATAATGACGATTGAAAAAATCATAAAAGAATTTGCTAAGCCTTAGCTTATCGGTTCGGTTTTACATGCAGAGGAAAGTAAGAATCGAAGATCTTCAAGAATCCAACATACAGGACCTCATCTACGTCTGTTCTTCCAAAAGACTCAGCGACCCGATTCACCAACAAGGAGTTAAGCAGAAAAGGCAATGGCTCAGTGAAATGCTTAGAAAATACGGGTCATGCGCAAAAATCGCCTACTACAACGATAAATCAGTTGCCCAGATACTCTATTATCCAGAGGAGGCAGACGTAACCAAAGCCTTTAGGCGGGAAAATGTTCTCGTCATAAACTGCATTTACAATCCAACACCAGAGGCACAGAAACTTGGAATAGGCACAAAACTCCTGCAGGGCGTAATCCAAGATGCAAAACAGAGAAAGACTTGTCTTGGAAATAGACCATGCAAATTCATTTTGGCAAAGGCTTTCCACACCGGCGAGCTTCTGCCAATGCCTGAATTCTACAAGAAAAAGGGCTTTCTTTCAACACCTGAAGAAAACACGCTCTATCTTTCAATAGAGGGCGGTTATGAGCCAACCCCATCCGTAGGAGAATATGAACCCTTAATTGCAGACAGGAACAAGGCAGTAATCTTCTACAGTCCAACATGCCAATTCTCTTATCCATTTGCGAAAAGGATTGAAGAAATAATCCGAGAAGTAACGCCTAAAATAGAAATTGAAATGATAAACGAGTGGGAAAAACCGAAAGAATCAATGAAACGCAAAAACTGGTGGTTAATAGTAAACGCTAAACCAATACAAACCTTTTTCATGGGAACCGAAAAATTCAAAGAAGAGGTAAAGCGGGCAACGAGCCAAAACATTTAGAGCACCCTCTTTAGCGGATGCTTAACAAGTTAAATTCGGGATACAAAGAAAGGTTTAAAAGCAACATATGCATGCATAATGAAGAATGTGTGAGGAGAATGGTAGGATAATAATTTTTCCCTTCTCTCCTTTCTCCCCTCATAAACAGTTCTGCCATTCTCCTCACCAAAGTCTTTATACAGTTTAGCCACTTATAGCTTGTGGAAGAATCTTCTATTGCTCTGCTGATGTGTGAGAGGGCGTTGTGAGATGTTTTGGTTGTAAGGTTTCGTAGGCTTTAACAAGTGTTTCCCTGTTAAGTAAGCTCGCGTGAAGACTGTGTCGTAAAACAAACTGACGATGCGTCCCCGAATTGAAACATAGTTCCCCGGATACATTTCCTCCAAATCTCTAATCTTTTTAGGCGCATAAAGCATAGACATGTTTAACCATTAATTTATTATGAAAATTGCTTAATAAAATTTAAATGCAAAACTCACAAGATTTGGGTTCCTGAGTGTGGATTGGAATGGCTAAGATTTTGATTGTTTATGATTCCAAAACCGGACACACTGAAAAGATGGCGTTTGCAGTTGCTGAAGGCGCCAAACAAATCGGCGGAGTTGAAGTGGTTGTAAAGAAGGCTGACCAAACAAGTGTTAAAGATTTGCTGAACGCCGACGGAATCATAATGGGTTCACCAACATATTATGGACAAATGTCCGCCAAGCTTAAGGCCCTCATTGATGAATCGGTTAAAATCCATGGAAAGCTCGAAGGAAAAGTCGGCGCCGCCTTCACAAGCTCTGGCGGAACAGCAACAGGCGCAGAAACCACCCTGCTGTCGATACTGCAAGCCATGCTTATTCACGGCATGATTGTTCAAGGACGAGCTGATGACAAGCATTATGGCGCCGCAGCCGTAGGCTCTCCACGTAAGAAAGGGCTCGAATCCTGCGAAGAGCTTGGAAAAAAAGTTGCAAGCCTAACTATAAAGCTAAAGAAAAGTAGGTGACGGCAGGCCTGCCGAATTTGAAAAGGGACTAACACGCCCAAGTGTAGAGATGAATTTTGAAAAAAATGGATGAGAAGATTCGGGCTATTTGTTGAACATTGGACCTGCGATTCATGAATGTATTTTATGATTAGTGTTTCTCAAAAGAATCGAGTTTTTACAGGTGTAAAACGCAAAATTGATGAGCTAAATGGGACTAAATGGGATAGCACGAGTGCTACTACTCCATACTTAGCATGGAGAAGAAGAAAACAACAGGAAGCACTATCTTTGGGGGCGTTGCTTAGACATATGAGAAACAAGATAGAGATTCAGGTACTTGAGTGGGTTGTGAGGGAGTGAAATGCCAAAAATGTTAAGTCCGAGTGAAATTGAGAAGCTACCGCATTGCAGATATGACTTTTTTGGGAAATGCGATAAAGAAGTTAAGTTTTCCATCCAAAAAGAAGTTTCTATCAAAGAGTGTGTCGCTTGCATGTGTGAACTGATTTTTAAGGGTGCAAGTCAAGACAATTGCAGTTTAGCGATGCATGGTTTGGATATGCTTCTCATAGTTTTGAAAGAGCTTGATGTGTTGCCGAAAGAGGCTAAACCATGAACCTTTTAGAGTTTCTCTTGAGTTTGTCGAAAGAGCAACAAGCCATTATCTGTTTGGCTTTTCAGCATTGCATTGAGAAGGGGGCTCAACCATGAGAAGTATTTTTGTTAGGAAAAATTTGCCACCCGAAATTAAATGGGAATACTGTCATGGATGCAGATTTCTAATAAGTTTTGATGAGTATGAAGTTCGATGTTACCGCAAATTCTGTCCTCATATAGAAGCAGATGTTAAAATGAAGAAGGGGGCTCAACCATGATAATGAAAAAAGAAGAATTTGATAGAATGATAAAGCGACTTCATAGGCAAATCGGACAATTGAAACGTAGAAAGAAGAAGGTAGCTCAACCATGAAGAAGATGCGTAAGATTTTTGAAAAGGAAATTATACCAGCCATGAATAGAATACTTCAAAATATGGAGAACAAAAGAAAAAAGGCAAAGAAGGTAGCTCAACCATGAGGTATAATCTGAAAAATAAGATAAAGTTAAAAATGAATGGTGATATAAAAAGAAAGAGGGATTCAGAATGAAAATTAGATATGTTGCTTATTTCTTGATAATGCTAGGCATTATTGTATTCTGTTTAGCTATGACTGTTTGGGCTTACAAAATTGAACGCATACTTGTTGATTTGGCTTATAGAATGGGAGTTTATGTGTCATTAACTGACCTTGACACTTTTCTGGGGTTAAGTATTTTTGCAGTTGGTCTAATCGTTTTAGGTTTGATTATTTGGGTGGATAGTGTTCTTCCCCCTGAAAAGGTTTGATTATCCAAATTTTTGCCTCGCTTTCAGTTTTTATGTAACACGAAATATAAGACAGAACCGAAAGAATGTTAGCATGATTTCCTAACAATTACCAAAGGAATGTTAGTTTTGTGCTTTCTCGATTTGGTTGAGGAAGGAAAAATCATTCCAGTTGTTTCTTATTTGACGATGGAAGAATTAAGGGAATACTTTTCGCGCAGGTATAATGGAGAAACAGCGATAAACGAAATCTATTACCTCATAAGCCTGCCAGCCCTTGAAATAGTCTCTCGAGACAAAGTGGAGAAACTTATTAGTAAATATAAAGGCGTGGTTCCAAACAAGGATTTGCCTCATTTGGTCTCCGCCATAATTGCAAATGTTGACTATTTTGTAACATACAACCGACACTTTATTGAATCAAACGCAAAAGAACACGTAAAAACACTTAGACAAGCAGCATTGGTAAAACTATTTGGCATAAAGCCTCAACCAACAGATCACTAAGACGTTTTTAGATGCAATAATTACTCAAAGTTAAAAGAACAAGTTGCCTCCTCATTTCTCACTGAAGATAATAAAATACTGGCCACAAACTTTATTAGTAAATGATGGTGGGCCCGAGGCGATTTGAACGCCTGACCAGTCCCCGAATGCGAGGTGCAACTCACACTCTACAGGTTATGAGCCTGTCGCTCTAACCTAGCTGAGCTACGGGCCCGCTTTGTCCACGCCCATTAAATATGCTGTTTTCAAATTGATTTAAGCGTTTTCTGCATTTAAGCTATGGTGAAAGATTTAAAAAGGATTGTTTTCTGCTAAGGTTTGTTTGAGAGAAAAGCCTTTGTCAGAGATTAAAAAAGCCATAGTCATTTTTCATTATGCAGAAAAAATTAAGTCAAACCTAATCTTAACCACCAGCCTTTTAGAGGTTTTAAACAGCATGGGAGACGAGGAAATCCTGGGCGCAGAAAAGCTTCTGGTTGCGTATTTCAATGCTTTAGTTCAGGAAGTCAATATTGCCACGAACGTTTCTGGGGTTCAGGGTTTTCAAGACGTTAATGCGAAGCTCGGGGAAGCCATTGAGCAAACTAAAAAGCACGATTACGCCAATGCAATGAAACTTGTTTCTGAAGCCATATCCATCACAACCACCAATGGAAACAAAGCAGCCGAAACCCTAAAGGAGAAAGGCCTAATCTAACGTTGCGTCCTTTCATAATAATACAGATATTCTTGGGCGTAACCAGCGTATTCCCCAAAATACTTTCGCCCAAACAAACTCAGCTTTTCATTCTCTGAACGATTAAGCGATTTTTTACTCGAAATCTTTACAACAAACTCTTTTGGAAAATGACTTGAGTAATATTTCAGAATAACACGTTTTATCCATACATCCACCGGAAAAGCCTCAAGTTTTTCCAACGAGAAAAGCAAAACACAATCCGCAACCTTCAAACCCACACCAGGAAAAATCAGTAATTCCTCCCGTGCCTTCTCGTAGGGCATTTTCCTCAAACGTTCAAACTCAAAACTGCTTTCATAAACCATTTTAGCCGTTTCAGACACATACTTAGCTCTGTAACCAAGTCCGCACTGGGCTAATTCTTTGATAGTTGCCCTTGCAAGTCTCTCCGCTGTCGGAAACGTGTAAAAATTGTAACAGTCAGAGTCTACTTTGTCTCCAAATTTTCTGGAAAGATTAAACAACATTTGTCTTATTGCTATGATGTTTTTGTATGTGGAGCAAATGTATGAGATTAGGCATTCCCAAGGGTCTTGACGGATAATCCGTAAACCCGCAAACTTCATAACAGCTGTTTCAATGTGTTTGTCCTTGGTGATTTGCTGGAAAATTTTTTGTAAATCGTCATGCAGTCCAAAAAAGTTTTTAACGAAATCAATATCAGTGTTCTCAAATTCCACTTCATCGCCGACTTGACGAATTTTGAAAACTTTTTCTCCTGCGACACCAAACCACCATTCACCATGCTTATTCCATCTGAAAGCTTGTCCACAACAAAGAGTAAAATCCAGATTGAATGGACAAGAAGGGCTTAATTGAATTTTCATGGAAATCTCACTTGGAAAATAACGATGGCGTAGATTCATCTTAAGTTTTGTCTTTGAATTGTTCTGGTTTAGGAATATCTGGCGGTAAGCCTCTTCTTTGGCGAATTTGTTTGATGACCTCTGAGGCAACGTTTTCTGGGGGTCTCTCCCAATGGTCAAAGGTGCATTGCCAAAAGGCATGGCCGGAAGTTGCAGAACGCATCTCAGCGGACAAACCGAAAGTTTCTGCGACTGGAATATAACCGGTAATCATTGTTAGGGCCCCTTTGTGTTCCGAAGTTAATATTCTTCCACGCTTTCGGGTTACGATGCTTGAGCATTCACCCATCCACCGTGCTGGAACAGATATCCCAATTTTGTAAACTGGTTCCAAGAGCAATGGCTTAGCGGTTAGGAAGGAGCCCAAAATTGCTCGGCGAATGGTCTGCATGATTTGTGCTGGTCCGCGGTGCACCGGGTCTTCGTGGAGTTGAGCGTCTATAAGCTTGACTTTTACGCCTCTTAAAGGTTCCAAGCATAGGGGTCCAGCTTGGCATGCCCAACGGAAACCCGAAATAATAATGTCCCTTGCTTCGAGAAGGTATTGAATGCCCTTTGTTAAGTCTATGAGTATGTTTTTATTCTCGTCCAAAGCCCAGACGTTTCTCGCCTCCTCAACTGGCAACCGTGCCTCTTTGTATAGCACGTTGCCCATTTGTTTGCTTCCCATCTCTTCGGCAAGCTCGCCCTTCTCAATCAGCTCTATAACTTTCTCTTCAAGCGGTTCAACCTGCACCGAGAACTTGTTGTGCTTGTTGGGGCTTTTAGCCATGGCTACTGTGCCCCGTTCAGTAACGCTTTCTCTGTAGACGACTATTGGGCGAGAAGTTGAAATGTTTATTCCGCCACTATAGTCCTTCAAAAATTTAACGGCGATCTCTAAGTGGAGTTCGCCCATCCCGCTTAATAGGTATTCGCCAGTTTCCTTGTTTATGGTGGTGGCAAGGTTGGGGTCTTCTATTGAAAGCCTATTCATAGCGTCGACCAGTTGTGGCAAATCTTTAGGTTGTCTCGGCTCTACGGCTATGGTTATTACGGGTTCTGAAACGTATTTTGTGCGTTCAAAGGGAACCATAAAATCCTTATATGCGGTGTCAACAAGCGTCTCGCCAGCCCTTGCCGAGTCGAGACCGAGTAAAGCGGCTATGTTGCCTGCAGTGATTTGGTCAACAACTTCTCTGAAGGCACCCATATACATAGAGACTTGTTGTACACGATATTCTTTCTCTGCACCGACTAGGTATACTTGGTCTCCTTCTTTTACCGAACCCGAGAAGAGTCTTCCTGTCGCAACCAGACTGGCCTGCGAATCCATTTGAGCCATGGTTATACACATTACTGTCGGTCCATTATTGTCGCAGTTCAGCGCTGCTTGACCTATTTCGGACTCTATCTTACCTTTCCAAATTTTTGGTAGTCGGTACTTCTGAGCCTCAATTGGGTTTGGGATATTTTTGACTACCATGTCATGTATGGCGTTGTGGAGAGGAAGTTGCTGCGGAAGTTTTTGATGTTTCTTTTTCTTGTATGTTTCTATAATATCGTTGAATTTTATTCCTTTTCGCCTTGCCATGTTTATGGTGAAACCCCACTTATGAAGGGCTGAACCAAAAGCAACCGTTTCTTTTGCGGGGTCAACCTTCCATTTATCCTTAAACTCAGGTTCCCCATAAATTTCAATCAAGTTGTTGAAGTCACGGATTATGCGAATAAACTTGTTCTGAATATCATCCGAAGAAAGCCTCAACTCCCTAATTAGACGGTCTACCTTATTTATGAAAAGAACAGGCTTCACTCTTTCTTCAAGGGCCTGGCGAGTAACAGTCTCCGTCTGAACCATGATCTCTTCTACCGCGTCCACAACAACCACGGCGCCATCTATGGCACGCAAGGCTCTAGTAACTTTGCCTGTGAAGTCCACATGACCAGGCGTGTCAACTAGGTTAATTACGTAGGGGCGTCCATCCACTTCATGCAGTAGCGATATGTTCGCAGTTTTTATCGTGATTCCGCGTTTTTGTTCTTCCTCCAGATAATCGAGGGCTCTGGCTTTGCCTACTATTTCCGGCGATAGCAATCCTGCTTCAGCCAGCAGCGAGTCCGTCATTGTTGTTTTTCCGTGGTCTATGTGGGCGATTATTCCTATGTTCCGTATGTTTTCTTTCTTTCCCATTAGTTTGAGGATTTCGGCTGTTTGCCTAAATTTTGGCATTTCTTGACTCCTTTGAGACAGCATTGGGGTTTCCCTATTAACCTTTACGAAGTTGTTATGTTTACGTCAGCGAGTGCAGAAAGTAGAATGGTTATTATCTTATGCTCATCATTTCTTAGGTAAAGCTTATTTTGTTTTGAAACAGATTGAAGTGTTATGTGAGATAGGATGAAGTTTTCATTCATAAATCCCAGTCAGTCCCCCGGCGGTCTGGAAATGTGTACAAAAGCGTGGCCGCCGTTAGGCATGCTGTATTGCGCAGGGGTCTTAATGAAGGAAGGAATTGAAGTGTCCATGCTTGATCAAGCTGCGAGAGGATTTTCTTTTACACAAACTTTAGATTGGGTTAAGAAGGAAGACCCCGATATTCTCGGTTTTTCTGTCTTACATAGTGCGGCAAAAGAGGCACCTGAGATCGCCGAGCATGTGAAAAAAGAAAACCCAAACATCACTATTGTCATGGGAAACTACCACGCAACCTTCAACGCTGAAAGGATCCTCAAAAAGTATCCTCATGTTGATGTGATTGTTCGAGGGGAGGGAGAATACACAAGCCTCGAGCTTGCAAAATGTTTAGAAAAAGGAGAAAATCTGCGAGAAGTAAAGAGTATAACATTCAGGGACGATGGAAACATTATCTCTACGCCGGACAGACCGCTAATTAAGGATGTAGATGATCTTCCCTTTCCTGATCGTGATTTAATGAACGCTCACTACACCTCAACGATTTTTGGAGTGAAAGTGGCGACCAAAAAATTTACTACGGTTCTTTCTTCACGCGGATGTCCCTTCCGATGCCGTTTTTGTGGCTGTCGAACATTTGCTAGAGGAATTTGGAGACCGAGGTCTGTTGAAAACATCATGAAAGAATTAGAGCTTCTACGTAGTCAAGGTTATGAGGAGATTCTCTTTGTAGACGATAATTTTACTTTGGACAAAAAAAGGGTTGTGAAGCTTTGTAAAACGATCAGAAAGGAAAGGTTAGATATCCGATGGATTTGTGACTCACGAGTGGACAATTGTAGCTACGACGCGTTTAGGGAAATGGTGAAGGCTGGTTGCAATACCGTTTACTTCGGGATAGAAAGCGCCAACCAAAGGATTCTGAACTACTATAAGAAGGGGACAACCCCAGATCAATCAATCGATGCTGTCCGAAAAGCCAGAAAGGCGGGTGTAGATATTATCGTAGGTTCCTTTATAGTGGGAGCCCCTGACGAAACCAAGAGGGAGGTTCAAAACACGTTAAAATTTGCCCAGAAACTAGACATCGATGTACCCTCGTTGAACATTCTTGGGGCTTTTTCTGGAACAGAAATATGGAATGAACTCATAGCTAGAAGACTAATCAATGAGGATGAGTGTTGGGAAACAAGTGTTTACGTTTCTATGGTTTCGCCTTACACTGTTCCGTTTGAAGAGTTACGCTCAATGATTTATGAACATTTCCGAGCGTTCTATCTTAGCCCTAAACAGATGCTGAAAGAAATATTAAGAACGTTGAAGAGTTCCTATAGGCTTGCGGTGGCTCTTATCAATATTCCCAGAATTAACACGCTCATTGATACCGTAAGGCAAGGAGTTAGATACGACTAGACGACGAAATCGAATCTTAGGCTTATAGACACAAGAAAAGAATAGTTTTATTTTGTATGGGAAAAAGGGAAGTCTACGTGAAATATCCTGTAAAGAACTTTCTGAAGTGCTGCGTTAACAGTTTCATTTTGAAGAGGCCAACTCCGTTATTGTTGAGTTACGAAATTACTCAGAGATGTAACGCAAGATGCATTTTCTGCGGCTATTGGAGATTAAAAGAACCATCTCTGGGCCTCTCTCTTGATAAAATCAGGAAGATATTTGATAGTGCTTATGATTTGGGATGTGTTCTTGTGGCAATAACGGGCGGAGAACCACTCTTGAGAAAGGATTTACCAGCAGTTTTCGAATGTGCCAAAAAAACAGGGTTGTCAACAATTCTGTTAACAAATGGTTATTTACTTTCCAGACGGATTCACGAACTTCATCGATTCCTTGACGCAATCAATGTAAGTGTAGATTTCCCGGATTCACGTCACGACAAAATTCGGGGTTTAGACGGTTTACTAAACAGGATAATCACGGGTATAGGACAGGCACGGGAATATGGAGTCGCTACGAACATGAATTGTGTGATGACGGCACAACATAGTTCCGAGGATATACGAAAACTGTTGTTTATCGGAAGACAGCTTGACAGCACGGTTTCATTTGAGCCAGTTTTTGAGACTCCAAATCCCAACGGGTCAATTTTAGGAAGGATGTTAAAGGAAGACGCTGACTTGATAAAGATAAACGATTGGAACTTCGTAAGACAGGCTGCGGATATGCTCATTTCTTACAAAAAACACGGTTTCAGAAAGACTATACTGAACACCGACGCTTTCCTTAAGTTAATGAGAGAAAGAGTTGACTTTACTTGTTTTCCCTTTTCCTTACAATTGGGGATTGCAACTGATGGAGATGTAACTTCGATGTGTGTGACCGGTTTACCCAAAGGCTATTTGGGTAACGCGATTAATCAAGACCTGAGAGAAATTTGGTACTCCAAACGAGCAAATATGCTGAGAGACAAGTACAAGCATTGCAAGCTAGCCAGAGCATATGGCTGTTATCTTTTTTGTATTGCAGAGCCTTCTCTGCCGTTCACTAGCTCTGCAGTCTTTTTTGAGTATGTAAGAAGAGTTATCTGATATTTATGGGAATTTTGCAACGTAGGACAGTTTATGTCTCATGAAAGTCTAGGGCGTAAAGCCCTTAGAAAACAGAAGTAGGCAGTGTTCTATTAATAAAGGGTTTTTACTAACTTTACTGTGTCACTTATATGTTTATTCCAGCAGACAAGAAGTGATGATACCGAGGGTCCAGAGGTCTTGAAAGGGAAAGTACTTAGGATACCGTTTGGAAAACTGGATACGGAACCCTACGCGTCCATAATAGGTTACCCCAAAACCAGCAAGGCTGAATTAAGAAAACGCCTTAAGGAACTGCAGAAATTGGGCGTTGATGCTCTGGAGTTTAGAGGAGAAAAAGAAGCGTTCAATGTTCCAGTCCTAGGCAAGGGATGCGTTGGCATAGTTACAATAGCCTATAGAAATGAAGAAAAAGTGGCTCTGAAAATTCGAAGGGTGGATGCTGACCGCTCTAGAATGCAAAAGGAAGCAGAAATGCTTAAAAAAGCGAATTCGGTGCGTGTCGGACCAAAACTCTTAGGCGTAAGCAGAAACTTTCTCTTAATGCAGTTTATCGATGGTGATCTGCTTCCAGAATGGCTAGATAGGTGCAGAGGAAAAACGCGAATAGTATTGATTTTACGTGAGATTTTGGAGCAATGTTGGCGACTGGACAGGACTGGTTTAGATCATGGAGAGCTGAGCCACGCCCCAAAACACATAATCGTCGATAAGGAAGACACGCCTTTTATAGTTGATTTTGAGACTGCCAGCGTAAACCGAAGATCATCAAACGTGACTTCAATTTGCCAGTTCCTTTTTATTAGCGGTTTAGTTGCCCATAAAGTGGCTGAAAAACTTGGCGAAAAAGACAAGAAGGCAATTATTGAGGCGTTAAGACGCTACAAAAATGATAGAACGCGGGAAAATTTTGAACATGTTTTGGAGGTTCTTGGTCTTTAAACAATGTATCTTGTCGCTGACCTAGCGTCCCGTCTGCCTTCGTTTACTTTTTCGATGCCCAACTCTCTTGCAAGCTGGGTGAGGTCAAGCCACATTTCCACTTGAAATTGTCTTGCAACTCTTCTCTTATCGTAAAGCAGTGGAATGTAGTCAACAAACAACCAGCCGAAAGATTCAGCCAGAGAGCCCCTACTGCCAGTACTGCGTTGTTGGCTAAGCCTCCTATTCCATTGTCGAATAGACTTCCGTTCTACAGACATATTGTGCCTCAATCCAGATTACGATTATTGCTAAGAAGATCACGCTCAGATTCCAGACGCAATCCAAGACCTGTCGAGGATGAAAAGGCAAGTCCTTAATCTTTTTCTTCACGGATGATATACAACAGCACCAGAGGAACGCCTACGAACATCCACAGCTTGAAGAGTAGGTAGATTGTCAAGAGGGTTGAATCTTTGATGGAGGCGAAAGCCAGTGGAATGGTTGCTACTGCTAAAACGAGTGATACCCCTATGGTCGCTAGCTTACAGATGTTCGTCTCCCTTCTCCTCCAAGAAAGAAAGGCTCTTCTATTTCTTATAACCATGTATGTAAAAACGCGATAGAAGAAGATTCTAGAAGCAAATTTGGCTGAAGCAATGGTTTTATTGGTAAGTGTGAAAAAGGTTTAAAGCATTGAATTTTGAATCCCTTATCCAAACTGGTGAGCTAATTGGTTATTAGCAGGGAAGAAATGCAGGAAGTGGTCAAGAGATACAGAGAGCCAATAGGACTGAATCTGGGTTCTCACTCAGCCTTAGACGCTTGGCAGGGACAACGCAACTACGGATTGAGAAGCATAATCTACACAACGCCCGGTAGAGCGCGGATTTATCTTCAGAATCCTATGGTTGGCAAGGCGGATGAGGCTGTTGAGGATTTGCCTGGTCTGGTTAGGCGTGATTTGCGTGTTGTGAATGATCTTAAGGATGTTAGGAAGGATGGTGATTGGCGTAGTGTTATTGTGATTTTGGACAAGTATTCTGATATTGTTAAGTTTGTGGATGAGCTTGTTGATTTGGAGTGTTTGCAGATTACGAATAGGGCTTTTGCGGTTTATGTCGGCGGTGACGAGTACTGTAGTGTGATTGAGAACGATTATGCGGCGCCGATTCTTGGTTCCAGAACGCTTCTTAAGATAGAGAACCGTGGTGAGATTGAGAGGGACTATTACTGGTTTGCAGAGCAGGCTGGCATTCCCTATCCGAGGTCTTACAAGTATGAGGTTCACAAGGACGGAATAAGCTTTAAAGAGCCTATTGATGAGCCTATGATTTTGAAGGCTGAGCATGCGCACAGGGCTTTTGAGAGGGAGTTTATTTTTGCTGCTGATTCGCGTGATTTGGAGGAGAAAGTAGCCAGAGAGGTTAAGGCTGGTAATCTTAGTAAGGAGGCGTTGGAGAATGGGCGTGTGGAGCAGATTGTGCTTGGTCCGCATGCGAATTTTAACTTTTTCTTTTCGCCTTTGGATGCGAAGAGTGATTGGGGCGATGTTGAGAAGTGGTTTTCGAAGCTTTACAACGTTAGCCTAGAAGAGGCGCGGATTTGCTTGGCTAATCAGTTCTTGTCTATTGATGAACGGCGTGAGACGATTCTTGACGGTTTGAAGAGGCTTCCAACGGATGTTCAACTAAAAATAAAGAGGGTTCCGTCATTCGAGGTCACTGCTCATGGCATCTTAAGCCTTAGAGAGTCTTTGCTTAAGGATTTGCATCGGTACGCTGATCGGTTTTTGCTTGCTTGTAGAGAACACGCTTATCCGGGGATTATTGGTGCTTGGTGTTTGCAGACGCTGATAACTTGGGACCGTGTTAGCAAGTATGAGCTTAAGCCTACGGTCAAGCTTGATTTTACGGGTGGTGCGGAGGCGAAGAAGGCTGTTGATTATGGCTTGTACGATGTGCCTGACAAGCGTGATCCGTACATGCACATTCCTGTGACGCAGGACGTAGCCTTGAGGCACGGTGGTGGGACGAACGTGCACATGGGTTTGGGCTCGCAGTACGCTAATGCGAAGTATAAGAAACGCCTTAGCACAGGAGACCGCATAGCACTGGAGATTAAGAGAGCGTTGAAAACAAGGCAACTGCACGAACTAATAACATAAGACGAAAAAATACACACTTATCATTTATTGTGGAACGGAATGTTCCCTTGGGATAATATCCATTTTGTTTATTTTTCCATCCCAAATACCTGATTCGCAGATTATATTAATTTCTGGCCATTGATCCGTATTTATCGCCAAACTGAAGTGATGCTCTTCATAAGGATGCAGCAAAAGAATATTGTAAGATACAAAGTTTAAACCCGTTCCGCCTTCTATGATTTGCGTATTTGGGTTTGGTGAACATTCGAGTATTCTCTTCGTACTATCTGTGGGCTTAACACTGATCTTTATGTTTTTCCTAGTTTGATCTGTAAGATTCTTTATGTTAATTCCGAAGAAACATTTGTCTCGTTCGATTTTCTTTCCAACAATAACGGGAACTTTTTCATTTTTATAAATAATGTCTGAGTAGTTTTTGATTTCTATTTTCTGTTTATAACCTTTGATGTACAGTGCAGGTTCTTTCTGTCTGAATAACATGCATTGAAAGTCGCTTTTGCCAACCAATACTTGTAATAGATCTTGTAATCCTTTTTCATCTGATTTTCGAAAATCGGCATACCTTTTTGTTTTTAAGTAAAGGGGGATTTCACAGTCCTCTATAATTACTGGAAGAATAACAACCCTTCCTTCCTCAAATTCTTTGGCGATGGCCATTTCTAGTTCTTTTGTGACCCAACGACTTTTGACCGAGTTCTTAGATAATACCGCGGCAAAGTATTTAGTTTTTGAAATTCCTTTTTGTATTTTCTCAATTAGACTATCGCCAACTAGAATCTCACCCTCATCTACCCATGCTTTTATACCTTTTTTTCCAAGCTCTCTTGCTAACCAGTTTACGAAAGCATGATCCGACGAACAATGACAGATAAATAAGTCAGGCATAATATTTACATCCTTTGATTAGTCTTTTACATTCTTTGAGATGGGCGGCGAGTTTTGGAACAGTAAACATCTTCTTTTTTGTTAGTTCATTTGCTGTTGCTTTGTACATTTGGCTGATTGTTGTTTTTAGTTTTGGGTTTAGTTTTGGTGGTTTTGTTTTGGCTAGTTTTTTCCAGTCTTCTACGCCTTCTTCTTTTGCTTTTTTCTTTGCTTCTTCCACATCCCTAGCCCATTCCGTCTTCCTATAGTACTGTCTTGCTATTTCCTTACTCACATGTAACCTATTGTAAGTGAATCTGCACTCGTCCAGCGTCCCCACCACATCAACAACCATAAGCCTCCTCTGCGGGTCAAAAGCCAACTCAATCTTCCCATCCTCATTCACCAAACCCGCCCTACCCGCTAACTCACTAATCAACCCATCAACCTTCAAAAGCAAATCCTTAACCTCGGCCACTTCTCCATCCGTTAGTCCAGCAATTGCCTGTGCTTCCCTCCAAGTCACATATCTATCTCCTTCCTCCAACTTCGTGCTCACGTCAAAAATAGGCTTCTCAAGACGTTCACCCGCCATCGGATAATGATCCAACCCCAAATCCCCAAGCGTGACTAAACCCTGCTCAATCCTCTTAAAAACTGAAGAGCCTTCAGGCAAACCGTTCCTATAAATAATCTCAAGCGGAATCAGAAAATTCCTCAAACTAGGCGTGTAAACGCCATAATCATATTTAAGCTTCCCCTCCAGCACATACGACCTAGGCCTGTATACATTCACTAAATTGATCTCCATAACGTTTGAAGGCTCTGTCAACTCGTCAAAACGCACAACCCTCCCGCTCTTGTCAACCAATCCCCGATAATGCGTCCTGATGCCCCTCTCCTCAAGCCTCTCAAAACAGTAAGCTCCCATCATGCACAAAGCAGCGCCCTTCCCATCAATGAGGTCTGGCATCTCGCCCCAGTCAAAAACCGAGTAACGATCCGAAAAATGAAACCTTCCGATACCCGTCTCATCTCTTGTCGGTTTCTTGATGACTTCTAAGTCTTTTACGCTTCCCATGGCTCTGCACTACTTCAGCCTTTTAACAGACCCGTCAGCCTTTTCAATCTCCCTCTTCTTCGCTAACTGATACTCCTTAACTCGTCCTGCTAACTCCGAGTCTTCAACGGCGAAGATTTTTGCAGCGGCTATGGCGGCTCCTTCAGGCTCAATCGTCACAAGCGTGCCTATCCCGCTCGGAACCCTCAGCGAAGAGTATATATCTGCTCCACCAAACTTTTCCGAATACGGCGGACAAGCAATAACTGGTTTTGTGGTGTTGGCGTCAACGAAAGCGCTTAGAGCGTTGGACCTTCCAGCGACCGTGATGTAGACAACCCTCTCCTTTTCACACTTCCTCAGAATCTCCAAAACTTTTTCAGGAGTCTTGTGAGCAGAGGCCACACGAAACTCATAATCTAACGCCAAGGCTTTTAGATGGTTGGCTATCTCGCGGCAAAACTCGAGATCCCGTTGTGAACCCATCAACATCACAACTTTGCCTTTCATGTTTCCACCCGGGACGATTACACTGCTACAAAGTTTAACCGACTAATTAAATTTTTAAGCCAAAAACTAGTCAAAACATTTATCACCGTAAACTTTGTCGAAGGCTTCTAACGTCGTCGCCCAGTCTAGTTGCTAAGCATTTAGCCCTCTATACATAGGAGCTTCGTAACAAAGTTAATCAGCTGATAACAGGATTGCTGGCGTTTTCTTTATATTATAAACGTTACAGATAAAGAAATGAATAGGAAAAGAACGGAGTAAGTCAGGTTAGGTTGAAAGCCTTAAGTTGTCCTCTGTGTGAACTGAATCTGGAAAAAGAGAAAATCTACTACGAAGACAAATCCTTCGTTGTTTTGAGAACTAAAACTCTAAAGGGACACAGAGAACGGATTATGATAGTGTGTAAACGGCATGAACACGCAATACCATACAAAGCCTATGAGCGTGCTTTGGATATACTATCAAAAATGGGTAGAAAAGTTTTCAGTTACACTCCTAAGTTTGTGATTATGGACACGACCTTTGCCACCATAAATGACCATTGGCATCTGGTTGTCTCCGACCTTGACCCCAAAAGCGAAGACTTCGACCAGATTTTGGCTACTAGATGGATTAAAGTTGTAGATAACACAGTGGCGGATGAAAGTGAGGTTTAGCACGGTTTGAACTACCAGTATTTACTTTAAAATTTTCCATCACATTCCCTGCCGAACTGTTCTTCAGTGAAACTTAGTTCTTCTTAGATAGTGCGAAAATTACTTCAGTCATAAACTCTTAAGTTTTAATAGCACGTTAATGGTTTTACCTTCATAGCAGAATGTCTGTCCAAGTCGGTGGGGTCCTCGTCTAGTGCGCGCAAGAAATTATAATATGATAATTATTTTATAACATTCTTATGAGACTAAGTAACTGATCAATTGTTGAAAAAATGAGGTGATGACATACGTCTCTGAAATCGAAACTCAGGAAGATTATAGATGCCACGATAAGTAAGGACGAATCCCTCGGTGAGCATGCTGGCGGCAGCGGTCACTTGGGGTACGTGAGTTACGAGATTGGTGATATAAGCGAACCGAAAAAGGTCGAAATAGATCGGGGACAAGGTTGGGAAATCACATATTCTTACACGATCATTGTGACTACAGAATTTACCTGTTACCCTTACAATCCTCCTTATAAACACAAATACAAAAAGACCATCGTTGTAGATGATGAAGGAAATATTATGAGGGAATCGCAAAAAGAAGCCGTTTAAAAAGGTTGTCTCGTCCTAATAGCACATGCGTTTTTGGAAGTAGGGTTTTGGTTTCGAAAAGGTTGATGGTTGTGAACATTTTCTTTTGAAAGACCAGTGAGAGGAGCGGCTCGTCAATCGGCACAAAACCCAATAGATTCTTGATTTTTGGGTGTATGTAGTCGACGACAGGATCTATGCAAAGTTGGAAGATTTGGTATAATGGGAGTTTAGCTGACTTTTCTTCGGTCAGTTCTCTTTCGGTGTCCAGTTCGAAGTCTTTGACCAGTCTGAAACTTATGGATCTGAAACTCATCTTTTCGATTGTTCTTATCACTGTGATGAACTTAGACTTTCTAAGTTGTTCTTCAGTCCAGTTTTTGTCTATATGAAAGCCTATGTCGATGTCTCGTGATCCGATGTATTTTCTTCCATTGGCTTTTTCGAAGTTTTTGTTTACGATGTAATAGGTAGCCCAGCCTCCCAGCAGGCAGACTGGACCTTTCAGTCGTTTGAAGACCTTTTTCAGCTGTTTTTGAGAGATCTTTATTTCATTGGGTTCGTACAGCATAGTTCTTCACTTTCACTTTTTCTAGGAGTTTTTCGGCTGCTTCTGTGCATACGCCGCCTTCTTCGAACAGGTCAATTATCAGTTGTGGGATGGAGACTATTGTTAAACCTTGTCGTTTAAGTGACCCGTAGAAGACATGAGAGTCGGTTAAAAGCAGTCTTAAGTTGCCTTTTCCAACGAGGCCTTCTTTTGTTATAGTTTCGTGCCATTTTTCGACATCTTCAGCTTTGATGTATAGGTCGGTTCGTGAGGGGAAGAGATAATGTTGGACTAGGTTTTCGGCTTGGTAAGTTGTTAACGCGTATGGCAAGCTTGCCTTTTCGATTAAGCTTATTGGTTTTTTGTGCATGTATTCTCTCTTGTCGGGTTTGGTCTTAACCTCAAGCCAATATTTGATGAGTCCGGCATAATCGATGACTTTTGTTCCTTTCACCAGCCTTGAAGCCCCCAGTTTACCCAAGAACTCGTGAACCCAAGGAAATGAGCACTCTGCTTCCTTGGCTATTCTGTACTTGGTCAACGTGCCGTCTGGTTCATTCAGAAGCACTCTTATTACTCGTTCTCGAAGCACACCTCTACGCTTCACGTTTCCCACCCGCAATATATCGGTAAATCTGTAGGTTAAAATAGTTTACCGATATATCGGTAATGCTTGGACTTTAAATATCTTACCGATATATTCACTTACGGCGCAAATCCTAACATAAAAAGTTTCTTAGAAGTTAGTTTGAGACGAGTCTGACAGCGTTCCTAATGCACGTTTTCAAATCGAGATTTAAGATGCCCAAGGGATGCGCTTTCTGAGAGTCTCCTTTGGGCGCCACGGATCATGCGCTCCAAGTTTTCAAGACGTTCCAATGACGGAGGTAAACTATTTAGAAAGAAAAAGCTGTTATATCTGCGACCCAGTCAAGAATAAAACTGGGGTTGTTGTCCAAGTCTGCGGGGTCGTCGTCTAGCTTGGTCAAGGATACCAGCCTGGGGCGCTGGCGGTCCTGGGTTCAAATCCCAGCGACCCCACCATCTTTTAAGAAAGACTTAATTCCTTTAGCTTCGTGAAAAGCTTTTCAAAGAATCTCCTTTTAAGTTCTGGGCCTTTTCCAATACCTGTGCATTCTTCCGTGTATGCAAAGGCATATCTGTTGCTTTCCATGTTTTTGAGTTGGAAGGGATAAAACCTACAAATTAATGGTCTTAACCCATAGATAGAGCACGATTTGTCTTTTAGGAATACGCATTTTCCATCATAAGTCTTTTTCATCTTGTAAACGTAGGGTTCAAATCCCTTAATCTTTTCAGCAAAATCATTAGGACTCATCGAAGTTTTCTGTGATATGCGGTCAGCCTCAATTTTCAGAAGAAGAATTGTTCTTACCCTATTTTTGGTATCGCCACAGCATAGGGCGCATCTCTCGCATCTAAAACGAACATTTTTGGGATAATCAAATTCCAAGATGTTTTTTCCACACACATATTGCATTGTATGGGAGTTAAATAAAAATGCGGCAAATAAATCTTGTATGAAAGTTATTAGGAAAATCTAGTAAAAGCGAGTAATAATATTCTGTAACTACTTTCTGAGAAAACATGTGGAACGGTTTCTACATCTTTCGAATCGTCATAAGAAAGTTTAATATAAGAAGAGCGGTCAAAAAGCTCATTTTGACGTGAGTATGTGAGGTGAAATAATGGCATCAAAAAAATTGTTAGACATATTGAATAAGGCGATAGCGAGCGAGCTGCAGGTTTCAATACAGTATATGTGGCAGCATGTTCAATGGGGCGGTGTCAAGGGCTTCGCAGTACAGGAAGAACTAAAGAAAATAGCAATAACCGAGATGAAACACGCTGAAACCATAGCGGAAAGACTCTTCTATCTCGGTGGAATACCTACGACTAAGCCAGAACCGATTTTCGTCGGAAAAACCTTAAAGGAAATGATTGGGCGAGACAAAAAAGACGAAGAAGGCGCTATAAAACTCTACAAGCAAATAATCGAGATGGCAGAGAAAGAAGGAGATACAACAACAGCGTTTGTTTTCAGAGAGATTCTGGAGGATGAAGAAGAGCATCACGACACTTTCACAAGCTTGCTTGAGGGGATATAAGATAGCAGAATGACGAAACAAAAACAAATCTATACATGAACATTTAGGGAGACCCCTACGATTATGAAAACAAAGTAAAGTCTTTCGGTTAGTGAACTCTCTCTTCTTCTACTTTTTTGAAAGGCTGAATGTTGAAGTGTTGCGACCTTGTTAACGGTGATGTGAAATCATAATGCTGTCCATCCGCCGTCAACGAAGATTGTCTGTCCAGTGGCATAGTTGGATGCCGGAGAAGATAAGTATACTAGTGCCGCCTTTAGGTCCAACGGTTCTCCTGTTCTTCCTAAAGGTGTTCTGGAAAGGATGTATTTCAGTGCCTTTTCGTCTCGGAAAACTGATTCAGTCATTTCGCTTGGGAAAAATCCCGGTGCAATCGCATTCACATTGATTTTGTGAGGGGCCCACTCAATGGCCAAGGCTCTCGTTAGGTTTATGACTGCCCCTTTAGATGCGTAGTATGGTGCCGTGGGAAATATGTCGCCTACGGCTCCGTAGATGGAAGCGATGTTCACTACTTTTCCATACTTTCTCTTGATCATTTCACGCGCAACCGTTCTCGCACACAAGAAGACACCCGTCAAGTTAATGTCAATCACCCTTTTCCACTCTTCGAGACTCATGTCAACGGATGCGCTTAAGCTTGCAATTCCAGCATTGTTGACTAAGATTTCTATTGTTCCAAATTTTTCTATAGCTGTCTTAACCATGTTTATCACTTCTACCTCTTGACTTACATCTGCTTTTACGGGAACCACTCTTACACCATAATTACTGGACAAGTCTTCAGCTACTTTGACGAGTCTTTCATATCTTCTGGCGGCAATCAGAAGGTTTACTCCGCGCTCAGCTAATGTTTCAGCAAACACGACACCCAACCCGCTAGAAGCACCCGTTACAATTGCTGTTTGGCCACTAATATCAAAACATAACTCCATCACAGTTTTACTCAATCAACCACCCCGTATTTGCATGTTTTATAGAAATTTAAATTAAACGTTTACCAAGATTCAAAAGACGAATACCCAAAACAAGGAAGCAGGATTGTGAGTGGTTATTCGGCAGAAGCCAGCCAAACGGGGTTATGAGGCAAGGCTGAAAAATTGAGCCTGTATGGACGTTGTCATAAAAAAGTTCAAAAACGGGGGGTATTTCCTTATCAATTTAGCTTCTCTGTCTATTCCTCTTCTTTTTCGGCCTCTCCCTTTTCAACAACTTCGGCTTCTGCAAATCTTCTGCTTATCCTTGTTATTCTTATTTTGACATGGTCGCCAGACTTGGTGTTGGGTATAAAGGTCACTAAGCCCTGTATTCTTGCTATGCCTTCTCCTCGGCGGCTTGTTTCTTGAACGTCGACTTCGTATTCCTTTCCGATTTCAACTGGTTTTGGGGGAAATCTGCCTCCTCCTCTGAACTGTCTTCTTCTGCCGAAGCCTCTTCTTTCCTCCATTCATTTCACCTCTCAATTCGTTTAGAATCTGTTCCGCAGTTTACTCAACTGCTAGTTTTCCGTATCTTCCCACGTTTAGCTGGATTTCACCTTTGAAGCTTGTGACGTAACCGCTTTCCACTTTAACAGTGTCGTTGACGTTTACTTTGTTGATTTGCTCATTCCATAGCGTCAGCTTTATTGTGCCCGTTTCATCGGCGATGATTGCTGTTGCTACTTTGTGCGTTGTGTCCTTGAACCTTGAGAGAACTTCATATGTGTCGGATTTTTCTAGGACCTTAGCTTCCACACTAACGTTTTTCATTCCCTTTCGCAGATCTTTTATTTTCAATTTCGTTCTCCGTTTAAGCTATTTTTTCCGCGACAGCGAACTTTTCCCCTGTCGAAAGAATTCTTACTCTGACACGTTCGCCTATTTTGCTTTTTGGAACAAAAATCATGTAGCTTTGTATTTTGGCTATTCCGTCACCTCTGCTTCCAATATCATCAATGACAACTTCTAGTTCCTCGTTTACTTTGACGGGCGCTATCTGGAGAAATGGTCTGCTTGGGCGGAACCTACTTTTGCTTCCAAATCTTCTCGGTTTTCTGGGCGCATTTTTTGTTTTTTCAGGCAGCCTTCTTGGCATGTTCAGTTTTCGTCCTTACCGCGGAACCAGCCTTTCACCCACAAAACCCATGTGCCATTCGTTGACACTTGAGCTTTGTTGGAGGCTAGTTACATGCAGAAAAGTCCTTCAATAATATAAATCTTGCTAAGTGTCTATTCATAACGTAATGCCTCTACGGGGTTTAGCTTTGCTGCCTTTCTTGCCGGGTATAAACCAAAAATTATGCAGACAATTATTGCGAAGATGAAGGCTACAATCGTCCATTCAGGTGAGAAAGCGGGATTTATAGCCATTCTCTGAGGGAGCTCAGGAGACTGAAAACCTATGTTCCGTTGGTGTTGGAGTTGCATGAAACTTGACAGTACATAAGCTAATCCGAAGGAAAGCCCATACCCTGTGATCAAGCCAATTGAACCGCCCATTACGCCTATCAACAAAGCCTCAGCCAGAAACATTGCGAGAACCGTGCGGCTTTTGGCTCCAATAGCTTTTAGTATTCCGATCTCCCGTGTTCGCTCCATGACAGAGACCGTCATAATGTTCATTATACCTATGCCCGCAACGAGAAGGGAAATAGAAGCTACAGCCATCAAAAAAAGTTGAACAATAGTTAAGACGCCATCAACTTGTCTAATAAACGTTAAAGGAACGAGAATAGTAACTTTAAATGGTGGAAACAAGCCTTCTATGTCATCGGCAATTCTCTCGGACTCTTCTGGATTGTAAACTTTTACAAAAATTAAATCAGACTCTGAAGTGTTGTAAATCTTCCTTGCTGTTTCTAATGGTATAAAAATCCAGTAATCAAAGTTTGTTATTCCAGGAGTTCCTGTTTTTTGCAAAGTTCCGGCAACTGTAAAGTTGTAATCCCTTAGTTTAAACACTCCCAGGGTCAAAGTTATTGTGTCATTTGCAACAGCGAAAGGCGTTGTGTCGTTTTCCGTTGGATTGTTGACTTTGTATCCGATAACTATCGTGTCGTTTCTACCTGGTTCTGGCAGTCTGCCATTTTCAAAAATGAACCTATCTGGAAATACTTGGGCAAATTCTGTAAAGTTCACTGCTGTGGCAACAAAAGCCCGAACCGTTTTATTATTTCTATTATTGTGTAAAGTTACATTGCCCATTTGCATTACTTGAGTGGCAACTTTAACTCCTGCGATTTTTGAGATGTTTTGGGCGTCGTAATCGGTGAAACGCTCTCTTGACAAGCCTGCAAAGAGAGTGCCCGGGATAACCGTTAAGTTGTCAAGTTCGAATCCTTGCTGCATTCGTTCTCTTACTTCTAATTTGAAACCTTCGCCTAGTGATGCTAACCCGATTATTGCTGTTATGCCTATTATAACGCCTAATGTTGTGAGTGATGTTCTTAGTTTCCTTTGCCTCATGTTTTCCCAACCCATGGCTAAAATTTTGTTCAACTTCATTGCTTGCTCCTCCTTGGCGCTTCTTTTATTCCCTCGACTAAGCCATCTTTCAGGTGTATTATACGGTGAGCAGTTTCCGCAATTTGCGGGTCGTGAGTTACAACAACAAAAGTCTGGTTTTTCTCTTCATTCAGCCTCTTCATCAACTGGACGATTTCCCAACCAGTTTTTGTGTCAAGATTCCCAGTAGGCTCGTCAGCCAAAACAATTTTCGGATTGTTTATCAAGGCTCTTGCTATGGCAACACGCTGTTGCTCTCCACCGCTTAGCTCTGAAGGTCTATGATTCATGCGGGCTTCAAGACCTACTAGCGTCAACATTTCTTTAGCTCTTTCCAGTGTTTCCTTTTCAGACACGCCGGCAATTGTCAACGGCAACTCCACATTCCTTAGAGCTGTCAATCTGGGCAGCAAATTAAAAAATTGGAAGACGAAACCTATTTTTGTTAAACGAAGCTCAGCAAGATTCTCATCACTCAGTTTGAGAACGTCAACAGCATCGATTAATATTTCTCCGTCATCCGGGCGGTCCAAACATCCCATCAAATGGAGCAGAGTTGATTTTCCACTGCCGGAAGGTCCGAAAATGGTTAAGAATTCGCCTTGTTCGCCATCAAAACTTACGCCACGCAGAGCAGGAACAAGAATCCTGCCCATGCGATAGCTCTTTTTAACTTTCCTCACTTCAAGAATTGTTGCCATCAGAACTCCAACTACTGAAATAGCTTTCTACATATTTGCTTTTCTTATAAACTTTGTTTTACCTCGAATTTAAAATCCAAGTATGAAGCTTTGCGCCGTTAGGGCAGCAAAATAAGCCACCGCAGCGACGAGAAAGCTTTTAGTCCACGATAACTCAGTCAACAAACGAGTGGCGATTGCACACAACGCGATAGTCCAGACATATACTGCTATTTGAATGTACCCGCTAATCTGAGAAACAAGCCATGTCTTGTCCAATATTTTTCTGTACGCATTTTCGCTTTCTCCTTTGACACCACCCAAGAATTCAAGTGGATAATAAAGCGTTGGTAAAGTTGAGAAAGTGGCAGCGTTTATTGCCGCCTGGATAAACATGGTTATCAGGGCAATTCCAACCAAGATCAGCAAGGGTTTCCAAACTGTTTTTGCTTTAAAAGCCCTGGTCATTATGAAAAGGAGCCCGCCGAGAAAAATCCATTTAACGACGAACTGCATAACAGAAATTACCGAAAAATTAAGCATATAATTGGCAACGTTTTCCACAGGGGATTTAAAAATGCCTCCGAAAAACAATCCATCAATTAGTAGAGTTATGTTCGAATTTTCAGGCCATGTGGACTCCAACTTTAACCCGTTAATATTGGCCCAATCCGCGTTAGCGCTATGGCTCCATATGTCAGAAGCAAGTGGCATCGTTACGTTATTCCAGACATTGCTGGTTGATTTGGAAATGTTCTCCGTCAAATCATAATAAAAATAATCTGAAGGCGTTACTGAAAATAAGTAGATGGTTAGATTTTCAGGGTTATCCTCTGGACTGATCCATTTTATTCTTAGATATAAGCTCTTGTAGCCACCTGGGTCAGAACAGCTTATGGACCCTGTATTGTTTAGCCGCATTGAGATTTGCTTACCGTTAACGATTGAGAATTCTATGCTTTTATTCCCATAGTAGGTTCCGTCTATATAGTCGTCATAATTATCCCTAACTGCCACTTCTGGTATCGGTGTTGCCGTCCAAAAAGCTGAGTTTTCCGTCCATCTATCTAGTTGTTCAGCAGTCGGCAAAGTCTGTTCAACGTATGTCTTAGATATGATCGTATAAATAGATCCTATGTTTGCCACTGTGAAAAGAATCATTATCAGTAGTGGTCCGATGTATTTTGGGTTTTGAATTATTTCCTTGAATGCCTTATGAGGTGCGTATATGACTTTGAATATGCTGTATGCAAACAATTGTTTATGCTCCGTGCTTAAGTGGTTGTTGCTGGTTTATTAATGATTTGTCACATTCCAAGTTTTAGCCGCCTGTAAGTTGTATAATCAAGATATTCCAAGAATGGATTTTCCGCTTGATACTTGACTGTTAATTTCTGGTGTCTTCGTTTATCTAATATTTGGCTCGTAGTAATTAGTGAATAAGCGTCGCTTCCTGCTCCCGAACCGTAACTAACAATTAAAACGCGTTCATCTGGCTTGGCTATGTCTAAGGCAGCTGCCAAACCAACTGGCGAAGAGCTCGAATAAGTGTTTCCAAATTTTGCTACTTGAAGCGAAGGTAAGTACTGTTCTTCTTTAAATCCAAGATCCTTCGCAATTTTAACTGGAAACTGAACGTTAGGCTGGTGGGCAATGAAATAGCTGATATCACTTACTTGCAGATTAAGTCGTTCCATTAGTTTTTTGGCCGCCTTTCTGATGTGTTTGAAGTACGCAGGGTCTCCAGTGAACCTTCCACCATGCATTGGATAGGGTTCACCATCTCTGCGCCAAAAGTCCGGTGTGTCTGAAGTGCAGGAGTACCATCCTTCAATTTCGGCTATCACGTCGCGTTTTCCGAAAATGAAGCAGCATCCGCCATATCCGACGAAAAGGTCTAGCTCTCCGCCTGGGCAGTCCCTTGGAGCCGCTTGGGAATTGTCTGTGCCTATCACCATGGCGTATTGAATGTTTGATTTTGGATAGTTAACCAGTGAGGCTGCATCCTTGAACATGCTTGTTGCAGCTTTACATGCAAATTCTGTGTCTACAGCGTCAACTCCTTGTAGGTCTTCGTCTTCCTCGCCAAGTTTTAGAACCTGAGCAACCTTCGAAGCGATGGGCTTAACAGCATAGGGGTTGGATTCCGAGCCTACATAGACCTTACCGACGAGGGAACTGTCAACTCCGGAGTGAACAAGCGCTATTTTTCCAGCTTCAACAGCGGCCGTTATTGCATCCTCGTCGATGAAGGGAGCTGAGCGCTCCAAGTTTCCTTCCCTTATTCTAAACCTTGAAGTATAAATGCCATAGCCCACTACTCCCGGCGTATCATACTCCTTGTTCGGTTTGACAATTGTGTATTCTTGGTGCGGGTAATACTCATCAGCGAATGTGAAAGCCAAGGAAATTGTTGGTATGATTTCGCTTTTGTTCACGGAGTAACGTCTTCTAAACCTTGGAACAACCTCTCTTCCTTCAAGAGCCGAAAAGTCAATTTCTTCGCCCTGTTTTGTTATTCGATCAGTCAGTCTTCCAGGAACACGTATCTTGTCATTGTGGAAAGAAACTATGCCGTAAATGTAGCTACCCAGTTTCGTGAACTTGTTTGTTGGCTCATTGACAAGTGTGCATATTTCGAGTTTACCCTTCTCGTAGAATAGGTCGGTGACAATCATTTTTCCGAAGCTTTTTCTTCCGCAGTTTCCGCAGTAGTCTCTTATTTCAAAATATTCTTTCCCGCAAATTTGGCATCGGCTTCCCTTTAGTCTGTCGCCAAGGTAGGAGACTCTTCTTTCTATCGGTTCGCTACTCATTTCTAATCTCTCCCCAAAATGCAGGCATAACCTTTAGTTCCAAAGCCCTCAAGCTCAAGAACACACCCATACCTTAGTTCTTTATCGCTTTTAACTTGTCGTTCACCAGCCTCGCCCCTCAACTGCTTAAAAACTTCAAAAATTTGAGCGCCACCGGTGGCGCCTAAGGGGTTTCCGTCCGCTTTTAATCCGCCGTTCATGTTTACAAAAATCTTGTTCCCATTAATTTCATAGTAGCCCTTATAATCTTGGCAGCTTTCGTATATGCTCCTCCATACTGTTCCGCGTTCGCAGAATCCTAAATCCTCCAGCGAAATCATCTCCATGACTGTAGACTGGTCATAAAGCTCGACAATCTCCATATCCGATAGGCTTACTCCAGCCATCTTCAAAGCGTTTTTCATCGCTATTTCGCTTACAAGAAAGTGCGTCATATCATCTCTAGCTGGGAAAGTTAAATAGTCCGTTGCAGAGGATGAGCCGAGAATATAAACTGGTCTGTCTGTGAACTTTTTGGCAGCCTCCTCGTTGGTAAGGATAAGGGCTGCTGCACCATCGGAAATTGGTGCGTAATCATAAAGCCCCAAAGGTTTCCGGGCTTCTTTCCTAGCGTTTAATACTTGCTCAACCGTTATTTTTCTCTGGAACTGTGCATACTCATTTTTCGTCGCGTGCAAATGATTTTTAACAGAGCCTTGTGCTAAGGCTATGTTGAGTTTTTCGAGGTTCCCACCCGTTACGCCATATTTTCTGATGTAGGCTCGAAGCATAAGTTCATGGTTTGCCTCAGGCGTGCATCCGGCATAATAGCTCCACGGGTCCTCTAAAAGCATCAAATCGTCGCGGATTTTGTCCCATCGGTCTGTCATTTTTTCTATTCCGCCAACCAAGACCACGTTGTATTTTCCAGCTTGGATGGCGTGGCATGCGTTTAGAAGGGCTGAGCTAAACGAGCGTGTTACCTCCATTGGAACATGGAGTTCTGTAAGTTCTGAAAGGAATCCCTCCTCCAGTCCAAGCTTGTTTGTTATTGGAAGGAAGTAGTCTGAAAGGTAGCAGGCTTCCAAGTCTCTGCGTTCAATTCCTGCATCCACCGAAGCCTTAAGCCAAGCCTCTTCAATCAGTTTTGCTGGCTCTTTCTCGTAATGTTCTCCAAACTTTGTCCTTCCAACGGCAACTATGGCCGGGCGATCTTGCATCAAATTGCACCCTTTCCGTCAATTAGCAAATATCCCTTTCACAATGACTTTTAAGCCTTTGCCATTTTACCCTTCCGGAAAGTTCATAATTCATTTAATAGGTATATGTGGAATGGTGAGACAAGGATCATGAGGGATGAAGAGAAGTACCGCTTAGTTATAACCGTTAAGGAGATAAGGGGAAACTGTCCAGTCTTCAAGGTTGGAGACAGAATAGTCGTAGACTCGCCAAAAATAGTTGTTGACAAAACCGACAACCTTTGCATCCACGCTTTCGGCTGTATTCTCTCCATGATTATACCCTTGAGCCACGGAATGAGCTTCAAACAGTTGGGCTTGGCAAAAGAAGAAGGTGAAAAAGGCTACGTTCAATGCTTAGACCCTGGAAAACCCTACACCGATGGCGGAACAGTGCTTTTTGAAATAAAGCGAGTTCTTCAGGAGCGTTAAATCCGTTTGAGTGTAAAAAGGAACACCGTACTTCTTGGTCTAGCCTTCATGGTTTTTCTAGCTCTCTCCTACGCTGAGAATACGATTTTCTTCGGTGTTTTAGGCGGCATTCTACGCAATTATTTTTTGGCTGTTGTCATGCTTTTTGTGCATAACGTTCTTGTTATTTCTCTCATTTTGTTGGGCATGACGTTCTACGTTAATCTGGTGGTTTTAAACTTCTTCAAGAGGGAGAAGTATGCACATGTTGTGATTGAGCACCCTCGACACTTCGCTCTGGTCTTCACGTTCATGATTCTCTTTCTAAGCATTCTAAGGGGAAGCAGTCTCCTCTACGGTGGAATAAGAGTTGAAGCCATTCCTTTAATTCTTCTAGTAAGCGCGCCAATCGGAGTTGTCGAAGGATACGGTATATACTTGACGATTAAGAAGACGCTGAGCAGAGCCATGTCCATGAAAGACTTAGTTTACGTTTACGGCATCTTCCTCATGGCAGCCATAATGGAGGTTGGCTTCATAAACCTCCTGATATCCGTTTCCACATGAAAGAACCCTAAAACGTTTATTCCACATATTTGCTACTAATAAATCAAATCTGGAGCGCTTACCATATGAGGCTGTTCCATTACTCTTCGGACGAGGAAATAAAACGCGGCGAAACCACAGACATCTATTTCGTGAGAACAAAACAGGTTATTGAAGCAAAGGGCTTAGAGAAAACGTCAGTCATTGCGGATGTCACCCCCGGCGAGCTTCCTCATGGTTGGCCGTGGGGAATTCTGTGCGGAATTGAAGAAGTAGCCCACTTGTTTGAGGGGGTGGCTGCGGATGTATATGCCATGCCCGAGGGAACCGTCTTTTATCATGAAGATTGCCGAGGTGTTCGAGAGCCAGTAGTGCGGCTGGAAGGATTATACGGTGAATTCTGCATTTACGAAACACCTTTGCTTGGTCTAATCTGTCAAGCATCTGGTGTGGCAACTCGTGCTGCAAGGATGAGAAAAGCCGTGGGAGAGAAAGCTTTAATATCCTTCGGAATTCGCCGTATGCATCCTGCTTTGTCGCCGATGATTGACCGGGCGTCATACATAGGTGGCTTCGACGGTGTCTCAAGCCTCAGCGGAGCCAAACTTCTGGGCATCGAGCCGTCAGGAACCATGCCTCACGCTTTAATAGTAGTTTTTGGAGACCAGGTTAAGGCTTGGAAAGCCTTCGACGATGTCATATCGCCTAAAGTTCCAAGGGTTGCTTTGGTGGACACGTATTCTGATGAAAAGATGGAGGCTATAATGGCTGCGGAGGCTCTTAAAGAACGTTTGTACGCTGTTCGCCTTGACACTCCGGCGTCGAGGAAGGGAGACTTTGCTGAACTGATTCGCGAAGTGAGGTGGGAACTCGACATAAGGGGCTTTAACCACGTGAAGATATTTGTTTCGGGCGGTCTGAACGAAGAAAACATGAGGGAGCTGAGCGATGCTGGGGCAGAGGCTTTCGGAGTGGGCACAGCCTTGAGTAATGCGCCAACTATAGACTTCGCCATGGACATTGTCGAAATTGATGGTAGGCCGTGTGCGAAGCGGGGTAAGATGAGTGGTAAAAAGCAGGTTTGGAGATGTCCCAAATGCTTAGTGGACTTGGTTTTACCCTTCGATAAGGCTCAACCAAAATGTCCACGATGCGGAAGAAAAGCGGAACCAATACTTAAACCGCTTATAAAGAACGGGAAAATCGTAGCTAAGCTGCCTAAACCCAGCGAGATTCGGCGATATGTGTTTAAACAGTTTGAGAAGCTTTCACTTGAAGAAAAGCTCTGAGACGATTAATCTCTTAAGGGGAATCATACAATGAAGTCTATTAACCCTCTGCCCTTTCTTCACTGATTTTTATTCCACGCCTCTCCAATTCATCTATAAACAAGCGGAAAAGCTCATCATTCATGCCTAGCCTCTCTGGCGGGACAACACCTTTCTCCTTCACAGCTTTTTTGAGAGTTAGCTGTGTGACGATTGATGCTGGATAAGCCGTGGTTCTCGCCATGGCTGTTATCCCTCTTTTTGCATCATATCGGTCTAATAAATGGTAAGTGTACCTTGTTTGTTTGCTGTCTGTAACGCCGGAAACGTCAACTTTTAATGCCACAATATCCCTAACCTCTGGTTTGCAGAGGTTTTGCTGCAGAAGTTTCCCTGTGAGCTTTCTCGGTGATACGCCTACGCCCTCGACATCGATTTGTTCTTCGTCAAAAAACCCAAGGACCTTGAGCAGTTTTATCTTTTCGGCGTGTCCGGGGTATCTGAGCGTTTTCTCCCACATGTCATACACATTCGTCATGGTCTGTGTCAGGTTTCTGAGCCCATCGGTGTAGAAGGCTTCAAGCTTACCTACGCCCGGAAATTCAATTTCTTCCAGTCCGCTTAGCGGTTCGACCTCAACTGTTTTGCCTTCCTTGACTATCCTCGCTTTTCTTGTGTACTCGTCTATGAGGTTTTCGGGAGACCAAGTAATAGTGTAGCCTAGAGGCGGTATGGGTTCTTCTGGGATGCCGCCCACCATCATGTGAACGGTTTGAACTCTGTCAAGTTTTGTCGCTGCGTGTCCAACGAGAATGTTGCTGATGCCGGGTGCCAGTCCACAGTCCGGAACAATCGTTACGTTTGCCTTTGTTGCCTTTTCATTCAGTTTTAAGGGGTTTTCAGGCATGTAAGAGACGTCAACCAGGCTTTTTCCCGAGGTGATACATGCTTCAGCTAGGCGATAGCCGAGTTTTCCGGGCAAAAATCCCATAGCCAAGTCAAAATCTTTCAGTGCGTTGACTACTTGTTTATGGTTTGCTGCGTCCAGTTGAGTGTATGAAACATTGCTTTGACTGATTCTTTCGGCAACTTCCTTAGCCCTTGCTTCATTTTTGTCGGCGGCAACGACTTCGATGGAGCTCATGCTCTTAGCCATGTCTTCCGCGGCAACAGAGCCTATGTTTCCGCAGCCCAAGACGAGGACTTTCATAAAAGGTAATCAGAAACAATCTCGATTAAAACTTTGCTAAGGATTGGACAAGAGCTAGAGAAGTTTATTTTAATATGCCTAATGTGTTGGCTAGGGTTTTGGCCCAATGCCGCTTTTCTTCAGATGTTAGCATTGGATCTTGCATGTAGGTTTTTGCTTCGTTGATGATTTTCCAAAGTATCTGTGTAGCTTCTTCAGTACTGCGTCCACTTGTGGGCGTGACGTGTCCCACGGTCTTAGTCCTCGCTTGAAGTAACTAAAACATGAATGTTTTGATTATTGCCGAAAGATTTTATCTGCCAAAAGTCAATAAAAAATGGGTGTTAGAAGTCTTATTAATACAAAAAGTAATACAATTTATCGTAACACTGTCCCAATCAATAACACTCGTAGCTGCTTTCCCTAGTTTAGGAAATGCAAAACTCTACACTACACTCGTCAAACCATATATAAGGCTCGCAGTGCGAACTTTCCACCAAACTCCCATCGATCCGAGCAAGCCGTTTACCCGACATCCCTGCCTTAGCACACGCTAGAAGGGACTAGTCAAGCTGCTTTATGCTGTAATCGTCTATTTCTTTACCGTTCCATCCAAATGTATATTGTTTTCCACTGAAATGATCGTCAAAGTTGATCGTCCAATTTTGTGGGTCTCTTTGAGGCGGCCTTGCGCTAAGATGGTAATTGGTCCCGAGCGCTGGGGCAAATGGTCCTATTCTGACGTAAGCTCGGTCTAGGAATCGTATCCATTGGGGGCTCTCGTTCCATGGTAGACGAGTGAATACGTCTCTATCATAATCTTTTGCAGGTCTGTCAGGAGGCGCGTGATTAACCTGCGGAGATTCGTCAGAGAATCTGAAAGTACATTTTTTGTCTGCCCATTTGGAATAAAAATATAGGTAGATCGTGACTTTTGAACCAACCTCCCTAAAAGGGAAAACTTGAATACAGAAGTATGAAAGTCGAGCGTCATCATAGCGGTCGATTGCCTGACGGTGAGCCTGTTCATAAATTTGATTGAGCAAATCGTTATCTATACGAAGTTTAGTAATTTGCGCGCCCTCTGGTAACAACACAATCTCTCGTGTTTCTCTTCTTATCGGAGGCACAGTTTCGAATTTGCCGATTTGAGTTTCCCTTTTTTCGATTGAAGGAATATTGCACAGTTTGACTTTCTTTTCTGCCCAAGCGGAATGGACTTCGCGAACTAACTCTTCCTTGGTATCGAACGAAATTTGATTATAGTCGCCTAAGTTTATCTGTTTATCCTTTAATTCGATAATAATATTAGGATCAAGGTCTTTGTGACGCAAAAGCATAAGCTCTTTTTCTTCATCAAATGCTAGGGACATTTCACTTCTTACCTCATCTGATTTTTCAAAACCAGGTGTAATCAGTAGTAATACGATCCTACTATTGCGAAGAGCTTCATCACGATATTTCCGCCATTCAGTTTTCTTTGATTTCTTAGGAATGTCAATTATATCTAGAAAGGCTGGAATCTCCAGTTCTTCAAGACTACCTCTTAAATGTCTTGCCAAATCCTCTGCGGAAATACGTCTATAACATATGAAAAACACATGCTTCGCATACTCTTCTTGTTCCATTTAGCACTCTCCTTTGTGATATTATATTATCTAGATGGTGAATATTTAGGTATTCAGATTTATCAGGTGTGCATAAATCTTATCTGCATTCTTGCTGAAAGGCTAGAAGCCTCGAACAAGATTGCATTTGACGGCAAAAGAATAGTGTGGATCGCAGCAGACAACCCAAAACTAAGGAGGTTCCTCGAAACCTCGATAAGGGTGCGCTAACTCGTCTTACACCCAAACCTTCTATCATAAGATAAGTTCCAATGACGGTTAGAGCAGGTATCCGCCTTCAGGTCCCACAACCTCAAACTTACCACTAACAGGGTTCGGCTTGAGACCCAGAGTCTCCAAAGCATACGCCCCCAATATGGGTGTTGGAACATCCAGCTCCGCCACAAAGACAGGACCCCTCCTACCCTCAGCTTCAACCTCAGCCGGATAGAGCTTTGCCTTAACCTTCCTCTTGTCCGCGAGAGTTAACTCCACCTCAAAAGGAGTTTCATGAAGCCCAACCTCAAGTATAGTCTTAGAATCCATCACAACATAAGCCGACCCAGTATCCACTAAGGCTCTAACATTCCTTGAGACTTTCCCCCTGATAGCCAAGTCCACATACGTGTAACCCACGCCAACCACCAGCCCCAACCTAAAATGCTAAGAGATAACTTATATTCTTAGCGCAAAACCCACCAGCCTCTTCAAACCACCATTAGAATCCGAAGTTCAATCTATTTATAGGGGGCTTAGAAAACCCGCACACAGACAGAACCCAAGCCACCGCAACTCCTTCCTCAGCCAAACCCCAAGCAATTAAGTATAGTATAATTATAGAGGATTGATTTGAAAATCTTATATACCACCATGGCAATTTTAACTTGAGCGTCATGGCAGAAATCTGTCCAACATGCGGGCTTCCCAAAGACTTGTGCGTTTGCAGCGAGATAGAGAAGGAGCAACAAAGAATCCGCATAAGACTCGAAACACGCAAATTCGGCAGACCAACAACCATACTCGACGGCATAAACGACAAAAACACAAACCTGGCAAGCCTAGCCCAAAAACTAAAAACATTCTGTGCATGCGGAGGCACAGCGAAAAACGGCCAAATAATGCTCCAAGGAGACCACCGCGAAAAAGTCCGCCAATACCTGGTAGAGCTTGGATATCCGGAGGAAAACATAGAGCTCCAATAGCTGCGCTTGAAGGTGCAAGTCTGTGAAACTGCTACAAAACATACGCGAGGTATTTAGGACTCTAAAATATAGAGGGCCGTCAAAGATATACTGCCCAAAGTGTGGAAGCCCGAAGATCCGCTTGTCCAGCAGCCTTGACTATTGGCTGACTCCCAAAAAGTATGTGTGCGAAAATTGTGGATACATCGGTCCAATAGTCATGGAGCTCGAAAAAGAAGAGTAGCTATGTTTTTAGCGTTGGACTACTGTGAGTTTGGGTTGTTCTTCTTTGCTGGCGTAGCAGGCGAGCGCTAAAGCGAATAGTTGGTCGTCGTGTCTGCGGGGTGGGTGCCAGAATTTTAGGTGGACGTGTTCTCTTGCTTTTTTGGGTTGTTGGTATTCGTATTGTTGTTCGTTTATTTGTGCGATTAGTTCTTTGTCATCTGGTAGTATGGCGAGTTTCTTCTGTTCCATCTGGAGTTTTAGGTATGTGAAGATTTCTTCTTTCCAGCGGTCTGTTAGGAATATGCCTTCCACGTTTTTTATGCCTGTTTCTTCTATTTCGTCGATGATTACGTCGCCTACGCCTGTTTTGTCGACGAGTATGTTTGTGAAGTTGAAGATTTGGTTTGCTCGTGCTGTGTGGCCTATGATGTCTGGGTATGGTGTTCCGAGTGGGAATTGGTGTTTGTAGACGAGTTTGCGTTTGTCGTTGATTTTTTGTATGACGGCTAGGACGGTGTGATCTATCTGTTTTCCTATGTCTAGTCCTGCGTGGAATGTTCCGTAGAGGTTGGCTGGGTTGATTTTTTCTAGGTTGTCGTGGTAGTGGTGTGGTGTGTCTGGGTCGCCTAGGGTTGGGTCTAGGCAGTCTATGATTAGGTCCATGGGGTAGAAGGTGTTTGCGAGCTCTGTCCATTGAGCTTCTACTTCGCGGGTCCATTCTTCTTGTGTCATGTCTTGTTTCCATTCGTTTAGTGTTTCTTTGTTTACGAGCGGGCTTGTGTAGCTTGGGTAGTGGTGGACGCTGTAGCGTTTTTTGTCTGTGAATGTTTTGTGGAGGATGTGGTCGAAGCTTTTGGGGGTTCCGCATATGACGAGGTGGCTGTCGGGTTTTGTGAGCATCAGCATGATTTCGCTGGTTATCATTTCGGTTGGGACGATGCTGGCTTCGTCTATGAAGACCCAGTCTGGGTGGAAGCCTCTTAGTTTGTCTGGGCTGCATGGTAGTGCTACGAGTCTGCTGTTTAGTGGTGGTTTTAGTCTTATGGTTGTGCGGGTTGTGCCTGGGTGTTTTATCATGTCTCGCATTAGTGGGTTTGTTTGTATTGTGTGGTAGCAGTAGTCGAACATTATCATGCTTTGGCGTTGGGTACTAGATATGATGAGGGATTCGATTTTTGGCTTTGTGTAGATTAGCCATAGGTTTTTGCGGCTGAAGACGAGTGATTTGCCCCATCCACGACCGCAGACTGCAACTTGTCTTGGGTGTGTGTCTCTTAGAAGTTTTTGGTGTTCTGGCGCGTTGACGAGCCATTTGTCGTTGCACATCAGGATTGTGAAGAAAACTGGGTCTTCGATTAACTTCTGTCGAATTCTTTCGTCACGGATGATTTCTTTTAGGGCTTTTGGGCGTGTAATTAATTGCTCAGAAGTAGATGCTGTAAAGTTTATGTCGTTGAGGAGATGGTTTATGAATTCTTCCTTTTCCAAACATGGATTCTCCGCATAACTGTCTGTCGTAGTGTTTTGGGAATTTTTGCTAGGAGAGTGCCTAGGTCTTCGTCTTCGAGTTGTTTTTCTCCTTGGCTAGCGAGGAGTTTGTTTAATACGCCTATTGTGTCGGCTAGGGTTTTAGCCCAACGCCGCTTCTCCTCAGATGTTAACATTGGGTCTTGCATGTAGGTTTTTGCTTCGTCGATAATTTTCCAAAGTATATATGTAGCTTCTTCAACAGTGCGTCCACCAGCAGGCGTGATGTGTCCCACGGTATCAGTTCTCCTTAAGCAACTAAAACGTGAATGTTTTGATTATTGTTGAAAGATTTTATTCGCCAAAAGTCAATAAAAAATGGGTGTTAGAAGTCTTATTAATACAAAAAGTATTACTAACGTAGATTAGGAGGAAATTGTATTGAGTGGTGAGGAAACAGAGGAGGAGCCTTTCTTTGAGCAGTTAACAAAGTTCATTCAGATAAACAAAGAGTTCCTACTTGAAATATTTGGGAAATGGACAAAGCAGTCTTCTCGACAGTTCTATGCAAAGATTGCGGTTGTTTTTGCAGTCGTAGCTTTTAGCAGTTTTCTTTGTGGCTATGGAAGGATTAGTGGTGAAACGCTGGCTGGCATTGTTGGAGTGGTGTTAGGATACATCTTGGGAAAGGGAGTGTTATAGATGAATGCTGGATTTGTATTCCTCTCCAGCAATCTTACTCAGAAAGAGTGTTTTCAACGAAAGCTTTTCGGTTTTTCAGAAAGGTACATTGAAACCGTAAAAAAAATCAAAAAAGGTTCTTACCTTTTTCTATACAACATAAACTCGAAAACATTGATAGGCCCATTTATCGCAGCCAGTGATGGTGCAATGAATATAGTATCAGAAGCATGGACCAACACCAAGCCATATGGCTTTCCTGCTCAAGTTCGCGTTGAGTGGGAAGAATTACATAAAATTGAAAAGTCTCCAAATATGTTTCCTTTTCTGGCAGAACGTTATCACTACGAACTATCTGAAAAAGAAACACAAGCTCTAATAGATGCATTAAAACAGGCTCCCATCTTTACTCCACCAGGTAAAATCCATGAAGAGGTTCACTTAGACTTGGCAGCTGAAAGAAGATTTGCCGAATTACTCGATGACAGGGAAATTGCGTACATAAGGTTCAGCCAGACTCCTGGAGACTTTTCACGTGTCCTCAGGGAGATGAAAGCAAAAAGACCAGATTTTCTGGTTTTCACAGAAAAACCATATTTCGTAGAAGTTAAACCTTGGCCTCTCCGATATTACAAACAAGAAATAGACATAAGCCTTGAAGAAATCGAAAAGTTGAAGCAACTTGAACTTGCTACAGGGATTAATGTTTTAATGGCATTTCCAATAGACACACACGGACTCGAGTGGAGAGCTTTGCATCCCGGCTGGGCATGGGCCGCAGGTAAAAGAAAAACAACCGAAAAAGGCGAAATCTTAACGATAACAGTCAAAGAACTTGAAAAACGAAAACTGCCCTTCTTACAGCAATAGCTGGGTGAAAAAGTTATCTTTGAAAAAAGACAATAATCAATTTCAAGCAGGGAAAAAACATAAATTATAAAACCTATAGTTAAGTATAAATTAAGAAAACGTTAAGAATGAACTAGGAGGCATTTAATCGCTTGAGTCCATCTTTGAACTCCCCCTTTAGATATGCTGGCGGAAAGTTTTATGCTAGGAACCTAATTCTCCCTCTAATACCCAAACATGATTTCTACTGCGAACCTTTAGCAGGTGGTGCTTCAATTTTCTTTGCGAAAGTCAAAGTAAAGTCAAACTGGTTGAATGATATTGATGAAGAACTAATGAACTGCTTTATCCATATCAGGGACAAGCCATTGGAGCTTATCAATTTCTTGGCAGGGAAGAAACCTTCAAAGGAAGCACATACCTATTACAAAAATAGATTCAAACCAAAGGATGACCTAGAACGGGCAGGAAGATGGTACTTCCTAAACAGAATATCCTACTCAGGAATTATGAACATGCAGAATTGCTTCTGGGGCTATGGCGACAAATATAGCATGCAACCTAAGAATTGGGGTAGACACATAAACAAATGCTCTGGAAAACTTCAGAATGTAAAGATCACATGCCAAGATTTTGAAGGTGTGATTGACAGCGTACCCGATGACGCTTTTCTCTTTGTAGACCCACCCTATTTTAACCGAGACCAGGATAAATTCTACACTCATACCTTCACTTTAGAAGACCACAAAAGGCTATTAGAAGTTCTCAAGCGAAACAGCGACAGGGTCAAGTTTCTTCTGACTTACGATGAAAATGAGGAAGTTAGACAAATGTACTCATGGGCTTTTGAAATTTTGAATAAGGGATGGTATTATACAATAAACAGAACCGATGACCAGACTGGGCGAACGAATAAAAAGGGAAAAAGATACAAAGGTAGGGAAATGTTCATTTTAAACTATAAAGCGACTCGAAAAATAACCATTCCTACTGTTCATTTACAAAATCCTCAAACATCTCTTCGCACATCTCAATAGGTCTCCAAGTTCTTGTATTAGTTAGATTAACGATGGGAAAGTTTGGTATAAATCCACAAGATGTATAGGTCCCAACTTCTACGCATTTTCTTCTGACGCAATGAATGCGATTTTGGGGTGAAACTGTTAAGTCTGATGACTTAGCAATCAGCAAGTAATTGAACGTTTTCTCCTTCAGTTGGTCAATTTCGAGAGTTTGGTCTCCAAATAGTCTTCGTAAGAAATCAATTTCAGCCGGTTTTGGGCGGAATGTATATGTACCATCTTGCATAGTTCTCCAGAAAGCATTTCCTATAGAAGTCACAACAAAATCGAAATCAACATCTCGGTAATTATCAGGATGACGTAGTACATCATCTACGGTAACGTTATATCTTCTCGCAAGTGTTCTTGCTGCGGTTCGCCTTCCTACTGCTCGGCTTCTCATACACTTTATCCTTACAGTTCCTTGGCCAAGTCTTGGAGCACGGAACGAATTCTTGCCAGCAAGCTTGCATTCAACCGAAATTCTCTTTCCACTCGAAAGATGCGTTATGAGAACATCGATGTCTTTAATCTCTGCCTGAGCGTTGATTGCTGGTTTCTCAACTTTCCAAACGCTTTCCGACAATATTTCTTTCAGCTTATCATATGCAAAATATTCAAAACTTATACCTCTGATCATCGGAACCACTTTTAGAGCATGCATGGTTTCCACAACATGCTGAAGAGGAACATTGTAATACTCACAATAGTCTGCTAGTTCTCTCATTATGCTTTCGCGGATAGCTTGATTTGCACTGGGGGCAGGACTAGGGCTAGACAACCTCCTTGCCCTCCAGTGCATTCATCAGTGATTTCCCTTCATCTGATATAACGTAGAGTTTTCCTATTTTGTCATTAGGATTAAGACACTCTATTAATCCTGCTTCTTCCAATTCGGCCACAGTGGCCGAGGCTTGTGATATTGCGATTTTTGACCTGATCTGCACGTCTCGGATAGTAAGAGGTATACTCACCGTGTTGAAAATTCTCAATGTTCCAAGGCGTCTCTTTCCTCGACGAATCCAAGCGCACTTTTCCCAATCCATAGTTTAGTAGTAGCCGCCGATACGTATAAGAAAAGTTAAGAAAAAGTTAAGAAAAAAGGGATTTGCAGGGAATGTCTCCATACGTTATAGGTCCAAACTAGACGAGGACCCTGCAAAGATGAACGAATACCCTTTCAAGAAACCCACAAAACAACAAAAAACACCACCAAACCCACAAACCATCCACAATCAGATAAGGCATTTAAGGAGCTTTCATCTTATAAAAAACACAAACTTGGTGCCTTTTGTGATTACCACCCGCGTCAAGGCTGCTGAGCAACTAAAAAACAGACTCATAAAGGAACTAGGAGACAAGATAGAATTCATCGTTCTATACGGTTCAGTTGCCAAAAAGACGGCACACGAAGAAAGCGACATAGACATCCTCATAGTCACAAGAAAAGAAGACAAAAACCTCTACGACAAAATTTCAAAAATCAGAACCCAAATAGACCTAGAAAGCAACACACTCACAACCATAGTCCACCTCACCAGCCAAGAGCTTGAACGCTACACCAAACTCGGCTCACCATTCATAAAAAGCGTCGCAAAAGAGGGGGTAATACTCTATGACAGAGGAAACTTCAAAAAACTACGCCAAAGCCTCCTTGAAAAGAGCTGAAAAAGCCCTAAAATCAGCCAAGCTGCTCCAAGAAAACGGAGAACTCGAGGACGCTGCCTCAAGAGCCTACTACGCCATGTTCCACTCAGCAAGAGCCATACTATTCAGCAAAGGCATAAGCGCAAAAACCCACAGAGGAACCATATCCCTCTTCAGCGAAAAAATAGTCAAACAAGGCATACTAAGCGAAGAATACGCAGACACGCTCAGAAAAGCCTTCGACATACGACAAAAAAGCGACTACGAACTCTACACCCAACTCAACGAGGAAACAGTAAAAAACCTAATAAAAAACGCAGAAAAACTCATCAAAAAAACAAGAGAACTAACAAAAACCTAAACACATATTTGGCTCCAAATAGAGGGGCCTAGCGCTGTTGCACGCACACACACGATAGCCTAACTAGTCTGGAAGCTCTAAGTTAAGCTGCTTCTTCAAAGTCTTATAACGATTACGCACAGTAACCTCAGTCACACCAGCAGACTCAGCAATATCCTTCTGAGTCTTCTTCTCATCACACTGCAAACAAGCGATATACAAAGCAGCCGCAGCCAAACCCATAGGATCCTTACCAGCAGCAGCCCGCCTCTTCCTAGCCTCCCGCAAAATCTGAATAGCTAACCCCTGAATCCTGCCCGAAATCCCTATCCTCTCCGCAATCTTCGAAATATACGTCAGCGGATCAGCAATAGGCATCTGCACATCAAGCTCACGCAACAAAAGCCTGTAACAACGCGCAACATCCTTCTTATCCACCAAACTAGCCTCCGCAATCTCGCGCAGAGTTCTCGGAGTCCCGCTCCCACGACAAGCCGCATAGAGCGCAGCAGCCGCAATAGCCGCGATAGACCTGCCACGGACTAATCCCCTATCCAAGGCTTTGCGGTAAATGACCGCAGCCTTCTCTTTAATTGGCGGTGGGATGTAAACCTTGTCTGAGAGGCGATCGAGCTCAGCCATCGCTTGGGCTAAGTTTCTGTCAATTGACGAGTGCACTCTGGAACGTATCTGCCACTTCCTCAGCCGCCACATCTGCAAACGTGTGGAGAGGGGGAGTTTTCTTCCGAAGGCGTCGCGGTCAACCTGGCTTATGGCTGTTGACAGACCCTTGTCGTGGACTGAATAGGACGTTGGGACTCCAACGCGACTTCTCGATGCTTTTTCTTCCTGGGTGAAGGCCCGCCACTCAGGTCCCTTGTCCATCATTTGCTCGTATAGAACCAGTCCACAGTTTCCGCACACAGTCTCGCCGGTGTCATAATCATGGATAAGGTTTACACTACCGCATTCCGGGCATTTGTCAACTAAGCGTTGACGGGCTCCGCCTTCTTTTTTGTTCACTTCTTCGCTTCCTTACGCCGCAGAACCGTCACCTTCTACATTCCTCATCAGGATTCGGAAAGAAAAGATCGCATCCGGCCCCAGTGTCCTGTCTAGATGAAATGTTTTAATATATAAAGCTTACGGTTTAATCAAGAATATCCAGCTCACAAATTTTGAATACTTAAAAGCACTATTAATTTCAAAGATAAAAGTGACTCACATGATAAAACTTCCCGAAAAAGTGCGAAGAACGCTTGAAAAGATAGTCACCGGGATGAGGGTCGAAGAAAACATTTATGGCATAGGGTTGTTTGGAAGCTGGAGCCGAGGCGACGCCGCAACATCAAGTGATGTTGACTTGCTCATCCTCGACAGAGGCAACTTCGATCGTGAGTATGTAGAGAGAATCGAAATGAACGGTTTGCTCATAGACTTTGACCACATCCCAAAACAGTGGATTCACGGCCCAATTCCTCCTGAGATAGATCAGAAGCTGTACGAGATGCAGATTCTTTACGACAGAGATTGGTCGTTAACCAACACGAAACTCTTGATGGCTAAATCTTATGGTTCACCCGAGAGGGTTGACATCAGAACCGAAACCCACGTCATAGAATCAGACATCTATTCAAGCCGGGCAACCTCTGCCTTTTCAAGAGAAGACTTTCGCAGTGCGCATCTTTTCGCCACGATAGCTCTAGAACATATTCTGAAAGTTTTGGTTGAGGTGGCTTTAGAACCATTTTCAAACAGTCGCTTTGTTGAGAGACTCGAAGTTTCTGCGGCAAAGCTGGGAATGAGAGACCTATTTAACGAATACTTGGAGGCGGCAGGGCTAAACAAGGCTGATGATGCAAGCGCCAAGGAGAAACTGAGACTTTTCAAAATAATCTGGGACGAAATAAAAGCCACTACTCTGCAAAATCCTCAAGCATTTGAATCCTCTCATTTCAAAGTCAAGACAAAACTAAACTATTATCTAAATCCAACTTTCCTTCAAGGCGCGGTGATACGAACAAGTGCTTTGGTCGAGTCTGGAAAAGTAGTCGAGGCGTCTCATTACTTGAATAGCATTTTTCTCGACATTGTTGAAAACTACGTTTGGATAAAATCCTCCACTGATAAGGTCAAAGTGGATTACACAACTTTAATGCGCTCTTTAGAAAGCCTAGAAGAGAGGAACCCAAAAAACTACAATTGCATGGTGGAGTTTCTGAGCCTAAGGGATGTAGACAAATCTAAAGTAGCCAGCGTGATCGAGAAAACTCGAAATGTGATTCTTAAAATACGAAAGGATAGGAAGGTTTTAATCAAAAATCGAATTAAAGGTTAACTGGAGAATTCCGTCAGGAAGCCCGGTGGTGTAGCGGACAAGCATAGCGGGCTTTGGACCCGCTGACGAGAGTTCGAATCTCTCCCGGGCTACTAACAATCTTTGTCTGGTAAGCTTTCGAATTCTCATTTTTAAAATAGATCAAGAGGCTCGACGGGTTCTTCCACAAATTATAAAATTGGAGCAATTATTCTGGCGTTGCCTCAGACCACGATGGAATAGGCGACACGCCCCATGCGCCCCATGTAACAGATGCAAACAACCAAGACAACCATCCTCTGCTGGGAGAGTTTCACGGCTATCACATAACGCACATTGAACCAGGGTTTACGTTAACATTAGTGTCCAACTCTACGATTTCAAACTTCGATGTAGGCGTTTGGATAGAGCATCCCGAAAGCAGAATTATACATTTCTACGTCGTTGGCGAAACAGGCTATGGTTTCTGCAGGTTATGCATTCCAAAAAATTTGATGGCTCCTCCATACACGGTAATAATTGACAATGGAGAAACACCGGTCCTACACTACAATGAAACACTCTATGACAACAGCACACACAGATGGATATACTTCGGCTACGAACACTCAACACATGAAATAGAGATAATATCAGAGTTTCCATCAGCCATAATCCCGCCATTCCTTATGGTTCTCTCCGTAATAGCCGTTGTCTTCGCAAAGAAAAACGCAAAAACAGAGGCGCAACTCCCAAAGTTCAATTTTTATAGTCCCTCTAATGTTTGAAGCACTCAACAGCATTCAAATTTTCTTTAAAGCTCATTTTGAGTGTATTATTTTGAAAAGATTTAAAATTGCGACTAAACCCCGATATTTTAAACCGATGTGTGAACATGTGCTGGGGCTACCCCAAGTGCGGTTTCTTATGTAGGATTCTCCTTAACTACGGGTTCAGCCCAGTTTCCATACTTTATCCAAAGAATAGAAACGAGCCCTCCTATAACATTGCTTAGCGAAATGGCTAGCCAAACTCCTAAGGAGCCCATTCCAAAAGTAAAGGCTAGAAGATAACCTAAAGCCAACCTTATTCCCCAAAGCCTCATTATTCCAACAGTTGTGGGAAACATTGTATGGCCGGATCCTCTTCCCGTAGACATGGCATTTGCAAATAGCCCAAAGAACGGGAGCGTTGGCAGTAATGTCTGTAGGAACAGTCCAGTCTCATTCAGTATGTTTGGATCGTCTGCGAATACATCGGCTACAACTTTCCTAATTGGATAGATAATGCCAGCTCCTAACACCATAAGAGCGAATATTAAAAGAGTTGCTTTGAAGGCAACCTCTCTAGCCCTTTTACGGTCCCCTGCTCCCAAGCTCTGCCCTATCATTATGGCTGGTGCTCCGCTTAGCCCCCAAAGCGCTGCATCCACGATATCCATTATTACAAAACCTATGGAGAAGGCCGTGGCCACTATTATGCCTAACATATTAACGAGTCTAAGCTGCATGAGGAAAGCAAAGCCGTTCATTAAGCCGAGCGTTAGAATTGGTAAACCTATGCGCAGAACCAGGCGGATCCATTCAGCATCTATTTCCCTAGTAAATGTTATCTTAAGTTCGGGATAGTTCCTCCTAAGTATGTAGGTTAAGGCGCTTATTGATATTATCTTTCCCATAACGTCGGTAAGAGCCGCGCCCACCACCCCCAAACGGGGGAAAGGCCCTATCCCCAATACAAAGAAGGGGTCTAACAACACATTGATGCCGACCGATATTACGTTAACTATGGCCGGCCGCTTAGTGTCTCCGACACTTTGAAGTAATGTGGTGTATGTGAGGGCTATATAGTTAAAGAATATGTCGAAAGCTATTACACCAGAGTATTTCATAACATCCTCAAATATTTCGGGTGGAGTAGACACAACGCATGTGAAAATTGGGCTTCTAAGCGTCAAAAGCGAGAGGCTTAATATGGCTCCTGCAAAGAAGGATGCCGTAAAGAAGCGTGATGCTTCTAAGCTGGCTTTCTTGTATGCTTTGCCTCCGATGTACTGGGAAACTATGCTTAAGCTGGCGGTCGTTAAGGCCATTGCGAGCGCTTGAAAGAGCATTAAAACAGGCCACATTTGTCTAGGAACCGCCACTGTGATTTCGCTGTAGCTACTTAGCCAGTAAGCGTCTGCCACATTGTAAGCCACGATTACAAGTTGATTTACGAGAGGAGGTAAACCCAGCCAAAAAATTGTGCGAATGATTGGCCCGCTGACAATTTTGTCTCTGTATTTGCTTATTTCGCGCGGTTCTGTCAGTCCTTCAGATTCATCGGACATAGACCCTTTTGAATACCGAACCAATCATAAAAAGCTTTTCTTGCAGCTAAGCATCAAACATATCGCCATCTAAATGAAAGATAATAGCCAATGACTTAGCCAGCCACACAGAAATTAGCTATCACCTTCTCTTCTTTCATATTTTTCCCAGTCCACCTTAAACATGATGACAAAGCGCACGTCATGGGGGAGGATTTAGATGAAGATGGTGCCAGTGATACCCTTGTTCCCCATTTAGAAGTGGATAAATATACCTGGTTTTAAGACGTTAAAACAAGTGGAGGAAAATGCCAAGGCTTTAGAATATGTGAATGGAACAGTTACACTCGATTATTAGAGCGTGACTGCTGCTTCTTAAAGTTTCGTTACAGTATACCAAAGCCTTTTGATGGTATATCGCCCTTTATGACTGCCCCAGCTGCCCCATCTAAGAAAATGTTATACATCTTACCCTTATACTCATAGACAATGAACCATATTGGAGCATGCAAATAAAGCGTATCGCTAATAGAGAACTCGTTTTTCATTTCTATGATTTTGTCGGCAAACTCTTTGGCTAAAAACTGATGAAGTTCTTCAATTTCCTGCTTGGCAATGTCAATAGCGTCTTCTTTGCTTATTTCACTGTTCAAAACCTTAGCAAATCCCTCGATTCTGCGGAAGTCATATGGGATTTTTCCCTCAAGTGGAATGTCATACTCTTTGGTTGGAAACTGCGTTGCTTCCCTCGCCAGAACTAGCCAGTTGTATTCCTTCTCAATTTTTCCTTCTTTCACTGTTGATGGTGTCAAACGTTCGAATACTCCCTTATACTCGCTTACAACATTGACGTGAATAATCCAAAAGGGTAAATACATTAGGTTCTTCTCCAAAATCTTCGAAGACCTAGCTAAATCACCGGGTTTCACGAAACCCGACCGCATCCAATCACGTATAGGTTTCTCCACTTGAACAGGGTCAAACTCATTAAGAATCATAGAATGCTCAAAAGTAAAAGCTTCCCCCGTCTCTATAACCGCTGTGAAACCGCAGTATTGACATGTCGCAATAATTTCGCCAGGATTGAACTTGATTGGGCCACCACAATTAGAGCACTTAATCTCCTCTACTATCGACATAGCCAAATCCTCACAAACGAAGTTAAAAAAAGACAGAGTCACATAAGCCTTCCTAACGAATAAAGCATAGTTAAAGGTGAAAACATGGCAAAGGCTTCGCAGTTGCAAAACTTGGTTACAATGATCATGGCGACATTCACATGAAAATCGTGGCAGCCAACGCTTTGAGAATGCTCAAAATACTTTTTGACAATGGAATCTCAACAAGCATGATCAAAGAAAAAGCGGGAGACAAAGATTAAGGGAAATAGAATACAAGCTCTTTAAGTCCACTCCAAGAGATAGATACTAAGCGTAAGCCTTAATTCACTGCATAAGCTAGAGAAGAAATTTGAGGTTGGATGCACCGTGGCTAGGCTTGCTCAACTTAAGCTTTCCATGACTGTCGCTGTCTTACTTGTACCCATAATTTTTGCCCTTTTCTTAGGAGCGATTGTATTCTTTCTGCAAGTTTATTTGCAACTTTGGGCTTGGTACTATTCTATCATCCTAGTAGTCGCCGCTACGATAGTTTTTGTTCTATTTCAGTTTTTAATAGGACCAGCAATCGTTAGATTTTCAACACGGTTAAGGTACCTTCATCCAGGCGAAAATCCGTGGCTTGAATCAACAGTTAAAGATTTAGCAGACAAGAGTGGAATCCCAATGCCTAGACTTGCCATCGTTCCTGATAAGACACCTAATGCTTTTGTCTTTGGGAGAAGTTCAAAAGGCGCAACGTTGGCACTTCATGAAGGTCTTCTCAACAAATTAAACGAGGATGAAGTTCGTGGAGTGATTGGACACGAGTTGGGACATGTAAGGCATAAAGATTTCTTGGTGATGACAGCGTTGTCTGCGTTGCCGCTTTTGGCGTACTTGATTGCAAGAGGAACGTTTGAAGCGGCATGGTTAAGCGGAAGGACATCGAGAAAGAAAGAAGGCGAAAGTGTTGGAGCTGCACTATTTATCATAGCTGCTATTTCCTTCGTTGTCTATATCGTCTCTCTTCTTTGTGTAATGAGATTAAGTCGGCTGCGTGAACATTATGCGGATGCCTATTCGGCGTATGTGACAGAGTCGCCTAGAGAATTAGAGAGCGCACTGACTAAGATCACCTTTGGTTTGTCGCTTTCGCCTAAGCCTCCACATGGTGCCAGAACCCTCTATATCGGCGACCCAGCATTGGCAAAGCAAGAAGCTCAGAGTATAATTAGCAAAAAAGAAGAATATGACTTGGACAAGGATGGCGTTCTCGACGAAAGAGAACTTGAGTTGGCTATGGAGAAAGAGGCTAAGTCTACTTGGAGAAAAATTAACACATGGTTCACCACGCATCCAGCCACTTTTCAAAGGATACTTCTGCTAAGAGAAATCGAGAAAGAGATGGAAAGCGGCACATACAGCAGCAAACGAATTTATGCCAAAATCTAAGATTGACAAAAAATGGTGGCAAAGGGAAACGAAACTTGTGAAAATACTTCTCGATTATGTGAACCTCTGGTTCTATAAACCATCACTTTTTTCATGAGTCTATTCCTCAGTTTTGCGTTTATTATCAAGGTAATAATAATCAACACGGAACCGATCGCAAAAGTCGGAATACAAAACCTTCTTCGTCACCGAACAGTATAAAGATGAAACAGAATGCTATTACTTTTTTAATTTTTCGAATTTTGCTTATCTTATCCCCACATCCAGCTTTTTCCAGAATATCAATCACATACGATAAACGAGGTTACTAGCTCCAAGGTCTCGGTGAGGAGAATGAGAAGACCTATGTTCAAACATTATTCAGTACAGGCCAGTTAAATGAAGCAGCAGTTCTAAACCGATATCTGGACCATCACCATTATTCTGCGGGGACATGATTAAAGATTGTTTAATTAATGGCATTAGAACAGCTAAATATATGAGACTCTCTTCTAATCATCTTGTTGGAGAGACTTGGACCCCAAAGCACTAAGACGCTGTCCGACCCGTCGTACAGCTGAGGGGTCTTAAGCCTCTCCATTTTTTTGTTTTGTTGCTACAAGCTCTTTTTCCTGTTTATCCTTTCTTGGCCTACCAGTTCGTATGCTGCTTAGAGTTGTTTATATATGGAGTAGAACCTCACCCAAACTCCTTATTGTTTTGATGTTTCTTGAAGTTCTTTCTCTGTCAATAAGCAACGGTTTTAAGCCAGCTTTCATGGCGCCTTCGTAATCTTTTTCCATGGAATCTCCCACGAAAATTGTTTCTTCTGGTTTTACGTGAAGCCTTTTGACAGCCCAAAGAAATATTTCCTTATCGGGTTTTTGCCTTGTTACAGGCGTCGATTCCTACTACGACATCAAAACAATCCTTTGCACCAAGTTTTTGCAATATTTGTTCATGATCTCTCTTTAACCCATCACTTACTATTCCTGTCTTGATGTTTCTGGCTTTTAGTTGATTTAGCGTATCCATTACATCTGGATAAAACTCTAGATCAGCGTAGTCCCACCATAATTCGTTAATTTTCTTGGTTCCCCAGCTCAATTTGTCCGACTTCAACATTCAGTTCTTTCTCGTTGTTTTGGTGGGCTTCGAGAATTTGATTAGGAGACACTCTGACTCCATACTTCTCGAGAATCCTTTTGTAGATTTCAGGAATATCCGCTGTTTTTATGAGGGTGCCTCCGAGATCGAAAAGCACAGCCTTGATTTGCATTCTAAGTTCCCATACTCGGAGGGGCGCCATACTTAAAAAGTTTCCGAACGCGGATCAAAGAGGCTGTGGCTGTGATCTGCGTTACAAGAGCATAAAATATCGTTATAGTAAAGAGTGCTTTAAACTCCATTAATAGGCCATATGCTATGCCGCTTATGAGTAGGCCTACACCATAGGCCGTGTTGAAGATGCCGTAGGCTGTGCCCCTTGAAGAGATTGGGGTGAGTTGCGAAACCGCAGCTCGGTAAATAGACTCCTGCATTCCGAGGACTAATCCAAAAACTACGGCTGCCGCTAAGAGTGTTGACAGTTCGACGCTGACCATTGTAAGCAGCGATGGGAAAAGAGAGAGCACAAATGGCAAGAATAAAACTCTTATTCCAAACTTGTCGTAGGCGTATCCTGCAATTAAGGCAACGGGCGCGTCTATCCCTTGGATAAGCAAGTATATTAGCGGCACAATCCACTCTTGTCCCGTTGGCTTAAGAATTTCTGAGGCTTTCAGCAGTATTAGCGTGTAGGGTACAAGCCCAACGGTGTTTGAGAGAACAGCGAAAGTGTAAATGTAGAAGGGTTTTGCCAGTTTCTCTCTTTTCTTCGTCATCTTTTGTGGTTCTACGGTTGTTTTTGAGCTTATTCTCCTATAGGTGTAAGCTAAGGCCATCAAAAGCATCAGAAAAGGTAAGAAGAGAAAGCTAAAAGCATAATGATAATTGTTGTTGCTGTAAAACATCAGGGTAGCCACCATAAGCGGTCCTACAATGGCGCCTATCTGGTCCAAGAGTTCATGGATACCAAAGGCTTTGCCTGCCCCCTACGTCCTTGCTTATAATGGATAACACCGTGTCTCTGGAAGGCGCCCTGAAAGCCTTCCCAAGCCTTTCGAGCAGGACAAGAGTTATGGCTATTCCCAAGCCTAGTTGAAGTCCCAAAAGTGGGATCGAAACTATTAGGGCGTAGCCTATGAATATGAAGAGCCAGTAGGCACGGGTCGTGTCCGCCAAAAATCCGCTGACGAGTCTTACGGTGTAGCCTAAGAACTCGCCTAATCCGCCAACCAAACCCACGATAGCTGCTGTGGCGCCTAAAAACTCAAGATAGCCAGGAACTATTCCTCTGGAGCCTTCATAGACGAAGTCGCCCATCAAACTTACGATTCCCAGAAGGAGTATACCCAAGTAAGCATTTTTGCGGCTGCTTAACCCTCTTTCTTGACGCATTTTTAACCGCCGTTTATGGTCTACTTGATTGTTTCGCTACGGTTTCTTTTGTTTGGCGAGGCGTGCTATTGCCCTTTCATGCTTTTCTAAGGATTTTTTAAAGGCTTCTGAGGCGTCTTTTTCAAGCCAGCTCAAATAGGCTAAGCTTACTACGATTGTGTCTGCTATGTCCACCTCTATGTCTTTGCCTAGCCTTCCTTCCTCCATGTATTTTTCTGCTACTTGACCAACCTGTTCCGTTAGAAGGGCTATGAAGAAACTGGATGTGAAGACCTCCTTTTTATGCGACTCGTAGGAAATTTTCTTCACCGCCGCTTGAGCTTCTTTTAACATTTAATAAAATCTCCTTGTTTTCTCTGCTAATCTTAAACTGTTTTGGTATATAAAAATTCGAATAAGAATATTGCGAAACTTATTGGCTTTGGGTTTTGGCTTTATCCCACGCTTGCATTACTTCTTTGATGAGTTGTGGTTGAAGTATAAAGATGTCTCTCGGGTCTTCAACGTATATGTAAAACATGTAATGTCTAGCAAAGCTTGTTAACCTTATTGATTGATATTCTGGTTTTCTTGGCAGTTTTTCTGCGTAACGCTCAATAACGCTGTCTAGCATTTCTTCAAGTTTTTCCGTGGGTAAGCGATGGTCAAATGTCAACTCGAATCCGTAACAGAATAGGTTTGATTCCCCTCCCATGAAGCGAAAGTTTGTTATGTCTCTGTCTAAAATCCTTTGAGTGCTTATTGAAACCATGATGTTTGATGGAGTTAAAATCTTTGCATAGTTTAAGGTAACTTCTTGCACTACTCCCTCGACACCGTCTATGCGAACATAGTCGCCTACGCGGAATGGTCGCGTAATCAGAAGAAACAGTCCGGCTACAAGGTTTCCGATGGTGCGTGTGGAAGCAAAACCTACAGCGGCACCACCTAAGGCTGAAAAACTGACTAAAAGAGTTGCGGGGACTCCGCCCACTTATAGAAGTGCCACAATCGCTCCAACCAATATTATGAGTCTGCCCGTTAATATTATCCCATTTCTGACTTCCGGCGGCATCTCTGTCCGCTTTATGATATTCCTTAACCATCTTGTGACTACTCATTCCAAAACTGCTGCGATAGCCACTATAACAATTACCCACATCATAGTTATTAAATAGGGATTCTCGGCAAATACCTCCTCGAAATACATTGGCTCATAACACCCCTTTCTGATATTAAATGGTCAAAATAAAAATTAAGCTTATTTAATTTGTTACCACCTCATCATGTGTCAAGTTAAGAAATAGTTTGCGGGCGGTTTTGTTAACTCTTCGGGACTTGAAGATGGGAGATTTTTCCGAAATTATTAATACAACTTGAAATGAGATAGTTAGTGCTTTAAGAAAGAGGAGGTGAAAGAATGACTGTTTTCATGGTAGAAACATATGTGGTAAAACCTGAAAAACAAGGGGAGTTCATGGCAATGATAAAGAAATGGCTCGAAGGGACAAAAAAGAACAAAGAGAAGTATAAAGAGCTAAAATCATACAAGCTATTTGCTCATATGTTTGGTGGTAGTAGGCTTGGGTATTCTGAAATGTGGGAGTTTGAGAACTTGGCGGATCTTGAAAAACTTTTGAATAGGTTAATGCAAGACAAAGAGTTCCAGACAATTCTGGCGGAGTTTTTTAGTCAAGTAGTGCCCGATACATGGTCGATAAGCATATGGAACCCCGTTACGTAAACTAAGCAAAAAGCCTCTCCAGTTAACACTCAACCTTTCTTACACTAAGCCCCTAAGAGTTAACAGAACCTTGCGGGCGAAAGCTTTTATTAAGGTCCAAAACCTACTTTGGCAATACCTCAAAAGTTGATGCGTTATGGCTTTGCAGAAAGGCGACTTCATACTAATAGACTACACCGCCAAGGTGAAAGAAACAGGCGAAGTCTTCGACACAACCAGTGAAGAAACCGCAAAAAAAGAGCGCTTACACAAGGAAGGCGAAATATACGAACCCAAACTCGTAGTGATAGGAGAAGGATGGGTTCTCAAAGCCTTAGACGAAAGCCTACCGACAATGGAAACCGGCAAAATCGCTTCTGTTGAAATACCGCCTGAAAAAGCCTTCGGAGAAAGAGACTCTGAAAAGGTCAAACGTGTTTCACTAAGACATTTAACTGCCAAGGGAGTAACCCCAACCCTCGGGATGCGGGTCGAACACGATAAGAAAATGGCTACCGTACGGGCTATGGGCGCCGGGCGAGTTCTATTGGATTTCAACCCTCCGTTAGCCGGAAAGACTCTGGTTTACGATGTAACAGTTCAGAAAAAACTTGAAACAATAAAAGAGAAGATTGCGGCGCTTATCCACCGCAGAATACCGGCTGTGGAAGAAACCAAATTCAAATTCACGGTTAAAGAGAAAGTAGTCAACATTGAAATGCCCGAAGAAGCCTTCTATCTGGAAGGAATCCAAGTGGCGAAAAGAGGCATAGCCACGGACACACAAAGATTTTTCCCCAAAATATCTGCTGTTAAATTTAGTGAAACCTTTAAAGCAGAACCCAAAACCAAGACCAAAACTTAGTATTATCCTCCTGAGCGTGTAACTGTTTTCTATCCATCGAGAAAGCTAATGTCAGCGCTATATGCCTAGGATAATCAGAAAAGTTAAGCAACACCCACAAAACTTATTAAAATCGAAATTCTTATTATTATTCGGTGAATCTGATAAATGGAAAAAAGTCGAGTAGGTTCGAAAGGCGAGCTATTTCCTCCCAAAGAGATTAGGGAAAGACTAGGTCTCCACGCTCATACAAAAGTCATCTATAAAATCGAGCAGGGAAGACTTGTTGTTGAACCCGTTCCAAGCCTAGAAGAAGTACTAAAGGAAACTCCTTCCATAGAAATAACCCTCGAAGAATTCCACAAACTCAGAAAGGAACTATCTCGGAAGGCCGAATCTTGAAACTACTCATAGACACCACATACCTTCTACCAGCGATAGGAATCTCCGTCAAGAATCTCCCGAGAGACGCGCCAATCAAATTGATACAAAGAGGACATCAAGTCTCCATCAGCGATATAATTATCTTCGAACTGTCAGCCAAAGGCGCCAAACAAATCACTGCGGGAACTCTTCCTGCCGAAAGGGTAACCAGAGGCATAAGGGCCATAGTCTACGATGAGGCGATAGAAAGAATCCCAGTCTATGATACCCCAATCTTACTGACAGCCTTTAAACTCAGAAGCATGCTCAGCGACTTCATAGACTGCCTCATCCTTTCGTCAGCCATAAACCAGTGCGACGCTCTCGTAACCGAAGACAACGACATCCAAAACCTAAAGAGAAACAAAGAATTCAGCGACCTCCTCACCACAAAAAACCCAAAATTTAAGATTCAAACACTAACCGAAACCCTCTAATCTTCACTATTAGATATCGCTACATGACTCATCGGTTAATGGGACATCTGAAAATGGTCAGCGTCTCTGCCTACTGTACAGAGCCGGCTTTTATATGACTTCTGTTGTTTTCGCAAGCCTCTGGCAAGCTTCACGGCTTAGATTGAGCTTGCTGAGGATTGTGTATCTCTCGGGCCTTATGGCTGGAGCCGTTCCTAAAGCTTTCACAACATCTTCCTCTTCTAACCCAAGCTCGCGGGCGTTTGTAGGCGCGCCCAGCTTCTTCAACGTCTCCTTTATTCGTCTCCAGTTTCCTCTGTAAAGATAACTCATCATTATCGTTCCGACACCGCATTGTTCACCATGCGTGGCATGAACTGGCTTAATCACATCAAGAGCGTGGCTGAACAAATGTTCAGAACCACTACAGGGGCGACTGCTTCCGGCGATGCTCATGGATACGCCACAGCTTATCAAGGCCTCCAAAAGAACTCGCAAACCCTCTTCGCTTTCCGGCTTAATCAGCTCTGCATTTTGCGTCACAAGTTTGGCGCTCATTAGAGCCAGACTTGCAGCGTACACCCCGTAGTATTCATTTTTCTCCTGGTGCGCCAGTTTCCAGTCTTTCACCGCTGTGAACTTTGCGATTACGTCTCCACAACCGCTTACGGCGAAACGCCAAGGCGCCTGCATTATCACGTTTGTGTCTGCTATGACGGCTATGGGCGCCTGAGCCATAACAGAATAAGGTTTTTCAAAACCTTTGATAGAAGATAGGGGGCTTGCAATTCCGTCGTGAGAGGCTGTGGTTGGCACGCTAATAAATGGGATTTCTTGGCGAGCGGAGCTCAGCTTTGCCACGTCTATTTTTGTTCCCCCGCCCACCCCGAAAACAACTTCAGGTTTCAAAACCCTTATTCTTTCTTCGACAGCCTCCACATCCTTAACTGTGGATGATTCAACGAGAAAAGTGTTAACTTCCAAGCCTTCCTCTTCAAGAAGAGCCTTGACTGTTTTTCCGGCAACATCGTAAGTCTTTGAACCCGTAACTATAAGCGCAGACCTCGTAAATCCCAACCTCTGTGAGACTTCGGCGACACGCTCTATAGTGCCATTTCCAACTATAACCTCCCGGGGAAGCTGCATTCGATGATGTTTTAGGGGCAAGCCAACCACTGTTATAGCTTCATAGCCATGTGTGCTTAAACCTTTTTAAATCCAGCGACTCCCAATTAATACTGTTGTTGTGTTTTGCCGTCTCAAACCGCAATATTAATAAATCTCATGGTTATGATTACATGATGCTGCTTCCTAGCGAAGTAAACTCGTGATGCATTTAGGTTTTAGGAGAAAAATAAAATGGCAAATAACAACGATGTAGTAAATCGGTTAGCGTTGAAGGGAACAACAACCATAGGCGTCGTGTGCAAGGACGGCGTGATATTAGCTTCAGACACCCGTGTAACCATGGGTTTCTATGTAGCCCACAAACACGGGAAAAAAGTATACAGAATAGACGACCACTTAGCTATGACAATTTCCGGAACGCTCGCCGACGCACAAAGAACCGTGGACATACTTACAGCGAACGCTCAGCTCTACAAATTCAACATCGGTAGGCCTATGCCCGTAAGTTCGGCGGCGAGGCTCATCGCAAACCTTTTGTTTTCAGCTAGATACGCGCCGCTACTCACGCAAGTCCTAATAGGTGGTTTGGACGACACCGGACCACATGTATACTCGTTAGACCCGTTTGGCAGTTTAACAGAGGAGAAATGCGTCGCCACCGGTTCTGGTTCACCGATAGCCTACGGTATCTTGGAAGACAGATACAAGGAAGACGTAGCTGTTGAGGAATTTTTACCCATAATTGTTAAGGCTGTCAACTCCGCCATGAAACGGGACGCGGCGAGTGGTGACAGTTTTAACGTCGCAGTAATAGACAAGAAGGGTTATCGAGAGTTAACCGATGAGAGGAAGAAAAAACTTCTAACAGATTAAGGAAGCTAAAGTCGTGGCGCCGAACCTTGAAAGGGATAAGATAGAAATTAGCCAGTACATCCTAGAGCACGTCCCCAAGGAAGCCGAAGTGACGAGAATAGAATATGAAGGGTCGACGCTTGCCGTTTACACAAAAAGGCCAGAAATATTGGTTGAACAAAGCAGCTTGATCGCGGACATAGTCAATATCATAAGAAAGAGGATAGTTATACGCTCTGACCCCTCGGTGAGGCTTCCGGAAAGAGATGCCGAAAGGATTGCCCGTGAAATAATCTCGTCTGAAGCGGAAGTGACCGAGATAAACTTCGACCCAAGCCTCGGCGAGATAATAGTTGAAGCCAAAAAACCCGGGATTGTCATTGGAAAAAATGGGGCGGTTCTACAAGAAATCATAAGACAGACTAAATGGCGTCCCCATGTCTTGAGGAGTCCCCCGCTGCGCTCCAAGATAGTAATGCACATGCGCCATTACCTCCATTCGGAGAGCAAGGAAAGAGAGAGAATACTGCGCACAATAGGCGAAAGAATCTTCAGACCTAAAATCTACGAGGTTGGAGACGTTCGGCTCACAACCCTTGGGGGGGTTCAAGAGGTTGGAAGGTCGGCTTTCCTTGTTCAAACGAGGGAGAGCAGCGTACTGTTAGACTGTGGCATAAACCCGGGCTCTTCCAAATCCCTCGAGGCTTTTCCAAGGCTTGATAATCCAGGGTTTGAGCTTGACTCTTTGGATGCTGTAATTCTGAGCCATGCTCACCTCGACCATTGTGGTTTGGTGCCCTTCCTCTATAAATATGGATATGACGGACCAGTTTACTGCTCAGCCCCAACCTCGAATCTGATGACGCTGCTTCAGCTTGATTACTTAGATGTGGCAAGTAAGCAGGGTTTGATAGCGCCTTACGACCAGAAGGATGTTCGTGAGTGTGTCTTACACACGGTTCCTCTGCGGCACGGCGTTGTTACTGACATAGCTCCGGACATTCGCTTAACTCTTCATAACGCTGGTCACATTCTGGGCTCCTCGATGATTCACTTGCACATAGGGGAAGGTTTGCACAACATCGTCTATACAGGAGATTACAAATACGCAAGAACAATGCTGCTGGAGGCTGCAGCAACCGAGTTTCCAAGAGTTGAGACAGTAATAACCGAGAGCACCTATGGAGGCGTGGAAGATGTCATGCCTTCCCGAATGGAAGCAGAGGAACGTTTAACTGCTGTCATAAACGAAACTTTGGAGCGTAAAGGCAAAGTTTTAATTCCGGTGCCAGCGGTCGGTAGGGCTCAAGAAATAATGCTTGTCCTTGACGGTTATATGCGGCGGGGACTGTTGAAGGAAGCACCAGTGTTCATTGAAGGCATGATCTCAGAGGCGACTGCGATTCACACGGCTTTTCCCGAATATTTGGGTAGAGAGGTTCGCTACAGCATACTGCACGACGGGGTTAATCCCTTCCAATCGGACTACTTCACGATTGTTGAACATCCAAATGTCAGGCAAGAAATAATAGACGGTGAACCGTGCATTATAATGGCAACTTCTGGGATGCTTGAAGGCGGACCCGTGATAGAATACTTCAAAAGCTTAGCAGAAAACGAAAATAACACAGTGATTTTTGTGAGTTATCAGATTGAAGGCACCTTGGGGAGGAGGGTGCAGAAGGGCTTAACCGAGGTTACCATGATGAACAGCGAGGGCAAGCTGGACATCGTAAAAGTTAGATTGGGTGTAGAGTCGATTGAAGGTTTTTCTGGGCACTCAGACAGACGGCAGATTATCAATTACATAACCAACTTGAAGCCAAAGCCCGAAAGAGTTATCGTAAGCCACGGCGAAAGAGCAAAATGCCTGAGCATAGCAAACTTCATTCAGAAAAGAATCGGGGTCCAAACACTTGTGCCAACAGTAATGGAAACCCTTAGGCTGCTGTAGTCGAAAAACGCCTTGCAAACTATCGCGATGTTCCCTTTCTAATATTCATCATAAGCGTTACTACACGATTTTTCTCAATACCTTGTAGGATAGATTCTCCTTTGCAGAAGTAGATTGGCAAGCTTGCTGATTATTCCGTGCCCATTGTTTTGAAACGTTTTTACTTGCTTAAGATAAGGAAAAGGCTAATGCTCCACAACGCAATAATTCTCAACCATAAATAATTTTAAGGGGCTCAGCAAAGTATGTTCAAAACTAGGTGGCTGGTTTGTCGTCTCATTCGGTCCTAACGGTTTCGAACCTGACAAAGTATTATGGGAAATTTAGGGCCTTAGATTCTGTTTCGTTTACTGTGGATAAAGGCTGGGTGTACGGTTATCTCGGTCCGAATGGGGCTGGCAAGACAACCACGATAAGGATCTTGCTTGGGCTCCTCAGACCGGATCAAGGGGAAGTTCAAGTAGCTGGCATAAACCCAGCGAGGGATCCGGTTAACGCGCTTCAATTTGTTGGGTACGCTCCGGAACTGCCAACACTTCAAACTTTCTTCACTGGAGAGCAGCTGCTTGACTTTATGGGTAAGATGTTTGGGTTGTCTCCGCAGGCTAGGAAGGAAAAGATTTGGCAGCTTCTCGATCTTGTCGGTTTAAAAGAATGGGGTAAAAAGAAGATTGGAAATTATAGTAAGGGGATGGTTCAGAGGCTGTCTGTGGCTTTGGCACTTGTCAATGATCCCATGGTTCTGATTATGGATGAACCGACGATAGGTATGGACCCGGAGGCCACAGCCCACTTCAGAAGCCTTTTCACGAGCCTTTCAAAAGAGGGCAAAACCATCTTCATATCATCGCACCTCTTGGATGAGGTTCAAAGAATTTGCACTCATGTAGGGATGATAAATAAGGGGAAAATTGTTTTCACGGGTCCTATTGAACAGGTTTTGGAGGCATTCACTCAGCAATGGGTTGTAGAAGCTGAACTGGAAAGAGTAACCGAAACCATGGTCTCAAGCCTGAAAAAGCTTGATTTCGTGGACGATGTGAGGGTGGAGGGAAACAAACTAATGATAGCGCTTAAGGAGAAGAAGGACTTTAGAGGCGAAATTTCCTCAGAGATCTTCAAGCGAAAAGGCGTGTTACTTAGCCTAAACCTCCACAAGATTACTCTTGAGGATGCCTATTTGCGCGCCCTAAAAGGAGGCCCATAAACATGAGCGCCATCCGGAGAATCACCGTTATTGTGGGCTATGAGTGGAGGAGAGCCCTAGCCAAAAAGTCGGTTCTAGCCCTAATAATTCTGGCTGTAGCAGTTCAAACTTTGATACTGACGCTTTATTCTCAGTTTACAGCGGGCACTATGTTTTTGACAGAAGAGGTCAAACCTTTCATGTGGATTCTGGGAGTGTTACAGGGTCAGGGTCTTTTCGTCCAGCTGATAGCTATCATAATCGCCGGGAGTACGATGTCTGAAGAATACGAGCAGGGAACAGCTGATATACTGCTCTCGAAACCCATCACGAGGGTTGAGTACTTGTCTGGGAAGTTTTTGGGTGGTTTTTCGTTGTTAGCCTTGGTGGAAGCTCTTACAACCGTTGTAGGAGTCATTCTGGCGAGTTGGTTTTTCGGCCCCCAAAACGGTCTCCAATATGTTCCACTCATGTTTTTAGCGATTGTTTACTCAACTCTCATTTTCTTCTGTCTATCTTTCATGTTTAGCGAAGCCCTTAGAAGAAGCACCCTCGCTATGCTAATTGCTCTCGCCATGCTTATTGCCTCATCCATCATAAGCCAACTCCTAGCTTGGCTCTACATTACGACCAGCGAATATCTGTACTTTTACCTAAGCAGAGGCATTCCAACGTGGGGTTCAAATTACTTTCCCTCGCTTCTAATGAGGGAACTGATGACTATACCCAGCACCACTTTTCTTAATTTGATCAACGACCCTTTAATACCCATTGAAGCGGCGAAAAGAGGGGTTTCAGAGGCAGTCTTGGTTAGGGAAGCTCTTCAACAGGCGGCAATAATTGTGGCAATTTACGCCATAATTTTCATTCTGGTAGCTGCCTATAGACTCCTAAAGTCGGATGTTACAAAGAAAACGGCTTGACCAATCGAGCAGCCTATTGTCTTTAATTTATATCTCGGCTTTGAGCAGGAACTCTTCGGCGTTTTTGAGGGCTATTCTATAGAATACAAAGGTTATGACAGCTGCTATGATTGCGCTTATGGAAATTGCGACGTAGAGGTCTATTTTTGGTAAGGGTACAGGAATGGGTATGTACCCCATCGTAACTGCGTGTAGGAGGAGTGGAGAGAATATTGCCAACGCTAAGACTAGACATAACAGCATGTTGACCAGAGCCGCCAATGGCTTGATCATTCTAGGTCTTGGAACTTCGCCGAAGTCAGCTGCTTTTATTCCTGCTCCGAGCGAAACCGCGCCTAAAGCGAAGATTAGCAAAACTGACTCTATCAACAATGCTATAACAATATCTAGCGAAGGACACGCTACTAGAATTCCAACGACTCCGCACACCAGCGTCACTATGTATGAAAAGATGGTTACAAAAGCGTACTTACACTTGACTAGGCTACGGGCGGTGATGGGTGAAGAAAAGAAGAGCCATACAGACCCGCCTTCCTCACCAATTATCATGGTGCCCAGCATTACAGCCATTATTGCTCCTGGCATCAGAAATATCCAAGCGAAAAGAAACCGAGAAGGCTCCGGCGAAGCAGGTCTGCCCAACATTCCTAAGTACTGCATCAACGGCATGAGTATGAAAACTATGGGCATTATGAAAACGTACATTAGTTCTCGCCGTCTAGTGAAAGCCTTGAAGTCTTTCCTTATCAAAGCAGCTTCTAATGAGGAAAATCCAAGTTTTCCCAAGAGGCCGACCTTTGGAACATAAACTCCTCTGGAGACAGTTATTGCAG
>Ga0315309_1000017_pt1 | contig 115055 bp, 104 predicted proteins | sample TDP4_MG_FD_203080 | JGI IMG/M metagenome (GOLD analysis project Ga0315309, IMG submission 203080) | Freshwater sediment microbial communities from Lake Towuti, South Sulawesi, Indonesia - TDP4 | ecosystem: Environmental > Aquatic > Freshwater > Lake > Sediment | place: Indonesia: South... | reverse complement strand
TGCAAGCATGTTCCTGCAAAGTATATCAAAACGCTCAGCACTTAGTTATGTTGAATCAAAGCTAGGCGTACGCGAACATGATAGTGAAAGAAGTCGAGTGCAAGTCCCTGCTCAACAAGAGCGCGTTGGCAGACTATTGCATAAACCCCTACGTTGGCTGTCAGCACGCGTGCAAGTATTGCTACGCCGAGTCATACACTCGGAGGTTCACAACGCACGAAGAGGCATGGGGAGACTTTGTAGATGTCAAGATTAATGCGCCCACTATTCTTGCTCGTGAAGTGAAAAGGAAACCCAAGGGCAGGGTTTATGTCAGTTCTTTGACTGATGCCTATCAACCGCTAGAACGAAAATATGAGCTAACCCGCAAACTACTTGAGATCCTACTGAAACACCAGTTTCCAATATCGATACAGACTAAGTCCGCCCTAGTCCTAAGAGACTTAGACCTTATCCGAAGGTTTCAGGAACGAGAAGTCGGGTTCACAATAACAAGCCTAGACGATGAGGTGAGAAAATCGTTTGAGCCGATGTCTCCTTCAGCTGAGGAAAAAATCTCAGCAATCAGACAACTGAAAGACAACGGCGTCAGAACATACGTCTTCTTCGGACCAGTCCTACCCTACATTTCAGACCAAAACATCGAAGAGCACTTTCAACACATCGCAGAGGCTGGGGTCAATTATGTTTTGATCGACAAACTCAACCTAAAGCCCGGATTGTGGCCAATTCTGGACAATTTCGTTCTTAAAAACCTCCCTCAACTTCACGAAAAATGGAAAGATATACTCCTCGGCAAGAATGAGTATTACAAGAACTTGAAAGTGCAGATAGGTAGCATATGCAAAGAGTTAGAACTAGAATGCAAATTCTGCTTCTAAACAACCATTTCGGTAAGCCAAAATAGGTCTTTCTAACAAGAGTTTGAATCCCATGCCTCGCGACCAGTAACTACTCGGGTTCGTTTAAGCTGAACGATTTAAATTGCTTGCTGGAGTTGGATCGCCCCCAGAGTGCTTGTCAAGAACAGCAAGTAAATGAACAAAAATATGGCGCCTTCCCTCCAGCTCAGCCTTCCCATGGACAGGAAATACCAGAAGAACAGGTTGGTGATCAGAGAAAAAATTACAAGGTTTTGGAAGACAAGCATGTTCATGGTTAAGGGTGACCCTAACAGCACTGGGATAAACAGTGTGATTCCTAGAATCAAAGTTATGTTTACGAAACTGCTTCCGATTATATCACCGAAGGCGAGTGACGGATGACCTTTTAGAAAAGCTCTCAAGTCAAGAGTGACTTCAGGAAGACTTGTGCCGAGCGCAATTACTGTGGCTCCTATTATCTGTCGTGGTACATCAAAAAATTCTGCTATGGCAACAGCGGATTCCACGAGAAAATAAGCACTTAAAACAACACCGATGACCCCTAAAAAGGTGAACAGGACGTATAGCCTTAACTTCTTTTTCTCATCTTCAGAAACGCTTCTTCCTTCTTCGGGTGGGATTCTTATCTTCGACATCTGATAGGTGTAGAAAACAAAAATTAATATCAGAATCAAGCCCACAAACCAGCTGGCTTCGACGATGTAAACAAGAGATAAAGGGATTACAGAGGACACAAAGAGACCGAAATAGAGGCTGCCAAGCTCTTCTTTGGCGAACGAAGGGATCAAGCTGACCCCGCGTGGTCGCCTTAGGGATATGATTAAAGCAGCTAAACCGATTATTAGGCTGATGTTCACTATGTTTGAGCCTAAAACATTGCCTACCGAAATCGCAGCCTGACTTCCACCTGTCAATGGGTCAACACTCAACGCTGTTATGAACGCAACACTTAACTCGGGCAAAGATGTAGAAAAAGCAAGCAAACTGAAGCCCACAGCTGTCTTTCCAAGCTGGGTAATATCAGAAACCTTAATCGCGTTTGTTATCGCCATGTGGCTTGCCTGATCCAAGATTATTAACGCGATTAGAATAATCAAAAAGTTCGCTATTACATCTAGACCGTTCATGGGCGCTCGCCTCAAAATCACGTTTGAAAACTGCAGCAAGCAAAATAAACTTACCGCACGCTTCAAAGAAACCCCAAAACCCTTTTAGTGAAGGCTTCTCTTGTATCATTTTGAATTTGGAGAAACGCAGAGAATCCATGCAGTCTAAAAATCCAACAGCCTTTGACCAGCTTGTAAAGCCTATTCGACGCATGATTGAGCAGCGAGGTTTCTCTTCACCCACTGAGCCGCAGGAGAAGACCATACCCAAAATTTTAGAAGGCAAAAACGTTCTTCTCATTTCGCCAACTGCAACGGGCAAGACCGAAGCCGCTGTCCTGCCTGTTCTTAACATGCTCATTACCACCGCTGAGCATCCACGAGGAATTAAAATATTGTATATTACGCCTCTTCGCGCCTTAAACAGAGACTTGCTTGAGCGTTTAGAATGGTGGTGCAACAACCTCGACGTTAAGTTGGCAGTTAGGCATGGAGACACGGAGACGCAGGAAAGAACCCGTCAATCTCGCAGCCCGCCTGACATGTTGATTACCACGCCCGAGACCTTACAGGCTATCCTGCCAGGCTGGATTATGCGCCAACACTTACAGCAAGTGCGATGGGTCATAGTCGATGAAGTACACGAAATGGCAGACAGCAAACGAGGCAGCCAACTTGCGTTAGCTCTAGAACGACTACGCTGGATCACAGGAAAAGAATTCCAACTCATCGGCTTGTCAGCCACAATCGGCAGCCCCGAAAAAGTCGCACAGTTCCTCGTCGGCAACAGTCGACCCATAGAAATAGTTAAGGTGCCAGTTGCACGACTGATGAAGCTAAAAATCCTGTTTCCTCAACCAACACCAGAAGACACAGAATTAGCCTCAACCCTGTTCACGCATCCTGAAGTAGCAGCACGCTTACGCATCATCCGCCAATACATTGAGAAGCAGAAGTCTGTGCTCCTGTTCACGAACACCCGAGCCATCTCTGAGGTTTTAGCCAGCCGCTTCAAAGTATGGGACGTAAACTTCCCAGTTTCAATCCACCACGGCTCTTTAGCTAAGCCCTCACGCATAGCGGCTGAGAGAGGACTAAAAGAAGGCACCCTAAAGGGATTGGTTGCCACTAGCTCACTAGAACTAGGCATTGACGTGGGACGCATCGACCTAGTCATCCAATACATGAGCCCGAGGCAAGTTACTAGACTCATCCAGCGCGTGGGCAGGAGCGGACACCGTGTTGGGCGAATGGCAAACGGCATAATAATCACCATGGATTCAGACGACACCTTGGAAGCTATGGTTATCGCCCGCATGACCTCGAAGGAACAGTTGGAGCCAGTGGACATTCCATACAAACCTTATGACGCCCTCTCACACCAAATCATAGGCTTGCTCATGAAAAAGAAGCGCTGGTACTTCTACGAAATCTTCGACATGTTCAAAAACGCCTATCCCTACGCCGACCTGACCACAGAGGATATACAGAAAGTCTTAACCTACATGCATTCACGCTTTCCCCGCCTAGCATGGGTCTCATTCGAAGACCAGTTGGCGATCAAACCGCGCCGAACTAAAGCCCTCTACGAGTATTACTTTGAAAACCTATCGATGATCCCAGATGAAAAACAATACCTCGTCGTAGACGAGTCTTCAGATGCAGCTATAGGCGTATTAGACGAAGCCTTCATGGCTGAATACGGCAAACCCGGCGTCAAATTCATCATCAGAGGCAGCCCCTGGAAAATCATGAACGTTTACGGCGACAAAATCTACGTGAAGTCAGTAGATGACCCGACAGGCGCTATCCCCAGCTGGATCGGAGAAGAAATCCCAGTTCCGTTTGAAGTGGCTCAAGAAGTCGGTGCCATAAGAGGTTTTGCGGAACAAAAAATCAGAAGAGGAATAAAACCAGAGGAAGTCGCAGCCCAGTTGGCTAAGAAGTATCCAGCTGACGCTGACACTATTTTAAGAGCGCTGTTAGAAACTGTTGACCATGTGAAACGCGGTTTCTTGGTTCCAACCGACAGGCGAATAGTTGTGGAAGACTGGGAAGAGTTCATTATCATTCACGCCAACTTCGGTTCGCTGACAAATCGAGCTCTAGCTCAGCTGCTTGGTCACGTTTTGTCGGAGCAGACAGGCTACTCAGTGGCAGTTCAGCACGACCCCTACCGGATTTTCATTCAAACAATGGGCACAGCCAACACCAATACGCTAATCGACTTGTTCAATGACCTCAAGCAGAAGCCAAGCGACACCATACGAGACCTATTAATAAGCGCAACGGTCAAAACGGGCTTATTCAAGCGCAGAATGATCCATGTAGCAAGACGATTTGGCGCCCTCAAAAAATGGGTTGACTTCAGCACGGTCAGCCTACGCAGCCTCATGAAGAGTTTTGAGGGCTCAGTCATCTACGAGGAGGCACTAAAAGAGGTTTTCACAAAGGACCTGGACCTCCATCGCTTATTGAAAGTTCTCAACGACCTTCAAACAAGTAAGATTGAAGTTGTAAAACTAGAAACTGGAGGCACAGCCACACCTATTGCTCGCGTCGGCATCGAAAGGGTCAGCATGAAAACAGACCTTATTCCAAGCGAGCGAATGAAAATCATCCTCGTGGAGTCGGCTAAGGCTCGATTGCTCAACGAGGTGCGCACATTCGTATGCACCAAAAACTGGGACTACACCGAGATGATTCGCTTAAACGACTTACCCGACAAACCGGCGTGCCCGAAATGTGGATCTACCGCTATTGGCGTGTTCAGCCGCGAAGAAGAGCAAATTCGTTCATTAGTGGAAAAGAAGGGTGAAAAACTGACAAAGAGCGAGCAGAAGTGGCTGGAACAAGCATTAGAAACCGCTGAACTAGTTTCTAGGTACGGAAAAGCAGCCGCAGTAGCACTAGCTGGACGCCGAGTGAGAACCTCAGACGCGCTGGGAGTCTTACGACGAGAACAGGTGCTTTCTGACCGCTTTTTCGAATTGGTCATTGATGCTGAACGTGACGCATTAAAGCGAAGATTCTGGTAGCACGGGCGTTTGAAATGAATCAGCAGTCGTTAGTGTTGATTCCAAAACTATAAAAGAGTCAACGAGAGAGATAGCTTTCACTCAAACCGATTTGTGGAGAAAAAATGTTAATGGAGTTGAGTCGTCAACAGCTGCGTGAACAGGCACTCAGCCGATTCAAATACATCAAAACATGCATTTTGGCGAGGGAACTCTGCCTCCTCGTGCGCACAAACCGTGTGGCATTCAGCTTGAAAGACGCCTCAGAATGCTGTCAGTTCATATCATCGCTCTGCAGGGACGCGGGCTGCGAAGAGCCCAGTCAACTTTGTGGAAAGGCAGCTGAAGTCGTGTTGGAAAGTGAAGAGAAGTACCTCGACTTTTGTCAACAGAGTTGTATGAAGTGCGGTGAGTCTCGCAGACCTGTTCAGAAGAAGCCATCTAACCAATACGTCGCATGAATTTAACAAAAGTGTCGTCTACATACCGATTCTCCGTTTATCTTTTGGTCCTCTTTCGAAAAGAAAATATACATGAATCAGAATCAATTAGGGAAACACTACCGAGTCATCTTAAGAGGACAGTGAAACCTTGTTCATAGCACCCTTCGTTGCTACGCCCTTGCCTGTGGTTAAACAGATGCTAACTCTAGCCGAGCTAAAACCCGGCGAAATCGTCTACGACCTTGGCTGTGGCGACGGAAGAGTCATCATCATGGCTGCACAAGACTTTGGCGCACAAGCGGTAGGCGTTGAAATGCGCGAGGACTTGGTGAAACAAGCTTTAGGGAAGATTTCTGAACTTGGTTTGGGGGGACGTGTCAAAATTGTCCATGGTGACATTTTCAGAATGGACTTGTCGCAGGCGGATGTTGTGACTCTATACTTGACAACGAGCGCCAACGACAAGGTCAAACCTAAACTAGAGACAGAGCTCAAACCGGGCACAAGAGTGATTTCTCACGACTATGAAATCTTGGGTTGGCGACCAGTCAAAATAGACAACTTCTGCGAGAATCCGAGGCTGGGATACCCGTCACATACAATTTATGTCTACCGTAAGTGATTTTGGACTTATCATGTGGGTTATTTTCTTTTTCGGAAGATTTTGGCTTCATCGTTGTATTCTCCTGTGACGTACTCAAAACTGACTTCTATGAGTTGGCACGCTTCTGCGTTTTTGGCATCTTTAACGTGGAATGGTCGTTTCCGGGATTGTTCTAAAAAATAGATTTATACATAACAATAGCAGAAAATAGTTCGGTAAAGCATGGACAAAGAAATAGCGCTCTTGCTGATTTTTTGCGTGGCGACTGCGGTCTCATCGGTGTTTTAGTCTTTCATGAGCTAAGTCCTTACAAGCAAGCTTTGGCGACATTAATAGACGAAATCAATTCTAACCCTTCTGCATGGGTGAACAAAACAGTTGTGGTTGAAGGCAAACTTATGGGCCCGTCTGGCTATATCCTGGAAGAGACACCACCATGGAACTACGAGTTAGCTGGACCCAACGAAACCATTGAAACACTCGGCAAGAGAGAGACAGTTGGCATCGGAGTTTTGTAGAATGGTAAGGATAACTATGGATTCGAGAACGTGAGGGTGTTAGGTGTTGTTAGAGAGAGGCCGCTGGATATACCTTTGGGGAACGCATCCAGTCTGCTATTACATAATGCCCAAAGAATTGATAGACTATAGAGAAGCTGGCGCTAAAGTTCTACCACAAATTTGTTTTTTGATCCAATGAATAAACCTAGATAGGGTAGCTATTTTGGTCAAGCGTTGACAGTGCTTTTAGAACGGTTGCGGAAGCATGTCTGAAGACATATTTCTCGCCGGCGCAGTGCAGCAACCAATGTATTCCTATGAGGCTGCTAATATTTACCGTGGAAGACCGGGGAATCTTGCTGTGAGGATCCACCTTCAACAACTTGTCGATAAGCGCTCCTTGATTGTTCGCGCGTTCCCGAGAAACCCTCCACAAGTCTAATAGGGTTGATGGTTATAGCTCCAATACTTAAGGGTTGCACATGAAAAGAGACAAAAAACTGCTTGTTCTCGGCGTTCTAATCATGGGAATTCTTGGATTAGGTTTGACTCCAACCGCGAAGACACTTAGCTTTACCTACAGTGATGGTGTTATAGCCTATCTGACCGTTTCAGGTCCTGACTTGGCCAAACCTGGAAACACAGAATCGTATACTGTTTCAGGAAGTTTTACAGTTGTGGCAAATGATTTTGTTCACATTACACTTTGGCTTGAAACCTCTTCACAATTTTCCAAAGTCGTTCTCGAAGAAGACCCATTGCCACCAGGGACTTATAGTGCGGGAACTACGTTCACCAAAACATACCAGGTCTTCATTCCCAACGATGCCGTCAACAATAGATATATCTATGCTAACATGACCACCAGCATTAGACAATTCTCCAAAATCGGTATTTCACTAGTTCAAAACCTAACATACACTGAATTACAGTTTCAAGTGACTTCTTTGCAGTCTCAGGTCTCTTCTCTACGAACACAAAACGACAACTTGCAGTCCCAGGTTAATAGTCTGCAAACAGAAAAGAGCGAATTGCAGTCTCAAATAGACTCTTTGAACTCAAATGTCACGGACTTAGAATCTCAAATCAATAGTCTTCAGTCTCAACTCAATGATCTTCGTGTCCAGGATATGAATGCAACTAACTTGTCATTATTTTCCATGGGAATAGCTGCTGTCTTCGTTGCTACGACAATCTTCTTTGCAGTCAGAAAACCCAAAGTGAAAACTACCTAAAAATCCCACTCTTTTGACGCGCGCAAGAGTCATCGTGGATAGACTATCTGGGGCACCTCGGATTCCGTTAGCGCTTCCTTTCGGGCAGGTCTCGTTTCGGCTCTTATGATGTGGCGGCTGATTGTTACAGGTTTCGAGTGGATTTTTCGAGCCTCTAGGCATATCTTGCAAACTTCAAGCGGAATTTCTGGAGTTTCAATCGGACAATTCCAATCTGGTATGAATATGCATTTGTATCTGAGTTCATCTAACATTTCGGCTGTCATGATTTATGGTTCCTCCTTTTTTTGTAGTAATCGTAAAAAGTGGACAACGCAAGTGTTAATGTGACTGAGGCCAATCCGAGAGAAGACCTAAGAAATACTAAGACAAAACCAATGTAGGGAATCTTGACGTGGGTGTACTCGCCGATCACATTTTTAGCTGGAATATTCCATAAATCGGCGCCGGAGTTGTTGTCGCCTCTCGTTTTGAAGTAGCTCTCCCCATTTTCAGTCCACTTTTCAACTACTCTATGAACGGTAGGGGAGGACGCCAGCTTGTCGTAGGGGCTTGGAACATTGAACGCAATTATGTCCCCAGGCTCTATGTTTTCAAACTGCTCCTTCCTAACAAAGATGAGGTCACCACCATTTAGGACAGGTTGCATGCTTTGAGAGGCCACGACCATGACTGGCGCGTACGTGCCGGTTGCCAGATCTTGAACTGTGTATCCGGTCGCCAGTGCTGTCAAAACGTAACCGCTGACCAACGAGATCAAAATTGCAATTCCCAGAACGTATTTGACTTTACCCTTCTTTCTTGGCCGGGGCTCTTGCAAATCTGACTTCGCTTTATGGTCTGCAGTTACGTCTTTTCCGTTAGCCACGTGTGCATATTCAGCTCCAAGGATGGAGGCAACCTTTCCCTGTGTGTTTCTCACCAGTACAAGCGCTCTAGCAGGCTTCGCCTTGACGGAAAAAATGGACTCTGCCTTGACAGAAATAATGCCCAAGGCGAATAGGGCAACGCACACAGCTCCTATTATCCCTGTTGAAGTATTCACTTCCGGCATATCGAGGCCGAAACGTGCGATGCGCAAAAAGACCCCAATCAATGACATTGTCCAGTACAGGAACAGACCTACAGCGGAGGAAAGACAGAGAATCCCGAAGGTCTTGTTCGAATTCTGCACATAAGGCACCACAAAAATTGGGATGATGCACCTACGCATGGCATTATTTTGCTGTTAGCTTGCCTTATAGTCGTAGGTGTTGACAACATCCGCGGTAATCCCAAAGTTGATCGTTGGAGTCACTCTTTGTTCTGCTATCCAGCTGATTACAAAATTTATTGTAAAGCTGCCTCCCCTGCTTACCGCTGTCGAGTTGTAAAGAAACTCAGCTGCGGGCTCATACAACGTAAGGTCGGCATACTTGATGTTTCCAGTTGGACTTGCGAATGTCACCGCGAATGCCCTCATGCTAGTATAAAGACCGCCTAAGTCGACAATAGAAACCCTTATGGAAGTGTAGTTGAAGTATACATTCGAAATAGTCAGAGTGCCATTAGTCGGCGCTGTTCCTTTGCTATTCCTAATAACCTGAAAAACTGGAACCGTGACCGCCACTGTTGGATCATAACTCATTGGACTGAGACTCACTATACCAATCAGCGCTTGTGCCCATGCGATAGTTGTTACAGCTATGGCTACTAACGCCAGAGCAGTGATCACTTGTTTCTTACTGACCATTTTTCCATTTTCCTCCTTCTTGTTTATGCAGTTGCTTACAACATTCGTACATGTGTGTGGGTGTATATGCATTATGAAGAATCAATACAGATTTCAACTACGCATCAATGAAACTGGCTTTTAGGAAAATAATGCAGAATTTCAGTAACTACGAGAACGCACAACTGACCACCCTGAATCCGGTGGTGTCAGCTTGAGTCGCTGAATATTATATTAAAGCATTCAAAAGTTGTTGCAGTCGTGTCGCTGGTGAATATGGAATCACCCATATTGGTTAACGTTGAGCCATCCCATTTCAGGGCTCCTAGGTCAAAGTTGTTGTTCAGGATCGCCCCAAGAATTTTTGCGTTGCTGGCTACGTCCCTTGGATTTCGCTTGAGTTGAACCCATAGTTCATTACCGGTTGTAGATATCGTTGATATTCCACTCCATATTGAGGAAGCTGTAAACCTTTTATAAGAAAGGGTGTTGGGGGCTGTTCCCCAAGCCAGTAAACCCTTGCTTCCGGGGGGTTCCCATTCAAAGTCGGCACATCTTCGAGCATTAGTATTCACAGCTGAGTCATGCTCAGGGTGGACTGTCCATGCGGTTCCGTCCCAAAAAGCAGTGTTAAGGTCAGAGCCAGCGTCAACGACTAGATAAACTATCCCATTGGTCGCGGGGTCAGCTCTTAATGCCACCCAGTTTGTCACTCCCCCTTGGGCGGGAATGGCGAGTAGTGTAGTAGCTCCTAATGTTGAGCCATCCCATATTCTATAATAGTTGCCCGTGGATACAGAGTCGCCCCATATGAACAATGCCATCCCAGATGCTTGCTCATAAGCCACAGCGATACACTCTTCTGTGGCAATAGCGGCACTAGTCTCCCAAACTGCTGTTTCCCCCATAAGGCTCCAAGAAGAACCAGTCCAGACATAACCGTGAACGTCAACGTTAGCATCCAAATAAATCATTGCAATCTCGTTTGCGTTGGCGGTTGGTTTGGTTGCCAACGCTATCCAGTAGACTACGCCAGTTGTGTATTCAAGGTTTAAAAGTTGTTCTGAACCCCACGACACTCCATCCCAAATCCTGTAACCTATTTCATCTGTTGTGGTGCCTCTTGAATAGACGATCAACGCTCGGCCGGTAGTTTTTTCATAAGCGACATCAAAGCTTCTGTAAGCATTTGCTGTGGTTCCAACAAAACCTACATTGTTGGTGACGACCCACACTTTGTTTAGACCATCCCAAACATAAGCATCCAAATATCCATCATCGCTCAAAGTGACAACTATATTTTCGTACCCACGTAATTGAATTGGACAATAGGCAGCTCGAACGTATCGGATGTTGCTTCCTGAAGAAAGCATTTCGTTTTCAGAAGACCATCCGGAGCCGTTCCACACTCGTTCTTTGCAAGAGGCTAAGAGATTCGAACCGGTGTTGGATCGATAGTAAGCAAAAGCTGACCATTTCGGTTCTATAAGAACGGTTGACGTGTATGAGATTATGGAATTTACAGTTACAGGGCATAACATAAAAAGAATAACAGCAAGAGGCACAGCTGCAATTTTCTTCTTTGGTTTCTTGCGTCTTGCACCAGCACTTCTCTCCTGTTCCTCAACTTTTTCAGGTACATGCGATAAGGGCTTTTCAGAATCTGCTGTTATGGCTACTATATCTTTTCCTTTCAAAACTTTTCTTGACACTAGACAGTCGTTAATAAGCATCCCGCCGAAAATCATTGCAGCAAATCCACCATATGCACAAACGTAGCGAGCATACGCTCCCAGTAAGTATTGAAGGCCTGTTCGTTCGACCCAATGGAATAGGGCCAAGTTAGCGGCCCATAAACCAATGATTATCGTAGTCAATCCGAGGATGAGTCTTATCTTTAGATATGATCTCTTTCCTTTAGCAGATGCATCTTGATCTTGTTCGAAAGGTTTTAGAACTAACTTTTCGGTTTCGAGAGCAGTTTCTCGAGTTTCAGTAAGTAGCATCTTCTTCCTCAGCCTTCGCTTTAGAGCTGGTTCAAACAAATGGGTTCTAGAACGCGTCTCGGGGCAGTGGTGTGTACTGGAAGATCGCTGTTATCAGAGTTGTTTCATCCACTAAGTCGTAGGAGTATGTCACTATGATCAGGTAATATCTTGTTGTTGTTGTACCTTGATGGATGTAACCAGCGTCTCCCAACGTTAACCCGTTGACATAAGATTTGGTCGTTGATCCTGTAGTAGCATCATATAATGCTTCGTCAGCCCAAGCTGAACCGTTCCAATACTTAGCTGTGATTTCAAATTTTGAGAATTTGCTGTTATTTACTGCTGCAGTTAGCTCTATTTTGACGGCACAGACCTGAGCTGCGTCTGTTATGACCTTGAAAGCATACGTGCTGGGATCACTTTCGCTAAATATCGGCGTCTGAGAGCCAGCTGGACTACCTGAACCTGGTAAATTCCTCGTTTCATTGATGTCATTCACATAAACTGTCCAAGACGCAGTTGTGGCACCGATAGTGAATTGTGCTGTCGGGGTTATAGTAACAGGTGCTGTATAGGTGACTAAGGCCAGAACAATAGCTGTCAAAGAAGCAAGGCAGAGAAATCCTTTAACTCCTAACATCGCTCTAAGATCTCTGGGAAATTTCATTCTATCTCCTCTTAAGGTTTAACAAAAGGGCAACAGGGGGAGACTAAAATCTTATGAATTGTGAATCTATATGTTCAATCAACTGTAAGCATGCGAGGAAGTGGTGCTTCAACGAAGAAATTTCAGATAGGTTCCTGCCTATAGGTTGGCTCACCTCTTTATCTTACGAAGGAACGACGTGCAAGAAGCAAAATCATCAAGAATGTTAGGCTGTGCCATTAAAACTTTACAGGTTTGGGCACGAGCAACGGTATTGATAACACTAGCAAGCGCGCAACTCTATTGCCCGTGCACATCGATTTTTTGACATGTCCCTATCGTCGTAACGGGTTTCTAGGACGCCCAGAATGCAACCACAACGCCTATGGAATGATGGCTTAAGATATTTTGTATGTAACGAAAACGAACATCTTCTTTCTTTCGCCGCAATCTTGGCACTCGTAATTGAGGGTTATAGTATCCTTTGGCTCTTCTGAAAAATCAATTAGGGCATGGGACGTCTTGTTGTTACATTTACCGCATCTCAAGGAAACGACGGGAACGAAGTAACTTTTTTCCATCTTTCATCCCTCCGCAATATGTGATTCTGGCAATATCGTATGATTTGGTGCTATTAAATAATTATGAATTTCAAAATATGATTTTGAAAAATATTCCTTTTTAATTGACAGGCAGTGCCAGTTTGGCCTCACTCTCTTAAACTATACTCTGGGTGAGACAGCTCCCTATTCTTCTGGCGTTTGGATACGCTAGGGCTCAAAATGCCTCTGGGTTCTGTGCAAACTGGAAAACATCGTGCGCACGCATGTTCTTACGAAACGCGAATCATGACTCTGATTAAGTTACGCTTATAAGAGCCCATGATTTGAATTTCTTAATTGATTTGGTCTATGCTGCCTGTACCTTGGCGTCACGTAGAATCGTGGAACTGTATCGCCTGCGGTGTGTGCTGCAAAGGTTTCGATGTGGTTTTGGATTTTCCAGAGTGGATTAACATAGTGAAAGCCTACGGCATAGATTTCACTCAGCCGGGCATAAGCAGATTTTATCTGAAGCGCAAAACTGATGGCACTTGCGTTTTCTTGTACAACAATTTTGGTAGCTGGCTGTGCTTGTTGCAGCACATGAAGCCTGTGGCGTGCAAGCTGTGGCCCTTCAAGGTTTCTGACAAACCAAAATGGGGTAGACCAAACGAGGCACTTTACAATCCGAACAACATCAGATTGTACGTTTACGTTGACCCATCTTGTATAGGACTACGCTGGGGCAACCCCACGTCAGAATTCACTAGCACCATATTACCTGAATTTATTGACCTTGCTTTAGGACAGCGCCGAAAACAGTTCTATTCAACTGCAAGACTGTTCACTCCGCAGTCTTGGAAACTAATCTGAACACTGCGCGTTTATTTGTTGCTAGTATTTAAAACCAAACACATGCCCTATTATAGCAAAGAGGAGTTTCCTTTGCAGTTTCTTAAAAAAATCAAAGTTACGCGTGTTGAAACGCGACCCGACGATGCTTGGTATGACTTAGGTTTGAGGCAACTGCGAAACGGCGAGGTAAGTTTCTACAGAGTTCGAGACTTCCTCACGGGCGAATGGCTGTTCAAAACATGCAGAGACAGGGAACTTGTGAAGACCCTAGTCAAGGCTGTGAAGTGCCCACCAGGTCCTCGCTTCGCCCAGCTCGAAGGAAACACCATGGTTTTTCAACAAAGCTTAATTGAAGACAAGCTTTACGACGTAGTTTCTCTCACGTACGCTGATGAAAATGACCGACTCAGCCGAAAGATTGTCTCCAGCGAGGAAGAGGTTCCAGCTATCATTAGGGAAAACTATGAGGTTAAACCTTACCAAGAGGCAACTGGAAAAAGAGCGCCAGGAAAAAACACAGTCACCTTAAGCCAGCGTGAAGATGAAAAGGCAATGATAACGCTGTTTCTCCTCGAACGAGCATGGACACTGTCGACGATCACACCCGAAGAGAAACTCAAAACACTACAGGAAAAGCAGAAACAGAAAATACTAGAGAAGAAAAGAGAAATCAACACAGGCCAAACTTGGGCCTGTCCAATCTGCGGCGACAAGTTCCAACTGAGACATATCGAAAGAGAAACAACCACTAGACACGCACTCAAGAAGAAGTAGCTCTTTTCAAACTATGCGGAGAACGTATAAGCTGCCGCCGTCTTGGTTATATAAAATAGTGACCGAATGTGACAATTAGGGTTCATTTTCACCTACCTAAGATAGCCGTAGTAGGAACAGGATTCGTCGGCTCAACATTCGCTTACACACTGATGATCCGTGGCATAGTCTCTGAAATCGTCCTCATCGACAAAGATAAGAAGAGAGCTGAAGGCGAAGCCATGGACCTCAACCATGGATTGTCCCTTGTTCAACCGGTAAAAATCTGGGCTGGCGACTACGCAGACTGCAAAGACGCAGACATTGTAGTACTGAGTGCAGGAGCAGCTCAGAAACCAGACGAAAAACGGTTGGAACTGGTCCACAGAAATTTCGAAGTCTTTGAAGACATTGTACCTCAGATAACACGATACAATCGAAACGGTATATTGTTGATTGCCACAAACCCAGTTGACATAATGACCTATGCAACTCTAAAACTCTCAGGCTTTCCTGCAAATCGAGTCATAGGCTCAGGTACCGTTCTCGACACTTCAAGACTTCGCTATGTGCTCGGGGAATACCTAAACATAGACCCACGAAACGTGCACGCATACATCATCGGCGAGCACGGAGACAGTGAAGTGCCTGTTTGGAGCCTTGCCAACGTGGCTGGAACACTGTTGCAACAGTTTTGCCAGCAACGAGGATCAAAATGTGACACAATACTTTTGAATAGTTTGTTCGAGAGAGTCAAAAACGCAGCCTACGAGATTATAGAGCGCAAGGGGAGAACTTACTATGCCATAGGCTTGGGTTTGACACGCATTGTTGAAGCCATACTTCGCGACGAAAACGCAATCTTGACGGTTTCAAGTCTTCTAGAAAATTATTACGGAGCGAGCGACATCTGCCTAAGCGTTCCATCAATCGTAAACAGAGAAGGAATAAGAAACACTCTAAAACTTCCATTAAACAAGAGCGAGTTAGAGGGCTTCCGGAAATCAGCCTCAATACTGAAGGAAATCACAAATTCTCTCAACATTTAAAATACTTCTTAAAGGATTTTTGTCAAAGCCTCTTCCGGTTTGAATTCTTGTCCGGAGCGCACAGATGCCTCTTCCACGTAGAGTTGCATTGCATACCTGAGGGCGTCTTCCCTCACTGGAACATACTCTTGATCGGATTGGAAATAGTTGAGAAGTGAGGCGGCACATGCGAAACGCATGGCTCTGTCTTCTAAGCGAGCGGAGAATGTTACCACTTCCCTTGGAATCTGCTCTAAGATGGCGTTGCGAGCCTTCTCAACCATCTTGTAGGCTTGCGGCGTAACCAGCACGGCTTTGGGAGGAAAACGCGTTCTGACCAGTGGATGCCCAGTTTCAATAGCATACACAAGTGTGAGGTGGTCAAGAATCTGCTTTGCACCTTTTTCAATGTCGATTTCACCAAACGCTAACCGCATTTGACTCTGAGCGATTTCAATGAAGCGCTGTTTGGTAAGCCTATGCAGCCTACAGAGCATGCGGTCTTCGATGGCATTGAAGTTTGGGTCTTGGACTGTAACCTCGTAGCTTCTCCCAAATGTAGTTACATTGTAGTTGACGCTGAAGAAACTGTGGAATCTATAGGGTCCTATAACCTCGCGATGCAACTCATGCTTGATTACGCCACGTTCCATCGCCAACTTCAAAGGCTCAACCATGCCCTTGTACCTGAACCAGTCGTTAAACTCGGGAACAATAAAATTGAAAACTCGATCCGCATAAGCCTGACCGATTCGAATGAACCGTGCTGGAGTCATGCCACCTGCATAGCGGTTGCGACCAGGAACGCCGTGTGGAAAAACCTTAGCATCCAGTTTACCCAAAATCATGTCTCTGGTGGAAAAGCTCTTGCCAGTTCCAGGCTCACCGAACAAGGAAAGATTCCAACCAGTGCGCATCCCCGTTTTCCCATGCTCATGAACAATTTCCACGTCGGCTAGACCGTATTGTTGAGTGATGCTGAGCAGGCTGTCAAAGTACAGAACAGGCCCAAACAGCTTCATGAGGTAGTCAGCTAATGCGGTTATTGAGAAGGCTTTCCCAAATCGAATGGTGGCGTCGACGCGATTCCTTAAGAGGTTAGTTAAATATTCGTTGAGGGCTGCGTCCATCCTTTCAATCTCTTGTCTTTCCAAGGCAACATAATCAACCTCACGAACCTCCGCTGAGATCATCTTTGGTGAGACTGGGGCTGCAGTAGGCAGAGTGGGCTCAGGTGGAGCCATACCCAGTTCTCTCTGAATTAACGGTGATATTTCTTCCAAAATCTTCCATTCCTGGTAGCCATCACCCTGGTATGAGACAGCAATGATCTTCAGTCTTTCAAGTTCGTTTACAATGGGCGCTGGGTCGAAATGATGTCTCAGGTTTATGGTTATATCATTCAAGCCACAGCCTTTGCCAGCCTCGAGAAGAACTCTCAAAACTTCCAATCCGTTCTTTCCATGCTCTTTCCGTATCTGACGCAGGTTGTTCTCAGTTGTCTTCCATGCCCCTTCAAGCAGTAAGGCGCCGTCTTCAAAAGTGTAGTGTTTACCCCTGAACACAATCCACTTGCGAGGTTTGTGCGCATCGAATATTTCTTTGAGATGAGCATCGTTAATGGTTGATGCAATTTCAAAAGATGCTTGATCCTCGTCAATGCTCCAAGCATTCTCGAAGCGCTCAAAGTATGGCACTGCAAGGTTTCTGCCTATTTCGAAAAGTTGGTAGCGAGGAAAGGCTCGTTTCAGGAGGATTTTTCGTTCAACAACCTTGTCTTCAACAGCCACTTACGAACCCCTCTTTTAGGTGTAGGCGTTAATCAGGGCGTCTCCTTCCTTCTGACTTATCCATGCTTCAACTCTCAGTTCTTCAACACCTTTGGTTAATTGTTCACTGAAGTTTTGCCTCGTTAAGATGTTGTTTGAAGCCGCCGCTTGAAGCAAGCTCTCTCTGAAGGCTTTATCCGACTCAATCATATCCTCAAAAACAAAATCTAGCATTTGGCTCAAAGCCTTAGACCTTGGCTGCAAGAAAAGCTTCACTCCAGCGGCTGGTCTAAAGCTCGTTATAGTTTTCTGGAGGGTTTTAAGAATGCCCTCCGAACTCAACACTCGGAACGGTGGAAAGATTTGAAATTGGGTTTTCTTTTCGGTTTGGTAGCAAACAAGGTAGAATGGCAGGCAGAGCAGGGTAGTGTCCTCAAACCGCCATGGTATGGCTAGTTTCTTTAGTTCTTTTTGCTGTTCCAGTTTTCGTGCGGCGAGTTCTTCAATTTGACTCATGATTCGGCTGGTTGTAAGTCTTAGCCTTTCGATTTCATTTTGTTTGGCTTGAATATCCCTGTCTCGTTGAACTTCGATGTCTAAGATTTTCTTTCTCTCTCGGTCAATCAGCCCTTGATAGCCGTATCTTAGTCTTTGAGTGTCAGTTTCGTGTTGTCTATGGGTTTTTTCTATGAATTCTGAGAGGGTGTGCATTCTAGCTTTTACCTCCTGGATTTTGTTTGCGTGAAGCTGGATTCGGTGTTCCCAGTGTGACACGCCTATTTTGTCATGTCTGCGCTTGCGGGCTTCTCGCCTACTCAGAGAAGAAGCCTTAGAAAGCTCAAGTCGTTGCAGTTCATGTTCACGCCTTTCCAGCTCTCTTTCCTCACTCTTCAATTCGTTCTCCATAATTCTGTTCATTTTAGCTATTCGGGGGTCGCGTTCTTTGAGCAGTTGGTTCACTTTCTTCTCGACCGTAGGTCGCAGTTTTGCGATTTCAGTTTCGCAGGCTTCATGTTTTAACTCGACTTCTTTGAGAATCATTTTTTCGTGAAGCTTTGCGTTTTCTTCCAGAAGGTTTCTGACGTATTCTAGACTCTTTATCTCAGACTGGATCTGTTTGTAAAGCTGTGGCACTTTCTTGGCGATTTCAAGGGCACTAGGCTGGTCAATTTTGGATTGTGCCAAAACAACAGCGGATTCTCCTTCTAACTTTAGGGAGACTGCTTCTTTAACGTACTCACAAAAAGTAGACAACAATTCCTCATCTGTGATAAGAGCTTTAACTTGAACGTTTTCGGTTTCGGCAAAGTCACTAAACGTCTTCTCGTGTTTCTCAAGGGCGCTTTGAAATAGTATTCGATGTGACGCACCACGTTCGATGTCCTCAAGAAAAAGTGTAACGTCGGGCAATAGTTGAGACATAATGATGAAGACACAGACACCCAAACCATCTATAATTAAAGATCCGCTTTCCCACGGAACAGCCCATAGAGGATAGTGAAGTTTGGATACAAACAATATCTTCCTCGCCTTAGCCTCAAGCAACCCTCGCTTTCTGAGCTTTACTTCAGTCAAAAACAGTACAGACGCAACTTCCATGCTTGAAGTAAAGGCTTTACCTCTTTCTTTATCTGGAACCGCAAAGGGCAGAACCAAACTGGCTGCGGGCATAACTCAACTTCCACAACCACAATTTGAGGCTTTCAGTTATTAATCTTTAAAGCGAAAAAGATATTTCTGCTGTAAGGTTAAGCTATCGAAGTGAAATCACGGAGAAAAATACATTATTTGAAGAGGAAATACAGTGATTTCTCGACAAATCTGTGGTCTAGTTTCTCGTATGCTTCCATGCTGCCTACATCATACCAGAAGACATCGGACAGATAACCATAAACAGGCTTGCCGCCTTGAACAAGACGGGGAACTAGGTCTTTCATGAGGTCCACTCCTCGTGTTTTTGGAAACAATCTTTCAATGTCGCTGAGTGTTTCGCCTTCGAGAACCATTATCCCGATGCTCACAGGCTTTTCCAGCTTTGGCTTCTCCACAAACCCTAAGATCCTGCCCTTCTCGTCGAGGTCGGCTAATCCCACCCTCACAGTGAAGCCCGATGCCACGGCAACTGTTGCCATAGCTTCATGGCTCCGATGATAGTCTAACAGTTTACTAATATTCATGGTAGTAACAATGTCTCCGTAATAGACAAGCAACGTGTCCTTAGTATTTAGTACTCCTTGTTTGAATGCGTTGAGCACCGAACCAGCTGTCCCTTTCAGCTTAGGAACATCGCGCACATAGGAGATTTTGACTCCAAACCTAGAGCCGTCGTTGAAATAGTTGACGATTTGCTCGGCTTTGTAATCGACGAGAAAAGCCAAGTCGTCGACGCCGTGATACTTGAGGAGACGGACAACATACTCTAGCAGAGGTTTCTGTTTCAACCCAATCGGAATGAGGGCTTTCTGGAAATAGTATGTGATGGGACGTAACCTTGTGCCAGGTCCTCCACAGAGAATCAAACCCTTAACACTTTTCATCTGAGACTCCTCCCGCTAGTGAAAAGATATAATCAAGAAGAAGTAGAGAGAGGCGGATTTCGGCTATCATTACTTCTTTTTCTCTTCCGCCTTTTCTTCCTCTTCTGCCTCTGCCTTTTCCTCTTCCTTTTTTTCTTCAGCTTCAATTTCTTCTATAGGTTTAGGAGGCGGAGTTGTGGCCATAGTCCAGCCGATCCAAGCGCCGATACCTAGCACGGCAACAAACGCTACGAGAACAGGAATCTCAGCGAGCCAGTATCGGACACCCTGCTCTGTATGACCTGGAAGGATGTCGAGGACTATTTTTGGATAGAAGAGTGCAACTAAATATCCTATTATAACGACTACGCAGACTATGAATATCAGTCCGCCTATGGCTTGGTCTTTGCTCACCATTTTTCACCACCAGTTTAGCCATGTTTAGAAAACAACCCTATTATAAGGTTTATCATTAGTCTAGAGCGTTTACCATCAAAGTTGCGACCAATGGTGGCAAATTTTTTTGGGTCTTCTAAAGACGTGAATGCTGTTTAGTTCATCGAATTTTTCGAAGCGTGCCGATGCAAGTTGCTTGATTTCTTCTACAGTGGTGGCCGTAGCGACATCAAATTCATCGTCTTTGAATTGGCTAAGTGGTGTGTATTTTCATGGTGCTTTCGATGTATTTGTGCCCGAGCAGTTCTTTGACTAATAAGATATTCCAGGTATAATGATAGGCCACGGTTGCGCCCAGATGTCGGAAGGTGTTGAAGCTAATTCGCCGGAGACGTGATTTTGGAGCTTGTAGGCGACTCGTTTTCTAAAATGCGAATAGTTGGGATGTATGGGCGTGTGTATGACAGCCGAATAGGTTCGATTTTCCACATCGTTGCACATTTCTGAGAAAGCTCTGTCAAGTTTCCTACTGGTTCATGACTTGAAGCTTTCATTGTCATACTGAGTCTAAGTTCATAATTCTTTTATCTAAATTTCTATGAAAGCCGAACAGAGGAACGACGATTGAAAGAACAGGATACACGCACATGGAAGATTGTAGTTCTGGCACTTGTGATCGGATTACTCGGCGGTGTCGTCAGTGCAGCGCTAGTTGCTCCTCTATTCATGAAGCCTGGTCCAGAAGGACCACAAGGTGAACAAGGACTTCAAGGTCCTGCGGGAACGCAGGGATTGCAAGGCATACAGGGGCCACAGGGCATTCCAGGAATAAACGGAACCGATGCCATACTGCAAATACTTCAAAACAGAAACGATACGGCAGTTGACGTAAGCAGGTATGCTAACACGAAGTGGTTCAACATTTCTGACTTCGATTCCTCAATGAAAATAACAATTAACATTCAGCAAAACTCCAAAATCTTTGCGCAGTTTTCAAGCACCCAGACAGTGGGTGATGCATCAATTTCTGTCAGAATAGTTGTCGACTACAACTACAACAGTAGCATATACAAAGTTTCAGTCCCTGCTCCACCAGCCAGTGGAATAGACACAATACCCGGTCATGTCGAATTTCTGACCAGCCCCTTGAGTGCTGGACAACACACAATAGAAGTGCAGTTCCTCAAACAGTCAGGGAACTCGCCCACACTCCGAATACTAGATAGAACGTTGACTGTGACTGAGATCACATCGCCATAGCAAGTGATTTAGCTTCGTTCAACTCCACAAAGGTTTACCAGTGAACCTAGATCGCTTGAGGCTCTAGATCTGAGGTTCAACCAGCTCCATTAATACGCAAAAAATGCTTTTTCCATTTGGTCCTGGAAAGAGAGACCTTAATTCTTCTGCTACGTGAGATAGAAAGTGAAATCGAAAGTGGAAAATTCTTCACCAGCCGCATTTATGATCATATCTAGGACGATGGCAATTCCTTACGCATGCGTCTAAGTCCGGTGAGGAGTATTGATGCAGCCGCAACTATTGCCGTAATGATGGCGCTTGTTTCAGCTATCATAACAATGTTCGAGTTATCCCTTTGCTTCACTGCGATACCTACTAGTGCCCAGATGATTACAAGTCCATAGGCTACGTCTTTTCTTGTCGTCATAACAAGTAGAGTGATCAGTAAGGCGATTATTATTATCAAAGCAGCCCATGTTTCCTGGCTTATTCCGAAACCGTCCCATCCTGCTGAAACCAACGTGACAGAAACGTTTGCAATAGAGGCGATAGTTATCCAACCTAAGTAGACGCTGAAGGGCACGTGGACAGTCAGTTTTTCACGCAAAGTAACCGCTGACTTGCCGATATTGAGGCGTAGGTAGATCGCAATCAAAGTTGCCAGAAGCAAGAACATGAGAACAACTGATAAACTGAGGTACTCAAACTGCCAAAGGAAAAGCCAGATAATATTCAGCAAGCTACTCAAGACAAAAAGCCACCCGATTCTTTCTTGATAGGCTTTTCCTCTTTGACTGGGCAACACTTGAAATACCACAAAAACACCTAGCAAGATGTAAATAACGCCCCAAATCGAAAAAACGTAACCTTCAGGAGTTATGAGAGTTGGGTTTGCATCAGAAATCTCGGCTGTCAACTTGCCGCCAAGAATTGTTGTACCACCGGCCAAGCCGTTGACCAGAACAGTTAGGGCAAAAGCTACTACGTTTGTCCATTTCAAAAGAGTCGAGTTGGCCGCTGTCATTTGCATCCTACCTTAGTTTTCTTGTTGTTATCTATATAAAAGCATCGAAACCTCGAATCCGAGCAATCTAGGGAGAACGTTCGCGCGCGCTAGAAACTTACTGCTGTGGACGCAACGGCTGCGGACAGTGAAGGCAAAGACTATTGGAAATAGAAAAAGAAGGATTATGCGGGAGATTGTGCGGGTGATATCACCAGGTTAGTTTTGTGTGACCGGACTAAGCTATTGGAGAGAAAATAGGTATTTGGTGATGTCTCCAGTTTGCGGATATGTGGGAAAGCCAGGCTAGGGATATGGAAAAAGTGAGCAAACCTAAAGTAGTTATCGTTGTCTAGATGGGCTTATGAAAGAAAGCAGAAAGACTTTGCTGGTTCTAATAGTGCTCCTGTTTTGCACATTTCTTCCAACTCTAGCTGCTGTGCCTTTCGCTCAAGAAGAGAGCCCACTTGTGATTAGAGATGTTTTCATGCAAACTTCTGTGGCGTACTTGTGGCTCAGCCCAACAATTCATGTTGTCACCGTTGGCCTTCTTGTTGCCTTGTATCGATATGGATCAGGAGTTGGCAGAATTGCTGATGCGTTCTTCGGAATTCTGTTTCTGTTTTTTGCTTTTGGCAACCATATCGCTGTAACTGAGAACTATGGACTTGTTGTGTTAACTGGCAACTTGGTTCCTATTTTAATTGTGGGTCTGTTCTGGATGTGGGAAGTCTACAAACCTCTCAATGTATATGTTTTTCAAAGGCTACCTGCTTGGAGATACTGGATGTTACCTTTTGTCTTTCTGGCTTTTTGGTCTCCGATAAACGCAGAGCTGAGCCCAGACTTCAATCCCCTGCTGCTGCTCACATCTTCTTTCGGAGTGATGTATTGCCCCACCACACCGCTTATCGTAGCTGTTTTGACGTTGATTTATCCCGGGGTTAGCATCTTTCTACTCAGAATCACAAGTTTCGTTGGGTTGTTAATCGGTTCATTTAACGCCTTGTCGTTCTTCGTGATGCCTGGATACACCATATGGAACCTGATTCTTCACACACCACTTATATTGATCTCAGCATACGGCTTGCTGATCCCAATCTTGGTGAAGAAGGGCTATCAAGAATCTCTGAGAGAATGTGGATGGCAAAAGTGACAAAAACAATCAAAGATTGGACCTTACTTCCTTTTCTCGTAACCGCGTCTACGGGTTTTATTGTGGCGATACTTGATTTTATTTTTCTCCAAAATCTGAAGTTTCAACTTTTTGCTCTTGCCGGCTTGTTTATGTTACTAATCGGAGGATATTTGCGTAACAAGGCACGACTAGAACTCAAAAAAAAGGCAGGGTTTGGCAGTCTTGCTGCAACAGGAAAACTCCAAGTTTTAGAAAGTCATCAATTGGTTAAAAACGGACTTTACAAACACCTTCGACATCCAATATACCTAGGGGAAACAATAAGGAATTTTGGTCTTGTTTTAATTTTCTCAAGTATATACGGGACTTTATTTATTGTCGTGGCAACAATTTTCCTTCTTTTGAGAATAAGAATTGAAGAACAAATGCTTATAGAGGCATTTGGCGAGGAATACAAAAAATACCAAGAAAAAACGAAGAGAATAATACCTTTTATATATTAAACTGGTTTTAATTTTATAAGCAACAATACCCTTTCTTTTCTTCGGAGAAAGTAGAAATTAGAAGTTAGATTTCACATTGCAAGAGATATCTCCACAAAGCCGTCTTTTCCGCCTATTGGCTTGTACTTTGCAATGTGCCTGAGGATGGCTGTGACACGGCCAGAAAAAGCCGAACTGACCCCTTTATTGTGTGGTGACCCTGAATCTCGGGGAAGCAACATTGATATACTATAGTGAGTCTAAATATATCAGAAGCCCAGAATGAAAAGGTGGGTCGCATAGGCTTGGAATTGAAACCAATTAAGTTGGGCAAGAGTGTGGAGTTGAGGTACATTCCTTTTTCAGAGCTGGCTGTTCCATGGAATGTTTGCCTCTCTTCTAGCAAGCCTAGACAGGATGGTGATGAAATCAAGCAGCCCAGTGTTCGCACTTATCGAGCGGTGGGAGGCAAGGTTTCGAAGGCGTCGAAGACTCTGAAACGTGGAGATTTGGACGCTTTGAAGCGTTCAATTGGACAGTTTGGTTTGTTGAGGCCTTTTGAAGTGGCGGAGCTACCTGAACGGTTGGATTTCTTCTACGGTGGTAAGGGCAAGTACATAATAATTGACGGGCAGCGAAGGTATTTTGCGATTAGAGAGCTGTTGAGGCTGCCGTCAGAAAATGATGAGATAAGGCAGAAAGATAGTTTGCGGTCAAATTCTGGGCTTGATCAGGTTGAGAAGGTGGAGGCGGAGGCGCAAGAGCAATTTGACAGATTGAGTGTTCGAGATTTTGTTTTGGTTCCGTGTTTAGTTTATCCATACACGACTTTTTTGCAGATGGTGAGACACAGCAACGAAAACAAAAGGTTTAACGTGAAGCCTTCAAAAGACGATTTTGCGCTTGCTGAGGAAATGCGAAAGCAGGGAGTTCAAGACTTGAGTCCGGAGGATTTGACTGAGCTGTGGGAGACACGACGCAGAATCGAGGAAGAGAAGCTGGGTATAGAGAAGACGCTTCAAGAGATCAGAAATAGGGTAAAATAGAGGAATAGGAGAAAATCGGGTGAGATTTGAGGTGTAGTAGACAGGTGCGTCTGTGGATGAGTAAAAGGTGCCTTTGCTATTTACTTTGGATACATATTGATTTTTCATAATGCTTTTCACCGAACGTAAATGATTGTTTTCTTGTTGGAATGAACGTTGGTCCTCATTTTAGAAATTGTGGTTGCATCTGTTGCTGTTGTTTTAATCATGTTGAGTGTGAAGACTATGCAGGCGATTAAGCATCTAGGCGTGAGCAGATCGTTTTGGGGCCCTGTGGCTGTGGCGGGTTTCCTCTTCTTTTTTGGGTCTATGATCGCGATTCTCTTTGAGCTGAATTTCTCGTTGACGACGTATACTGATGAGGTTGTGCAGATCAGTCGGCTTCTTGCTCTCAGCACTCTCGTGCTCGGCGTCTACAGTTACGCAAGAACGGTCAGTAAGAACCTAGGTCGTAAATTCCCAAAAAAGGTGGCTGAGAAAAGCGAAGTCGAGACGGTGCCTCCTTCGTCCGCTCCCGTTGCTGCAATTGCGTCCGGACCAGCGGCTACTCCTATTCAGGAGAGATTGGCCATAGTCGAAGAGAACTTGAGAAGAGAAGCGTCTCAAGAATGCAGGTATCAGTTGGGTTATCTGGGAACTCTTCCAAAGGATGCCTCAATTCCCGATGAATGTTTGAGCTGCAACAAAATAATAGAATGCAAACATTCCTTGGCAAAGAAAGCAGAGTCAAGCGAGCCCGCTTTCTGAAGCTTGAATATTCCGTTTTTGTTTAACTTTCTTGCTGGGTGTTTAGGTATTTTGGAGCAGGGACAGACAAAGAAGAGTTTGACAACAATGAAGAGCTATTCGGAGAGAATCTGCAGCAATTGTGCAATCTTCCTTTTTCTTACAAGGTAGAAAACTCAGAAGCTGGCGCCCTACTGGCCTGACGAAGAACAGCTGGGACGAGCGATCTATCCTTACAGAATAGAGTTCAAATCAATCAAAATACTAGATGAACCTCAATGGCAAGCCAAAAGGATATCAATAAGCCATTTGGGTCCCATCTACTTTGGAGGCATCAACCCCGTAAGAACCAAAGATCTGCTGCAAAAGCTTTGTGATCTAGCAGACAAAATGAGGTAATGCTGGACCGATGCCCTTGCCGTAGTCAGGCTTATAAATGAGCCCAGCCCTCGCGTGCTACTCCCATAGTCTTATGAGTGAATGCAGTAATAGTGATTTTGGCGAATGTATTGATAATGTTTGAAGTCGCCAAGGATGAAATTGAAAGACTGGATTCGGTTCAATTAACTAACTTGATGAAAAGAATCTTGAGAACGGAACTGTCAAAGTTACGTTTGAAACAATCGGAAGTAGTTGTTTCCCTTGACATAAATGACCCAGACGGTGGGCTGGACGCGTATGTTGGGTGCGAGGTTCCAGCAGAGCATCCTTGGTTGCCTTCTGGAAGAAGTGGATGGCAGTTCAAAGCAGTTAAGGAATTTCCTCAGTCAGAGGTGGCGAATGAAATCCTAGTCTCAGGCAGAACCGATGTAAAGCCCAGGATCAAAAAACTACTGGACAATGGAGAGACTTATGTCTTGTAATCGGAAAGAAAGACTACAACAAGAAAGGGCTCGAAGAAAAGGAAGAGGAAATAAGAAAAATTCTTGCCGACAACGGTTATGAAAACATCAAGACCAAAGTATATTCATCCGGACAGATAGCAGATTGGGCAACCACCTTGCCGAGCGTTGTCGCCTTTCTTAATCCCAACCGTGCCAACTTCAAAGATTTTGAGGAGTGGAAAAAAAGTGCGGACGCGATAATGAGACCTAGTGAGTTCGTCTTTGGTGCAGAAAGGGAGAGAGTCCTGAGGCGCATTCGTGAGACAATTGTCTCGGGTTACAAGGGAAAGCGAGCAACAATTATTAGACTGGTTGGATTCTCAGGCGTCGGGAAAACGAGGATGGTTTTTGAAGCTCTCAACACAGATGAGTTGAGGAATCTGGTTCTTTATGCTGAGTCACCTGAAAAACTGCCTTCATCTAGGTTTAACGAGGTCGCAAGGAATGAGACGATAGAAGCTATCTTTGTAGTAGACGAATGTCCTCATGATGAGTACGTCCGACTTGCCAAAGAAGCAGAAGGGGTGGAGGCAGAATGACTCTAATTACGCTCGACTATGATATAGATCGATCGCGTGATCCCCTTGATATTCACATCGTTTTACACCCCCTTGAAAAAGATGCGACGAATAAACTCATTCAGTTAGCTGTACCTGGTTTGCCCGATATAGCTAGAGAGAGAATAGCCGTTTTTTCTGAAGGATACCCAAGAATAGCAGTGTTGTTATCTGAGAATTTTTCTTTTAGCCCTAACATTTTTTCTCCTGACACTTTGAGCAAGCTTGGAATATCAGATCTATTGGACCGCACTGTCGCTGGCAGATACCGTGAAATGACCGCAATCTCAAAAGTCAAACAGCTTTTGACCATGATAGCATTGTTCAGACGGGTTGGCTGGGATGATGATGTGGCAATACAAGGGGAAAAGCTGTGTGAACTCTTTCATATCAACTGGATGGAAGCTAGACAGATAGTAATGGAACAAGAAGCTAGAGGATTAATCATTAAGAGAGGTAGGTATCGCTACGTAACTCCGCTACCACTTGCGGTGCACCTCGCCTCAAGTTGGTGGGCGGCGATGGGTGAATCCCAGTGGTTAAAGATCTTTGAGGAATTGCCTGATCTAGAAACAAGGAAAGCCTTTCTTGAGAGGCTTAAAGATATGCCAACCTCTGACCAAGCAAGGAACGCTTTGAAGAGTGTTCTCTCTGGCTTTGGATACGAAGTACTGGATAGCTCAAGTGGATCAGCGATCTTCCTCGCTTTGACGAAAGGTGATCACTTAGCCGCCATGGAAACTCTGGAGAGGATACTTGGAAATCTTCCAAGAGAAAGACTCTTGGAATTCAGAACAGGGCGTAGAAATACGGTTTGGGCTCTTGGAAAAATAGCTTGGTGGCAAGACACTTTTCGCAGAGCAGCTTCACTCTTGCTGAAACTAGCAGACGCTGAAAACGAAGCGTGGTCAAACAACGCTACGGGCATTTTTGCCCAGTTGTTTCAAACCTACTTGGGTGCGACTGCTGTTCCGGCTTGGGAGAGACATTCCATTCTTGAAGAGGCTTTGGATTCTGGGAATCAATCTTTGCAGAAAATCGCTCTCAAGGGACTCGCTGCTGCATTTAGTTTAGGGCACGCGATGAGAAGCATGGACGCTGAAGAACAAGGAACCGTTGTGCTCCCACCAGAGTGGAATCCAAGAACTCGCGAGGATTTGTCGACATCTATATCGTCAGCCTTAAAGGTTTTGGATAAAGCTATGAGATTACCTGATTCTGAAGTTCGAATCGAAGCAGCGCAGGTATTCCTTTCTGAAGTTAGGACACTACTTGCGCATGGATTCAAAGACGAAGTCATTGAGAGACTACAGTTCGTTCGAGCGAATTTCCCAGAACTGGAAAAGGGGATCATCAAAACTGTTGAAGGTGTAATCTACTATGACAGCAAAAGGCTACCCGCTGCAGTGATCAATTCGGTAAGAAGTTTTAGAGACGAGCTTGTTGGTGGCAATTTCGAGGACCTCATGAAACGATATGTCAAAAGCTCCTTGTTGGAAGATCAACTTAAGGAAAACCAAGAGAAAGTGGAAAAAGCCATTAGAGAACTGGTTGATGAAACAACTAGATTCCCCGAAAAGTTGAAGGCAGAATTGAAATGGCTTGTAACAAACGAAGCGGAAAATGGGTATGTGTTCGGACAGATCTTGGGTGAATCAGACAAAGAATACTATTGGCTTGATATAATCCTACACGCCTTGAAAGAATCAGAAGACCCTTCGGTCAATTTTCTCGGCGGTTATCTGTCCTCAATTAGGGTGAGAAACGAAGATTTGTGGGAAAGAACCCTTCACATGTGCCGCGGCGATCAGATTCTCCGAAAGTTCACTACAGAGATTATTTGGAGGTCTGGAAAAGGTGATAGAGCGGCCAGATTGATAATTGAGATGCTGAAAGGGCAAGAGATTGGACCCCAAGAACTGCGATTGTTCATTTATGGCGCTTGGTTCAACAAAGTATCCGCGAAGGTTTTTGTAGAGTTTCTCGAGGAGTATTACAAGATTGAGGAAGGCAAGCATGCACCAGCTGCATTGGGAATAATTGGGCAGTATGCAGATGCACATCCAGACATAGTTGTTGATGCTAGAGATATCCTGATGAGATATCTTACAAGACCCGAAGTTTTTGCTTCTGAACAAGATAGAATGATACTTTACTACTGGGATGCTTTATCCGACGCAGTTATGAAAAGATTTGACGATACAATTCCTCATTTTCTGGATCTGCTCCTGAGAGTCTTGGAAAACAGAAGCGATCTTTACCTTGAACCTTATCTTCGAAAGAAATTCGAATATTTCCTCCAAAAGGATCCTGAAAACACATGGACGAAAATTGGAAAGGCGTTGCTTGCCCATGACCTTCGCGCTTGGAGATTGCTGCACCTCATGAAAGGAGATTACTCGCAATTCAGACACGAGAAGACCTCACTTTTGGACCTTGTTCCTGAAGCCCAGCTTTGGGAATGGGTCGAGGGAAATGCTCCCAAGACCGCTTATATACTTGCGCGAATGATTCCACTCCATGAAAGCGAGCCCCTTTTTCACCCTTTGGCAAGAAAGCTCTTAATGAAATTTCCAAACGACGAGAACATAGCATCTGAGCTTTCATCCAACTGGCACACAGAGGGATGGTCAGGTTCTGAAAGTCTGCACTATGAGGCTAAATATGCAGTTGCGCACAAATGGGCTAGAGATCCCGAAGCTTCGGTGGCGAAGTGGGCCAATGAAGAAATGAGATCCTTGAAAGAACAAATCGACAAAGCGCGGAGAAGAGAAGAGGAAAGTGAATAGTGGCGCTGAGCTTGGATCAATGCGCATAACATTTGGGGTAGTCCAGAAAGCACTCATAAAAATCCTAGCGGCAGAATAGCGCACGCGAGTCTAGAAATGTCTTCCGTAGGATCTTATAAACCCGGAGTACATTATGAAGAGTGGAAGTCACACCATAGATAGGGCTACTTCGGGAGATATCTCAATTCTTCCACTGTTCCTTCCTCCTCCAAGATGAAACAGTGCTTCTTTCCCTTCCACACGAACAAAATAATGAGAAGCAGGAATCGGCTCTTTACTTGGCATTATCACTCTGTCAAAGCCATAGCTCTTTAACCATCTCAATTGAAAATCCATTAAAGTTTCTCTGTCTAATTTTAAAAGAGGCTTGGATATGCCAGTATAAGTTGACTCTCTCCTTCTCCGTCTGCAAGGATGAAGGCTTCTTACATTTCTCAAGTCCTGAGAGTCAAACTTCGAATTGTGTAATAAAACTTTAATTGCGTACTAGCTCACCCCGAAATTGGGTTATCTTTTTAAACATCTTGAACAAGTCATCATTTGCTACGAGGTTTGAAGTGAGCTAAGAAGGATGCTGAAGAAGCGTATAGGAGTTATAATGTATCAGACGAGTCAGAGCAAGGGGCAAGAGTTAGTTGCTCAGAGAATAGTACGTGAATTCATTAAGCTCGGAAATAAAGCGTATTTTATTACTAGTATCTATCATGACGGAAAAGAAGTAGCTTCGTCAGATAATTTGAGAAAAATTGGAGGATACATGTATACAGAAGACAAAGAGCTTGGCATACCCATAATTAGAGTGGACAGTTATGTTGCAAGATGGCCTCCTCGGCGCATAGCCTTTAAAGATTTTATTTCAACATTGGAAAGAATTGTGGACAAATTTCAGCTTGATGTCCTTATTACTCACAGCACTTTATGGAATGGTCCAGAAGAAGCTGCCAAGTTTATAGAATGGCGGCGCTATATGAAGAATGTAGGCGGATACCAAGACCCCCTTGTGTTTTGTCATATGTCTCATTTCCAAGAACCTTCACCCAAAAGATACTCTTTAACCGAAAGCTCATTCAGAATCGCTTGGAACAGGCTCACACTTCCACAGATCTTTTCGGTGGCTAATCTCGTCCTCGTTGTGACACCTCTGGAGAAGGAAGCCAAGGTCGAAATGGGCGCTAAAGCTGAGAAATGTTTCCTATTTCCCGGTGGCGTTGACGATGAAGCGTTTCACCGCCACGCAAATATAGATGTCAAAGACTTCCAAAAGCAGCTCAAAATCAAAGAGAACACAAAGATAGTATCTTACCTAGGAAGTCTTGAAGCCCGTAAGAACCCTCTAACCATCCTAAAAATAGCTGAAAGACTTCAAGAAAGAAAAGATATACAATTCATCATTGCTGGAGGAGGCGATTCACCTTATGCTAAAAAAGTCATTGAAACAGCCAAAAGCTTGCCCAACGTGACGTATCTGGGCGAAGTTAGTGAGCAAGAGAAAGTGCTTCTTGTCAAAGCTTCATACCTCAATATCCTCTTGAGTCGATTAGAGGCACTAGGGTTAACACAGCTTGAATTCATGTATCTAGGGGTTCCCGTAATTACATCGGCGGTTGGGGGACAAGCATGGCTTATTCGAAACGAAGTAGAAGGCATTCACGTAAATGGACCCGACGATATAGAAGGCTCGGTAGCTGCGATTATAAGGCTTGTTGATAATCCAACCCTTTGGAACGAACTCTCAGCAAAGGCCAAAGAAAGAGCAATGAGCTTAACCATATCAAAGCTGACAGCAGAACTTGATAAAGCCATAACAGAAGAGCTAATCAAAGAGAGAGGCTTAACCGAGATGCCGAGTGAGGTCCGCGTTACTTTTGCTGAACCAGAGAACGTTTTGAAGGGCTGGTCTTCTGGTAGTTGGGGAGTAGTAGCTACGAGGCGAAGGCTTTTCGTTAGACGAGGTGTCATTTCTAGGAAGGTCATTGAAATCCCTTACACAAACATCTCGTCAATAGAGTACATGAGAAGATATTCTTGGAAAACTCTTATAGCTGGCTCGGTGATTTCTCTTCTACTTTTTATTGAGCCTTTTTTAAGACCAATTTTTTCGAGGGCTTTCATCGCAAGGCTTGAGCAATTACTGTGGTTTCTCCTTCCAGAAGCCTTTCTGCAATCTCCATTCTTAGAAGTTTTCTTGGACATTCTTCCCATAATCCCTTTCCTAATGGCGGTGGTTATATTCGCACTCCAAGCAAGAGCTGGATTCGCCCTTCGAGGACCTGGAATAGACTCGTTATATTTGCCCGGAAAATTTAGGGGAGCAATAACCTTCATAAGGAGTATTCAAAATGGGCAACTTCTGAAAAAGAAGACAAAGGAACCGTCATAGATGAAAACGGGGTTTTTTACTAAAAAGAGTTAAAGTGGACGGGACGAGGTTTACAACACCGTTTAAATTCTTCGTTGTTCCTTAACAATACATGCTCTGGATTGATACGCAACCCTTCAAAACAGTCGGCTAAGAAATTTCACGTGAAGTAGTTCAAGAGCTTTGGATACAACTTGTATGCGCTCCAATTGCACTTTTCCTTTTGAATACCTTCCCGCATCCTTGTCACTTCGTCTGGATTTGATATGAGCTCCAACATGGCAGAAGCCAAGTCTTTAGCTCGATACATGTGCATTTTGAAAAGCACTAGATCTGCAAAGTTAAGCCACGTTGTTTTCCTTACAGGAACAAGTATCCCATTCTCTTTTTGTCCAACAATCTCGTTGAATGGCGGAGCATCTACTGCTATTACTGGCTTATCGAATCGGAAAGCTTCCAGTATGGGAAGTCCGAAACCCTCGCTGTAGCTTGGCTGCACATAGACGCTACATAGTTTGTAGAGGGCATTTAATCTGCGTGTGTTTAATTTTCCAAAAAGGTTTGTCAGCCATAATCGTTTGAGTTTGAGTTTCTTGGCTATCTTCAACAGGTTGTAGTAACCTGTTGGCTCAGAGTGCAAAATTAGATAAGTGTTCTTAATCTTTTGTTCAACGAGACCGTAGGCACAAAGTAGATTATCTAGCCCTTTTCTTGAATGATTCGCAGATACTGTAAAAATTATCTTTTTGTTTTCTAGCTTTCTCTTCAGAACCTTGTAAAATTGAGCGTCCACCCTCCGATTTCCCATGTCTAGCCCATGATGTACTACATCAGCAACAGAGATTCCAATTTCTCCGAGCATTTGTTTCACAAAGTTGCTAACCGCTATAATCTTAATCTGCTCTGCAATTCTGAGGCTTGCCTCGTCTACGAAACTATGACCCTCCGTTGTCCCATAGAAAACGACTTGACTTCTTCCAAGAAATGGACTTAAGAAATTGAGCGTTTGCTGAAAAACTGTGCCTATGAAGAGAATGTTTCCTCCCGGCTTTACGTTAGTTCGGTCATGGATTGTGCAGCTGCAATAGTTGCTAAGAGCCTTTTTCACTTGCAGGGCTACATTCGTAAAAGCTGGCCAATCCATTTTTGTAACTATCTTCACTCTCACTTTACATCCCTGCTACGTGGCTTTGTTAACAAAACTGCTTTTTTAATCTGTAAGTGTGAGGTCTTTTACTAAGATCTAAGAGGATTTAAACATTGATACAAGCCAATATCTTCTTTAGCTGAATCTCAAGAAGCTGAAATTGGCATAAATTGACTTTATTTGTCAAAAATAGATGTAAGAACAGCCTTGTTTTTCGAAAAGGAGTTTGTTGTGGACGGGACTAGGTTTACAACTCCGTTTAGTTTCTTGGCTTCTGCCTAATTGGTGCGGTCGAGGGTGCAACTCTTATAGGTTGACTGTGAAGGCATAGTGACTGTTGTCGTTCAAACTTTGTTGGATGCAGGTTCGAATCATGTCGTGCAGTTCAGAAGTTTATTGAGATTTAAAAGCCAGTTTAGATCTAAGGAAGACGAGGTCGAGCAGGCGAGTGCACTTTGAAAAAAAGACGGAACAATAGTCAGGAAGGTCTTCAGACTGAGACTCACGTGCAAGCGTTATTTTTAGACTATGATGGAACAATAAGTCCTTTGACCGTTCCAAGATCTGAATCTAAGTTATCTCCTGAAAACATGGATGTTCTCTATCAAGTCAGCCGCCTGATCCCCGTGGCCGTAATAACTATTAAAGATCTTTCTTTTGTGATCAAAAGAACACCATTTGCTTATGCCTGGTCTGGTTTAGGAGACCTGGAAATGAAGATTGGTGATGCGGTGACGAAAGCCCCATGTCTTAAAAGTGGAACAATCTATTTTGAGAAGGCGTTAGAATATGCAAGGAATCTTTCGGACGACGACCTGGCAATCGAAGAGAAGCATGATTCAAACGGAACAACCGTAGCCTTTTCTGTGGATTGGCGACAAACAAAAAACAGAAGCAAAGCAATGAAAAAAGCTTTGAAGCTAATTTCTTACTGTAAAGGATTGCCCCTTTTCACGATTGAATATGAAGGGCAGCCTTTCTTTGATGTTTTCCCTTGCTCTGTTGACAAGGGCAGGGCATTACTGGAATTGAAGCAGAAACTAGGCCTACACGATGGCATTTTATACATGGGTGACTCGAGTGTTGATAACCCAGCATTTGAGGTAGCAGACGTTGCATTAGGTGTAATACACGAAAAAACATCTGAGGATCTTGTCTGTGACTACTTTGTGAGATTCGAAGATGTAGCTGCCTTTCTCCAAGGTCTCTTGAAAAACGGTTTTCGCTTTAGCCCTAAATTGACTATGATTCTGCACAGAACCGAAGCGCTTCAATACATTCGGCGAAGAAAGGCAAGTGACAAATCTAATAGCCTTTTTTAGGAATGGATTGCTTGATTTTGCCTAAAGCCTTCCTTGCTTCTTCCAAGTCTCTAACTGTGTTGATTGTAATCCAGATTCTAGTGTGTACTAAAGCTCTGAGCAGCTTTTTTATCTACATGTTCTGAAACGTTTGAAGTTTAATATTTCCTTTATCTGGCAAAATTTCTTTAGGATTTCTTTCTTGAAAGCATAATGACAAACGCTACAGTGCCACCAAACTGCAGAAGAAAACTGAAAGCAGTCTGATAGTTTTCTATTCGAAGCATTTTTATAGGCAGGAACTCCCAAAAAAAGGGAGTTTGCGGGAGACATCGCTATGCTGTAGTGGTAATAAGGTTTACCATTAAATTCAAACGGTTCCTTCTTCCCACGAGGCTATATACTTCTTTTGCTCAGGTGTTAATTCATCGATTTTTGCCCCGATGGATTTCAGCTTCAGCGTCGCCACTGTGTCATCAATTTCCTTGGGCACGTCATAGACTTTGAGGTCAAGCCTTTTGTTTTTCATCAAATATTCAACACAGAGCGCCTGATTAGCGAAGGACATGTCCATAACCTCCGATGGATGTCCCTCAGCTGAAGCGAGGTTGATCAATCTGCCTTCAGCCAACAGGTAGAGTTTGTTTCCATTTTTTAGGCTGTATTCTTCTAGGTTGGGTCGAAGAGTTCGCTTTGATGTTGCCAGGCTTTCGAGGTCGGGAATGTTGATTTCAACGTTGAAGTGTCCGCTGTTGGCGATTATGGCGCCGTTTTTCATTTTTAGCATGTGCTCTTTGCGAATGACGCTAGTGTTTCCTGTCAAAGTGACAAAAAAGTCGCCTATTTTCGATGCTTCACTCATCGACATAACTTGAAACCCGTCCATAATGGCTTCCAACGCCCTAACAGGGTTGACTTCAGTAACTATAACATGCGCGCCCATACCTTTGGCTCGATTAGCCAAGCCTCGACCGCACCACCCATAACCGCACACAACGAAGTTTTTTCCAGCCAACAAAATGCTGGTGGCTCGTAGTATCCCGTCTATCGTGCTCTGTCCCGTTCCGTACCGGTTGTCAAAGAGGTATTTGGTGTAAGCATCGTTCACGGCGATGATTGGATACTTGAGGGCTTTTGCATTTTCCATGGCACGCAGGCGCACAACTCCAGTCGTCGTTTCTTCTGTGCCGCCTTTAACACCCTTTAAGGCTTCTGTTCTCTTGGCGTGTAAAGTTCCCACGAGGTCAGCGCCGTCGTCAAGTGTGATTACGGGTTTGTGATCAATGACTTTATTGACACACCAGTAGTATTCATCTGTGGTTTCGCCACGCCAAGCGTAAACGTTGACGCCCATCTTTGCCAACGCCGCTGCAACCTCGTCTTGAGTTGAGAGAGGATTAGAGCCGCACAAGGCAATCTTTGCTCCTCCCGCTTCTAGCGTCTGGACTAAGACGGCTGTCTCCTTAGTAACATGCAAGCAGGCGCCGAGCACTGCACCTTTCAACGGCTTTTCTTTCTCAAACCTCTGCTTTATCTGATCCAAAACAGGCATATGCATAGAAGCCCAGTCTTTGAGCAAAATGCCCTGCTCAGCCAAGGATGTGTCTTTCACTTTAAATTCCATGATTTCTCACCATTCCACCGTTTGATTGCACGAAATATTTATATGTTTTTATCTTCCGTTATAGATTGATAAAAAACTTGCTTGAGAGCAACGTTTTATTCAAAAGCTGGCGACATTATGGATGAATATGATTCGCTGATCTTGGAGATGCTTCAGAAAGACAGTCGAACGTCGCTTACGGAAATCGGTGAAAAGGTTGGTTTGTCTCGTTTTGCGGTGAGAGACAGAATAGAGAAGCTGTTTAAAGATGGCGTCATCTTAGGATCAACTGTTATCGTGAACCCATTAGGGGTTGGACTCAAGCGAACGGTGTTCTTCGAGTTTAAAACCAATCCACACGAGCCTTGGCTTGCAAAACTGTTAGAGAAAACAACCTCATGTGATTTGTTGAACGGAATCGCCGGCGAGTACTCGCTTTTCGCCCGATTCAGATTCGCTGACGACGAACACTTCGGTCGTGTCTTGAAGAGAATTGACGACGCCATGGGAGAGAGCTATTTCAAGAAGTATAGGGTGGTAAACGCCATTCGAATTTTTAAAGAGGGTGGAACCACCTTCAAGGCGGAGGAAAGAAGGGGTTTAGAACTAGACGAAGTGGACTTCAAAATTCTAGAGACCCTACTGAACCAAGTGGAATATGCAAAGACACCACTGTCTCTTTCAACGGTTGAATTAAGTCGGCTGCTGCACAAGTTTGGAACTGAAATCTCTCAGCCTGCGGTTTTCAATAGGCTTTCAAGGTTGGAGAAAAAAGGTGTAATTCTTCGGCACACTTTAAGAGTAGATGATTCAAGATGTGGTTTACGAACGAAGTTTATAGTGAGAGTCAAGGCGAATCCCAACGTTTATGATGCTGTTGCACAAGGGTTTTTGGCTTCATTGCCTGAGATCTCCGACCTTTACCGAACCGGTGAAGAATACGGCTTACTGACTGTTTTGAGAGTAAGAGATGTTGCGGAGTACAATTCCTTTTTGTTAAGGCTTTATGATTCAAAGGATATTATAGACACGTACACAACTCTGGTGCTGGAAGAGAGGAAAAATTCGCCCTTATCATTCAAAAAGGATTAGCAGATTAATTATTTCTCTTGAAGCTTTGACAGCAGCCTCTCCTTGGTTTTTTCGGCGGATTCAAGAATGTGAACTGCATTTAGAGTGGTGATTTTTCGATTTTCCATTATGAGTTTGCCCTTTACGAGAACAGTGTCTACGTCGGATGATTTGGCTGAATAAACGAGATGGCTTGTCTCGGTGAAGACTGGGCGTAGATGGGGCTTCTTGAAGTTTACTATGGCCATGTCAGCGTCTTTTCCAACTTCTATCGAGCCTATTTCACGGTCCCATAGGAGTGCTTTGGCGCCTTCGATTGTTGCCATTCGCAGAATCTGTTCAGCGGGCACAAGTGTCGGGTCCCTATTGATGCCCTTGTGTAATAGAGCTGTTATTTTCATTACCTCAAACATGTCGGAACTGTTGTTCGAGCAGGAGCTGTCTGTGCCTAATGACACTGTGACTCCTTTTTGAAGAAGTTTTGGAACAGGGCTTACACCTGAGCCTAATTTTAGGTTTGAGATAGGGGTGTGGGAAACCTTGACATCTTTTTCCACTATTATTTCAATGTCTTTCTTTGTGGGGTGAACACAGTGGGCGGCAACCACATCTTTTTCAAGCACGTTTAGAGCGTCTAGGTATTCGAAGACTCCGCCTTTGACATCGAGTTTGAAGGCTTTTCTGATTTTTTCGGGTTCGTCGCTGGTTTCGGCTGCGTGGATGTGCCAGATGACGGGCTGGTTTGGTGTACCATATTTATTGTTTAATTCAGTGGTGATTTCTCTTAATTCTTTCATGTATCCTGGGTCTACCGTGTAGGCTGCATGTGGGTCTACACTGACTCGGAGCCTGCGGTCTGCTTTGCCGTGCCAGTTTTGGGCAAGTGCCCTCAAAGCCCTTCGGTCGTGTTCCTTTCTCCATGAGAAACAAACGTGTCCAACCACGCCTCTCATCCCACTTTCAGCCAGTGCCTTCGCCTCGTTTTCCTTGTTTGTATAATGATACATTGTGTTAATTGTGGTGGTTCCGCCCATGATGGATTCAACAGCGGTCAATAGGGCGCCCACGTAGATGTCGTGTCCAGTCATGTGCTTTTCAAGTGGCCATATCCATCTTTCAAGCCATTCTTGAAGGGGGACATCGTCTGCGTAACCTCTTAGAAGGCTCATGGCAACGTGTTGGTGAGTGTTTATGAGACCTGGAATCACCACTTTTCCTTCTGCGTTAATTTTTTCATAGCTCGCTGAATGCTTCCGCTTGATTTCGGCGCTCTTTCCGATATCCGTGATACAGTCGTTCTCGATTATGAGTGCGCCGTTTCGAATGGTTCCTTTGCTGCCCATTGTTACAATCGTTCCGCCATCGATGATTAGGTTCATGGCAGAAATCCTCTCGGTCTAACCTAAGTTGGGGATGTAAAATTTAAGAACTCTGCCTCTTTTCAAGGACTGCGAAGAATTCATTTTTGACACAAAGGTTTAATTTCGCTTTTTTCTCAAATCTAAGCAAGAGTGTGTGTCTGGTTGAGGGAACCCTTTGCCAAGTTTGTTAAAGCCGAGCTGAAGCCTAGCACTCTGCTGATTACATGCGGGCTTCCTGGGACTTGGAAAACAGAGACCTCGGAGGAGATTTCAAAGATTAAGGGTTATCCTATTCTTCGGAGCGATTTGATTCGATTGGAGGTTCTGAAGAATGAGGATGTTTTTGACGAGAAGGTTGCGGCGGATATGAGTAAGCGGTTGTCTGTTTATGATGAGTTGTTTCGTCGAGCGGAGGGTCTTGCATCGAAGAGTAGAAAAGGCGTAATATTGGATGCTACTTTTGTCACTCAGGAGCTGCGAAGACGTGCGGCTGAGATTGCTGTGAGGCATAACAAGACTTTGGTCATTCTTCAAACTCACTGCTCTGAGGAGGCGTCGTTGGCGAGGATTTTGAGGAGAACTAAGGAGGATTATGAGTCGAACGCCTTGACTAAGGAAGCGTATTATAATAATAAGAGGAAGTTTGAGCCTGTTGACTTGGATGACTTGAAGAAGAGGTATCCGCAACTCGAAGTAGTGCACTTGACGGTCGACACAGAGTATGATCCTCCTGAGGACTGGTACATTATCGGGATGGAAAAAAGGTAACTGGACCTCGGTTTCATCATGATAATTGATTTGCATATTCATTCAAAGAGTTGTTCTGACGGAAACCTGACTGTTGAAGAACTTGTTAAGGAAGCTAAGGTTAGAAATATTGGGTTTATCTCTATTACAGATCACGACTCGATTGGCTGTCAAGAAGAAGCCATGGCTTTGGCGAGGAAAAATGGAATCCGTTACATTTCTGGGGTTGAATTGAACGTAACCTTCTCGCATCCTAGATATCATGAGGGTAAGTCAATATCGTTAGATTTTTTGGGTTATCAATTTGATGTGAAAAATAAAGAGCTGAATGACAAACTTCAGTTAATGGCAAAGTATCGAGAGGAAAGGGCTGCAAAGATTTTAGATAATATTAACGTAGAGTTCGAGAAAGAAGGGATTGAAAAGTTAACGAAAGATGATTTGAAGGCGATTCAGGCTTCTGTTGACGGAGTGCTTGGGCGACCGCACATAGCGGACTATTTGGTGAGGAAGGGAATTGTTAGAACCAAGCAGGAGGCTTTTGATAAGTATCTTGTGAAGTGTGATGTTCCAAAGTATCCTCTGTACCTTGAAGAGGCTTCGAGATTGGTGAGAAACGCTGGAGGAAAATTAGTCTTTGCTCATCCTAACGACCCTCATGGAACCTCGCTTGTGACGCTGACTAAATCGCTGCCTGAACAGACGGAGATAATAGAAAAGTCAATGCTAAACTATATTGATGGCGTAGAGTGTTGGCACTCCAGAAACGACGCCCAAACAACGAATCATTACATAAAGTTTGCAAAAAAACATGGACTAATCATGACAGGGGGAAGCGACTGCCACCAAAAACCCATACTCATGGGAACAGTGAAAACCCCCGAATACGTAGCTGAACAATTCATCTTCGAGTGAAGTGGAGTGGCGAGCTATCTGAGCGCAGAAGATCAAAGCTTTTGTATTTCTTTGTGGAGTTCATTGAACCCAAGCAGGTTCAATGTACGCATAGAGACTTCCAAAAGTAAATAAAACGATATTAATGTGACAAAAGCTAAGAAACCATAGATGAACAAACCATTTCTTAAACCAGCTCCTCCTAAAACTGTGTCTTCTAAGTACTGAGATATTGTACCTCGATAAGCACGCTTCGCAAGAGCGATTAAGTCAGGGGTAAATGATGAAAACCACATTATACTGGCACCGAAAAATGTAAGATATAACTTCGCATGTTTGCTAGGAGTGAAAAAGAACTTGATCTTACTCCTAACTATCGCAAACAGACAAACTAGAAAAGTCAAAACTCTTATTATTACAACACCTTCAGAAGAGGTTTTTATGCCTTCCGTTGTGTCTTCAGTTACTATATATCTGATTGCCATAGAACTTAATATCAGCAGTAATTCGGTGATCAACGCCCTTCTGGAACCTCTCGATGATTGTCTTCTTAAATCGACTATCAACAAAAATAATCCAATGATGGGAAATATGATGACTATGTCAAAAAAAGCGATATGATAAAGAGGCATTTGAGGCGCATATTCTTGAATAAAATTGAAGACTAAATTACCTATCACCCATGAGAACACTAGGCAACAAAGAAAGACCAAGACCACATACAGCTTATTGGTTTTAAACAAGTTGAGACGCCTATTTTGCAACAACTGTTAAGTGTGCGAATCCTTTCAAGTTTTTGAGTTAATTAGAGAATTTTTGCATAAGTGTGGGCTAGTTTGAAGTATGCTTTTGCTTCTTTCATTGCTGCCCTCTTTTCCCTACTACCTACGCTGGGGTCTTCAAGTTTGAAGCTGATGACTTTTCCTCGCACGTAAGCTCGGTAACATTTGTAGAAAGGAAGAAGTTTCATCAACTCTCGGTCTCCAGAATATTCAACATACTTTTCCACAAAGAAGTTAGATAGATCGGTTCGTTCTTTGAAGTCTAAGTCCATGGCTAAGAAGGCAATGTCAGCGGCAACGTCAGAATACCTAAACCTCTCATTAAATTCTATCGCATCGAAAATGTAGATTCCGTCTGTAACAAAGATGTTACCAGAATGAATGTCTCCATGACAATCTCTAACTCGACCCTCCGCCATTCTCTTCTCAAAAAAGGCTACATTATTCTTCATGAAATCCTCGATTCTTTCACAGATTAGTTTGAAATCCTTCATGGATATGGTTTTGTCCACAAACTCGCGAGTCTGCTCGAAATTCTCCTTCCAATTGGTTTCTATTATCGCCAAGGAACCAAAGTCGCTTATCCGCTTATTCGTTTCTGCCCTTGAATGGAACTCCGCAATTATCTTTGCCATTCTGTCAATGAGCATGCTATCCACCCTTTCCTCTTCGAGAAGCCTGCTCATCATCTTCTCCTGAGGCATCCTCCTCATCTTCACAGCGTATTCAACAGTTTCACCCTCACCTTTAATCTTGATAATGCTTGACCTGCTCCTGTTGATGGGAACAACCTCAAGGTACATGTCTCCGCACAGGCGTCTGTTGAGCTCCAACTCCTTCTCACAGAAGAAACGTCTCTTTTCAAGGGTTGAGAAGTCTAGGAACCCGAGGTCTACAGCTTTCTTCACCTTGTAGACAAAGCTTCTGGTCAGAAAGACGAATGATATGTGGGTCTGAGTTAGTTCAATCTGACCTGGCTCTTCGTCATAAGCCTCAGGCTTCATCAGAGCCTCCACAACTTGCCTCTGAACCGACACTTTATTGAATCTGCTCCCTTTAGAGCGTTTAGCAACAAATCTCGGCGCTGTTACTCTCTTTCTAGGAATTCCTCAGCCCGAGGCGGAATTGGGTTCAGTCCTCTGCGTTCGCGAATCTGCTTTATGATATCAAGCCGCATTTGCTCTGGCACCGGAGCCCAACGGCTAAACTGGGTTGCCCAGAAAGCCCTTCCCTGAGTAGATGATCGCAGCTCTTCAGCCAAGCCGAAAGACTCGGCAACAGGCATTTCCGCCTTAACAATCATCATATCTTCCTCAGTGGTCATATCAAGCACTCGACCGCGGCGTTTCTGCACTATCGAAAGCACTGAACTAACAAAGTCGTTGGGAACCTTGCATTCAAAATTCAGAATGGGCTCCAGCAGTTCGGGGTCGCTCAGCAGCAGGCAAGCCCATATGGGACGCCATGTCATGGGAAGGATTTGCGCTGGTCCCCTGTGTACAGGGTCTTCATGGACTGTAATGTCTTCCAAGTTTACTCTTAAACCGTAGGCAGGTTCCTTCGCCAAGATGCTGGTATGAACAGCTTCTCTGAAGCCTGACTTGATGTGGTCGAGGACTTCTTCAACGTATTGCCTTCCTTTTATTCTGTTGACCAGTATGTTGGTGTCTTCAATGGAGATTGCGTTCTTGGCGTCGTCCGTGTCCCAACCAAATTGGGTTCGGAGAGTTTTCTGTCGGTCATCACGGGTTTGCATCTCGGAAACTTTGCCCATCTTTATTGCTTCAATCACTTCGTTAGGCAGTTTTTGTAATGTTACCCAGAGTTTGCTGTGTTTGTTGGGGCTCTTGCCCATTACAGGCGGTCCTTGGTAGTCGTGGCTTATGGTCTCGCGGTAAATCACGATCGGCTTGCTGGTTTTAACCTTCAACTTAGCCTCCTGCATTCGATAAGCTGTGACTTCAAGGTGCAATTCACCCATTCCGCTGAGCAGGTACTCTCCGCTTTCTTTGTTAATGGTGAAGCGTAGGTTTGGGTCTTCTAGGGTTAGTTTGTGTATGACTTTGTCAAAGAGAGGCAGATCCCTTACGTCCTCTGGAGCAACGGCAACAGTCACCACGGGGTCCGAAACATATTTGAGCCCTTCAAAAGGCTGGGTTTCTACGCCTTCTTCGGTGATGGTTTCGCCCACGTGGATTCCTGAAATTCCTCCCATTGCGGCTATGTTGCCCGCAGGAATCTTGTCAACGATTACTCGGTCGGCAGCCATGCTCATGTATACCTGTTGAATCGCTCCGCTTTGACGGCTTGTGACCATCCTGATTGGTTTGCCTTTTTCAACGGTTCCGCTGAACACTCTTCCGATGGCTACGACTCCGCTGTGAGGGTCAACTTCAATGGTGCTTATGCACATTAGGAGAGACCCTTTTGGATCAACCTTTGCCATGGATTTGCCGAGTTCACTGTTTGGGTCGCCCGGCCAAATCTGACTCTGCCTATACGGTTGCGCTTCAAGTGGGTTGGGTAAGTGCTCACAGAACATGTCGAGAATGGGTTCGTACAGCGGAGCCTTTTTACTCAGCGCGTCCACTTTCCTGCCCACTTCTTCTGGTTCTCCAGCATAGGCGTCAATGATGTCTTGGAAAGAGACGCCCTTCGCCTTCATATGAGAGAGGTTGAGCCCCCACTTGTGGAGGGCTGAGCCGAAGGCCACTCGGTCGTCTTCAACTGTAACCTGCCAGTCCTTCTTGTGCTCGGGTGGCGCATACTTTTCTATCAAGTTGTTAACTCTTGAGAGAATTTTTGCAAACCTACCCTGTATGGCTTGAGGCGTCAGGCGGATTTCTTTAATGAGTCTATCAACCTTATTAATGTAGAGAAGCGGCTTGACCCTTTCACGCAACGCCTGCATCAGCACGGTTTCTGTCTGGGTCATGGGTCCCTCTACGGCGTCAACAACAACTAGAGAGCCATCCACTGCTCGCAGGCTTCGGGTGACGGCGCCACTGAAGTCTATGTGCCCCGGCGTGTCTATGAGGTTGATAAGGTAGTCTTCTCCTTTATAGTTGTGAGCTAAGCTGATGTTCGATGCGAAAACGGTCATTTGGCGCTTTTGTTCCAGCTCCCAAGAGTCGAGGTAGAGTTTTTGCCCAGCTGTCTGCTCGCTGATGATACCGGCAGCTGCGAGTAGGCTGTCTGACAGTGTGGTTTTTCCATGGTCAACATGAGCAATTATGCTAGTGTTCCGAATGTGCACCGGATCGTTCATGAGCTTAACGATTTCTTCAACTTGCTTGTATCGTCCCATGATGCATCTACCATCCTCTAACCAAACTGCCAATCGAGTGTTGAATGAACTTTTCTCGTCGTTGTTTATTCATTGATGCTTTCGCCTTTACGTGAATGAGCTACATGGTGATGACAAGCGAAACGTAAAAAGTTTTTGTTACAACTTCTGCGCGTGACTCAGAGGCACTTTTAACAAATCTTTCTCAATTTCCCTAGTTGAAGGAAAGCAAACGTTCTCAATCACGCTTAATCTCCCCCTCTTTCCAAGTCTCAGTTGGTTTTCACCGCGAAACTTGGTTACACTTGCATTTTCGATCTCAATGATCGAGTCAACTGAAACGGCGTTAATTTTTTCATTCCATAGACACAGTTTGATGGCTCCAGTTTCGTCCGCAATTAAGGCGTTGGAGACTCGGGCATACTCGCCGAATCGTGTGAATACCAGCGTGGCTTTTGGTACATTTAGAACTCGTGCTCTTATGTTGATTCGCTTCATTCCGCACTGTAGATCGCGAATATGCATGGGTATTTCGTTGGTGTCTGGCTTTGAGACCTTCCTAAACAGATGGACAAGCTTTCTTTCTTCGATCTGATTTGTTTGATCAAGAAAATACTTTGGGACAAAAAACTGCGCAACGACTTGATAACCACTTGTTATAAGAAAGACATCATAGTTCTTTGCTTTTTGGCGACATTGTATCAAGAGTTTTCCGCAGGAGACTTGCTGATTTTCCCGTGCGTGCGCTAACCCCTTAAGAAGGCTGTTACAGTCGATCTCGTATTTGATTGAGAGAAAATAGAGGTACTCGGTGATTGATGTTATGTTTCTCATTCAATCATTCTCTATTCTTTTGTTGCAACGACAGGTGCGCAACAAAGGAGCTGGTTTGTATAGTATGTTTGGATTCACTTATAAAGACGATTAGAAGGCATATTCCAATCGCTTGAACCTAGAAGTGTTATTCTGTTTCCATTCTTTCAATTCTCGTCCTTGTCAGAGCCCGTATCCTTTCGAATTCTGCTAGTTCGCCATATGCAACTAACGTTATCGCTGTTCCTTCTCTTCCCACTCTCGCCGTTCGGCCTATTCTGTGAAAATACATCAACGAGTCGAAGGGGACATCATAGTTTAAGATATGAGTTATGCCCTCTATGTCTAAGCCTCTGGCTGCAACATCTGTGGCTACCAGCAACTGAATGCCGTTTTTCCTGAACGCGTTGATTATTGCTTCTCTCTGAGCTTGACTCAAATCAGCGTGTATAGCCTCCGCGTCATAATCATGATAGCGCAGTTGCCTTGCAAGCCAAGCGGTTTCCCGTCTAGTTCGACAGAACACGATTGCTCGCCTAATGTTTTCTTTGTCTATTAGTTCACACAAGACGTCGAATTTGTCTCGCGGGTTAACCACCGTGTAGAGTTGAGTTATCTGTGGAAGCGCGATTTCGTCTTTGCTCACTAGGATTTTCTCTGGTTTGTCCATGTATCGATGCGAGATTTCCATAACATTAGTGTCGATGGTGGCTGAGAACAGGCTTATTTGGCGCTTAGGGGGCACTCTGGCGAGTATGTAGTCGATGTCATCTCTGAATCCCATGTCGAGCATTCTGTCGGCTTCGTCCAGAACAACAATTTTCACAGTGCTTAACCTGAGCGTTCCTCGTTTCAAGTGATCTATTATTCGACCAGGTGTGCCCACAACAACTTGTGGTCCTCGCTGTAAGGCGAACATCTGTTTCTGAATTGGTTCTCCTCCGTAGATGGGTAAAGCCATCAACGGCGTGTACTTACCGAAGCAGTTGATGTGGTCTGCAACCTGTATTGCGAGTTCACGGGTGGGTACCAAGACTAAACCTTGGACGTGTCTGTCGTTGCGTTGCAGCCTTTCAAGCATAGGAACACCGAACGCCGCGGTTTTTCCAGTGCCCGTCTGCGCCTGCCCAATAACGTCTCTTCCCTGCAAAAGTGGAGTAATTGCTTGCGCTTGTATAGGAAAGAGCTCTTCAAATTCTAATTCTTTTATGCCCCTCAAGATTTCTGGACTAAGGGGTAAGTCCTCAAAGCGTTGTAATATTTGCATGTTTTTTCCTCCTTCATCACAAAATTAACATGGTCAGAAAGAAGCTTTTGAAAACCTCTTTAATCAACATGAATCTCGTGATAAACACCACACTAACGGCGCCATGATATAAAAAGGTTTTCTTGAACAGCATAATGAAAACTGGAATAATCATCAGAAGCGAGAGATAGATATCCCTAGGCAAACTCACTCTTTTCTGTTTTTAAGTCAAACACTAATATTCCCAGAATCACATCTGGAGTCTCTCGAGAAAACTCCTATTTTTTTGATCATGTTTTATAAAATCATTGCGAGTTAAATCGCAGAGAATTTATAAATACATTGCGAATGAAGACTAAATCGGTTCAGCCATAACTTTTCCGCAAAACCCATTGACTCTTTTTTCTGCATGTAAACACTACTATTCTGCCTTTCTCCATCGGATTAGTCTCGAGGACCACGAAGTGCTGGGAAAGAGCTTTTTTCACTCTTGCAACTGGGTATATTGTTTCATCGAATTTGTATTTGCTGAGTTGATAGAGTCCGTTCGGAAGTCTTTCAAAGATTCTAACATCCCAAGTCAGTATATTGCCCTTTACAATACCTATGTCATAGTAATATCCTTTTGAGAATTCCCTGACCGATGAAGTAGTTCTTTTTCCAGACGTATAGGGATTGTTGTCTTTCAGAATTTTTGGTGTCTCTATTTCAAGGATGAACAGACCGTCGTCACTCAGATGGTTTCTAACTGACTTGAAAGTTGATTCCCATTGGGCAAATTTCCTCAGATAGTTGATTGCGTCGCCTACACAGAATATGACGTCGAATTTCTCATCAATTTTGAAGTTGTGCATGCTAACGACGAAAAACTTGCCGCTTGGAATTTCCTTCCTACACATCTCAATGTAATCTCTCTCGACGTCCAAACCATAAACGATATATTTCTTTGGGAGATTGACTAGAACCTCTCCGATTCCACAACCGAGCTCGAGTATTTTCTTTGCTTTCTTATGGTATTGGTTTATAGGTTTTAGGACATACTCAGCCCTTTCTTTGGCTCTTTCCTTAGTTGTCACAAATTCCCAAAAATAGACAAAAGGCTTGGCTGGCATGGTCAATTCCACATCAATGTTAATACGCTATTTTGGTTTAGCTATAACTTTTCCGCAAAACCGATAGACCAAAAGACCAATGTAAAGTGTGTCTTAATATTAAATCGGCATATATGTAAACGAGGCGGGCATGAGCAATATAAGTCATATCGAGAAAATGCTCAGGGAGTATGTTCAAGTGTGGTCTGAAGATGTGGAACAAGCTTCATTCTTTTCCGAAAATGGCGTTTATGAAGACGTGCCTATGGGTTCGTCAAGCACCGTAGAAACGAAGTGAAGGAATTGCACATTAAATCAACAATAAATCACCCTAAACAACATAGAAACGCACCACTAGCACTGAGAAGACTATACTGCGTCGATTTCTTGTTAGGTGACAGTTTATTATCTTATTCTTGAATGGTGAGGTACCCGTTGCTTCTCAACCACGCTGTTTGATTTCTTCTGTACCGCCCGCAGATATCTCCTCGAGAATCGGATTGAAAGTCCCAAGGAGAAACTAGAACGATGTCTCCTACACGAACCCAGACTCTTCTCTTCAGCTTTCCTCTGATTCGGCAGAGGCGTTCATGCCCGTCTTGGCACTTCACCAATATTCTGTCAAAACCGAGTAGCTTGACAGCTATACCCAGCACGTCGTTAGCGACTGGCAATTGCATCTTGCCAAAATCATCTTCGCTGACGACTTTTCTTTTGCCCATTTTTTCACCTCTGAATTGAGGTAAGGGTTGCGGCTGCTTCGACTTCTATGAGAAAGACCAAATTTTTCTCCGGTCTAGTTTGGGGGCGCGCTGCTGAACCAAGTTGCGACTCGCCGCGGCTCATTTGGCTGTGATGCCCTGGGCATTGTATACCTGCTCGCGCTCCATCTTGGGAAATCCAAACAACGCGGGCTATTCTGCTGCATTGTGGGCATTTCGTGTGGTCGCCTATGTTAATTATCTCTGGTTCCTCCTTTCTTTTTGTCTACGTATGCTTTGTTGTTTGCTTTCTTTTTCAGCCTGCAATGGATACGCGTTGATGATTTGCATCTTCTGCAATTGGTCACTATGCCAGCTCTTAGAATACACAATCGTGTTCACCTTTTTTTGATGTTTTTGGAAAAGGTTCGATTATTCGGTAGGGCAAGCCTACGGGATAAAGGAAAACTTTTCAGATATGGTGGTGCTTCCGCTCTTATAAAGGCATGGGTAAACAATGTTTAACAATGTTGATTGTTACTCTGTGACTCTGAGTCTGGGTGGATACGAGTTTTCCATCGTCCATGTGGTTCTGGTCGCTCGAAACTCGATTTCAAGGAAGTAGCCCCGTAGGCTGCCACCGCTGACTTCGTCTGGTGTGAATATTAGCGTTATTTCTTTTTCTTCTCCGCCTTTTAGGTTGACTGGAACGGTTGAGGTTTGGTAGTCGCTGTCTGGCCAGAATCGTATGTCCTTCCTTATTTTGACAACTATTGAACCCACGTATTCTTCGGTGGCTTGAACAACTACGTGAGCTCCAACGCTTTCTCCCAGCTTTGTCGTTGAAACCTTTTGGTCATCAACTCGCCAAAATGCCTCTTGCACAATTGGTGCGGCTCGAACACGAACCGAAAAAGCGGAGAGCAGACCAAAAATGAGGACTAACCCAAGCAGAGCTAGTAATATTAATATTAGAACCTGTCCCTTCGATGTTTGACGACTTCTCAAATCATTTCTCCCAAATTGAAGGTTATTGTTCCCTTAGAATTAAATGTTCTCCATGACCGCAATAGTCGAGTTCCACTAGAAAGCAGGCGTCAACATTAAGAGTTGGCGTCAGAAACTGTTTCGCCAAGAGGAAGCTCTGTGAAACCCATCAAAAGTGTTCCTTTGGATACGAACATTGAGAGTCGCTTGTTTGAGTTTACGAGTAAAGATAAGATAAGCCATTTTTACGCAATCTACGACCTTCAGCACCTGAGAGAGAAAACGCTGGCTTGGGTTGCCTTGTCAGGCAGCAGGGTTGTGGGCTACATGATTGAATACGACAAGAGAATACTCTGTATCCGAGGTGAAGCAGAGTGTGTAATGCCTCTTTTACGAAACTCTGATCTAATCACGCCGATGTTTAACATAGAACAAAAGCACCTCTCAGGAGTCCGTAGGCTATATGAGCCCACTGCGCCAGCAGACAAGATGACTGAGGGGCTGATCACAACTTTCCTTGTTATGAAGACAATCCCAACGAGTTTCACACCTGTCATAAAACATAAAGTTCAAGAGATGATGAAAGAAGATGCCCAAGCGCTCATAGACCTTCTAGACACTGAACCTCAGAGAGCGCTGGACTTGTTGAAGGGTTTCGCCGTTGGAATATTTGAAGGCAAAAGGCTGGTTTCGTACGCATCTTCACCAGAGATGCTTGGTGATTTGGCTATAATCCGAGGAGTCTACACAGCGCCCGAAGAGAGAAGCAAGGGCTACGCAACATCGGTGTGTTCAGCGTTGGTTGAGAAACTGCTCCAACAAGGCAAGGATGTAATGCTCTACGTCTCAAAAGACAACCCAGCAGCAATCAGGACATACATGAAAATAGGCTTCAAAGAAACAGGACACGTTTCCTTAGGGTTTGTGGCAAAGCGTAAGGAGTGACGTTGCTATTTTAGATTCTGTTCCTAAAAGACTATAACAGGTGATGATGCAATCTCTCTGAGGCTAGGATGTTATGAAGTTGGTTGTTGGTTGTGACTTGGAGGACTTTAGGAGATACTCTAAGAAGGACGGGGTTAGAGCTGACGTTGTTGTCTTAGAGAAACACATCTTTAGAGATACGTCCTCTATTATTGTTTTTAGAAAGGACCATGAGATTATTGGTCACGCAATCTGGCACGAATCCAACACTGAAGAGCACAGGAAGGGCGACCCCAGAGATGAAGAGGACAAAGAAGTTTTAGAGAGGCTGCTTGGTGGAAAGAGGGAGTTTGTTGAGCTTCATGAACTCTGGCTGATAGAAAAGTATAGGGGGAGGGGCTATGGGAAACAGTTCTTTGAGTTCTTTGAACGGTTCATTAAAAACAAAGGATATGACTCAATTGTGTTTTATGCAAACCATCCTGCAGCCATAACCATATGCCGTCAACGCAAATACAAAGAAGGCGGTTACCTAAAAGGAGTAGCAGAGTATGTGTTCTACCTTCCACTGAAAAAGAAAACTCGAAAACAACATTTGTTTGACTTGCCTTGAGGCAGTAATTCTTTGACTGATGTCAAGATGCCGGCATGGGTACCCATACTAAGTACAGGGGCTACATAAACACCCACCTTTCCCCGTTCACGGCGACCCAGATAAACGTCCATTAATGACCTAAATACAATGATAAACCACCTCAAAATACATCAAAACGCACTACAGACCCAACTTAAACACGGCCCAAAACATAAGTAGGTCACTCAACTCAAGAAACTCGAAGGATTTTTTTCGCAAGGTAGATAAGGATACGTCTAAAAGAAACGACATACAAGGCTACAGTAATCAAAGAGAGGCTAAAGATTCTTGCCCAAATTCCGACAAACCAGTGACATACTCAAACTCATGATAAAAAAAGAAGGCATACGAGACATCGGGATAATAGCCCATATAGATCATGGCAAAACAACCATGACCGACAGCCTACTGGCCGAAGCAGGCTTGCTCTCACCAAAAATCGCAGGTGAAGCCAGAGCCCTCGACTATCTGGAAGAGGAGCAGAAACGTGGCATAACCATCAAAACAGCCAACATTTCGCTTCTTCACGAAATCGAGAACAAACCATACATCATAAACCTAATCGACACACCTGGACACGTGGATTTTACAGGGAAAGTTACAAGGGCTCTCAGAGCCATCGATGGAGTAGTAGTAGTCGTCGACGCCGTCGAAGAGGTTATGGTACAAACTGAAACCGTGACAAGGCAAGCGTTGAGCGAAAGAGTCAAACCCGTCCTGTTCATCAACAAAGTTGACCGACTCATAAAGGAGCTCCGCCTCAAACCAGACGAGGTTCAAAAGAAACTCCTGCGCATAATCAACGACTTCAACAACCTCATCGAACTCTACGGCGAGCCCGAGTTCAAGGACCAATGCAAAGTCGACCCAGCGAAAGGAACAGTAGCCTTCGGCTCAGCCCTCCACAAATGGGGCTTCACACTAGACATCGCCCAACAAAAAGGAATAAAATTCAGCGACGTGACTGATGCCTACCAAAAAGAAACCTACCAACAACTACAAACAATCGTGCCACTACACAACGCAATCTTAAGCATGGCTGCAAAACACCTACCCAACCCAATTCAAGCCCAGCGATATAGAATCCCCAAGATCTGGAAGGGCGACATCGACTCAGAAATCGGACAAGCCATGCTCAGCTGCAGCGATAAGGGACCAACGATAATGTGCATAACCCTTGTTCAAACTGACCCACACGCTGGCTTAATCGCCACAGGCAGACTCTTCTCAGGCGAAGTCAAAGAAGCAGACCAAATCTACCTGGTCGGCGTCAAAAAAGACTACCGAATTCAGCAAGTCTCCATGTACATGGGTGCATTCCGAGAGATTGTCACCCGAATCGACGCTGGAAACATAGCCGCACTCTTAAGCCTCGACCAAGCCAGACCAGGCGAAACACTAGTCGACTTCGATCACAAAGACATCATGGTTCCCTTTGAACGAATCAAATACGTTTCCGAACCCGTAGTAACAGTTGCCTTAGAACCAAGACATCCAAAGGACCTGCCCCGCCTAGTCGATGTAATGAACCGCTTAGCCATCGAAGACCCAAACCTTGCAACAACCATCAACAAGGAAACAGGAGAATACCTACTAAGTGGAATCGGTGAACTCCACCTAGAAATAGCCGTCAAGTTCCTCAGAGACTACGCAGGCGGCGACCTCGAGATAATCGCATCCAAACCCATTGTGATCCAGAGAGAAAGCGTATCCGCGCAAGGAATCTTAGCTGTGGGCAAAAGCCCAAACCGACTCAACAAACTCTGGATCCAAGTGGAACCTTTAGAAGAGAAAGTTGTTGAGCTGATTGAAAAGGGCGAAATCACCGAGGAAACGAACCGCAAACAACTCGCAGCCACACTCCAGAAAGATGCGGGTTGGTTACCTGAGGAAGCAATGAACGTGTGGACGATTGAAGACCACAAGAACATGCTCATCGACATGACTAAGGGCATCGAATACCCCAAAGAGGTACAAGACATGATAATATCAGGCTTCAAGTGGGGCTGCCAAAGTGGTCCACTGTGTGAAGAACCCGTAAGAGGAATCAAAGTCAAACTCATAGACGTCCAACTGCATGAAGACCCTGTGCACAGGGGACCAGCACAAATCATGCCAGCGACAAGGAGAGCCATGTTCGGGTCGTTTCTCACCGCCAAGCCCTGCCTGCTAGAGCCCATATACAGGGTCAGTGTCACAGTTCCAGCTCAGTGGGTAGGCGAAGTAAGCAGCATAATAACCCGAAAACGAGGCAGAATCATATCATCAGAGCAGAAGGGACCAATAACCAACATCTCAGGTTTCATTCCAGTTGCCCAAACCTTCGGTTTAGCAGCCGAAATGCGATCAGCGACATCGGGACACGCCTTCTGGCAGTCAACATTTGACCACTGGGAAAAAGTACCCGAAAACACAGCCTATACAATAATCCAAGAGACACGAAAAAGACGAGGGCTACCACCCGAAATCCCAACAGTAGACAAGTTCATTGATGAAGCCTAATCAGACAGTTTTCGAGCTGAACTCAAGAAAAATAAGCGGATATGCACCATTTTTAAAAGGAAAATTTAATAACAAAACACAATTGATAAATAGGCTCATGTCAACTCCTGCGCCATCTCTGGAAAAACGCCTTATCGCAGAAACTTTAGGCACGTTTATGCTGGTTTTCATGGGCACATTCGCCCTCACGGCCTCTTATTACCGGACAAACCTAAACACTGGTTTAGCCTTCGGCGTCGCAGCCATAGGCGCCATCTACGCCTTTGGACATGTCTCAGGCGCACACCTAAACCCAGCCGTAACCCTTAGCCTAGCAGTACGCGGTAGGTTTCCGTGGAAAGAGGCTGCCCCCTACGCCCTCGCACAAATAATCGGTTCCGTTGTTGCAGCTTTCTTAAACGCCAGCATAGTTGGGGAAGGAAGAATACACGCAACTCTTTTAGGCGCAACCTATCCAGGTTTATTGGGAGCCTCAGCTGCATTGATAACCGAAATAATCATCACATTCATACTAGTGCTCACAATTCTCTGCGTAACAGAGAAGGAATCACCCAGCGGGTTCGCAGGCTTAGCTATAGGATTGGTTCTAGGTATTAACGTCATGTTAGCCACAGATGTTTCTGGCGGCTCTATGAATCCAGCAAGGTCATTTGGACCAGCACTAGTGCTCATTTTCTTCGGGGTCTCTCCCACCGCAGCATTTGATTACCACCTGATTTACTGGATAGGTCCGCTCTTGGGCGGTCTCGTCGCCGTCTGGGCACATTGGATAAAGAGCTAGAAAGCAGCGAATGCTAACGCCTTAATTCGAGATGTGAGTCTCCAAAAGACGTCGGCAGTATTCGGTGCCATCACACAGCGTTGTATTCAGCTGTGGAAAGCCCTCTCGGCACGATGCAAAACTCAACCCGTGTTTGAGCACTATTGGTCTGAGCCTTTCCAAAATTCTTCGTCTCTTTTCAGTATGTAAATATTTGTAGCCAGCCAACCACATGCCATTGGAGTATTCGTTGATTAACTTTTTCCAAACCTGGGGGTGTGTTTGCTTCATCTCATAGAAGACGCCTCCCACAAGCTTCATAGTAGCCACGGTAACTTGTCTAACGCCTACACTGACCAGCGAAGAGAGTAGACTTTCAAAATCCTTTAAATTATCATTTACTCCAAGCAGAATTGGATCTATCCTCGCCGCAGTGGGAATGCCGTTATCCACGATTTTCTGCAGTGTTGAAAGTCGTTTTTCAGGCGATGGAGCGTAAGGCTCAATTAAATGGGCGATTTCCTCTCTCGGAGTGGTTATTGTTACCGTCACAACCGTTGGGGTTCGCTTAAAAATGTCCAAGTCTCTGAGAACTATATCGGATTTGGTGACCATTAAGAGTGGAAAACCGTGTTTGGCCAAGACTTCGATGCATCTGCGGGTGATCTTATGTTCCTTTTCTAATGGTTGGTAGGGATCCGTGCAATCGCTAAGCATGACTGGCAGCTTTAACTTCGTATTCCGAGCCATTCCCTCTATTTGTTCTAACAATTTTAATCGAGGCTGCACTTGCCCTACAAAACTTGGAAACTTGACGGCATAGCAATAGACGCACTGATGAGCGCAGCGTCCAAGATAAGTGTTCAAATTGTACTTGGGAAGACATGTGCAAAACGCGGCCTTAGTGGAGTTGAATAAGGGTAGTTTCATGACACTTGCTCACGAGATAAATCGTGTTATCGTGTCATAAGGTTTATACCAACTCTGAACGCTGCTATGTTCTTCTCTCCAGCTTCACCTAGGAGACTATCCCTGATCGCTTTTTCCACAGCCTCTTGAGTCACTAAATTGGTTATCTTCGTCAAGGCACCAAGCATAACCATGTTTGCATACATTTTGGATTTGAGTTCAGTCTCTGCGGTTTTGGTTGCTGCCACCTTGAAGATCTGAACTTTTCTAGTAGGAGCTTCCTTAATCAAGTCACCATCTATAATTAGGATTCCATCTTCCTTGAGGTCTTTCAGATGTTTATCTAAGGCTGTTTGACTCATAGCGATCAGCACATCGCTTTTTCTAACCATTGGAAAGCCGATTTTTTGGTCTGAAATAATTACTTCGCTTTTGGCTGCGCTTCCCCTAGCTTCGGCTCCGTAGCTCTGAGTCTGCACAACCTGCTTTCCATCGTAAACCGCTGCTTTACCTAGAATGTGCCCAGCTAATACCACGCCTTGTCCGCCTAAACCTGCGATTCTTATTTCGATTCGCTTAGGCAGTCTGTTCCGCCTCCTTCAACACCTTGTAGACATTGTCTGTCAGAGTTGGAGCTTCTCGACTCACGTATTCGCCCACAACAATCTTGTTAACTAACTCTTTCTCAGTCATCTTTGAAGCCTGCTTAAGTGGGATGGAGTTGTCTAGGAACCAACGGAGCATGTTGGCTACGTCTTTGAAGCCGACTCTTCTTCCAAACGCTGTGGGACAGGGGCTAGCAACCTCTACAAAGGCGAAGCCACGCGTTGTAATTGCCCTCTTCATGGATTCGATCATCTGTTCACCGTGGGCTGTTGTCCATCTTGCAGCATAGCTGGCGCCTGCAGTAGCAACAAGACGTGTTGCGTCTAAGGGATATTCAAAATTTCCATAGGGTGTAGTCGTGGTTTTGGCTCCAAACGGCGTTGTAGGCGCAACCTGTCCGCCAGTCATGCCGTAAATCATGTTATTCACCATGACAACCATTATGTCGAGGTTCCTGCGTGCCGCGTGAATGAGGTGGCTAAGACCAATGCCAACGATGTCACCGTCTCCGCCGAACACAACAACATTGAGGTCGGGGCGCATGAGTTTGACGCCCATAGCAACTGGAATACTGCGACCGTGTGTGACGTGAAGCGAATCCGCCATTAGATAGGGTGAAGGAATCCAAGCGGAGCATCCGATTCCACTGCAGAAAACAAACTTGCTCAAGTCGTTGTGTCCGAGTTCATGCGCTGCTCTGAGAAAACTGCTCATCGCGTTGACGCAGCCGCAGCCCACACAGAAGGGCAGAGTCAAATCTGGACGAAGATATCGTTTCATGTTGAAGGGTTCAGCCAAGTTATGCCACGCTCCTCAAGATTTCAGCCAATAATTCTTCTGGGGTAATCATTTCTCCACCGCCCACCTTGTTGACTGGAATAACTGGAGCTGAACCGTGCACCGCTCTCTCCACCTCATAAAACAATTCGCGCATGTTTAACTCGGGCACAACCACCGCTTTGGCATGTTCCGCCATTTCGCAAACTATTTTCTCAGGAAACGGCCATATAGTTTTCAGTCTAACAAACCCAACATCGATTCCCTTTTCCTTCGCTGAACCAACAGTTTCATACACAGCACGCGAGGTGCATCCGAACGAGACCACGGCTATGTCGCAGTTTTCAGTGTTGTGGGCTTCGAAATCCACTATTTTGTCTGAGTTGTTCATTATTTTTCCAACAAGCGTTTTCACAAGCCGCTGATGCACAACAGGGTCAGCAGTGAATCGACGACCAGTCTCGTCGTGTGTGGAGCCTGTTGCTGCTACGTTGAAGCCTTCGCCCACAGACGGCATGGGAGCCACTTCATCCAACATAAAGAACTTTTTATCGTTAGGGGAAGGTTTCTTTCGATTGACTATTTCTATCTTTTCAATGGGAGGAACGACCATGCTTTCATGCATGTGCGACGTTATCTCATCGCTCAAAACAATAACAGGCGTCCGAAAAGTTTCACTCAAATTAAATGCACGAATGGTCAAGTCAAACAATTCTTGAACCGAGTTTGGCGCCAAAACAATTGCGGCGTAGTCGCTGTGGGTGCCCCATCGAGCCTGCATCACATCACCTTGACCGCACTTGGTTGCCTGTCCCGTGCTGGGTCCAGCGCGTTGAACATCCACAATCACACAGGGGGTTTCAGTCATGAATGCGTGGCCAATCAGCTCTTGCATGAGGCTGAAGCCTGGGCCAGACGTGGCTGTCATCGCCTTAGCGCCTGTCCAACTAGCACCGATAACAGCTCCAAGCGAAGCCATCTCATCCTCCATCTGCACCACCAAGCCTCCGAACTGTGGCAGCCGCAAAGCCATGTGTTCAAAAATCTCGCTTGCGGGCGTAATTGGGTAACCTGCGTAAGATCGGCAACCAGCCGCTATAGCGCCTTCGGCACACGCCTCGTTGCCCTGCATAAAGTATGTACCTGGCGACAGATACTTCGGCATCGCCGTATCTTTTCTCCTTTTTTATGGTGCTTTGTAATCAATGGCTGGCTTAAACGTTTAGCCTAGAAAAAATGTAAAATAAACAAATTGACAATTTAGGGTTATGTCTCATCATAAAAATATGCACCTCACGCTAGGACGATTGGCTTCATTTTCCATAGTTGCTTTTGACCCAGCGACAAAAGACCTTGGCGTAGCTGTGCAATCTCGATACTTTTCGGTGGGTCCAATTGTCCCTTGGGCTGAAGCCGAAGCTGGAGCAATAGCAACACAATCATTCGTAAACGTCTCCTATGGACCAAGAGGGCTACAGCTTCTGAAAGAGGGCTTATCCATCGACGAAGTGATTGACAAACTTACACGAGAAGACGAGGGACGAGAGTTTAGGCAGTTGGGGATAATAGATGCAGAGGGCAATGCAGCAGCCTACACGGGCAAGAAATGCCTTGAATGGGCGGGAAGCAAAATCGGAAAGCACTACTCAGCGCAGGGCAACATCCTAGTAGGCGAGGAAGTCGTAGAAAACATGTGTAGAACGTTTGAGACATCGAAAGGAGACCTCGCAGATAAATTGGTAGCCGCTTTAGAAGGCGGAGAAGAAGCTGGGGGCGACGCAAGAGGGCGACAGTCAGCAGCCTTGCTTGTTGTGAGAAAAAGCAAGGGCCGAGGAGGCTACGGCGACAGACTAATAGACCTACGAGTTGAAGACCACCCAAACCCGATTAGGGAACTGAAACGGCTCCTCAAACTTCATCGCCTCTACTATTTAATCGATGATGCGGAAGAGATGCTTGTGCATGGAGATACGGAAAGAGCGATTTCTACAATAAAAAAGGCAATAAAACTCAAGCCAAACAGCGACGACGCATACCTCGATTTAGGCATGGTATACATTAAGATTGGAGAAAAAGAAAACGCAATGAATGCTTTCAAGGAAACTCTACGAATAAACCCAAAAATGAAAACGGTTGTCAAACAACTTCCCAATGTTGGACTCATCGAAGCCTCTGAAGAACTCTTTAGAAAACTTAGAATAAGATAAATCATGAATGATATATTCTGACAGACATTTACACTAGATAAAGAGGAAATTGCGGCCGTAGTCTAGCCTGGTCTAGGACATCGGCCTCCCAAGCCGGCGACCCGGGTCCGAATCCCGGCGGCCGCACCAAAATACGTCAAATAGGTTAATATCCTTCCGAATTGCTCTTCACAATCGCTTGAGTAAAACAGCAATCAAAACGGAGTCTTTTCTATACCCCCAAAGCGGTATTTGCCATCACTTATACTCGATCGCGTGGCGAATGTCCTATTCTGCCAGATGCAAAGTAAGCGTAGACCATGGAATGTCCTAGGCGTTATTAACCCAAAAATTGATTTTAAGATTTTTTTTGAGAAAGGATTGAGCTGGATACTGTGTTGCGTGGCTCATAAGGGAAAGCTAAACGCGCAACAGATGATCTTCCATATTAACTTATTGTGGCTTTGACAGAACAGAAACAACCCTTGACGTAAACAAATTATTAAGGAATGGGATATATCGAAAAAGCTTAACGTTTTTTATCATGTGAAGGTCAAAGTTGACTATTATGAAATTTATTTTCTTGATGAGCATTTTGAATTCCTTTGTTGTAATGTGATTTAGATTAAGAAATTCTTCGATTGTGGATTCTTTATTCTGTTTTGTTTCTATCTTTCTGATTACGTGGATTAGAGTTTCTTCTGAAAAAAAGAGTTGACACCATGGGATATTGATAAAATCATATAAATGGGCGGCAAATGGGCTTGTCCACGGCGGAAATTCGATACATATTCTAGCATTAGGCTTAATGATTCTTTTGCACTCGTTCAATGCTTTAATTAGTATTCGTTTACAGAGATGCTCTACTACGTCATTCATAAAGATAACATCTATTGTGTTCGATCTAATTGGCAAGAAATCTACGTTTCCAAGAATGAAATCTGCATTTGATATTCCTTTTTTCCGTGCGAATTCTCTTGAATACCCTAAACCTTTTTTGTTTATGTCAAGGCCTACTGCTAATTCACATCTTTCAGCGTAAAAGACTGATCTTCCCCCAAAGCCACAACCAGCGTCAAAAACTATCTTGCTGAACAAGTTGACATGCTGTCCAAATAACGATAGCCCCAATCTGCTTTGCGCCCAGTTATATTCTGCTTCAGAGTAGGATAGAGGGGGTCCTCTTCCTTGCGCTTTTATCTTTGGAAAGAGATTATTAATGAAGTAACAAAGACGTTGACTGATCTTCAAACCATTGCACATTAACAATGGCTCAGTTTGCTTAAATAACTTTTTGGCATGTCAGAGATTATCTTTATTTAATTTCAAGATCGGGTGTGTATGAAACGTTTCAGTAATATTACTCCAATGTTTGCTGCAAGAAGCGCTATGATTGCATAGTAAATTAGGGAATTGATCCCTGTTGGGGTTACTATTGTTCCTTGCTGAGGAGGATTATATGTAACTCTATAATGTCAGAGGCTTTTGATCCTCTTGCATATGAAGCTTCTACATAAACAAGGTAAACTCCCTTCTAAATGTTCAGTGCAGCAATTGTTTGGTTACTCACCCATTCATAAATGCCAATTTGGGAAAGTCTCTCGGTCATATTATCAGAGATCCAAAGATTTCCTTCTGAATCGTATATCTCTAAAGTCACGTTAGCACCTGGCACTGGTTCTAAAGTTTTCGAATCTTTCACCAATGCTGCTAGCCTAATCGGAATATTCTCAGTATCTAGATAAGACAGTTCACCTGCGAGTTTTATTGATAGTGTTTTTGGTGTCGGAGCTTCAGGATGCTTGCCAGAGACAAGCGATATATCATCTATATAAAGGGCTCCGTCGAGGTCTCTGAAAGATGTATCGCCTGATAGTATAACGTCGGGAAAAATTGATGAGCCTACATTGTCATTACAAATTTGCCGTCGATATAAAGTTCTTTTTGCGATGGATCATTGACTATCACTATGTGATGCCATTCACTAGGAGTTAACTAGTAGTCCACTGCCCCAGAAGACCCAAAATATACTTGGAGGTCACGCACCATAAAGTAAGAATTAGTGGAGAAAAAAGCAGATGCCTGTACAAGTAGAAGAATTTCCCCAAAAAAACAGAGGGGGGTTTCGTTGAGAGAGAAAGGAGAAGGGAAAACCCTGCAGTTTTTTCATCAACCCCCATGATATCTTGTTGAAACAGAGGAATATAATCCTACGGTTTGGAACAGCCTCAAATGGCTTATCCTACGTAAACGTGCGATGGTGGAAAGCCACAAAAGCATGCAAGTCTCCAGAAAGATGTATTATTGGTGTCTCTATGGAGTATAACATTGAATGCTCTGCATGCCCACAATCTTCCCCTAACCCGCTTACGTTTAAATGTCCTTCATGCGGTAAACCCCTAGATGTTCAACTTCACCTTGATTTTGAAGCCAACAAAATTCAGAGAAAAGATTATAGTGTTTGGCGTTACGCAAAATTCTTTCCCTACGTAAAGGAAAAGGAAATCAAAACCCTAGGCGAGGGCTGGACACCCCTAGTCAAATTTTCAGACAATATTTACTTTAAACTCGAAAATTTGAACCCAACAGGTTCTTTTAAGGACAGAGGCTCAACGGTAGTAATCTCCGCCCTACACAAACTGATTAAAGAAGCTGAAGGCTACCTTTCCGAAGACTCTTCAGGCAACGCCGGCGCCTCAATAGCTGCATACGCTGCCAGTGCAGGATTGAGGACGAAAATTTATGTTCCAAAAAACGTTTCTGGACCAAAGCTTAACCAAATCAGGTTTTATGGCGCTGAAGTGGTTCAGGTTTCAGGTTCCAGAAGTCGCGTTGCAGAGGAAGCACAAAAAACTGAAAGAGGAGAATTCTATGCTGGGCATATACTTCACCCCTTGTTTAGAGATGGAATAAGAAGTCTTGCATACGAACTAGCTGAGCAGTTTCGTGGGCGTGTTCCAGAACGCATTTACTTGCCTGTTTCAGCTGGGACTCTGCTCTTAGGTGTCATAAAAGGGTTCAAGCATTTGGTTGAGTCCAATGTGATAGAGGTTATGCCAAAAATAGTGGCTTGTCAAACCCGACAGGTTTCGCCCCTTTACCACCGATTCAAAAAGCTGAGTTATAGCCCGCCTGCAAAGATAACTTCAATAGCTGATGCGTTGGTGAGCGTCAACCCTCCGCTACTCGATCTTATGGTTAAGCAGCTAAGAGAAGCGAAAGGCGATGCTGTTATGGTTGAGGAAGACGAAATACTCAATGCCTTCAGAGAACTCGCTGGGAAAGGCTTCTTCGTTGAACCAAGCTCAGCTGTTGCCTACGGAGCCCACAAGAAACAACTCCAGAATAAGGAGATATCAAAAGACGAGACAGCTGTAATAATTCTAACAGGAATGGGCTTGAAAACAATGCTTCAGCCAGAAGTGAAGACGAAAGCTTAAGGTTTAGTTAGATAGGCGGCTTGATCTTTTTCCTCTTCGCCAGAGGCATCTTCATCCACTTTTCAAACTCCGAGCTCGGTGGTTCAGTTTCGAACAGGTGTTTTCTCTGGGATTCCAAGGGTCGGTTCTCTTTTCCCAAAAACTCAGCAGCTGTGACTACTGCATGCCCTGCGTTTGCCGCTGCGTCAAATATGGGTTTGGAGATTTCTCGCCAGTTCTCCTCTCTTAGAAGGTGGTGTTCTAGAATGGTAGTGGGCACGCTGTGAGCTATTTTTTCAAGGTTCTCTATTCCTTGTTGGATGTGCTCTTGCCTTATTAGTCCAGCTAGGTAGGTTGGGGGTCCACCGATGATGATGAGGTCTGGATTTTGATTGAGAATTATGCTTACGGTGGGTGTGTGCATCGGCCCCTGCACATCTGAGGCAAATGACACGCGTTCGTTTTCATGCTCGATGGTGGTCATGAGAAGCCAACCGAGCTGTGAGTCGCTTGGTCCGTGAAAAACGGGTTCAGAAAACCGAATCTGGGTGTCGCCGAACTCAAAGGCTCGGCTGTCTGCGTATTCCAGTCTCTCAGCGTGCTTGCCGCCTGTGTGGGCGAAGACCCAGCCTCGGCGTCTCTGACTGAAGTTGACTTTGTCTCTGTAGTTCTTTGCCAAAACCAGTTTTCCCTCGTAGACTTGCCTCGCAGCTTCTTCTGAGGACCAGTTGGAGCACCAGTCGATGAATGACGGTGTGTGATGGTCGAAGTGGTAGTGACTAATCGTGATGACCTCAGCCTTTTCTGCGGCTTCAGCTATTTTTCTCCGAGCCTTCTTAAGAGCTTCGTATTCTTTCGGGTGGGGTGGAAACCCGAAGCGATTAGGACCGAGCGAGACACCAGCGTCTAAGAGAATCTTTACGCTTGGAGTCTCGACAAAGGTGCACATTGAGCGGACACCGAGGCTTTCAGCAGCCAATGGGATAACTCTAATGAGACGAAGCATTCTTTTCATTGGTCTACATGCGCCTTTAGAGTATAGTTTTTATTTAAGCTCAGTGCAAATTTGTTTTTGTGGGCGATGACGACTCTGGCCCCACTGAATCGAATGATTTGGATCTTGAGTGCGAGAGCCCACATCTCTGCTTAGGTTTACGGTTTTACTTTTTGAAATGTTCAAGTGTGAACTTGTTTCCATCGGGGTCGGTAAAAGTGGCTGCTCGGGCGCCCCAGTGCATGTCCTTGGGCTCTGACAAATTCGACGCCTTTCTTTTTGAGACTTTCGTAGGCTTTGTCTACGTCGTCTACGAGTAGGAAGATTTCCAGCTTTCCTTTTTGTTCGAAGCCAAAATGCACTCCTCCAACATCAAATTCTGCGTAATTGGGCCATTCGCCTCTCTTTTTAAGTCCGAGGATGTTTTCGTAGAATGCTATAGTCTTCTTTATGTCGGAGACTGGAAAGGTGATGTGATACAGATTCTCTATCACGATTACTCACCTCCTAAGTTTACACGCCCATAGTTTTTCAAATAACCCCTGTTGCTTTCACATCTTTCTTAGCTTTTTTCCTAAGCCAAGCCAGAATGAAGTCTCTTATCTCGCTTTGGTTGTAGGGGTCTCGCCATGCAGCCTCTAGAGCTTCGCAGACGTTTAGTGCGCCAATCAAACCGAAATAGTGGAGAACTTCTTGGTAAAGCTGCTCCCGGTCGGTGTCATTGAGATCGACTGGAAAATCGATGCCACTCAAAACCCCGTTCAAAATGGTAGTAAAGGCAAGCCTGCTCAAAACAGCACCATCCCCCTCATACTAACAAAATCACTTTAAACAGGAAGGAGAAAAGGTTTGCGAGAAAACAGAATACTGGCTTTGAAATGGTGGAGGTTGTTTGAAATTAGTGGTTCATGGGAAAGGTATTACGGGACGCTGAGGCAGCTGCCGGATTGGTTGAAGCAGCCTGTTCCCTTTGTTGTTGAGGCTTTGCCTACCTTCAAGCGTTTCAAGGTTAAGCGTGTACTTGACTTGGGATGTGGGACGGGCAGGAATTGCGTCTATTTGGCTAAGATTGGCTTTGATGTGGTTGGAGTTGACGTTTCAAAGAGCGCATTACGGATTGCAAAGGCATGGGCGCGGGAAGAAAACTTGAAAAATGTAACATTTGCGCAGGCTTCTATGACTGATGTTCCGTTCGGTGACTGCTACTTGGATGCGGTGATCAGCATCAGCGTCTTACACCATGCCATTAAGAGGGACATTGAGAAGGCTGTAGATGAGATTCATAGAGTTATAAAGAGAAATGGTGTATTCTTAGCAAATCTTGCTTCAGTTAAAGACCCCAGATACGGCACAGGTGAGAAGGTAGAAGCTAGCACATTCAGAATTTCTGAAGCCTTCGAAGAAAAACGCTTTGAAGAGCTCCACCACTTCTTTACTAGACAGGAAGCTTCCAAACTACTTGCCAGTTTCGCTAAGGCGAAGGTAGAACTTTTAAAGGATAAGCCCCTCCACTACTGGAAAATAACGGCTATCAAGTAACTAGCGCTTCCTAAGGCATAACTTATTTTTTTGATTTAGAGAACCCTTTTTGCTCGCTCTATTGAGTGTTTGTAATGGTTTAGTTCCCATTGATGTCTTCTATTATTTGGTCTCCTGCTTCAAGTGGATAGTATATTAGTATGCTGTTGTCTGATGGATTTGGACCCACTTCTTTCATGGTTTCGGTTACAGCTTGTTCTATTGTTTGTTTGTCTTTAATTAGATGTTGGAGTAATTGTGTTGTTGCTGTGTCGGTGTGAGAAGCTAGGACAGATTCGCTCCAGCTTATGTAGACTTTGGCTCCTTTTTCTACGAAAGCTTTTGCCATTAGCGGGTTGTCTAAGCCTTCGCATCCCATCATTAGGATCAATGTGTTTTGAAATCTGTCCCTCATGCTTTGCGTTACGAAAGACGGACTTATACCAAAGTACATGATCTCTTTCTCTTCCTCCTCTCTGGAATACACAACTCCCACGAGCTGCTCTGTTAACTGTTCATAAAGATATTTTCCTGAAGTAACACGCTCGGATGTGAATAAATTTACGTGGCCTTCTGTTCCTTCACGGTTCGTTGCCGTGGAATGCACTCTAAAAATTATCACTTTGTATCCGTGTGTTGGTAGGTTTCTGTAGAATTCTACGGTTACTTGTTCGCCTGGGTAGTAGTCTACGCTGTAGCCTGCTTGTTTTAGTGTGTTTGTGGCTGTTTGTCCGAAGGTTTGGTTGGGGTATGTGAGGCTTAATTGGTCTACAATAGCTGCTTTGGGCTCTGAAGAAGAGATTGTTGGTGGTTGGTTCAACATTGAATTAATCAGGAAACCAGCAATGAAGATTACACTGATTAGAATAGCAGCTATAATAGCGAGTGCTGTGCGTTCTTCCTTTTTCTTCTCTTCACGAATCTTATGTTTCATTCCGTGAGGTTTCTTTTTAGCCTTCATACATGGCAACTCTTAATCGGTCGCATATATAAAAAGAGGGGATATTGAAGACTGAGACGGAGTGCAATGGTGTTCATTGCTTCTCCTTTCTGCGCTTAACACGCTTGACGTAGATGGCTGTTGCAACCGTTCCGACTAGGATTGTTGAGGCTAAACCAATGTAAGGAGCCAACAAACCAAACTTATCGATAGCAAGCATGAACCCACCTACTGAACCAGTATCAGGTGTCACTAAATTGAAGTACACATAGGACTCGGCTAGGTCTCCAGAGCCACCGGCCTCTCCACTATAATTGTAATCATGTCCAGCAGGAATCATGACATCGATTTGCGTGACTAGCGACACTATCGTAGAATTTGAAGTATAGTCAATTTGGAAATATTGTGAAAGGAAGCTCCCTATGAAGTTCGGTGCAATGCCTCCACCATTCAAGAATATTGCACCGTTAAATTGTGGCAGTCCAGTTGTCTCATCAAATATTGTCACGCTTAGATTTGCCTTAGATAAATCCCCCACGACTCGCATAATAAGACTCCCCGCTAAGAAAGTGAATGGCATACTATTGGATTCTCCTTCTGGATGATAGCCCGCTTTCCATTGACCACCACTTCCGTCATGCTTTCCATTTTTCCCTCCAGTGGTACCGGCGGAAGCAAATTTTATCCATGCTTTTGCGTTAGCTTTTCCATCTCCACCACCAGCAGAGGAGCTGCACGAGGATTCGCACCAAAAAGGGGCGGTATCAGCGTCGTAGTCAGCATCAGAATGAGGTGTACATAACGTATCATATGCTGAAGTTTGGGCCCAAGTATTGGCTTGGAAACTCCAGCTCCTTTTGGCTCTCACAAGGTTTGCGTCAACTATTGTTGCCGCAAATGCCAACAGCAACAGAATTAATAGGGTTTTGCTTCTTTTTTTCATTTTTCCTCTTCCTCTTTCTTTTTTGGGTGAGCGCCCTTAAGGGGTGGAAACCGTTTGAAAATATCCTGTTCATCGGCTTCTCCCTGCCGTTCAGAAGCCTATCATGTTATCAGTGAGATATTTTCTCCCCTTCGAAGCATAGTTAAGGCAATACTATTTAAAAATTTTCTGTAAAATTTCTACACAATCTTTTTATATACCCGATAATTCAAGAAAAGCTTTGACGTTTAAGGAATTATATTCTTAACACTCTCATAATAACTTTTAAACCTAACAAGGAAACATCACAATCATCTCAATGCGAGAGTTACCGAAAACTCTTTGGTTTTCATAACTAGTTTTTCAAATGCTTGAAGTACGGTGCCCTTCTCTTCACAGCAACAACAAACAATTGCCTCAACTCATCATCATCTGCTCCCTTTCTCATAGGCGTCAAAACATCTACAAGATTATCTGTAACCATCAAACAAGGCTTCAAAAAACCATCACTCGTCAAACGCAAACGCGTACAACGAGCACAAAACTCACTGTTCTCCAAGGGATGAACAACCTCAACCCTCAAACCATTAGACAAGGAATAAACACGCCTACTCTGCATGTCACCACGAACCTCAACACCCATAGCCTTCTTCTTCAACTCCTCCTCAACCCTTTCCAGACCATAATGATAACGCCTAAAATACGGGTCACCAACGCTAATCGGCTCCAACTCCAACAACTGCAAGATAACCCCGCTCTTTTCAGCGAACTCCATCATACCAGCAACCTCATGCTCATTCACACCACGCAAAACCAACATATTCAACTTAACAGGATACAAACCAGCCTTAACCGCAGCGCCCACACCACTCAACACATCACTCAAGTCGCCCCCGTTCAATTCACCGTACGTCTTCTCATCCAAAGACGGCAGATTCATGTTAACACGCATCAAACCAGCCATGCGAAGTGGCTCAGCCAAAACCGACAAGCGAGTGCCATTCGTAGTCATAGACAAGTCACGCAAACCATCGATCTTAGCCAAACCCTCCACGATATCGATAATATCTGCTCGAAGAAGAGGCTCACCACCAGTCAACTTAACACGATTAATATCCAACCCAACAGCCACGCGGACCAAACGCACAACCTCATCAGCGGTCATCTCCCTTGATCGCGAGCTAGGCGTCTGACCCTCACGATGACAATACGGGCATCGTAAGTTGCAGCGCTGAGTAAGCGAAACCCTCAAATTGAGCGTGGGACGCCCGCAATTATCGAACAGCACGTTTTATGCTCCTATCTTCCACGGGCGTGGAGAATAATATGCCCAGCTTCGGATAATATAAGCCTTTCAAGACACAGCCTAACAGCCTGCGGGGAGCCTGGAACACAGAAGATCGCCTTGCCCTTGGTGACACCTGCGATTGCTCGCGTCATAACTGCTGCGGAGCCTATCGCTTCGTAGCTTAAACGTCGGAAGAGCTCTCCGAACCCAGGTAACTCCTTCTCCAAGAGGGGTTCAACGGTTTCGATTGAGATGTCTGAGGGGGTGATTCCTGTTCCGCCGCAGGTTATTATAGCATCAACCTTAGGAGAACTCAACATATCTTGAATGGTCTTTTCTATCATAGCCTTGTCATCGGATATCAGTTGTCGCGAAACAATGGTGTGCCCGTGGGCTTGAAGCGTTCCAACGATGAGGTCGCCCGACTCGTCTGTTATGTGCCTGCCCGCTTTGCTATCTCGGTATCGACTTGTGCTGCAAACAACAACTGCGAAGCCTAAGTGCTTGGGTGCCTCTTCCTTGTGCGCCTTCGAGGTCTTACTCATTTGATGGCTTCTCCTATCTTTGCTTCTTGAGTTTGCGCACCACACGGATGTTGTCGATAATCGTGTCTGGATACTGTCCTCGAGCATCTTTTTCATACTGTTTTGTCATGTCCCAAACGGTTAAGAGTGCTGCGGAAACGGCGGTCAAGGCCTCCATTTCTACGCCTGTCTGTGCCTTTGTCTTCACGGTGGCTTCAACCTCTACGGAGTCATCAACTACTCTTAAGTCAACACTAACGTTAGTTAATGGGAGGGGATGACATAAGGGAATGAGGGAGCTTGTGTTTTTTGCGGCTAATACCCCGGCGATTTTGGCGACGGTGAAAGGGTCGCCCTTCTCGATTCTTCCCCTTTTGATTAGGCGTATGGTCTCTGGCTTCAGTTTTATCCGTCCTTTAGCCGTGGCTTCTCGGTGAACCTCAGGTTTTGCAGTTATATCAACCATAGACATGCGTATTCACACCTTAAATGACGCTTTTCAGCCTATTTATCCCACTCATCCATTAATTGCTTAATTCTCTTTGCCCTTTGATTGTCCTCATTGAACCTAAAAATGCGGATTCTCCCGAAGTTCTTGTGTTTGACGATTCCAGACGATTCCAGAACTTGCAGGTGCTGATTGGTTGTTGTGTAGTTTAGCCTTGCTCGCCTGGCGATCTCTGAGATGTTTAGTTCGCCTATGTCTACTAGGATCTTGAGGATTTTCACCCTTCCCTTTGAGGAGAAGACGGTTTCAATTGCCATTTGGTTCTTTCACCTGTTTAGTGTTTTGATTAATTCTTTTTCAAGTTCCGCTGCGGAGATTTTGGGCAGGCTTATCAGTGTTGTTTTTCCTCTTTGCCCAGGGCCTGACGACTCCGCTTTGATTACGTCGATGGCTGATAACTCGTTCACGTATTTCCAGAGTTGGGTGTGTCCTCTTTTCTCTTGGTTGTATTCTTCACAGACCACTGCGTAAGCGTCTTCAGCTTCGCCCATTGAGAGGTAGGCTTGGTCTGATTGTTTGAATCGGCGGGCTATGCCTAAGAGAAGGAGTTTCTGATGTAGATTGAGCGTTGATACTGTGTCTTTTCTTATGGTCGGGTAAACGCTTCCAACCGCTTTTCTAACATGCTCTGGCAGAACCTCACGAGCGCCCTCGGTGTCTGCATACTTACCTGCTCGCCAAAGCAGCTCTATTGCATAGCGTGCGTCTCCGCCTTCAGAGGCGGCTAGCTCAGAAATTAAATCAACGCTCTGGGATGGAACTGTGTTCTCGCGAAATGCTGTAGCAATACGGTCGTCTAGAATATCGCGCAGCTGCGGCTGAGAATATTCTTCGAGTTGGATTATGTTGCGTTGTAATGTGCTCCTAGTGCTTGCGTCTAGCGTGCTCAGCAGTGTCATGTCTCTTGCTATGCCGATTATTGAAAACCTTTGCGCTGTTATTTGTCGGTCTTCCTGCACTCGGGTAAGGCTGTAGAGGGCGTCGGAGCCTTCGTTCTGGATGAGGGCGTCCAACTCGTCGAGCGTGAGAATTAAGAAGGCTTTCTGCTCGTTGAGGACCTGCATCAACGTTTGCAGTAGTTCCTCAGCCGAATAACCACGTCTAGGATAGTTGGGATGGAATTTTAGGACAACTCGTTGAATCACCATGAAGAGGCTGCCCTTGGATTCGCGGCAGTTAACGTGCACATAGTGAAGGTTGATTCCACGGTTCTGCGCCTCCTTAACTATGTTCTGTCCGAAAAGCTGCGTTAGGACGGTTTTTCCAGTGCCGACTTTGCCGACAACTAGAACACGCTGGGTCATTTTGCCCGGTGATTCCACCGTAAATCTGAAGAACTGGTTGAGCAGCTTCAGCTGGTTTTCTCTGTGGGGCAAGCGAGTCGGCACGTAGTTTATGTCTAGTTTGGATTCGTCTTTGAACACGCTGGAATATGTGAACATGAGAACGCAAGCCTCTTGCGCTGTCAGTTTAGTGTTGAATTGTCATTTATGATTTTTGTCTATTTAAAAAGAAAAATCAGGTTGTGGCAAACGTAAGTAATTACACAAACGTGGGTGCTTGGAGCCTCGGGCGGGATTTGGACCCGCGACCACCGCCTGTTCGGCGCCTGTTACCAAGGCGATGCCCCACCAGGCTAGGCTACCGAGGCATGACCATGCATACTTTTCACCGTGATTGTAAATTAAGGTTTCTCGCCTAAAGGCTCAGGTGCCTTCATGAGTCATTAACCTGTGCACAGATCAGTTAATAATAACTTTTAGCCTAACATAGGGCGGCTGTTACACGTGCACGGAACTTTTAAGTTTCAACAGAGTCGTTAATATTTGACTTTAAGGCACGTGTTAAAAATGCCTCATGCTGAGCGGGGGTTTCCAAGCCTGGTCTAAGGAGCAGGGCTTAGGACCCTGTGGCGTAGGCCTTCGTGGGTTCAAATCCCACCCCCCGCATCACGTCTTTCTAAAGCCTTTTTCACGTTCTTTTCGTGAGAAGACCACGAAATGCGTGTTATTATTGTCGTGACAAACTGCAGGTAATTGCAAAATTAGGATCCGATTTTGTAGGGCTCAATTCGTCATGACTGAGAACCTGTTCCAAACAACAATAGATGTTTATGCCTTCACGCCTTTCCGGCAATCTTTTCCAAGTAGTCCTTAAAGAGCGGATGAAAGAGTTGATATTGGCCTCGCTCTTTCTTTACGAGGAGTCCCTTCTGCTCCAACCGGGAAAAGAATTCTGGCGTCCCTTTAATGGACCTGATCATCGATGGAGAAACCAGCATCTCGTCTCTCAGTGATATCTGGATAAGGACCTCTCTTTCCTTTTCTGAAACCCTCGCCAAGCGCCCTTTGAAAACACCGTTCTCCAGAGCTGTAACTATTGAGGACCAATTCCTCTCAAAATCCTCTCTCACTATTCGCTCTTTAGCCCCAATAGCGTTAACTAACTCATACATTGTGAACATCACAAAATATGGATGCCCCTCAGTTTTTTTGTGAATGGCTGCAATTACATCATCTGAAACTCGCAATTTCAACTTGCTTGCCTTTATCCTCTTGGTGATAGCCTCTATTGTACCTTCAAGTTCAAACGGCTTCAAATAGAAAGGATGAAAGAATCGAGTAAATGGCTCCGCTAAATCAACAATCTCTTCAAACAGAAGCTTGGGTCCAGTAAGAATCAAAGCGAAGTTACATCCTCTCCGCGCCAACTCTTGAAAATTATTCCTCAATGTGAAATACGCGTCAAATTGATTAGTTGCAAGAAAATAGTGCGCATCATCTAAGAACAAAAGACATATGTCAATCCCAGAGGGCTTCAGATGTTTCTTCCAGAGCAACTCCAAGGAATCAGTCAATGAAGGACCCTCTGCTTTCTTTTCCCGCTCGATGGAAACTGGAGGAATTGATAAGGCGATTTTCCATTTGGACAACTCAGAACGTAGTCTGCTCTTTAAACCAGCAGAGGATTCATAATTCTGTTTCAACCCATTCAACAACGCAGACGAAAATACGTCCCAGCTCCTGCAACAGGTTGGATCCAAGGCAAAGTGGTAGCAAAAAGATTTGACACGCGGCAGACCCGATAACGCGATTTCTTTGAACTTGTATAGAAGCGAGGTTTTCCCGACTCCCCATTCGCCAAGAATAATGAAATTACTTGGCGCAGGAGGACGTAGCTTCGCTGAGCTCCTAACTGTCTTAGTAAAGTACGCTATAGCCTCTTTTCTGTCTGCGAAGTGTTCAGGAGAGGCGGGATACTGAGGAGAAAATGGGTTAAGAACATCTCTGTTATTTTCGTTATGATTGTTATTTTTGCTCATTCTATCTTCTCCGTCGTCTCAACTTTCTCTTTCCATAAAGCTTGTACCTTTGTATCTTAGCAATACCCAAACAACTTATGTGAACAAGTCTACCCCCATAATAAGTTCCAGTTCCAGGGTAAACCTTCCGACCGCAAACAGCACACGTCTTGTACATATTGTTTGTTATTTTTGTTATAATTGTTATAAATCACTTTCGACAATCTCATGGATAGCACTTTATCTATGGCATTTTATTTAATAGGAGGTATGCCACGCCCCTTCAGACCGAGAGTTTGGCTTTCTGAAGATGCTTTCATATCCATGGTCTCAGCTGCCTCGAAGCCTTTGACGATGAAACTCTTGGCGTTCTTTTAGGACTTCATGGACCTCGCTGGAGAAGGACAATAGTCCAATATGCAGTCGTCTACCAAACAGCAAAAAGAGCCAGAAATCGTGTAAAGGCCGATCCGAAGAGAGCATTGAGACTGAACAAGTTTTTGGAAAAAATCACCTCTCTCCAAATTGTTGGAGATTTTCATTCCCATCCAAATTTGCGTGTAAAAGAAAACTCAAGTTGCCGGCTCAGCCAAGAGGACAAGGATGACATATTAGGCGGTGATATCGGTTTTGTTATAGCAATAGACCGCGACCATGTGGAACGCGACTGGAATCACCTTTCCTTGGTTCTCTTCTCGGAAGCGTCTTTCCTTATAGTTTGAAGATTTCTTCTTGGTTGAAGACAGGTGAAAATGACTTTAGAATAGCAAACATTCACTGTCCCTTTGCTCTTGGCATTGGTCGTTAGTAACCTGCATTTGTGCCAATGGAAAAAGAGGGGATTTGGGGGAGACTGTGGAGACCTGCATGCTCTTGCGGGGTTCATCCCACTTCATTTTTGTCTTGTGAACCGAGCCGTTGCTAGCTTGATTTTGAAACAGACAAAATCGGATTTGAGTTTGAAAATAATCCCCCGCACCACATATGCAAAAATATGCGGGGGGTCCGTGAGGGCGATGTTAGGCTGTCGGGTGATGTTGAGTTCAATATTTTCGCTTTCTGAAGATTTTGGCTCCGTTAAAGTGGCAGATGAATTCAAAGCCTGCATCTATGAGGGCGCATGCATCTTTTTCTGTCCTAGCTACCTTTGAAACGTATTCTTGCAGGTCCTTGAAGAGTTCTTCACCGAGCGCGCGTTAGCCGTCCATTAACCGTTAATTGGTTTTTTTCCGTCGTCCGTCGTTTTGGTTGGTTGGATAGAATTTCTATCCTAGCCTACAACTTCCGTGGCTCGTTCCCCCAGACGTACTGCCAGCTTGACTGCCGTCTGTTGGGCTTTTTCCCTACCAGCAGAACCTAGTTGTTGCCCAAAGAAAGCACCCGCGAGGGTACCTATTAGAGTGGTCAAGGGACCGATTGCAGTCGCGACATCTTGGGCCGTGCTATACCTGAGCATGGCCGCGAGAAATAACAGAGCCGCTATAACCATGCCAATTATGACCACGCAGAACCCTAACTTGACTTTGTCATCGTCGGGCTGATTCAAGTCCGACACTCCTAAGGAACTGGGGCGTACCTTCCAAACAAGAGTTGTGAAAGTTTCAGAGGCTGTGAAAATTTCGCTGGGAATTATGGCGGCAAGTTAGGTTCATATAAGGCTTAAAGAATGTTTTGGGGCTACACTAGTTTGATGTACTCTTTGCCCTTCCATTGGGGCGACCAACGCCCACACGATTATCTATATAAATCATAATTGAATTAGTAGATAATTGAGAATCTGTGCATATGTGTGGAGAACGGATAGGCAATAGATACCAAAAGCGGCAAAAGAAGTCATCGAATTCAGAGAGGAAATCCCCCTTAAGTGATTGAAAGAGGCTCGGCTTTGGAATGGCCCGAACGCAATACCAAATTGGTGGCACGCGACCATGAAATGGCGATTCTAAAGGCTCATCTTAATAAGGCAATCGAAGAATCTGGGGGAACCCTGCTCATCTCAGGAGAAACTGGTGTTGGAAAGACACGTCTTGCCCTTGAACTTCTAAATTATGCAAAGTCTAGAAATGTAAAGGTTCTATTCGGAAGGGCAATTCCACACATTCTCACTCCATACTTTGTTTTCGCAGACGCTTTGGAAGACATGTTCGATATAGAGCGAAAGGACACCGACTCAACAAGACTAAGAAAAATCACACATGCGATACGCAGGGCAACTCCGGAGATCGTGCAGGCGATTCCGATAATTGGTGACATTATGAAGGCAGGCGCGGAGACCATTAAGCAGTATAAAGAAATCGAGTTGGAGCCCAAAGCAAGAAAGGAGAAACTGTTTGACTCCGTTGCCCTTCTAATACTTAGGATTTCAACCTCACAACCTATTCTCATAATCTTAGACGATCTCCAGTGGGCTGACCCCTCATCGCTTGGTTTGCTCCACTACTTGGCTCGGAACATTCGCTCTGCGCGGACCCTCTTGGTGGGAATATACCGAATCGAAGAGTTGGAGGAAGTTGAGGGAAAGCCAGCGCTAGTTGATACACTAAGTCTTATGCGCCGAGAAGATTTGGTGGAAGAGATGGTGCTGAATCGTTTCGACAGATCTGGGGTCAAGGCTTTGCTCAATGCAGCACTGCATGGTGATCCTCCCGATCAACTTGTAAGAATCATCAATTTGGAAGCGGAAGGAAACCCGCTCTTTGTTCTAGAAGCTGTGAAACTACTAATCGAAGACCAAGTTTTGATAAGAGTAAATGGATCCTGGAGGCTCAGTAAGCCTGTTGAAAAAATAGGTATTCCAAGAAAAGTGCACGAAGTGATCCTTAGGCGACTCGCCAAGCTATCTGCAGCTGAGCGAGAGGTTCTGGATTGCGCATCAGTCGCGGGTGACCCCTTCGAATCGCGAGTATTGGAGAAGGTAGTAGGTCTGGATAGAACGAAATTACTTAGGACCCTCAACACAGTTGAAAGGAAGCATCGATTGATCTACTACACTGATGGCCTCTACCGTTTTGTCCACACGCTTATTCGAGAAGTATGTTATGAAGAGTTAAATGACGAATTGAGAAGACAATACCATTTCGGTGTTGCCGAGGCAATGGAAGCCCTCCATGCTTATGACCTCGATCCCTATGAGCCAACGTTGGCATATCATTACAATAACGCTGGGGTTAAGGAGAAGGCCCAGCAACATTACGTCAAGGCAGCAGAAAGTGCAAGCCGCAAGTATGCAAATGAGGAAGCGATTTCCCACCTCACAGAAGTTCTAAGACTAATTGAAGAGGATACCGTTGAAAAAGGTCAAATCTTGGAGCAACTGGGAGACATACTTCAGATAACAGGAAAGTTTGGCGATGCAATCCGAAACTGGAGACAAGCGATATCTCTCCACCAGAAATTCAACGGAAAAATCCTCTCTGCAATTCTACATCGAAAGATAGGTGAAGTTCTGGGTCGGAGGCTCGGCATGATTGAAGAGGCATTCCAAGAATTTAGGATCGCTGAGGGACTTCTAGACGTAGAACAGCATGATGAGGAATTGGCCCAGCTCTATCGTTCATACGCGAGCCTATATGCACAGCTAGGTGATTTCGAAGAAGCAGAAAAGAAATGTGAACTTGCAGTCAGTCTGGCTGAGTCCAAGAATTTTACTCCTATTTTGGCTAGGTCTTTCCTAACCCTCGGAACGATTTTTCTCTCGACAGGGAGGATTGAATCTGGTTTAGAGTATCTGGATAAAGCGCTCCAGTTGGCACTTACTGAGAAATTAAATAGTTTGGCTGCTACCATTTACAGCAATTTGGGCGTTACCCTTGAGGCTCAAGGGGAATTCATCAAAGCTTCGGAGTTTTTTGAGAAGGGACTGGAACTGGCTAAAAGCGCTAGTATTTTGTCGCAACTGCCTTGGCTCTATGAGGGTCTGGCAGCGACTTACCTGCAATTAGGAAAGCTTGAACAAGCACTTGAATCGGCGCAATCCGCGGTTGACCTTGACAGGAACCAAGGGCAGTTCCGTCACTTGGCGCTTGCCCTCTGCAGCCTTGGCAGGGTGCACCTCAAATTGTGGCAAATTGAAAAGGCCAAAGAAACTTTAGAAGAGGCTCTTATACTCGCTGAACGGTCAGGTGATCACCAAGCGTTTGTTCAATCATGCGTAGGATTAGGGGACATAGCGTTGAGGCTAGGAGATTTTGAAAGAGCCAAGGTTACACTCATGCGTGCCTCGGAGCTTGTGGAGAAGACTGGAGAATCTCGCCTGGCTGGAATCCTGTTTCCCGTTTTGGCCGCCTTGTACATCAGAGCTCGTGATGTGGAGAGTTCGAAGGTCGTTCTTACTAAACTCGATGCTGTTGCCCAGTGGTCAAAGAGCCATGCGCTGGCAGCTGTTGCAAATCGAATGTGGGGCGAATTCTATGCGCTTATAGGAGAGTGGAAGAAAGCCTTTGAAAGCTTATCCAAAGGTCTTCAATTGTACAGCACAATTGGACAACCCTATGAGCAAGCTGAAACAATGGTTCAATTAGCTTTGGTACACACCGCAAGGGGTACTCACGATGACTTACAAGAAGCGCATCAACTCTTGTCTCAGGCAATAGCTATTTTCGAGAGTCTCCATGCAGGTGAGGAGGCAAGGAGAGCCGAGACTGAAAGGGCTAAGATTCGACTTTGAGACAAGAATGTCAGCACCTGTTTTCAAACTAATACATCCCAAACTGTTAAATTGCATTCTTCATGCTTAAGATGATTTGGGGTGATAAAATTGGCGCAGAAAAAGACTGGATATGGCATTAGAATCACGATTATCAAAATCCGCGACAAGGAAGAGCAAAAGAAAATACATGATGCGATAAAGAAAAGCCTAGCAGGGAGCGCGCACAAGCGCGGGGTACTAACACCATACGCTAAAGAATCTGTGTTGTATTTCATCGAGGACTTTTCCTATGACTACAACGGATTGATTGACAGACATTCATGAGCTGGGTTGAACTAGTTCTATGTATTCCTTCCTTTCTTTTCCAGCGACCCAACATACACACGGTGATATTTCCGCTTGTTCTTTTTTTCCTCAACCTATTCAAGTTTTCCCTTAGTTAAAATTGATTCTCCCACCTCGACTAAATCGCTACACAGACGTCCGTAGGAAACAACCTCTTCAATATCGGTTTCTCAGGACCCTTGATAGCTTTGGCTTCCCTAACCTTATAGACAGATGGAAACAATATAATCTCAGTATTATCGTAAATGACAACCCCGGAAATACTTTACCCAGCCACTTTTTCAGTATTGTTTTGCTTGTTGATAAAAGAATATTTTTGCAGAATTTTTGCGATGTTTTTCACTGCCTGGTAACTTAGGATTCCCAAAGTAATTCCTAGAACGGAAAAAAGGGATGTTGCAGGAGACATCGCCAGCCCTCTGAGGGTTCAAATTCCACCCCCCCGCACTCTGTTAGGTGGAGTCCTTTTAGTATGTGTGTGGAAAAATTTTTTGAGGCTGGGCTGAGCCGATTCTGTTTGTGTTTTGACTGTGTGTTTTTGGTTCTGGTTGGTGTTTCAGGCTCTGACAGACCTCCGTTAAACGCACTTGTCAACATAGCAAAATCGCCCTTAACCATAGCAAACGTGCCCGTCGGCGCTCCCTTCAACATGGAGTCGCCTATACGCTTCGAACGCGGTTCAGAAGAAGGTGACCACTTTCACCCAAGCTAGCGATGTCTCCGCTTTTCTCTAGCGACGTCCCCCTTTTGTTTAGATATAAGTGAAGTTTCGGGCGCTAGGAAGGTGTTTGAGGGTTATCTTCGATAGATAGATGAGCTTATTGCACGCTCTTTGACGCTGTTCTTTGTTAAATCCGACAAAGTACTCTATTCTTTGTCGCTGCCAGAAAGTCCTTAAACTCTTCAATGAGCCGCATTTAAACGTCAAACCTGCGTGGTCGACCTAACTTTCTTAGAAAACACAAATAAACGATGATTGACATGTCAAAAGTGACTGGGGTCGGTGAAAAAGTGGCCGAGGTGAGGTAGTTCACTTTGGTCGGGGGTGTCACCCGCAGACTCCCCCTCTTTTTTTGGTCTTAAACTTGTTGGGAAGATTTGTAGGATGACGAAAATCCTGCAGAAAAAAAATATATTTTTTTCAACAGATGAAAAACGATTGAAGAAGCTTCTGTTCACCAAAAGAAGCCTTAAAAGAGGTTAGATAGCCTTTAAGATTCTTCAAACTCCATGTTGGAGAAAGCGGGCATAAGAACGCAAACTGGTCGGGGAGAGATTTTTTGCTCTACCAATCTTAGCGAAATCTCCAGTAAAGTGCCCTTTTTTTCTATTGAGAACTAAATTGTGGGAATCCAGTCTAGACAACGCAAAATCCTTAAATCAACATAAGATATTCTGAGGGGAAACAAAGATTGAGAATCGAAGACCGACGAACTAAAGAAACTTTCTCTGTAGAAACGAAATATGGAACTGTGGAAAATGTTCCTGTGATTAAATGGAAAGAGTTCTTTCCATACTGGGGATCAATCTGCAGAGCGATTTTTGAAGCTCTCATCGAAAATGATTTTCATCCGTATGCAGCTACGTTAAAGAGACCTGATGGATTTGTGGCATCAAGCTATTACTGGAAGATGTCGTTGAGGAATCCAAAGAAAGTTCCTCTTTCCGAAGCTAGATATTTCATCTATAAACTTGAAGAAAAACCATACTTCTCTGATTCCATAAGAAAATTTAATGAAAGAATCCAGGCAAATTGGTTGGAAGAAAAGAATGTTGCAATCCTCGGAGGATACTTGTACAGTTTCTGCTATATTTTGAAGCCTGTTTTGAGAACTACCAGAAAAGGAATGAAAGATTATCTTAAACCAATAATAAGAAATAGGCATTGATGGCAATCTTATTATAATAAGATAGCCAATTCACTTGGATTTCATAAAATTGAAATCCTTATATAATTATTCAATTATATGAAATGGCATGAAAAGGAAACTAGAAAACTACACTTTCAGTATACTAGAGATTAAGATATTAAAGGAAATAGCTAGAGAAAATCATTCTCTTTCTCTCTTAAAGAGAAATCTTTCCATTAAGCCAAATCTTCTGTCATACCGTCTAAAGCGACTTCTCCAGAAACGCATAATAGTCTTCAAGAGGAAGAAAGAAAGATCCAAAAAGTATATCTATTTTGGAGATTCAAAACATGCATCTCTTCTTAGAGAATTACTTGTAACGTACAGTCATATAAAATGGGAGAATATTTTATCAGGTCTCGGGATTGAAGTTCTTTTCCAAGTGTTGAATTATCCTGAGGCAACCTTCGAGAACTTTTCCAAAGTCACATTTTGGCGATATTCTAAAGATCTTATGGCCTTGGGAATAATGAAGTCTGACTATGAAGGCTACGGCATCAACCCAAGATTCTCGATCTTAGTGAACTTTCTGACCGAATACCAGAGATTTCTATTAGACACACTCCTTAGTTCAGTCTCAGAAGGAGCCGTAATGCTTTGGCAGAAGGATTTTGAATGCTTGTTCAGGGTGCCTAAGAATTCCGCGGTTCTGCAAGATGATTTTCGAGAGACAGCCACTTCTCGTCTTCAAGATTTCGGCATCCCGATATTTTCTGACTTTGACGTATACTTCTACTCAAAGAAGAAAAAGAGTATTCGAACAGAAGATGTGATTCTTCATACATTATTGATTGAAAAGGACAATGTCCGTTATGTGACATACAGCTTATTGTTGTTGAAAAAAGGTTTGAGAAGAATTGACAAAGAATATTTGATGAAAGAGGCGCAAAGGCTTGACTTAGGGCTCCAGGTTAATGCTATGCTTCAGTTTTTGGAGACAAAAGGAGCGCGCACAGGTTTGACGTTGCCCACTTGGGTGGAATTCATTGCTAAGGCAAAAGAGTATAAGGTGGTAGATTAATGCAGAGACCTTCGTTCAACAAGGAATACATAATCAAAGAGCTTGACAGGGTTTCATCGAAGACCTCAATTCCTGTAAAACTGTTTATGATTGGTGGCTTGGGTCTCATTCATTTTGGTCTTAAAGATGCAACCAAAGATATTGATGTTGTTCTTCAAAGCCCGCGTGAGCTTCACGCTTTGACTGCTGCTTTAGAAAGCCTAGGATATCGTTTTCCCAGCTCGGTGAGAATCTTGAGACCTTACAGAGAAATGGAGGCTACCAAAATATTGGAAAACAACGATGGGTTCAGATGGGATATATTCCTTCAAAAAGTCTGCGCAGCCCTAACTTTTTCAAGAAAGATGACATCAAGAGCAACTGATTTCTACAACAAGAGACGCTTGAAAGTTTTGTTAGCGTCAAAAGAGGACATTTTTCTGTTTAAGGGAATCACAGAACGTGAAGCTGATCTAGATGATATGAGATTGCTAGCTGAGTCTGGTCTGGACTGGAAAGTCATAGAACAAGTGCCGCAATCAGTCAGCTCTTTCTGGAAGACTATGGGAAAATGCATTGTATCAAAATTTGGTTGAGTTGAGGGAAAAACACAAGATTAGGTCGCCAATCGAAAAAACTCTGGAGAAGATAGTCGAAGAGAGATTAACTGAAGGAGCCTTGATCAGGGCGGTGAAAGAGGGAAACGCCACTGTAAAGATGATTTCGCAAACCACGAAACTACCAGAGTACTTCATTAGAAAGTCTGCCCAGAAAATGGAGAAGAAAGGACTACTTAGAATTGACAGATCAAAAAGTCCACATAGACTTGTTCTGATTGATTAGCGCGCGCTGGAAGCGGTAGAAGAAGTTGCGTAGGTGTTTTCTTCTTCTATCATTGAACGATTAGGCTTCCGTAATACCTCAAGACCTACCCCCTACCCTCTAGGTTTTCCGCGGTGAATTTTGTCCAACCAGCCAATTCAAACGATGGTTAGATACGAGTCAGGACGGGCTTGTCGCACGCTTCACCGATTCTCAGGGTCCTAGTGCCGTAGCGAGGTTCATTGGCCTAGACGATGCGGGAAACAACTCGCTTCAGCGGGTCGGTACATTCTTTCGAGGTTTGTAGATCTAGGGCTCAATTATCGGTTTTCTGTTGATGTTTTTCCTCATAAAATCTTGAAGATCTATTTTGCGTTGGTCATCTGCCTGCTCTAATGACCAGAAGTGACATGGAAGCGAAGCTGAATCAAAAGGGAGATGTGTTCCTTCTTGCGCAGTAACAATCACTTTCTTTCTTAGGCCCAATGCGTACCCGAGTTCAGTGAGACAATCTGGGCGCAAACCGGTCAGGTCGACGATAACTAGAGAGCTACCATAGATTGCCTGGAATATCTCAACATTCAAAAAAGCCTCCCTTGAAACTTCGGTTCCCATCTCGAATCGTTCATATCCAGCGTCTCTAACAACCTTATCGACAACGTTTCTGAAAAACCTCTCAACTTCACCGAACTCTGGTGATTTCTTGTTCAGAAGCCTTGCAAAGAAGGCTTTTGGCCTCGGTAAATGAAGAAGAAAGTCGAAGAACCTTTTCTCGAACTCTTCAACATTTGGCAACTGATTCCTCAAAGACAACGTTGAAAAGGCGGCGGTCGCCTGCTCAGCGGGCCTATACTCAAAAAACTTTTCTGGGCCTTCCATGTCGCGGTTGCTTAAAAATGGTAAAGATAAGGAAGCTTGGATCTTATTCCAGACCCTGTTTGAAAAGTATCCTAAGGGTTCGCAAACTCTGCTATTTTGTATTGGCACGATATTTGACAATGCCCGAGATCACGAGGATTTTGCACGTAATGTTGTTAAAAGCATTAAGGCCAATTTTGAATCTGTCCAAGTGGAAATAAAGAGGAAAAAAGACAAATCTGGAAGAGGCATTGGAGTTCATCAAAACACTGTTGAGATAGAGATTGGAAGTGATGAAGACAACAATATCGCTCTTTGGATAAAGAATTCTCTTGAGAGTTGATGCAACACCATTTCTGGGCGCCCGAACTAGGATTCATTTCGGACTTGACGCAGGCATTTGAGAAAGAGTTGAACAAAAACCCACTATGACTGTTACCGCAAAAATCTTATCGTATATACACTGATTATTGAAAAGTTCCAACTTGAACGAGAATGTGAATTAGAATATGAGCGTGGAGATTGAAAACTTGAGGAAGGACGTTCGGATGCGTCCTTTGACCGACACAAGGATGTCGATTTGGTGGGAACTCGTCTACATCTTGCCCATAATTGCCAGTATCATTTGGGTTACGGTGTTTGTTGCCGTCATGATTGCATACATTATTTCGCTCATAGAAAACCCTCCACTTCCAGGCGAGGTTCCCGCTTTTCCTCAGACTGCACTGCTCTCGGCAGCCACAGTTGTTTTGTACATAACTCTGATAATCACGCTCATCTTGTTCATTGTACTCACATACAGGCTTGTGAAGAGACGCAATCACCATTTCAGAAGACAAATCTTCCTATTCGAAGACATAACAGCGGCGATCAGGAAGATAATGATGAAAAAGGGAGTTGATGTGGAATTTGATCTTGGGTCGTTGGATAGAACTTTGAGGGAAATAAGGGCTGGGGAAACAGAATCCGATAAAAGCGCAATGCTGTGGGCTATCCTATCCCCACTCAACGGTCTTGCTCTGTCGTATGTCTCGTACTTCCTTATGAAAGACTTCTACAACCACGAGAGAAGAGAAGACATGTTCTGGGCGGACATAAGCAGGATACTCGACAAGACTGGAATCAAGTTTGAGGTGCCCAGAAGAACGGATCCGTTGTTTGAGAGAAGCTTTGCTCTCTACCTGATTCTAACAATAATAACTGTCGGCATCTTCGGAATATACTGGCTCTACGTGTTGTTGAAAGACCCCAACTTGCACTTCAGATACCACATAAAAATAGAAGACCAATTACTGCCCATTTTGGAAAGTGGTCTTACCTAAAGGTTCAAGAACCTACTCTCTTTTTTCTACAGCCCAAGTAAACGGGGCGTTACGTAAGTCTCTATGAAAGCTGCGATGAAAAAGAGTGCCACCGAAGCCACAGCTAAGATAACGGTGTCTTTTACGCCCAGTTTGAACTTGCCCATGTTCACATTTTCGCCAGTCACCTTAGCGATGATCGCTTCAACGGTTGTAACGTGCCAGCGGATTATGGAAGCGAACTCAAGAATAAACGCAGGTATCTCAAAGACCGCGTGTGGCACCAGTCCCAAAATGGGGTAGGCGATTCCACGGTTAATTCCAACCACTGTTGCCAGTGCACCTATTAAGACGCCGTTAAAAACAAGCTCCAAACCCAAAAACAACGTGCCCAGCAAAGGCATCCAAACAAGCATCCGGATTGGATTCCAGAAATGACCTATGTTATTTGAAAGAATGTAGAAATAGAGCGTCTCCGTGTAAGGTTGCGGAGGGACAATGTATCGTGTTTCCTGTTCTATAAAAGCGTTCAACATACCCGCAAGCCTTGGACTGTAGGCGAAGGCGAAAGCAGTGAGAAGAATCGAGACGATTATGACTCCGAAAAAAGTCAGCGTCGTCGCTTTAATCACGGTTTTGTTTCGCCGAATGCTCGAAGCAAATGCCTTCAAGATTATTGCCAAAAGCGACCTTTGACTCAGAGCAAGGTCCTCCATGCCACTAAACAGCCATGTGCGATTAAAACTTTGTTGGAAAGCGATGCCGAATCCCATAGGATCATACTATCTCGCGAAAGGCTGTGTGGAATAAGAAGGCTGGTGTCCCTTAGTGCCTTCTTCTACTTGCATAGATCTTTTACTGAAAACCCACGTGTATGCAAATCCCACTCACTCACCTCACCACACCAATTTCGGGCTCGCAACAACTGCATTAGTAACGGTTTAGTTATGATAAACGTACATGAACAGAAAGGAGGGATGCTACGATGAAAAAGAGCGGTCATATTACAAGGATGCCGCATATCACCATGGGTGTGTCGGATCTGAAAAAGTCGGTGTCCTTCTACGAAGATGTTGTTGGCCTTGAGAAAATAGGCGAATGGCCCGCTTACGCCCTTTTTGACATCGCTGGAGTGACGTTTGGTTTGGAGACGAAGGCAAAACCCGATATTTGCTTTCTTGTCGATGACCTTGACAAAGCCTATCAGAATCTCAAAGAGAAAGGAGCCAAATTTGTGGCCGAGCCAAGAGATCAACCGTGGGGTGGCCAAGCCGCCACTTTCTTTGACCCTGACGGAAATAGGGTCACTATCGAAACATTCCACTGTAAAGTCTGTGGCGAGACTTGTCAGAGTTACCGCGAGTTCCTTGAAAAACATCTAAGAAAGCACAAGTAAAGTCTTTCAAAGGACAAAAAATGCCAGAGCTGACGATTAAGCTTCAGGAGTTCATCCTGTAGAGGTTCACGGGTTCAATTCGTACTCGGTCTAGTCCTTTCTTAATCCATTCCCGCCTAATTTAAGCTCTGAGATTGCTTCGTATCGGTTGTCGCCCCGCATTTGAAGATCAAAAGTTATCTAGATGGTGAGAGATATGCTCACTAACTACACTCCTAATAAGAAACTTCACCTAAAGCAAACAAACAGCAAATTTTAAAAACTTTCTACCGCTTCAAAAGTTTATATGAAATTAAAGGCAAGAACCGCGCTAATAACGGGCAGTACTGGTAGTGGAATGGGCAGAAGCACCGCATTTCGTTTATCTACTGAAGGAGTTAACATAATTCTCAACCATGGAACTTTTTATCGCAGTGGCCGTGAACTTGAAGACATAAAGAAAAATGCCAAAAAAGTTGCAGAGACAATCGAAGAGCTGGGAGGGAAAGCATTAATATTCCCAGCAGATACCCGCGATCCAAATCAAGTCAAGGCGATGGTAGAAGCAGGGACAAAAGAGTTTGGAGCGATAGACATCTTAGTGAATAATGCCGGTGGCGAGTGGTTGGAGCAGGATATAACGGAGATCGAACCAGACCATTGGCGTTCTGTTCTTCAAGCAGAGATCGATGGTGCATTTTACTGTACGAAATATGTTTTGCCCGGCATGCGTAAGACACGGTGGGGAAGAATCATTAATATTAGCATGGAAGATGCTTTAAATTGGGCTAATTATTTAGCTGAGGATTATGCCTTGGGAAAGGCTGCTCGTACTTGGATGGTACGAGCGTGGGCAAAACATGAAATTTTGTATGGGATAACAATTAATGCTATAGAGCCGGGGCCGATTGAGCATACAACATTCGAAGACTCGATTGATGCACTAAAACATAGGGAAGCGTGGCTGAAACGAGAAAAACCCACTCCTCACGACATAGCTGAACTCATCGCTTTTCTCTGCTCAGAAAAAGCTAGATTTATTAGTGGTAGCACACTTGTTTTTCCGACTGTAGCTCAAGACGGCTTTCGGGTAGACAAAAATCAACAAGACAAAATGAGGCAGACTCAAAACAAATTCAACAAGCATTATTCGCTCGAAACAGTTTTTAGCAGCTTCAAGTCTTCGAACATTGAAAGCTCACATTGGAAACCACATCAATAACATACGAGAGTTAAGAACCTAGCGAACGCCTAAGCCGACTGGAAATACAAACCCATTCAAAAAGAAAAATGGCGACAATGACGCGCTGCTACGCACTGTTTTGCCCTATGTTGGTTGTGTAGGACACAGTCTTGATGCCCCGAGTGTCCTGAAGAGTGACTTCAACGCTTGAGGGCTTTAGGTCAATTGAACTGACTTGAATTTCATAGATGAAACAACTATATGCACTGCTGTAGTAACGTTTCAACGAGAAACTCGAAGCAGGTGCCCCGCTGAGTTTAACTCCAAAATTGGACTTTTGCAGATTCACCACAGCCTCTGGCCCTTCCTTATCTACTGAAATGTAAATCAAAACGTATCTCTTACCCTCTTTGCTGTACCAAACAGCGTCTCGAATGTTCATTTTCAGAAAAGCATGCGATGAAAAATTGTATCCTTTCAACCCCAACGAGGCAACGTCGATGTTTACTGTGGCATCAGCCGCTGAGAAAGACACCTGCTGATTCCATGTTCGAGCTAGACCCATACTATAGTTAAGGTTCACGCCGTACGCTGAACGAATTCCAGATGCCAAAGAATAGGATAAGTCGACGCCGAAGCCTGGATATGCCTTCCTCACGTCTCGCATCCATTGGTTGAAGTAGTCCCTTAAAACCGATTGGTTCAGAGTTTGCGTTTGTGTATAGTTTGCCAAACCAACTTGAAGCAGATTACAGGAAGCTGTTTTGATGCTGTCAACTACTGTAACGTACTCTTCCCATCGCTCCTGTCTATAATAAGTGACTGTTCCATAAATGACTGTGCTGACCGCGATAATCATGATCGAAAGCAGTAAAGCCGCGATAACGATGAATTGCCCCTTCTTGCCTCTGGCCGCTCTCATTTGCCTAGCCCCTCACCAACTTCAAAACCAATATCCTCGGACTGTAATTGGTTTGATACCCGGGAACAATGTAGCTTACAGATGCCACTGCTTTTGAAGAATCGAAGACTTGCTGATTTCCATATTGCATCAATGGATGATTTATTGGATTGCCGTTTACATCGTAGATGGCCAGGTTGAAATAAACATTGGTTGGCAACGAAACAACCAATGCCGAGGTCAGGTTCGCCCACTCAGAACGATAAACAAAACGCGCCAGCAACCGCTGTTCATCTATGTCATGCAACACGTTGTGCCCAATCTTTTCCAGTTCACTCGTCTCTTGTGGCTGACTCGAAGGAGTCGCAGCAAAAAGGTAGAGAAAAGCCACTGCTGACACTACTATAAGCGAAGCCATCACTGCCTCGATGACACGCATCTGCCCCTGCAAGCTTTTTTGGTTCTTTGGCCTCTTTGCCTTTGTCATTAAGTCTTCCACAGCCTTAATTCTGCAACGTAAGCCATACCAGCAATTATCACATCTCTTTCAACCGATGCTGATGCACCGCTTCCCACGGGCACTGGGTTAAGCCTCACGATGCCTCCTAGATTCCAGAGCGCCCACGGACCAACCAGAATCGCCAGTGTTCTGCCTCCTCCCCCTTTACCAAGTGTTGTCCAGAAAGTCAATATCAAAACCGCAGGCTCACATTGATCAAGTCCAGAAAACGTCTGATTCCAAACATTCCAACTACCATAGTTCAGTTTGTAAAGCTGTTGGTCGGGACCTGAAGTAGTGCCATTTAGCAGGCTAATCGAGGTCTCGAAATTATACATTAGAATGTTGGTAATCCACCTGTTTTCAGGGTTTGACATGTCCTCAGGTAGCGTGAGCACGATCGTGTCGCCTACTACGTTGATTTTGGCTATGTCGTTTGGCTCATGAGTATCTTGGCTTGATACCGCGATGGTGGCTCTATCAGCAACAGTTACACGGAAAAACACGACAATATCTTTGATCTTAGCACTTCCAGTAACCGTTATTACTTTGGTGCCTTCGCATTTTCCAAGCAGGTCGGTCTCAGCTCTGGCCGTCTCAGTTCTTGTCTCGAAAGCAGTGTTTGTATCGACTGCGTAAATTATCGTTGGGCACACGGTGGCTTTTGGAACAGGTTGCCCGTCATAACGAGAAACATAAGCTGTCCACGTGATCGTAGCCATCTGATCACCCGTAGCACGTTGAATTCCTACACTTCTGTCTACATTGAAGAGAGGACGCATCACAATGCTAAAGTCGTAACCAGAGAGACCAAGCAATTCTTTGACTTTGGAGTATGAAATGTTACCCATTGGGTTGTTTGCCAATCTTTGAACTTTGTCCGGGTCCAACACGTACAGGGAAGGTTCATCAGGCTCTGCTAAACCAAACCTTTTCACATCAGCTTCGTTGAATAGGCTTATACCATGCATGGATCCCCAGTTAGCAGGATAACCTTCATCAAAAAGGATCGTCTTCATGGCTGAAAGAGCGACATTCTGCAACTGCTGCTGCTGCAGATACAGCAGGTTCACGTAACTTAGACTTGGCACAATGAATACTGTAGCAGTGAAAATGGCGCCTAGCACAACAACGGCCATTAAATGGTCATATGCTTCGCCAGTCAATCGACATCCCTCCTATTTTTTTTCGAGCATCTCATCACCGAAGACTTGAGACACCATATACTTATCCGCTTGCACCAATAAAAATGTATCGTGTTCATCTCGGCTTACCCCTCATAGGCTATCCATATCTGAATGTTGGATGCAACGCGTTGACACCCTGCCACAACGGTTCTCGCACTGCTCTCGACGGTCTGCGTCTTACTAGTGTCCACCTTAAGCCCAGGTGGAAGCCAAGAAGTTGCGTCGAGCCAAGACTTGTCCTTCAGTGATGACCTGACTGTCTTAGCATTATTGCCCTGGTCATATGTGACTTGTAGTGTATAGCTTGAGCCGCTGACATCTATGGGCAGCCTGAGCGTTTTCGTCAATGTAGGATTGGTGTTGGTGGCGTTGACCAGAAAATACAGATTAGCTACGGTGTCTGCCACGTAGTCTGTGAGTTCTTTCAGCTCCCTCCGAGTCATCTCTGCCCATACGTTGTCAACAACATAGAAGTAGAAAACTTGCACCGTGAAAACCACGGCGATTAAGGCAGCCGTCAAAATGACGTGGCTAATAGTCGGCGCAGGCATAAGGCTTCACCTCTAAACGTTTACCTGCACCTCGGCCAAGATGACATTGAAAACAACAGACCCAGGAACAACTGTGATGGGCACTTGACTTGCAGGTTCGCTTCCGATTTGAACCCTGACCAAGCTGGTCTGGTTCGTAGCACCAGTGAAACCATGAGAAGCTGTGCGCACGTTCAAAGCTCTAGCTTGAAGATCAAAATCATGAACATAAGACCAAGGCCTTGAAACCAGCATTGACAATCTGATAACCCATATGTCCACGTAATTTGTATCCACTCCTCCAAGATTGATCACCGAGGTTCTCATTGCGCGAACACGGTAATCGAGACTTATGCTAACCATGCCAGGCTGCTGTCTAATCACCGCTCTACCATAACTGCTGCCACTTCCAGTAATGACAGAGCTGCTGTCGCCCAGAATCCATGATTCATAATTGGCGTCGAAAGTAACATAATTGGTGCTCAACCAATATTTGATGACGCCTGTTTTACCGGGATAAGTCTCGTTATAGAGATCCTTAAACTGGCCGTTGACTGTCGCGCTTATTGTTATGCTGTTAGCGCTTGGGATCAATTGTAGGTAACCGTATTGCGCTGTGAATCTTATTGACCGCGTTGCTCCAGCGCTTTTCCAAGCTACAGTTTCCAACGCATCATTGAAAGCCAAGATTGATTTCTTAGCCACTTCCCATTCGGACTGTCCACTCTGACGCTCCAAGACTTGATATGCATAAAAAAAAGCGGCTAACACCAAAGCTACAGTTACAGCAGTCATGATCAGGGCAGAGATAGTATATGAAGCCGCCTTGTTGTCTTTGAGGAAAGGGATGGTTCTAAGCCTTCTCACAGAGTCACCATCTTCGGCACAAAGACCGACGCCAGCAACGTAATTATCACCAGCAGTGCAGAATGCTTGAAGCCAGCCGCAATGGATTCCTCGCTGATTTTACCTGCAACCAGCCCTATCATGAAGACATGTATCATGATTGAAACACTGAAGATCATTGAAATATTGGCAACGTCAATGCGTGACTGACCCGCATTTCCTACCGCCATACTCGCGGTCTTGCCAACGAATATCAGTGTCAAAAGGGTTGTTGCCATCAACATGAGTGCGGCAAAGTATGGAATCATAATAAACGGCCTCGAGTTCATTTTTTTCTCTTTTTCAACCTCTTGAGTCATATTATTAAATCGAGTGAGAGATTCTATCATCCCTATAGTTCCTCCGCCCACATCGATCCCCTCAACGAGCAAAAATATCACCAATTGAGACAACCAACTCTTAGTTCTTCGAATGAAATCCATGAAAACCCTTCTTAGCGGGATACCCCAAGAAAGCTGAGACGAAATCCTCTCCAAATCCTTGCTGAACTCGCCATAGTTTCGCTTAGCAAGATTCTCGATGCATCTTTCAGGCGCCATGCCTGTCTTTCTGATCTCAGTCAAGTCTCTGAGAAAACTGGCTATTCCCTTTTCAACATCTGACTTTTTTCGCGCCAATCGACTATAAACAATAGCTGCAGGCATGGTCGCTACGAATAGAGAGATCGCAAGCGCTGCAGGCAAATCAACAAGACCCTTTATCAAGTCAAGAATTGGAATTTGGACCAGCCCACCAAAGCCTGTCAGCAACATAAACAGAAGACCAGCCACTGCTGACGACATGGCTGCAACCTTGTATGGCCTCCATTCGGTTATAGGGCTTTTGGGCTGCATATCATGAGCTAGGTATATGAAGACAATCGACAGCATTGGAGCGAACACGTAAGTGTACAAAATCATGCTGGAATACATTGATATACCTGTGCTATAGATTGCGTCGACACTGAATAGAATGTAGAAGCACAGTGACATCAGAACCATCACAATAACGAATGACTCTAACAATGTGCCTAGGCGCTCTGCAGCCATCTTTATTCTTAAAGACCTCGCCTTGAAGATGTCATGAGTCTTACTCTCTAGAAAGTGGCTGATGTCTCCACCTGTAATAACGGTTGAAGCGTATCCAGCAATAAAGTCTCTGTAGATATCCAACGGATGGTTTTTGGCAGAGTCTTCGAGGGCGGAGAGTGGATCTATTCCAAAGATTTCGACATCTCTCATTATTTCTCTTGCTTCACGCCGCATTGCAGGCATCAACTCAACTTTAGACAACCTCTTAATGCTCATGTAAGGTGATATACCGCCCGTAGCCATAACAGTGATGTATGCAGCCGCAAAGGGCATCTCCCTTTCAAGTGAGCTCGCTCTTTCACCTGCTTTCATTGATGGCGTGATCATGAAAACAATCAATATATAAGCAGGCATTGGGACGAGAAAGACTAGGAAAATAAGTTTGTAGATATACAAAAGTACTATAGCTAGTATGGTTACTGGTACAGTAAGAAGGGCTGCAAAAAACATCATTGTGACATATGTTTCTGGATAGATTTTGATTCCTGCTTTTTTGAGGTTGCCTTTGAACTCGAAGACATTGCTTAAAAATTTGGGTGCAATGCCTCCGAAGATGCGGTAGGACCAGCCTTCTAGGCTATTGAGCAGCGGCAAATTCTTCCACCTTCTTCTGGTAGAATTCGTCGGGTCTTGCGTAGTATTCGGCTATTATGGCAGCGACGTCGCGATAACTTCGTATGCGGCGAGAGCGCATCCACTTCAACACATTCTCGCGCCTTTTCAACTCATCTAGTAGTTCTTGGTCAGTGCGACCTAGCTTTTTGCCAAGAGTGGGAAGCATGATTCCCTTCTCCACTGATGAAACAAATGCATCATCAACGGGTTTCCAGCCGAAAACATTCTTGTATTTCTCATAGTCTCCTATTTCCTCAATTGAAGTCATGCGCCTGTAGACTTTCATTTCACCTGCTTTGGGCAGATGTACCCGTTGAACCACTGCAATAATATTCATTAATGGTATGTATGCGGGTGAAATATCCATTGGTTTTTGGGTTAAACGTTTAACGGCTGACCCAACACTTTCAGCGTGCATGGTACACATGCCACCGTGACCCGTAGCCAATGCTTGGAACAATACATATGCCTCGTTGCCTCTGACCTCACCTACAACGAGGTAATCGGGACGATGTCTCATTGATGCTTTGACCAAATCGAAGAGTGACACTTCTCCACTGTGGCTTTCTCCTAGGCCGTAACTCTGTCTGGCAATGAGTGAAACCCAGTTTTCGAGAGAGAGGTTGAGTTCAGCGGTTTCTTCAATGGTCAGAATCTTGCTGCTAGGTCGGATTAGACAGGCTAATGCGTTTAGGGTAGTTGTTTTTCCAGAGCCTGTTCCACCTAAGACCATTATGGATGCTCTGTTTTCTAAGCAGAGCCAGAAGTAGGCTGCCACTTCTTCTGTAAGGGTACCTAAATTGATTAAATCGATGATTGAATAGGGGTCTTCACGGAACTTTCTAATCGTGAATGTTGTGCCGAAGGGTGTGACCTCTCGTCTGTAGCATACGGCGAGTCTGTGCTTGCCAGGAAGAGAGGCGTCTACGATTGGAAAAGCCGAACTCACATGCTTGCCAGACATGTGAACCAGTTTAACAATTAGGTTGTCTAGTTCTTCGTCATCCTTGAAAAACATATTTGTTTCCAAGTTCTCGAATTTTCTATGCCAGATGTAGACTCGTTTATTGACACCATCGCAGGAGATGTCCTCTATGTTTGGGTCTCGCATGAGAGCGTCTATCTGACTGAAGCCTACTAGGTCTCGTTCCGCATGATAGATTATTTTTGACCACGAGACATCGGGTAGCCAACCGAGGCTGATGCGGTACTTGTCCACAATCTTCTTGGCTTCATTATCGAAAAACTCTCGTGCACTCTTGATTTCTTCTCTTGGGGACTTGATTTCTGCCAACAAGACTTCTAAAATCTTGTTGTATATCTCTCGCTCGAATGTATCCAATTGCAACTCGTCTAAAATGTATTTGTACTCACCTGTAGTCGGATTCTGAACAATGACAGCATGGGCGAAGGGCTCATAGAGACTGGTTCTTTCAACAACATTGTATCCGCGTGGAATGGATAATGGCGGAGCCGGAGGAATAGCCTCAACCTTTCCCTTACCCGGCCCTTGTACGTGAAACTTAATTCCGGGGATTCTCAAGTGTACCATTGTACTTCTCCTATACATCTTGTATAGGCTCTGCCTCTTAAATATTGCGTCTTACTACATCATACCACACATTAATCTGGACATTACTCTGGACTGGACGCCCACAATTGTGAAAAATTACATTCATTGCGAAGTTGGATCATATGTTTTTGAGGGATGGCAACCTCCGTACCACAGCCTCATACAGAAGAAAACCACCAAAAGCGCTCACTGCTCCTTGCAGAATATTGAAGAGAGCAATGGCTGGAGACAGGAAAATCATCGTTTCAGCGGTGTATTTAGCTGAAAAAAACAACGGAAGTAAAAGAAGATTTGCCATAGCCATCACTGGGACTCTCGCTATTATGCCAGCGATAGTTGCGTAGACTTTGGTTTTACTGCTTTGCAAAGTATCTGCACCTCTAATTCTAATGAAAAGGTACACTCCGACAAGAGTTGAGAGTTCCGCTAGAAACTTCAAGAAGGCATTAGGAGGTCCACGGACCGCGATTGAAATAAACGCAATAGCGCAAGTTATGATCCCTGAAATTAAACCAAAGAGAAACAAGGCAACGATTATAGGTATTCCAAGCAAGTCAAATTTTAAATCTGGCATCAAAGGAAAAGGGATCTTTAAACCAGCAATTTTGAACGACCAATCTAAAACGGCGACAGTTGCACCCAACAGTGCTGTCCCTGCAATTAAAACGCTTCTCCGCTTGGTGTAAAGTTTGTTCATGAGGATCCTCTTAGAGTGCTTTGTCTTGTTGCAGAATTATATTTATGTATTTTGCAAATTTTTATGGCAAACTCATCATAATAAAGTTACATAAATTCATTAATGCTCTATTCGTTGCACTAGAAAGAAAATTTGATTTATCACTTCACTATGCAATAGTGATAGAACTCGGGAGCGTCCCACCTCGAATATTTGAACTAAACCCGCCTTTTTTAATATCTCTACGTGACGGTATACGGCTGCGTAGTCCATTTGCAGTGTTTGGGCAACAGCCTTGATGTGCAATGGTCTTTTAGTCTCGCTAATTATCGTCAAAATTTTGAGTCGAATTGGATTGCCTAAGGCGCTGAATATTGTGGAAAGATGTTCTCGTTCAACATCTTCCTTGGCTGGCATTTGTCTTTTCCCTCATACTACATTAAGTATTCTCACATTTAATTTATGACTTTTTGCTCACATTAAACCGAAACTGCGAAACTCGCAGACGTACACAACCTAGTTTGATGCATCCAGTTTCCTTGCGTTCTAGTTTAAACGGAACCTAAAATAGCTTTAATTGGATAATAAAAAAGAGGTGTGTGTTGTGTTAGAAGATTTCTTTTTCACCGAGTTTTCGCAGAGCCTTGCCCTTTAACCTCACCGTTGGCATTATGGTTTTCTCAGGTTCGGTCTCGACGGTTTTTCTCTTGACACTCTCTCCGCACACGCCATGGGGCAGCAGTCGTCGCTTAATGCATGAGGCAAAGCTACAGTTAGCAACCGCACAGTTTTCTTCGGTCCATCTGCACCAGACGGTGTTGCCGCGGTACATTGTGGCGTTTTTGCCGCAGCGGAACAGATTGCACTTTGGATAGCAGTATTTTACCTCAGTCAAAACCAACACAACCTGTTTCGAAAACAGCCCCTTTTTCATATGTGCTGATGCAAACTATCTGGACAAATAAGGCTAGGGTGAATCTAAATAATAAACTTTTCTTGTTTATGTCCTGCGCTTCTTCCAAATGGCTTTTGTCAGTTGCCCTCTTATCAAAACCAAAAAGACGGCAGCCAACACTAAGATGAATGAACAAAAGGCGAAAAGGCCAGTTTCAAGAGGAAAACCGAAGACTATCACATATTCTCCGATTCTAAACGATGCCTGGTTCGAATCAGCACCTAGAAACCCAGTCTTAACAGCAGTCAGTCTGCCAGCCACGTAAACAGAAATGCGTGAATCACCACCAACCATTGAATTGAATACGGCTGAACCACTAGCCCCAGTTAATTGGCTGTAAGCGAGTACGTATTCTTGGTTGATTTTGCGTTCAATTTTCACCTCGGCGTTTGCTATTGGTTGGCCAAAATAGTCGAGGATCGAAACGGTTACGTCAACATTGACTGTGACAAGATAAAGTGTGAACGCCATCGGATTTTTAATCAAATTCACGTGAGTTTCGTCTAGAAAAACATTGTCTTTGTAAGCTCTGAGGTTATATTTTCCGAAGGGAAGTAAAAAAGAAGTGTCACCGCTGCTGTTGGTTTCAAGAGTCTGTAGAGGCGTAGTAACCCCAGCAGCCCACTCATAGACTTTGATTTGAATCCTACTTGCGTTAAGGCTCTTGGAATCTAAAGCGTGCACGTTTAGCGTGAAGGTAGGCAGAGTCAAGTGAAGACCTAAAGGTGAAGTTGGCAACAATTCAATTGTTAAAGTTGTGCTGTTGAAGAGTGCATCATACCGCTTAGCTTCAACTACGTATGTTGTATTAGTGAACAGATTGTCGGCTTCAGCCATTCCAGTTAGATTGGTTCGCCTAGCTACCTTTGCTGATACACTTTTGTTATCTCTCTCTGTAAAATTGTAATTCAAATCGATATCGGCGAATGGAACTCTCTCGCCTGCCTCTGTTTCAACTGTCATCACGATGTTAACCAAGCGAAGTTTTAAAATGAATGTCTTATCCATTGTCACGCTTTCATTGAGACGGTTGCCCACCTCTACATTCAAGAAAAACGCCCTGAAAGAGTAGTTGCCGCTGTCAAGATTGAACCTTATCCATCCGGTTGCATTAGTGTAGCCTTTTAGCAGAAGTAGGCTCGGGGCCGTTGCGTTGTAAACCTCAACTAATGCGCTTTCCACAGCCTCACTTGCCAGATTCGTTGTTTGAATATTGCATGCAACGCCTAAAACGTCAAAGGTTTGAGCGTCTTCTATCAGCTTCACTGTACCCCCATCAGTTGTGTTAGTTACGGTTACACTATATGTACCTGAGGTTGCATTGAATGGAATCTTCCAAGTCAGAACTACCATACGGCTAGAGTCAGCGGTCCAGTTTTTAGGAAAGGTAGCGACAGACGATGCTCCAGTTTTTATGTCAACTTTTACTACCTCAGCGGCCTTGTAACCAGCTGCCCGAATTTGGACAGTCTCATTCCTTCGATACTCTAGCTTATCTGTTAACCCAATGAAGAATTCTCTTACGACTATTGCTAGATTCGTTACATTCGCAGAAACAAGATATTTACCGGTATAATTTGTGTGGGCGTTAGAAAAATCATTGGGGTAGACTTTAACGCCGCTGCCTGAGCCGAGTGTAGTAGTGTTGGAAATGAACGCAACAGCAGAGTGAACCTGATTCGCAGGATTTTTGACAGTGATGTTTGCAGTATAAACAGTATTGGGCTCGCCTCCTGTCACGTTAACTACGATTTCTGTTGATGAGCCTTCTAGGAGTTGTTTCGGCGGAGGCAATGTCGCAACTTGCATATCAAATTTGGTGTAAAGAGTGAAATTTGTGGAAATAATATTGCTCGGGATTGTGTCGTCAATTAAGTCGATTGTAACATTGCGACCGGAAGGCAAACCTACAGTGGGAGGAACAACAAAAGACACGTTAACATTATAGCCCGAGGCTTTTCCCTTCGTAATGTTTGTTTGATCCCACCTCAATGTAAAGTTCCCATTTTCAGTGTCTATTGTTCCATTCAATACTATTGTATCTCCAACCACGCCGCTCATAGGACTTAGAGAAATCGTCATCGTCGCTTTCACACTCGGCGTAGGCAAAAATACAAACGCAACAGAAAACAACATTACTAAAACTAAAGCGGCTCCCATATTTTTCAACAAGTTTTTGTTCATGCCCATCTACCTATTACTTAACTCTGCTCCTCAATCTAAGCCTGAAGTTGTGAACACTTTCCCACAGTGTATATTTTAAACTTTACCATTCACGATGCTTGCGCAATATCCTTGCGTTAAACTTCGCATCAATGAAAGGCTTTGACAAGCCAAAACCTAATTATAACAACACTTCTTTGGTATAGACACTCAGAAAAAACCAAATGGGAAATAACATGACATTCATGATCATAGTGGGCACGAGACCGGAAATCATTAAGATGGCACCTGTCATACGAGCATTAAAAGAGCAATCTCAGCCCTATGTTTTCGTCCACTGCGGACAACACTACGACTACAACATGTCACAGCACTTTATTGAGGAGCTGGAGCTTCCCAAACCTGACTACGGGTTTAAGGTAAAAGCTTACTCGCCAGGTCTCCAAACGGGCAGAATCCTCACGCTCATTGAAAAGGTCGTCAAGAAAGTTAAGCCAAGCGTCGCGCTGGTTGAAGGCGATACTAACGGCGTTCTGGCTTCAGCCTTAGCAGCTATCAAACTTAGCGTTCCAGTCGGTCACGTTGAAGCTGGGCTTCGAAGCTTTGACCTGCGCATGCCAGAAGAACACAACCGCCGCCTCGTAGATCACATATCAAAATATCTGTTCGCACCTACAGAAGCCGCAAGAAAAAACTTAGAGAAAGAAAGCGTTTGGGGCAACATTTACGTCACAGGAAACACCGTCATCGACGCCGTGATACAACACATCCCACTGGCGGCGAGAAAATCAAATATCATGGAGAAAATTCGTTTCAAACAATTTGCTTTGGTCACTGCCCATCGAGCCGAGAACGTAGACGACCCAGGTGTCCTCAAAAATTTTGTTGAAGCCTTCATTGAAACTCCTATTCCCATAGTGTATCCAATTCATCCAAGGAGCGAGAAACAGCTGCGCCATCAGAAAATTTGGACGGCGCTTTCTAGAGCGGAGAATGTTCAACTCTTACCACCACTGGGTTACTTTGACTTCCTCGTGCTCATGAAAAACTGTGAAATAATAATAACCGACTCAGGCGGAATACAGGAAGAGGCAACAGCGCCAGCCATCCGGAAACCAGTCTTGGTGATTAGATTATCCACAGAACGACCTGAAGCTGTAGAGGCTGGCTTTGCAAAAGTGATCGGTGTGAAAAAAGCTAACATTGTAGCTATGATAGAGAAGACCATGAATGAAAGAATTGAACTGCCAGACCAGTCGCCCTACGGAGACGGGACAGCCGCCAAGAAAATAGTTAAGGTCCTAATGCAAGAAGCCATGTAACAAGCAATAGAATAATGTAAGACTGGTCAACATCAGAAGCAACAATATAGGTACAGACCTTTCTTATCTATACTCTTTCTTGCTATGCGAGGTGGTCAACATCCCAATGTTCAGATAAGAAAGCGAGTAGAAAACCAGAATTGGTATCAATCCATAATTACGTGTGTGCGCTGCAAAGATTATTGCACCAATACCAAGCGCAGCTGCAGCAAATTCCATAAACACTGCCTTTTGCAATGGCACCTGGTACTTCTTGTCTTTCCACGTGTCAGACCCATGTTTCACCGCATACTTCGGGGTCCTCTTGAACTCTCCTACATTTTTTATGAAAAATGCTTTTGCAGCCTCTAAAGTATTGCTAACACTAATCCCAAAACCTATCAAGGCTAACGCTCCTAACTGCTTCAGATGACCCATGACACTAAGTCCTTGGCGGCGAAGCGTTTCTGCGTAAAAGACCCATGTGGCCATAAAACATACAATAATGCCCACGTAAAAAAAAAGCCGGACTGGCGAAATCATTGTAAGGAATTCTAGAAAACCGATGACAGTTACCTGAATGTAGTCAAAGATTGACCCCCCGGGAATGAATCGAATTTTGGGCATAGGTAACCCTATTGTTTTGGCTCCAACGAATGCAGCTATAACTGTTAGCATGAAAGACGAGAAAATCAATGGATGAACCAAATAATATGTTAGGTGAATGAATCCTTCGATTTTTTGTTTCAGTTTAAGGTTTTTGCTTTTCATGAGTGAAGGCAGAAGCTTCTTCGCTACTTGAAGTGATCCACGTGCCCATCTTGCCTGTTGCCGTTTGAATGCGGCTACTGTTGGAGGGATCTCGCCTGGAACTGGCACATCTAGCATGTATTGTATCTTGAAACCTCTAAGTTGCATGCGATAGCTTAAGTCTAAGTCTTCTGCTAATGTATCTGGTGCCCATCCCCCGGCTTCGATCAAGGCAGATTTCCTTATGACTCCACAGCTTCCGTTGAAATTTAGAAAGCAGTCGGAAGCACACCTGCCTGGTTGTTCAATAACAAAGTGACCGTCCATCCCTATGGCGAAGGCTTCAGACAATGTATTGTATTTCCTATTAATATGATCCCATCGGCATTGAATGAGTCCCAAAGAAGAATTTTCGAGAAAGAGTGGGATTGTTTTGTTTAAGAAGTCTTCAGTTGGCACAAAATCAGAATCAAATATAGCTACAAACTCCTCTCTGGTCTGATTTAACGCGTTTTGAAGGGCCCCAGCCTTGAATCCTTCACGATTCTCTCTGCGTACTGCTCTAATGTCATATCCCATTTTACTATATTCTTCACAAATATTGTCTATTTCTTGAACTGTTTCGTCATTTGAATCATCTAAGACTTGTATGCTGACTTTTTCCCTACCGTAATTCTCAGCTGCCTTTGTGCAGGCCTTCACAAGCCTTCGAATCACGTATTTTTCATTGTATATTGGAAGATGGATTGCTACCGTAGGTTTTGTCCGCAGTCGATTTTCTACACAAGGATTCTGATACTTTTTGGCTTCCCTAAGCAAATAATAGCAATTGTAGCCGTAGATGAAAAAGAGAGTCGATAAACAAAAGGATGCTATTTCTATAATTCCGTCAATGGATAACATCATTTTCCTGCCTGATGCTTGCTTAAACCTTCTTGGCTTGATATATCAATGACCAGTTTTTCTGAGGTTGTCTAAGTTTATCATTGCCCTCCATTTATAACTATTGCGCAGTTTTGTCCATTTTCGTTAAAGCTAGCATTTATTTTCTGAGCGAAAGAGTATATTTCGCTTGGAACAATATTCTTATAAAGGAATATACAATTAGAGAGTTCTCTTCGATGATAGATTGATAGAAGACAGTTCCGTAACGTTAAAGGCTAAGTGAACATAAAAAAGAAGATGCAGGTGCCGTCGGAGAGGCGGGAGAAGCGTTCAAAAAATGAAGCGGTTGCTACTCTCATCTCTTTTATGCTTACTTATTCTATCGAGTGTATTTTCTTGTCTGCAGATCGGAACTTCCTTAGCGGCGCAACAAATTTCAGGCAGAATGATTGATCTATATACACAGAAGGAACCACACAGCGGAAGAGGACCCAACCAGCCTAGCGATGCTTTCGCACCAAACGAGAACGTGACCCTTTATGCCAACGTGACTTACAATGGTTTTCCAGTTCTAGGCAGAATTGTCACTTTCGAGGTCAATGGACCCATTAATAATGTAGAAAACATCTCTCAAACTAGGACTGCTATTACAGGGGCAGGTGGCGCGGCTAATTTTACCTTTACCATCCCTCAGCCATCTGAGAAGGCTAAAGAAGCCGTGTTTGGAACTTGGAGCGCTCTTGCATATGTTGATATTGCACTGGTTCAAGCCAAGGACACTCTTTCTTTTCAAGTTGATTGGATTTTGGAAATTCTTAGCATTGAGTCAGTCGATGCCGCAAACGCTTCCAAAACCAGCTTTAAAAGAGAGGAGCAAGTCTACTTTCGGATGAGAATTAAGAACATCGCTAAAACAGAAAAAGTTGCAGCTTTAGTCATAAGTCTCTACGATAATTTTAAAACACCAATCGGCAGCATCATAATGGAGAACCAAAACATTTCCTCAGGCATTGCATCATATCTGAGTGAAGGTTTAACAATTCCAGAGAGAGCGTTCATTGGCACCGCCACTGCCTATGTCACAGCTTTTACTGCATTGCCAGCTAAAGGCGGAATACCATGGTCCCTAGAAACGTCAACCACCTTCGAAATCTTACCTAAACCCGTCCTGCCATCGAAACCTTTAGAACTCTGGCTCTTAATACTCATTGTATTAATCGCCCTTTTATCAGCCTTTTTCGCCTTCTTCATCTACCGAATACGAAGAAAAGGAAAGAAGCCTTCGCCAGAATCAACTACCATTGGAGAACGGTACAAGCGTTATCAAAAATCTACTAGAAAAACTGCAAGCATAAAAATATCCTGTCCACGCTGCGGCTTATACCACTCGCCATGGCCAAAGCCAAGTTCAGACTAGAAAGACTAAGAATAGAGAAAAACAGCTCCCACACCTTCACATATATTTTAATACCTGCAAAGTTTTTGATACGAACATCAATGTTTGTGAAATTATGATCTTAATCAGATTTGGAGCGGTAGTTGCAACAATAACTAAAGATGCCAGCTATGCTGAAGAAAGAAAAAGGTGTTGGAGAGCTATAATCACACAAAGATGATGTTATTGCGGTCTAATCTTTGCTCTGCTTTAAAGTTGCGTTTCAGTTGGTATCAACTAGACGCTGACTTCGAAGAACCTTTCACGCCCACCGTTGAAGATCGCATAGGCTTCTTCATAATTCTTCTAATTTGTCGATAAGCCACTATGCCTATTACAAATATGACTACAGCCATTGTGGGTAGGAACCATGATTGGATCCAAATTGGTGGAACTGGTGGCGCTTGATTCGAAACGACTCCTTCAATGTCTATATGCTCCATCTCTTGAGGTTGCAAGCCACCTCCTCCGGCATCTTGTAAAACGCTCTGCCCTGGCTGCTTTACGCTAGGTCCATTTACGTTTAGAGCAGTTTCCCCTGCGCTGAGGTAAGTAAAATTGATGGCCGCAAGAAGCCCGCTTCCGCTTACACCGATACCTGGAGTCTTTACTGCCTCGGTTAAGAATTCCATTGTCCCTTTTGTGTTGTCGATTCTGTTGCAGAGGAAGTAGGTGTCAGTGGCGTTCTTTATGAATGGCCCTTCGTATATGTTGTACCTCACTCTGCCTACTCTTAATCCCTTTGGGTCTCCGGTCGTCACTTTAATTATTTTAGGGTCCCAAGTCATGTTGATGGCCCAATAAGCTAAGTTGGAAACATCAGAGACAGTAATGTTGACTAGGAAAGTCGTACTTGGCTTAGTCAGGTTGTAGACACTTGAAATCGTGACTACCGGCGTAGGTAAGCGCCATGGTTCTGTTGCTGCAAACGCTGCAATTATTAGTATAAAGATTATGAGTATGATCAGCTTCGTCCTTCTCTTCAATCCATTTCACCCTTGTTCTATCTTTGCAGACTATTGATTTTGGAGCTTGCATATATGGAAAAGAGGTTGTTATACTTTTCGCTTAAGTTTGTAAGAAGTTTATTAAACGCCACAAATATTCCTATGAATCAAGAAGATTGGATTTACGAACCTTTAATTTCAAAGATTGCCAATGCTTCGGGGCCGTACGGCACGCCGTTGAGATCTGACGGCTGATTGAAAACATTTACAAATATTGTGCCTATGCCGACAAACGCCCAATTTTGAATTTTTATTTCAAAATTTTTGGTTGTACCTTCTCCAGGCTCAACTGTGACGTAATCTTCCGCCATTCCTACTGGTACTTCTAATTCGTCGTAAAGGATGATGGTGGCATAGGCTCTTTTGCTTGTAAAAGATAAGGTGCGTAAATTAACTGCGACGCTTAGAGTCCCACCAATAGGTACAGGCGAATTGAGTGGTGTTATGCCTTGAATCATTACCAAATAGCCAAACACGAATTGGCAAACGTCTATGGCAACGCCTCCTCCTACATCGACTCGGCCTGTTATCGTCCAGTTTCCATAAAGAGATTCGGCGCTTAAGCCCATCCATGGTATTCTAAATGTCATGTTGGCAATGCCGCTTGCGTTAGTGAATGCTGTTCGAACGACACGCATTTCATCTGTTGAGTCCTTTACCTCAAAAACGACTTGCTTGTATTCAAGAGGCTCCTCGTTGTAAGTGATCAGTGCGTAGACTGTGACTTCTTCTTGTGGTCCGAAAGCGTCGCTCCAAGCTATTGGAGCGGGGAAGGGCTCACCGCTTATTGGATTAAAGCCTTGCCCAAGACCACCCCTATTGGTATAGATGTCAATATATGCACCTAAAATTGGCGGTAGAATGTGAATTGAATGGGTGTCTCGGCTGGTGTTCGCGTAGGACGGGTGTGTCGGTGGAATAGCGTCAGGTGCTAAGATCTCGAGTGTTACAGCTATGTCTCCTGTTGAGGTGTAGTTCCATTCTGGAGTCAGCGCCACAGTTGAGTTTCCAAGAAGATCAAAGACACCATCACCGGTGAAGTCCCAACGATATTCAGTGATAGGACAAGAGTGGTTTATAGGCAACGTGTCCCAACCAACCATTGATAAGGAAGCATCAAAATTAACAGTCACTTGGCCGGCGCTAGATAAGCGGAACATTGCGTAAGTCGAAGGTTTAAAACCTGCTTTTGGCGGTGTTGGTGGTGGTGGAGGCAGTGTGAAATGTCCTGGGGTAATGATGTCGATAGGGATACGGGGTTTACTCGGCGGAGGGCCTAGGGCCTCAACATCTAAAAGGTTGATGTATGTTCCTTCTAATCCTGAGAAGCCTCTAACGTGGAAAGTGATTTTCGCTAAGGTGCCAGAGCCAGTTGCTGCCTTGGGCACCAACATTGTACAAGACAACTCCGGGATTTCGCCCTTGTCATTGCGTGGTGGTGCAACTAAGAACAAGGTGCCCCCCATCTTTTTTAAGAAGTCGCCTTCCCTGACCATCCAGTCATTACCATCGTGGGCAACCTCTAAGACTGTTGGATCCCATGTGACTTTAACCTTCCAGCTCCACAGGTTGGAAATATTCTCGATTTTGAGGATCACTGTGAAGTTTTCGCCTATATCTGGTGGAGGTCCAACAAGCTCACTTGTTTGGTTATCTTGAAATATTACTGATAATATGGTGGACTGAGCCATGGTTGATGGAATTAAAGCTACGATAGCGAACAGAACGATGGCAATACACAACACTGATCGGGCTTTCATTTCGTCCTTCATCATCAACACTCTGAATCTGCATTAAGATAAAGATTGTTACTACCCTGTAATAATAAAGGCTGTCGATAGTTCAGGGCAGTAGGGTGTGCCGCCGAGATAAGGTGGCCGAGTATAAGCATTCGCGTAGGGTCGGGCAACCCCAACGAAAGCCCAGTCTGGAATCTGTAAGCCAACATTGAAGACCTCAGTTTCGCCTGCTGGGATCAGCCAATCTATCAGTGTAATATCACCGATGGGTACGTTGCATTCGTCGTAGACCACTATTGTAAGGGTTGTGGTCTTTGTTGTGAAGGCGATGTTCCTCACTGTTGCGTTGAAGTAGACCTGTTCACCCTTAGCAAATGTTGTTTTTATTTCTCCCGATGCGCCACAGGTTTCCAAATTGACGATTTGTATAACCCAGCCAAATCTGAACTTAAGGGTGTCGTTAACCGTCGTGCCAGCCACATCAACAGTGCCAATAACTGTCCAGTCTCCGAATAAGGCTTCAGCACCTGAACCCTCCCATGGAATTCTGTAAGATGTGGTGGCTATGCCGTTTTCGTCGCTGTATGCTGTTCTATAGTCTCGTGTTGTGCCTGTTGGGTCTATTATCTCGAATGCAACTGGCTTGTATTCAACTGGCTCACAGTTGTAGTGCACTTCACCATAGAGAATCACTTCCTCTTGAGGCCCAAACGCGTCGCTACGTTTGTTTGAACCCCTTCCACTGAAGGGATTGGGCTTCTGAGTATAAACATCAAGCCACGGGCCGATACAAACTGGCGGCAACGGAACAAATTCGTACAGACCGTCAACCACGGTGTGCGGGATTAGCTGGCTTGTGGGATCGAAGAGTTTGGTATTGTAGAGGTCTAAGATGCATCCAACGGTTTCTGGAAATTCAGTGGCATAGGTGACGCTGAAGGTTATGGTGGCTAAGATTCCGTCTCCTTGCGCTGGAGGGGATGGGGAAATGAGTGTGACGCCGAACACCACATAGCCTTCAGCGTCGTGTATCTCAAGTATAGTGACCGAAGTAGTTCCGAAGTCTTTGAGGAAGGAGCCTTCAGAAACTTCTAATGCGTCTAGGAGGGTTGTGTTGTATCGCATCTTGAACTCAAAGCCGTAAACGTTTGAGGCTCCGGTTATTTCTACGTTTATGTAGAAGACCTCACCGATGTCATGGGCCACATGACTTGTAGATCCTAGTTCAGGCTTAACAACAAACACAGCTTTTAATGTGTGATCTCTGTCCATCAAAACATCAATTGGGTTATCTGAGCCAGCGTTAGCACCGTCAAGCAACCAGTGGTCAAACAGGTGATCGGTATCGGGGGTGGCGGTAATTGGACTCGTAGACCCGGCATTGTGAGTGTAGGTGCCCGGTAGAGGATCAGTTGTTCCACCGAACGTAGTGCTAATTGTCAGAGTGTAGGTGCGCAGCACAAAAAACGCTTGTAGTGTGTGGCCTTTGTCCATAAAGACGTTTATTGGATTATCTGAGCCAACGGGAACACTGTCGAGTTCCCAGTGATCTAAACGATAGTTGACATCGGGGATTGCTGTAACAGGAATAGTTGAGCCTGCATCATAAACGTATGTTCCTGGAGCAGGATTTGTCGTTCCACCAGCAGTCGTGGTGATTGCAAGAGTGTAGGTGATGTGTACAAAGACTGCATGTAATGTGTGGTCAGGATTCATCTTAATATAAATTGGATTCTCTGACCCCGCTGGTTCGCCGTCAAGCTCCCAGTGATCAAACCTGTAATATGTGTCAGGGATGGCTAATACTGATACAATCGTTCCTGCATTGTAAACATGCACCCCAGGCGAAGGATCAGTGGTCCCACCAGAAGTCATGGTGATGGTTAGAGTATAGGTGATTGGACCGAAAACTGCTTGTAACGCGTGATCTTTGTCCATCAAAACATCAATTGGATTGGTAGAGCCCACTGGTTCACCGTCAAGCACCCAATGATCAAACCTGTAATATGTTTCTGGAATAGCCGTAACCGAAATCGTGGATCCAGCATTGTAAACATATGCTCCTGGAACTGGACTAGTCGTACCGCCAGAGGTTGCAGTGATTGTGAGGGTGTAAGTTATATGGTCGAAAACAGTGTGCAAGGTGTGGTCTTTGTCCATTGTTATACTTATCGGGTTATCTGAACCAGTTGGAATGCCGTCGAGTTCCCAGTGGTCAAAGTAATAGTAGAGATCTGGGATTGCTTGAACCTGAATGATTGAACCTGCATTATAAGTGTATGTGCCAGGTGTCGGGTTTGTTGTTCCACCCGTAGTGGTGGTGATGGTCAATGTGTAGGTATTTGCTCTGAAAACTGCGTTCAGCGTATGATCCTTACCCATTAACACTTCTATTGGGTTGGTGGATCCAACGTTCTCGCCGTCAAGCTCCCAGTGGTCAAATTGGTAGTAGGTGTCTGGAATAGCTTGAACTGAGACGCTGGTGCCACCATTATAGACGTATGAGCCTGGAGATGGATTAGTTGTCCCGCCTGCTGTAGCAGTAATGGTCAGAGTGTAAGTGACGGACACAAACACTGCGTGTAATGTGTGGTCTTTGTCCATTGTTACGCTTATAGGATTATCTGAACCGACTGGTACACCGTCGAGTTCCCAGTGGTCCATCTTGTAGTATAGGTTTGGAATAGCTTGGACTGAAACGATGGTTCCAGCGTTATATGTATATGTACCAGGTGAAGGATTGGTTGTGCCATCAGTCGTTGCTGTAATTGTTAAGGTATAGGTGATAGATACGAAAACTGCTTGTAGTGTGTGATCTGAATCCATCAAAACGCCTATTGGGTTGTCCGAGCCAGCATCTGACCCATCAAGAACCCAATGATCAAATTTGTAATTCGTGTCAGGGATTGCGGTGACCCAAACAGTTGTTCCAGCGTCACATGCATACGTTCCAGGGAGGGGATCAGTTGATCCTCCAGATGATGCAGAAATTGTAAGCGCGTAAGTGATAACCGTGAAAACAGCATGCAGCGTATGACCTTTATCCATGAATACGTTTATGGGGTTGGATGAGCCACCGTTGGCACCGTCAAGCACCCAATGATCAAACTGGTAATAAACGTCTGGGATGGCTCGAACCGAGGCGTATGCCCCAGCATCATGGGTATATGACCCAGGAGAGGGATCGGTTGTTCCGCCGAAGGAAGCTGTTACCGTGAGGATGTAGGTTATGCGTGTGAATACGGCTTGTAGCGTGTGGTCGCTATTCATGGTCACATTTTTTGGATTGTCTGACCCTGCGGGTGAGCCGTCGAGCATCCAGTGATCGAAGAAGTAGTATGTGTCAGGTAGGGCTGTCACGGATACAACGGTTCCTGCGGTGTAGGTGTATGTGCCTGGAGACGGACTGGTCGTTCCACCAGTTGTTGCGGTTACTGGCAATGTGTATGTTGGTGGTGGAGGACCTTGATATAAAACAGTTGAGTCTTCTGAGTTGGCAGACCATGTTATGTCGCCAATACCATATGGCTTGCCACATGTTCTTTTTCCATAAGCGTCAAAATGCATTCGCGCATCGGTTGGATTTGAGAAGGTTACGACCACTTGGACAGCCTTGTAGCATTGGGGCCATATTGTTCCGAGATTGATTCTTGTGTCGTTAAACCATGTTGCATACACATCGCCGCTTGGCCAGTCCATTATATTATATGGTTTTGGCACACAATATTTGAAGGAACTTTTGTATACTGAAATACCGTTTGCCGAGAGGCTGACAAGATTATTATAAGCGGGTTCATTTAACGCTATAACGAAGCGTGTGTCATACGATTTCTTTGAAGTGCTCGTCTCAGTTACTCTAACAGTGAACGTCCACTGTGTGCTAGTGAAATATTGTATCCAACCTTCGTTTAACCATGGATCGGGGTCTGATCCAACGATCGTTCCTTGAGGTAGGGACACACGCAGAGTAGCACAATCCGTCGAAGACAAAGTAGCAGTTGATTCAGCCTTTACCATGCCTTTTGGCAACGAAGAAATCATTAAACAAACCATGAGAAATATAGCTAGTAAACTACGGAACTTCACAGTGCTTCCCCCTTCCCCTACCATTGCGCGCGAGTATAACTCTTCACATCAAACCAATTTAAGGGTTCTGGAATTAATTTCTATGTTAAAATAACATAACTTGACAAGCTTTTAATCTAATGTCTCACCGTCACGGAACGATTATAAACGCTGTAAATATTTCAGGGCAATAGGGTATTCCACCGTTCACTGGCAAGTCCGTGTAGGCGTTGGCGTATACCATTGCGTTTCCGACGAAAGCCCAATCCGGAATTTGCACATCAACAACAAGAATTTTTGATTGCCCGGGCGGCATCAACCAATCCTGCAGAACCGCCTGTCCAATTGGCACGTTCTGTTCATCGAAGGCAACGATAGTGAACGTCACTATTTTTGAGACAAAAGCGATGTTTTTGGCTGTGAGATTGAAGTAGATGTGTTCGCCTCTTGCAAAAATGATCTTGGGCGTTCCAGTCGCGTTGACTGTTTGCACCGTGATTGTTTCGATTATCCAGCCGACTCGAAAAGTGAGTGTATCGTTTGCAGCTTGGTCAGAAACCGAAACCGTGGCTATGACTGTGTATATCCCGAAGGTTGCGTTTGATGCCAGTCTAGAACTAGTACAAGCGACTCCGCTTGCATTTGTGAATGCCGTTCTATAATCGATTGTGATGTTATTTGGGTCTATGATCTCGAAGGCAACTGGTTTGTATTCAACTGGTTCACAGTTGTAATGGACATCAGCATATAAAATCACTTCTTCCTGCGGGGCAAACGTGTCGCTGGGTTGGTTTAACCCCTTGCCGCTGTAAGGTTCAGGCTTCTGTGTGTAAACGTCAAGTATAGGTCCTTTCACTGTAAAAGTGAGAGTGTCGCTAACCGTTTGCCCCGAAACAGACGAGACCGCAAATGCGATCCATTTTCCAAAAAGCTTTGGTGGGCATATTATTGGGGTTATGGGTATTGTGAACGTTATTTGAGCCAAACCGTTTTTGTTGGTAAGATTGCTTCGGTAGAGCGCAGTTTCTCCTGTTGGATCAATAGCTTGGAAGGACACGAACTTATATTCTACGGGTTCTCCATTGTACGTCAGAAAGGCGGTTAGTATCACAGCTTCTTTTGGTGCGAATATTCCATCGGACGCATTGTATCCCGTTCCACCCTTCTGAGTGTAAAGATCAATTAAGAGTCCGCTTGGTGTTGGAAGGACCGTTATTAATTCGGATTTGGTGTCTTTATCTCCGTGATTGTCAGTGACTGTTAATGTTACATTGTTGTTTCCTGCTAAACGATAGTTTTTGCTTACAATAACACCACTATCACCTGTGCCGTCGCCGAATATCCATTCATAATTGGCAATGTATCCGTCGTCGGAAGTTGAGGCGGAAGCGTCGAAGGTAACCGTGCCATTTACGTAGGGAAGAACTGGTGTATATACGAAGGCGGCGTGCGGAATCCCTGTGATTGTGAACTCGAGGTTTTCTGCTGATGATAGAGCCAAGAATCCAGTTTCATTTAATATTGCAATGATGAGAATTGAAAGAGGAAGAATATGTTGTAGTTGTTTCCGCCTCAAAGGGATCATCAACTCTCTTGTCTGGAGGACTTGTTTTTTCGCATATTTATCCGACCACGATGTAGAACCAAGTTGATTTCTCGGGGCAGTATGGAACTCCGCCTATCCACGGCCAGTTGGTGAAGGCGCAAGAAGGCACGGTTGCCATGCCCACATAGGACCATTTTGGAATTAAAACATTGAATATTAGATTGAATTCATGTGTGCCTGGAGGAACCTCGATAGATAGATCTGTAACTCCAATTGTTTGGTTACAATCGTCCAGTAGAGTAACTGTCAGCACTGCACTCTTTGAGGTAAAGGCTATGTTTTTCACGTCCATGTCGAAGTAAACCAAGTCACCTCTAACGAAGCTGTTTTGAGGTACACCGTACTGATCCACCGCTTCAACTTTGATTATTTCTATCATCCAGCCTACTTGGAAAGTGAGTGAATCGTTAGCAATTTTTCCAGAAACCTCTACTCCTGCAAAGACGGTCCACGTTCCAAAATCTTCGTAAGACGGCAACCTAAAGGTTGTTTCTGCTATACCAGAAGCATTTGTGAAATCACTCCGTACAGTAAAGTTTACTCCTCCAGGATCAACTACCCTAAAAGACACAGGTTTATAGTCGACAGGTTCATAGTTGTAGGTTACTTCCCCATAAAGGATAACTTCGGCTTGGTGCTCAAAGGCGTCGCTAGGCTGGTTGGGGCCTCTACCACTATAGGGTTCCGGCTTCTGCGTGAATAAGTCAATCAAGAGTTTGTAGAGTAGAACCCTTACAAGCTTTGAGGTGGAGTTGGTAAGCCCGTCATTGTCGGTCACGGTCAAGGTCACGGTGTAGTTTCCAACCACAGTAAAAGTGTGCTCTGTGATCGGATCGGGTTCTGTTACAGGAGGTGTGCCGTCGTCGAAGTTCCATGTATAACTTACGATGGTGCCGTTAGGGTCGTAGCTCTTAGAGGCGTTAAACGTTGCTGGTTGATTTACGATGGGTTCTGGAGGACTGTACGTGAATATAGCAACTGGGTTGGGACCTGGAGCCCATGGGTGCATAAGTGGGTACCAGTCTACACCCAAGTGTGGTGTCTTGGTGTCGCCTATATCGTCGCCAGCTATTTTAGGCTCACCCCATCTGCCTACGCCAACGCCGTTGTCAAGACCTGTGTAGTCGCTCCAGTAGTTTCCCTCGGTTCTTGGACGTATGTTAGTGTCCCAAATGTTACCTGTTAATGCGGCGTCGTAGTGTTGCACCTGGTATGTGTTGTCGATGAAGTTGTTGTGGTAGAACTGGTTTCCGCTGCAATTCCAGATGTAGACACCGTATTTGTTGTTTGATACTGTGTTGCCTTTTGCTAAGGTCCCAGTAGGATATGAGAGACGGATACCATATTCAGTGTTCAAGCTTATTGTGTTGAGTTCAAGAAGGTTGCGATCTGACCACTCTATGAGAACTGCGTATCTGCCTTTTGCGACTGTATTGCGCAGGATTTTGTTGTCGTCTGAATGGGAGTACAGGTTAATGCCATAATATGTTGATCCGTTTACTAGGTTATTCGAGACCGTGTTTTGGTCAGACTCGAATAATCGTACGCCGTAGTAGTTGCTGTCGAAGTTGTTGTTAGTGATGAAGCAGTTAGTAGAGAAGGACAGAAGCACTCCTACGTTGTTGCCGATTAAATTATTGTCGGTGACGTTTACATTGTTGATTTTTCCACCTAGTGGAGGTTCCACGTATATGCCCTTATAATTGGCAGTAGGACCTTGGACAGTGAACCCGAAAATTTTGACGTTACTTACTTTTACATCGATGACTCTAGAAGGAGTTGACGTTCCAACGATTTTAGACTCTCGATTGGTTCCTTGCAAGATTACTGACTTGTTTACGAGCACGTATTCAGCGTACGTTCCCTTTGCAACAAGAATCGTGTCGCCTGGGTATGCTGCATTGATTGCCTTCTGTATTGTGGGATAGTCCTCTGGAACCCTTCTGATTGTAGCCCATACTATGGGCATGTTGGGGAATAATTCAAACCCGTTAAGCAGTAAAAACGTTGATATAATGACAGAAAAAACTAGTCTCTTCTTCAACAGAGCAGTCCCTCCCCTCCTTCACGCGCGCATTCAATATTTTACTCTTTCTAGTATAAATGGTTTCTCGAAATATCTTCTATATCATTGTATGGATGCAGAGACAACTCTGACAAGCATGCATATAAAAGGAAAAGTAAGTTAATATGGCCCTATTTTTAATGGATGCTGCTGATTCTTTCTTATACTTTTTTGGTTTTGTGCAGTTTTTGTAAGATTCTTGGTGCATAAATTATGGTGAGTGGGTAGGCTATGACCCACCCTATAAAGAATAATTCTCCGTAGTAATAGTGAAAGATTTCTGCAGTGGCTTGGTTGTTAACTCCGATTATGCATATGGATACTATTCTTAATATGTTAACAACATATGTGCCGGTTGCTCCTACTATGAAAACTATGAAAAAAGGAGCCATTTTTAAGAGGTTGGCCATAAACTTTTTAGTCGCTCTGAGAGTAGAAGACAAAGTCTTTTGTTTAATGAAAGGTGACAACCACTCACTCTTTATTATCGTGTTAAGTTTCTTCGGGATGACTGTCTGCGTCGGTTTTAGTTGGAGGGAGAGAGGCGCGCCTTTGAGAAAAAGAAGGATGGCAAGTGTGTATAGAATGAGGCTGTGTATGCCGGCGCAGGGCCAATAAATTCCAGCGCTGAATTCTAGTCTTCCTTTCACGACAAGAAGGATCGGATTGTCTAGCCAGATTTGTTGGTCTGTTATTATTAAATACTTATTCGGGACTATAATTGCTGTGTAGCCCATCCAACTCAAGATTTGAGATGCGGATGATGTTGTAAGAGGTAGAAGAGATTGAAGTACTGTTAGAGTTGAGTATGGGTAGAACGTGTCAACCATGTAGAAGAAACTGGTTGACCCTAGAAAAAACAAGGAGACCGCGAATCGCTTTAACCCCTCAATTCCATAAATGAGAAGGATGGAGATGCTGAACATCGTTGTAAAAAACACGTATTCAAACGATATAATCCAATCGTGTTCAAGAAAATAATTTTCATATGGCCAGACTCCGAGAATTTCGCCTAGTTTCATTATCTCTCTGTTCAGCCCGAGTATATATGTGCAAACTATGAAGAGGGTCGGAACTATTGCTGTTGCTAAGATTGCTAGAGCTTTTTTATGTTTTATGGTGTCAAGCGGTTTGATTGGTGGTTTTCTCCAAGTTAGTGCGAGTTCCAGGAAAAGAAGCCAGAGGAAAAAGATGTATGGTGCTCGTCCTTTCCAGGCTTCTTGGAAAGAGTTAGGGTTGAGGAGGTAAAGTGTTATGACGGGTATAAAGAAAGAGAGAGGGATTATGAGCGTTTTTGTAGTTGTTTTGATTTTGGTTGGGATGGTAATGGACAAGTTTGTTCTATGGGACATCCATGTATCCTCGGCGTCTTCTCGACCGAACCATTACTGCCATGATAACGATTATTGTCGTTGTGCCTAAGAACAGCGGAAGAATCATAGAACCTGAGAATTCGGGGATTACTATTGCTGTGCCGTTTACCACAGTGTGTGTAATTTTGGTTTTATTAGCAGCTGTGATCCAATCGAGGAGTACAGTTTGACTTAAATTCAAGCTAGATGTACCTAGCGATTTGCCCTTGAAGTTTAGTGTGGCTAGGGTCCCAGTACCAGTTGCTCCTGAGGCTGCAAGCATGGAGCATGATAATTCTGGTATGTAGCCTCCGGTTTCATTGGGTGGCGTAGGCAGGAAGAGTGTGCTAGAAACATCCTTTAGGAAGGGACCTTCGGTGATATCGAAGTCTGTGGGTCCTGTTCCTGTTCTTACAAGGCTCAGATAATTAGGGTTCCATGAGAATTTGACTTTCCATGACCAGAGGTCATTCACATTATTAACGGTTATGTTGATTTTAAAGGTCTGGTCAATGTTGATGCCTGTTACTAAAGCAGGGACGATAGTAAGAGTTGTCGCTTGGGCTTTGACTGGCTTTGTTGCGGTGGTTGCCGTGGCTAGTAGGGATACTATCAGTATGGATGTTATCAGCAGAAGCTTCTCTTTCATTTTTTTCACCTATGCTTCAAACTTCAGATTCAGACAAGGTGTATGTACATCATATATTTTAATTTTTTGTCAATGCAGTTCTTAAGCCTGCCCTTTTGTTGTGTCTGAAAACTGCAGGTTTGCAAACGCGTTAAAGAATATAGTAGTATTCTGAGTGGGCTAGCTCCAGTATCGGATATAAGCAGTGATGAAGGCAACTATGTCATCGTAGTCGATGTCGCAGTCACCGTCAAAGTCGCATAGTGGATCCTTTCCCATACCGGACCAGTAGATTATGTATGCTGTGACGAAGTAAACTATATCGTCGTAGTCTATGTCGTCGTCTGCATCGAAGTCGCCTTTTAGCAGAACTCTTAATGTCGTGTTGGTTAGGGCAATTCTTCCTTGGTATTCAGATGTGGCGTATACTGTGTAATTACCTGATTCCGCAAGGGGGGTTAGTTTGAAGGTCAGGTTGTAATTGTAGTTTTCGGTGGTTTGCACAGTTGTTGATTGTTGATTTTGGGGCATTGCAAGAGCGATTGTTGCTGTGATTTGGAATTGTGCGGATACTTCATTGCAGTATGGGGTTCCTCCTCGAATTGGCCAGTCTGTGTAGGCGTTTGCGTATGCAGTTGCGGTTCCGAGTGTGGCGTCTGTTGGGATTGGTATGCTGAGTATGATGTATGATGTTGTTTGTCCGCTTAGTTCGGTTTTGAGGGATGCTAAGCCAAATGAGACATTGTTTAAGTCATAAAGGTTAACTGTCATCAGGACTTGTCGAGATTCGATGTCGAAGTTTGTTACACTGAGTTTGAAATAGGAAAGGGATCTTCTCTTGAAGCTGTCTTTTGGGTTGCCGTTGGAGTCGCAGGGTGTCACAGACCAAACTTTTACGTATGGGGTTACTTGGGAGATTGTTCCAGTGATTGAGGTTCTTATTGTTAATGTGTCGTTTGTTGAGTCTTGTATTTGTAAGCCTACCAACCCGTCAGTAACTGGAACCCCGTCCAGTGTGAGGTTTCCGTAGATTAGGATGCTTTCTCCTTGATAGTAGGCTGGTTTTTCCGTTGTTACAGTTACTGCGAGGGTTTGAGCGTTAACGGGCAAGAGTGAATTTGAGAACAGAATCAAAATCAAAACAAGAACATAAAAAAAAGGGGAGATGGGGTTTTTCAAATCTAGTTTCTCACGGAGTCTTCAGTATGGTGAACACCGCTGAGCCTTCAGGGCACATTGGCGTTCCGCCAGCAACTGGTGCCTTAGTGTAGACGTTGACGTAGACGTGTCCTGTTCCAACGAAAGCCCAGCTTGGAATCGTTATGAGTGATTCTGCTGTTAGGCCGTCGTTGGGGTCAACCGTGAAGTCGAACGCATTCAAGCCGATGGGCACATTGCATTCGTCGTGTAGCACGATTGTGACGAACACCTCTTTGCTGGTGTAGGCTATGTTCTTGACGTCAACTGTTACGCCTAGGTCGTCTCCTTTATAGAGCGGTGAACCGCTGACGAGTATGTCTCTGATTGATACTATGTAGCCGAACCTGAACTGGCAGATGTCGATGACAGTTACCTCAGATACGCTGACGCTACCATGGATTGCCCAGTCTCCGAAAAGGTCTTCGGCTCCTGAGCCTTCCCATGGGATTCTCATCGTTGTGGTTGCTATGCCGCTTGCGTTTGTGAAAGCGGTTCTATAGTCGCGTGTTGTGCCGTCTGGGTCTTTTATCTCGAAGGCAACTGG
>Ga0315309_1000016_pt1 | contig 115753 bp, 123 predicted proteins | sample TDP4_MG_FD_203080 | JGI IMG/M metagenome (GOLD analysis project Ga0315309, IMG submission 203080) | Freshwater sediment microbial communities from Lake Towuti, South Sulawesi, Indonesia - TDP4 | ecosystem: Environmental > Aquatic > Freshwater > Lake > Sediment | place: Indonesia: South... | reverse complement strand
TGACCAATGATGATAGTTACGCTAACGATAAAGGCAGACGACTTCAAGTTGACTCAGACGCTTGACAAGTTCGCCATGCAGTATAAGGTTAGTTACGCTCTTACCAGACAGAACGAGCACTTCATCCTCAGAGTAAAGACAGATGACTTTGGAGAATTGATTAGGCGTTTAAGCCTCATCAAAGACTGCACATACAAGATTCAAGAATTGTACGACACGCGCAGGTTTTCTGATATGATAAACGTTAACTTAACCAAAACTAATATAGACGCTCTGGTAGGGAGATCCACTGTGGCCCACACGGACATAGATCCAATTGACGGCGGAATAGTCAAGGTGGTAGGTGAACTCTGGTTCTGCCGCCCGAAACAAGACCGAGTCATAAAGAAAGGGTCGCCTGTCAACATCGTTGGTGTAGAGGGAGTTAGTTTGATTGTGGAAGAGGTGAAGTAGCATGGTATATGAGGAAATTGCCCTCGCCCTAGTAATAGTTATCATTGTGGTAATTGCGCTCTTAAGCATGGGAATAAAACGGGTAAATCAATACGAGAGAGGACTAGTGGAACGCTTTCACGCCTACGAAAAAACCGTGGACCCCGGACTCAGATACATCGTTCCCTTTGTTCAAAGAATTTTCCGCGTGAACATGCGGGAGCAAGTTATTGATGTTCCACCTCAGGAAATCATCACAGAAGACAACGTTGTAGTTACTATAGATGCCATCGTTTACTATCAAATCATGGACCCAAAAAAGGCTCTGTATGAAATCGAAGATTTTGAACTAGCCATAGTCAAACTGGCGCAGACAACCCTTCGAAACATAGTTGGAGAGATGTCCCTCGACACTTGCTTGACTTCCAGAGAAAAAATAAACACAGAACTGAGAAAAGTGTTGGATGAGGCAACTGACAAGTGGGGAACCAAGGTCAATCGCATCGAGGTCCAGCGAATTGATCCGCCAAGCGACATTCAGACAGCGATGCATAAGCAGAAAACAGCCGAGCAAGAGCGTAGACAACTGCGTTTGTTGGCAACTGGAAGAAAGGAGGCGGCGATGCAAGAGAGGGAAGGGACTATACTTAAGGCGCAGGGAGATGCCAAGGCAATAGAGCTAGTGGCCAATGCTCAAGCCGAGGCGGTTAAGGTGGTTTCTCAAGCGGCGAATCAGTACTTTCTTGAAAACGCCCAGTTGAACAAGAGGTTGGATGTTATCCGAGACACCTTTGCCCAGCAGACCAAGATTGTTGTGCCTTCCACAGCGGACATACTTACAGTCCTAGGCTTTGAAGGCGCGCCCCCAGTGTTGCCCATAAAGCGTTCAAGCCAGAGCGAGACCGAGGGAACCAAACGTTGACGTTGATCGAAACGGTTTTTTGGCTGATTATCATCGGAGTGATTGCCTGGTTTGTCATCATGTGGCTTGCACGAGAAATTGGAGCCCCTAGAACGTATGGGCTGCAAAGAGAAGTTGATTTGAGGCTGACGTACAAGAGGTACATGGAGATTTATCCGAGCGCCAGAGTCACCTACGCAGAATACAAGAGGATGCAGGCTCAGAGGGCTTACAGAAAGGCTGTGAGTTCTACAAAGATAAAGCGAATGGTAAGGTAAAACCTTTCACGAAGCCGTGGTCCCTGATAAGGCGAGCTTAAAAGCCAACTGTATAAATGGATGGTTGCGTCTACTTCCTCCATAGAGACGAAGCCGCTATGTGGTCGGTTTGGAGACCTGACGCCTTTTCAGTGCTGCAGGACAAGAGGGCGAGGACAGGTTTAGCCCGATACTTCGATGTCATGCAGGACCAGAAACTAGCCAAGTTTATGATAGCCAAGAAGCTAGAAGCAGATTTTATCCCAGAAAACTCTCTTGAGCATCTCTGGATGCTTCACGACCAACTCACAGAGGACTATTACGAGCTTGAAAAACAAATCGACGCAAAACAGAGAACTCTAGAAGCCCTCGACACCCCTGAAAAATCATACTTGGATTTGAAGGCAGAAATCGCTAGGCGCATAATGGAAAAATGCCACTTTTGCACGCGCCGCTGCGGCTTCAACCGATTGGCAGGCGAGTTGGGACTTTGGTGTAAAACTGGCACTCAGATTACGGTGTCATCAATGTTTGAGCACATGGGCGAAGAGCCTGAGCTGGTGCCTTCTGGAACAGTTTTCACCATGGGCTGCACCATGCGTTGCAAGCATTGCCAAAACTGGACCATTTCACAATGGTTTGAGGAAGGCGAAATCTTCACACCCGCTCGGCTGGCTAGGAGTGTTGAAGACCTACGACGGCGAGGCTGCAGAAACGCTAACTTGGTCGGCGGTGAACCCACACCTTGGCTCGAACAGTGGCTTGAAACCTTCGGGCATGTTGGAGTCAATGTTCCCGTGGTTTGGAACTCCAACTCCTACTACACTGAGGAAACCGCGAGACTGCTAGCGGGCTTTGTTGATGTTTACCTGCTTGACTTCAAGTATGGCAACAACGAGTGTGCGACACGCATTTCAGACGCGCCCGACTATTGGGAAGCCTGCAATCGGAATCATTTGTACGGGAAGAAATATGGCGAATTATTGATACGTGTTCTAGTTTTGCCCGAGCATCTTGAATGCTGCACTAAACCGATTCTTACCTGGATTGCCCAGAACTTGGGAACTTGGGTGCGCACCAACGTTATGTTTCAGTACCGCCCAGAATGGAGAGCCCACGAGATTCCAGAGCTGAGGCGGAGGCTCACGAGAAACGAGATGGAGAGAGCGGTTCAACTAGCCAAAGAAGCAGGACTCACAAACTTTATCACATAATTCTTGTCATAAAGTGGGTTATTAGTAGGGATTCTATGAGCAGACGAATGGTTTTCCCAGTGTTGTTAGCTTTTTTGTTAACTTCAATTAATATGTCAGTTTTTGTGACAAATGGTTTGGCTTGGAGCAACGGTGGCTACAGCAGCGACCCAGCCAACCCTGATTATGGAACTCACGATTGGATTGCAGAGCACGCATTGGACTGGTTGCCAACCAGCGAGAAGCAATACATTTTTGACAATCTGAAGGCATATCTGTATGGAACCGAGCTCCCCGACAACAATCAGGCATCAGACGGCATAAGCGACACAACTAAGCATCACATATATTATAACTCAGCTGGACAAATGACCGATGACGCAGCTGCACCTAGAGCCTCAACAGAATATGCTAACACCCTAAACTCTCTAAAGGCAAAGGATTATGCAAAAGCAGCCAAAAACGCTGGGATAATGACCCATTACATTGCGGACATGGCGGTTTTCGGTCACGTTATGGGCTCGGGCACCGGCTGGGGCGCTGAAACACACCATAGTGACTACGAGGACTACGTTAACGACAGAACATCAAGCTACAACGCACAGTTCGATGTTTACCTGTCCTTCGACGGTGTGTTAAGCAACGTATCAGCCTATGACGCCGCAAAGAACCTTGCTTACGACACCACGTTTGACGTTGATGGAGATTTAACGTGTGTCTGGATGGACAAAAACTACGAATGGAACAATCTAATATTCAAGAATCGAGCTGGAGAGTCACTCAACCTAGCCGTAAACTACATCGTAGACGTTTTACACACCCTCTACCTACAAAGTGAGGCTGAAGTTTCACCGCCTTCTCCAATCGAGACATTCCCCTTATGGACAATAGGAGCAGCGATAGCAACAATCGCTGTGGCCGTTCTCATCCTTGTCCGCAGTCGACCCAAAAAATGAAAGGCTAAACTCATCCACCTCTAAAATAGGGCCTAGCCGTTGTTACTGTTTCGTATAGAAATATGTTTCACAAGTCATAAATACGGAACTCTTGTTCCTAAAATGGTAAGAGAATGGTCCATTGTGCTCCTTGTTTGCCTTTAAGACTTCTATGAGGTCTAGGTGTCCCTCTTCATGAGCACCGTGGTAGCGCATCGAAAACAGACGTCCGAATGAGAGAGGAAAGGAGGTGAAAGAACTGATAAAAAAGCAAGTTTTGAAAATAACAGTCGGGGGTGTTTTCATCTGCTCGTTCATTTTAGCCTCGATGTATCCAGTCATTTCTGCAAGTCATAAGGACAAGATACACTTCCTTCTGTCTCCAGACCCTTTTGCCGTCTTCACTCCTCCTCCTGGAAAAGAAGCCGATGTTATGTTTGTCTGGGTCGGTGTAGTGAAGGACAGCACTTACGGCAGCTTCATCGTGGCAATCGTTGGATATGAAAGCTATTATGTGGACCATGACCGTTACGAGTACCATTGGTACACAGATAACTTGAAAGATGGTGAAACATACGCGTACCTTAGTAAAAATGCGCACCCGACAACATGGGAAGGAAAGCCAATCGAGTATGAATATGATTTCACCATGGCGAAAATCGAAATCGCCAGATCGGAACATCAGCTAAACGCCACAGTAGTTGCGAAGGGAACAATGCTCTTCAGTGCGGGATTCTGGGCTAACACAAGCGCTGAATTGGAATCGCGCATCGAACCCGGAGGTCCACTTCCCCAAGAGCTCTACCTCTCAGTTGAAGCATATCGCCCAACACTTCAACCATTAGTGTCTGGAGTGGAGGTTGGAAATTTCATGTACGGTCGCTTTAAATACATAGACACCGAACTCTATGACTCATCACTCCTTCCATAAGTCCACAAATCTCATGTCACATTCCTTTCACAGAAGTTAGACACGACTACCGCAAATGTTGAAATCGTGAGAACCAAAAGATATTTGTCATAGTAATCACTCGTAGTTCTGCACGTTAAAAGGCGATAAAGAGCAACATGCCATACTGTCCCGAGTGCGGAGGCGAAATGCGCTACTCAATAGCCACAAAACGCTACGCGTGCCAAAGCTGCGGACTCACGGTGAGCCATCAAGAACTAATCGAGATGCGAGACCAGATGCGCCCCTCGGAAGAAACTGAAGAGGAACAGAGACAGAAGCAGCGAAAAGAATACTTGAAATGGTGGCTCAGCAGCAAGAAAAAATAGCAGCCTGTAAGCGCGGCTTTGAACGGTTAGCTTAGATGACAAACTTTTAGTTTTGATGTCACATTACTTTCTTGGTTGCGATGAGGGAACTTTCAGGCTAGACACTGATAAAGTCAAATGATTGAAGACTCGGGTGCCCAAGCAACCTACTCCTGCTTGTTAGTGTTGCTAAGGGCTCTATAACACTAACATGCACACAGCTTTGCAGTTATTTAAACATAAATAGGCGAGACGCAACGAATTTAACAAGCCAATCATAAAAGCCACAACGGGGGCTGCGAACACTCATGTTTATAGTATTTATCATTGGCACCGCTGGTTCAGGCAAGTCTCTGCTCACAGCATCCTTTGCCGACTGGCTCCAGCTTCAAAAACAGAATGTCATAACCGTTAACCTTGACCCAGGCGTTATCACGTTGCCCTACACACCCGACATCGACATCAGAGACTACATCAAAATCGAACAACTCATGAACGAGTACAAGCTTGGACCAAACGGCGCCCTCATCATGGCCTCAGACCTAATCGCAGAGGAAACGGAAAGGCTGAGCGACGAAATAGCCACTTTCAAACCCGACATCGCGCTGATTGACACGCCTGGGCAAATGGAATTGTTTGCATTCCGACAGAGTGGACCCTACCTTGCAAACGAACTCACAAAGGAAACAAAAGTCCTCATATACCTGTTTGATTCGGTCTTCAGTTCAAATCCTCTAAACTACGTGTCTAACCTGTTCCTTTCAGCCGCGGTTTACAACCGATTTTTCGTCCCCCAAGTTCACGTGTTGTCCAAAAGCGATTTGTTGCCGGTCGAAGAAACTCAGCGTATAGTTGACTGGTCAGCCGACCCAAACGCGTTGGAAACCGCCATAGAAGAGAAACTGGATGGGACAAGGCGCCTGTTGAGCCGTGATACCATGCATGCTGTTTACCGTATCGGCTTAAGGTTTCTCTTGATACCAGTGTCTGCCAAGACCAATGAGGGATTCATAAACCTAAACGCCTCGCTGGAACGCATTCTGAGCGGTGGCGAAAAATTCACTCCTTGAAACTATCTTTCTCGACTAAGTTGTAGCTCTTGACAGGAAAGACGGCTTGCCTTGTGCCTTTCTCTGCTGTGAAAAGTCCCACGACGTCTTCAGCCCATAGGTTTGTATCATGTCTTTCAAGAATGCTTGGAATCCCAAGGCTTCAGAAACCCCAAGAAACATGGCTCTAGGTCACGTGTTTGAATGTTAGCCCGTCAGAGAATGTCTAGCCAAATTATCACTTGCTGTCTTAGCGCGTTGTTTTTCAAATGAAACATTGTTTTGGTGAAATTCTTAAATGTTTGATTTTTCTATATAAAGAATGGATAGTTGTTACGGGTAGGAGGATGTGTGGTGTCGTCAGATGATTTTGCTGACATAATGTGTGATTTTGGGCTGACTCTGACCCAAGCCAAGGTTTACATGGCAACGGTTCGATTGGGTTTGGCTCCTGTTGGCAAAATTTCAAAATTCTCAAAGGTTCGCCGTGAAGATGTATACAGAGTATTGCCTAAGCTAGAAAGAGTTGGACTCGTAGAAAGAGTATTGGGGACACCTGTTAAGATTCGAGCCCTACCATTGGATGAGGCTCTTGCCCTTCTCGTCAAACACGAACAAGAAAGAACCAACAAGAAAATGTCTGAATTGTTGGTCAAGAAAGAGGAGTTTTTGAAACATTTCAAGGCAGAAACCAAAAGTGTGATGCGGGAAGACGAAGACACGCAATTCTCTTTGATTTCAGAAAGGACCACCTTACTTCCTAAAGCAGGGTCTCTTCTAAAGAACGTGCAGAGTGAAATCGATATTGTCGCGCCCAGAGCAAAGCTCATTCAGTTCATTTCCGTTTACGCTGAGCTACTTAAGAAAGTCGTAAAGAGAAACGTGAAGATCAGGCTAATTACGGAATTACCTGAAGAGGCGGACCCGCTTCCTAAAATCATTGAAGAGAGGATATCACCTGGTGCATCGGTCAAGCTAAAGTATGCGGAAATTCTCCCAAGTCACTTTACGATTTACGACAACAAAGAGATGATGGTTTGCACTTCAACAGATGCGCCTCTAACAGAAAGTACTTCTTTATGGACCAACAGTCGTTCACTCATCGCGATTTTGCAAAGAGCCTTCGAGGATATGTGGCACACTTCAATGAATTGGGCTAACTTCAAGATTGAGACTGAAGCTGAAAGAGTGACACGTTTTGTCAGACAACTAAAACCTTCAGACCACGTTTTATTTGTGTACGAAACTCCAGAAGCAAAATACAGTGTGCTCTTCAACTACATTAAGTACGGGTTAGAGAACGGTGAAGCTGCATTATATGTTTGCTCGGACGCGAATCCCAGACAAATAAAGAACGCTATGAAACTCTTTGGAATTGATGTGGAAAAATATGAAAAGGTAGGTGCTCTAAAAATTCTGCATTATTCCGAATTTTACATGATAAACGGAACATTTAGCATAAAGAACACGTTGGGCTTGTGGAATAAATTCTACAACGAGGCTTCGGCTAAGGGATTTAAGGGACTGAGAGTAACCGGAGAAACAGCTTGCTTCTTTAAACACAAAAAGGTCCGAGACTTGGTGGAATACGAAAAAGAGTTACACGGGGTTCTTGAGCTTCCTATGGTGGCGATTTGCTCCTACCAGGCTGACCTGTTAAAGAGTTGCGATGACCCGTTGAATCTTTATGGTGAGCTAGCTAGGGCTCATGGCACAGTCTTGTTCACGGGGTTGGACAAAACTTTAGGGAGAATTGAGATTAGGAAGGGATAAAACAATCTCTTTCGACTCTCAATACATGATTTCTGTTCATCACTGATGATTGGAACCATTCCTGCTCAAAAGCACACTCTATTGTAACCATTGGTCTACTTTTTGGCGGTTTCAGGACGTCTTTTTATTATGTTGAGCGCTGCGGTGACGGCTTGACCCACGCTTACGGCTATTTGATATTTTCTTCCACATGTGGCGTCGCCCGCTGCGTAAACATTGGGAATGTTCGTGTGCATTTGTTCGTCTGTCATAATGCAGCCCAGCGTGTCGGTTTTCACTCCTGCAACAGCCAGCATTTGCGTGACTGGGGTTTTCTCGCCTGAGATGAACACTCCCTTAACGTTTAGTGTCTGCTCATCTTTCGACTTTAGGTCTCTTATTTTCAACCTTTCAACCACTGGCAGGCCAATAATCTCAGTTGCTTCAAAGTTTCGCCAGAGCTGCACATTTCCCCTTGAAAGAAGTTGTTCAAGACTTTGAGGCTTGTAATGAGGAGAAGAAGTGCTTGGTATAAAATGAATCTTGTTGACCAGTTCTGACAGGTACAGACCGTCGGATATCGTTTCTTCGTCTTCCCCTATCAGGGCAACGTCTTGCGCTCTGAACAGTGTTCCATCGCAAACAGGACAGTAGGAGACACCCATCCCTAGGAGTTCTCTGGCACCTCGAATTTCGAGCCTCTTTCTCTGAACACCAATTGTCAAGAGAACAGCCCTGGCTCGATATCCCCTGTCTCGCGTCCATATCAGTTTTGGGTCGCTTGACAAGTCAAAACGTATGGCTCTAGCCGGGTAAAACATTTTGGCTCCAGCCGATTCTGCTTGTTTTATCATTTTTTCGGCAAGTTCTGGACCAGAGATCGATGGAAAACCAGGATAGTTTTCGATTAATTTGGCATCGTGGAGACGACCACCTGGTTTTTCAGCCTCTAAGATTAGAACTTCCATGTTTGCCCTTGAGAGGTAAATTGCGCCTGCGAGTCCAGCTGGGCCGGCGCCCACTACGATTGCGTCGTAGATTTGTTCTAACTCTTTAAATGGGAAAGCAATTGCCTTTTGTGTGTTCAATATGTTCACATCAGAGCATGTTAATCAATGTCTCCCTTCTGAAGACGAGTTTATTTTTGTTTTTGGGGTTTAATTTTTCCGCCCTTTGCCTGAGTTAACTCTGTGATTTGTAGGAGTGCTTTGGCGATTCGATTTTTTGCGGTCTCAGAGTCTTGTGCCGTAGTGGAGAGATGCAGTTCCAAATGTGGTTGGCCTTCGCCTCTATGGCCTGGATGAGATTTTATGTAGATGTAGGGGTTGCTGTGCATTGTTTTGTCTATGAGTGGCGACAAGTCGGATTCCATGATGCCGTCGACTCCTAAACTAGCTTCGTAGAAGACCGCTCTTCCAGCCATCTTCTTGAGCATTGGCTGTATTGATTCGTCGAATATGGCTTCCATCTCTGAGGGCACGCCAGGCAACGCAATTATCGTAGTATCATTATGTTTTGCGACAACGCCCGGCGCCGTTCCCACTGGGTTGTGTAGGGGTTGAGCTTTTTCGGGAAGTGCTGCCATCTTGATTCTTGGCGGCGTCAACTCTACTTCTTCTTCAACTCTGCCCTCTTTAAGATACTGACGGTATTTTCGCTCTACCATTTTGATGGCTTCTGAATTGACCTTTAACGGCTGATTCAAAGCCTTAGCTATGCCTTCCAAGGTTTTGTCGTCGAATGTCGGTCCCAACCCGCCAGTTGTGATTATAATCCTGGGTTTGCGTCCGATTGCCTCTTTGATGGCTTCGGAAATCTCAGTCGTGTCGTCGCCGATAACGGTGATTCGGTTGACGTTTAGACCCATTGTGGTTATGCGTTTGGCTAACCACTGGGCGTTGGTGTTGGCTATTTTTCCTATTAGAAGCTCGTTTCCGACGCAGATGATTTCGATGTGATTGGTCATTTTCAGTTTTTTCCTCGTCTTTTAAGTTCGAGTTGTGGCTTTTGAGGTTTGTGTGAAAACTGTTTTGTTGCTTCTGTGTGGTTGAGTCTATGATTGAGGCTTGGTTAGAAGACTGAGAACAACGCCTTCTTTTTCAGGTTTCGCTCTATCAGCTTGAGCGTCAGAGCGCCTAAAGCAACGAAGATTACTCCTAACATGAACAAGACGGCAAGGTCGTAGAATGCGTCTTGGACTCTAATCCCGAGCAGGGAAGCCCGAATCACACGGATTCCATAGGTTAATGGAAGAGCCTTTGAAATGGTCTGCGCCCAAGTCGGCATGAGCTCAACTGGGCAGACTATGCCGCTGAAGACCAAGAACAGCATCATTAGACTATTCGCTGTTGTGGTTCTGTCCCGGAAGGTCAAGGTTATGGCGTTAGTCATTAAGCCGATTCCGAACAGGGCAAAGGCTGTGAGGAGAAGCCCAGCCAGAAACAAGGCTACGTTAAATGAACTCGCTTGAAAGCCAAATAGAAGGCCTATGAGAAATATTGTGATTAGATCGACTGTGGAGTTTATGCCTGCGGCCACCATTACTCCTGCCATATACGCTAAGCGGCTCATTGGAGTCATAAAAGTAGCCTCAATTGTGCCCATAGCCCGCTCCCAAAACATTACCCTGCCCACCACGAAGGCTGCGGCGAAGACAAAAACATAGAAAGCATTGCCTATGATGATGAATGGAAGGTAGCCAGACGTTCCAGCCACTGCTCCAAATTCGGACGAAGTTACGCCACGGTAAACTTGATTGAATAAAACCCATGCGGAGCTCAGTGTCAGCATGGGTCCCCAAAATCTGAGGGCGAAACCTGACCAGCTGAAGAATCGCCAAGTCATGATAAGGTTGACTTTAGCTGTAGCCGCGATCACTCTGAGACTGTGAGATTCCATTGTCTTGACCTCCTCAAAACTGCGTCAATGTGGCTTTCTGCTTTGCCTTTCGCTCGGCGTAGCCTATAAGCCAAGACGCTATGGCGAGGAACACCAACGTCATAGAAGCAAGAATCATCAACGGAACCGCAACATCAAGCAATGAGGCTCCGCCCAGCAAAGTAAGCCTCAATGATAAAAGTCCAAAGGTTAAGGGAATCAAATAACTGATCGACAACAAAGCTCTAGGCATGGCTTGAATTGGAAAGGCAAGGCCGGAGAGAAACATTATGGGTTCCTGTAGCATTGTTGCATACATAGTGCCTCTCCTTGAATACACAAATAAGGCTTCAAAACACATTCCAAGCGTGACCATCGAGAGATACGAGAGAACAACTGATGCAAACAACGCGATGAAATCGTTTATGATTATTTGGACGCCGAGAAAAACCGCCCATGAAAGGACAATGCCGAAGAGAAACCATACATAGTTGGAAGCACTCGCCAAGGCTCCGCCTAAGACGACCGCAACACGACTTGCTGGAGACAACAAGAGTCCTTCCAAGCTGCCCTCTTCCCTCTCCCTGACGAAGGTGGCACCTGAAAGCAACATCATGGTAAAAAAAATGTAAAGCAGCTGTCCAATCAGCGTGAAGCCCACTAGGTCTAGAGTATACCAAGAAGCGTTGAACTCAAGGTTCACAGACCTGGCAGCGAAGGGCAGATACAAAAAGTACAGGTAGAGTCCATTTCCAAGCGGCAGCGCTAGTGTCCAGAATAGAGTTCGAGAGCTGAAAAAGAACTGTTTAATGTTCTTCTCAATCTCCGCCACGACAACTCTCCAGAACATCACCTGTTCCTCCTTGATTTTTCGTCCTAAAATGATGGATTATTAGTCCACCCAAAATGCCAATCAATACACAAAAATAGAAAACCCCAAGTTTTGGTCCATACCAAGGAACTTCCGGAGGAGGAAGAGACCGCCACCAATCTGCTAGAAATCCAACAACACCAAGAGCGAATCCACCGGTGAAGGCAGATTTTAAATAACTTCCTAACGTCCTTTCGTTTGTTGTGGGGCTATTTTCAACATCTTCTCTGTTCACTCATTAGCCTCCAGTGTAGAACATGAAGAGGTCCTCCAAGGTCGGCCCGCGAATATTGACCGAAACAACCCGACAATGCATTGCAGATAAGTGGTCTAACACCTCAGGCGCGGCCCTGTCACTATCTACATTGACTATCAGCCTATCGATTTTTTCATCCTCAGACTCACCTTCATAGGCTGTGGTCAGCACTTTTTTCACTGATTCAAGTCGTCTCAAGCCTTCCATAGCTTCATTTGTTAAACGGGTTACCAACACTTCCATTGAGAATCCACTCGGCATCTTACGCTTGAGCTCGTCAGGGCGTCCAACAGCGACCAGTTTGCCCTTGTTGAGGAAACCCACACGGTCGCACATTTCTTCGGCTTCGTACATGTAATGTGTAGTTAGGAGAACAGTCTTTCCTCGCTCTTCAACGATTTTCTTGCGGATGAACTTGCGCAGGTCTTTGGCTATGTTTACGTCTAGTCCCAGTGTAGGCTCGTCGAGGAAGAGCACTTCGGGATTGTTTATGAGCCCCCTGCAGACTTGCAGGCGTTGTCTCATCCCTTTGCTGTACTTCTCCACTTCGTCGTCGGCTCTGTCAGACAAGCCTACAAGCTCAAGAAGTGTGTTCACTCTTGACGTGACATGGCTCTTTGGAACATTATAAAGTTCAGCAAAATACTTCAGATTTTCCCGACCCGTTAGTCTGTAGTAGAGCATTCGTTCGCCGCCAGCTACCATGTTAACTATCCTTCTTACACGGGCGGCATCCTTCATCACATCATAGCCTTTAACGAAGGCATGTCCACCAGTCGGCTCCAATAGAGTGCACAGTATTTTCACGGTGGTTGTCTTTCCAGCGCCGTTGGGTCCAAGCAAGCCGAAGAGTTCGCCCTCTTGGATTTCAAAGTCGATGCAGTCGAGGGCTCTGATGATTGTGGTGTTTTTCCTTCCTATAACGTGGCTTCTCTTGGTTGAAACGTAGTCTCGCGAAAGGTGACGAGCCTCCACCGCGAAATTGGGGTTGCCCAACCTTCCATCAGCTTTAACTATTTTTCCATAGCCAAATCCTATGCAGATATTAATAACCTTTCTTAACAGTGCTGGCTCAATCCCCCACATCATGTAATAGTAATGAAACGCCTGTCAGACAACCTGTTTGAAAGCCGTTCAGAAATCGACTTGTGTGGAAGGTGTTGTAGTTACTTTTTTATTAGTTGCTTAGCTTTATGATTGTTTGGTGAAAAGGCGTGGGTTTGATTCCTGAAGAGCATAAGACGCATTTGAAGGAAGAGTTGCAGGAAGGCTTGAAGGACCCCGTTCGCATTGTTTTGTTTACGCAGGAGGTTGAATGCCAGTTTTGCCGCGAGACACGGGAACTGGTGCAAGAGGTTTCCGGTCTAGCCGCAGAGAGAATCAAGGTTGAAATCTACGACTTCGTGAAAGATGAGGCAAAAGCGAAGGAGTTTAACATTGACAAGGTTCCAGCCATCGCTATTTTGGGCATGAAAGACTATGGCATACGGTACTATGGCATACCGCATGGTTACGAGTTTAACACCTTCATCGACGATATAATCAACGTTTCAAAGGGCGCAACCAACCTCACTGAAGACACGAAGAAAAAACTGCAGTCTATCGAAAAACCCGTGCATATTCAAGTCTTCGTAACCTTGACCTGCCCATACTGCCCAATCGCCGCCGGTTTGGCGCACAAATTCGCCTTGGAAAGCGATAAGGTCCGTGCAGACGTCATCGAAGTAGCCGAATTTCCACATCTGGCACAAAAATACAGTGTCATGGGTGTTCCAAAAATAGTTATAAACGAACGAACAGAACTGGTCGGCGCCGTGCCCGAAGCACAGTTTGTGGCACACGTAGTGCAGGCAGCGAAACCACCGAGCATATACATGTAGGGCACAAGCTGACTTTCAGAGCTATGCGGTAGACCCCCAAAGCTGTGATGGTAACAAATGAAGATTGCAATGTATCATAGCCTTGACGACATAAGAATTGAAGATATGCCCAAGCCTAGGATTGGCTCCGACGAAGTCCTAGTTGAAATGAAAGCCTGTGGCGTATGTGGCAGCGACTTGATGGAATGGTACCTGCGTAGCCGTGCGCCTCTGGTTTTAGGACATGAACCTGCCGGTGTCATAACTGAGGCTGGAAAAAACGTGAAAGGTTTCAAGGTTGGCGACAGAGTCTTTGCGCATCATCACGTTGCTTGCTTGAAATGTCATTACTGCAAAAAAGGCGACTATACAATGTGCCAGCAGTTCGGGCGGTCACATCTTGAGCCTGGCGGATTTGCCGAATACTTCAAGGTGCCAGCACCTAACCTGCAAATCGACACGCTGAAATTGCCACCCAAACTCTCCTATGAAGAAGCCACGTTAATCGAGCCTGTAGGCTGCTGCATAAGAGCCCAAAACAAGGCTGGCGTCCGAAAGGGCGACAGCGTAGCCATAATAGGCGCTGGACCTAGCGGCATGATTCACGCAACGCTGGCGAGGATTGCAGGCGCCACATCAATTTTGATGACCGACTTAGTGGATTACAGATTAAAGATGGCTGAACGCTTCGGCGCAGACTTGACAATTAATCCCAAACAAGAAAACTTGGTTGAGAGAGTAAAGAAAGCAACAGAAGGCAGAGGTGCAGACATGGTAATTGTAACAGCGCCAAGCGTCTCGGCGGTTGAAGACGGCGTTCAAATCGTTCGCAGAGGAGGAAAACTCCTACTGTTCGCGCCCACACAACCCGACCAATACGCTCGCTTGAGTCCCCACCGATTGTTCTTCTCCGAGATTTCGGTTATTCCATCGTATTCGGTCTCGCACATCGAAACAAGGACAGCCCTACAACTCATCAGCTCTGGAAGAATCAAGGCGAAAGAGCTGATAACTCACAGTTTTCCACTAAGCCGCACAGCAGAAGCCTTTCAAACAGCTGCCAAAACCAAAGAATGCTTAAAAGTGGTGGTTCAAAACCAATAGTTCTTGAATGTCGCTTAGTTATTCAACCGATTCTATTAGATGTTCAAGACATTTTTTGCTTTCAAGGATTTCTCTTACACTTCCACGAATCTCAAGGGTGAGCACGCCGTCATAGTTGACTTCACGTAATCGTTTAATGAGATCGGCGAAGTTGATTTTTCCTCTCCCGATTGGAAGGTGAGTTGCCTCTTGAACGTCTCCTCCCAGTGTTGCATCATGAACGTGAACGTCTAAGATTCTTTTTCCAAACATGTCAACAGCCTCGTCAAGGTTAAAGCCTGCATGAAACAAATGTCCAACTTCTAGGAGAACGCCCAGTTTTGATGAAGGAAAGCTTGAAATGAACTCCATGAAGTCGTGTAAACCGTTGAAAATGAATGGGGGATAGCAGAAGGATTCCAAAGCAATTTTGATTCCGTTGTCGAAGGCGAATTCTATGTTGTTCTCCACCAGTTTAAGGAAACGGCTTCTTGCTTCTGAAAGAAGTTTATTATCTCGAGCATTGTCTGCCATGAAGAATGGTGGATGAAACGATACTAGCTCTGAGGAGAGTCTTTTACAAAGTTCAATTCCATGATGAAGCTCGTTCTGAGCTTTGTTGTACTCTTCTGCACTCTGCGTAAACTTTTCTGCATCGTAGCGTCCTCCAACATGCACGCTGCTTTTCATTCCATAGCGGTCAAGAACATCGTTCAAACCCTTTGCGTCAATCTCGACAAAGCTCCACATTGGACCCACTTCAAAGTATCTGAAACCCAGAGAGGCAGCTTTCTTGACAAGCCTGAAGAGTTCGCGGTTTTCGTATGGTGGGTTCGATTTGAAGAAGCCGTTTGGCGCTGAGTGAAGTGCTACGAGCATACGCTTCTCCTCGATTCATTTTGTTTTGCACGCTTATCTTCTTTTCAGAGGGTAGTCTTTGTAGAAGAAGAACTAAAGGGCTGGAAAACAACTTTCACTACGCAGTTCAAGGAATGAGGGAATGAGGAAATGAAGAAAAGAGAACTGTTCCTTTCAGAAGTAACAAAGAGCATTCTTTTGCCGTATGAGACCAGTCGGATTTATGAAGAAGAGATTGTGGGCGAGTTCGAGAATCAATTCGAAAAAGGGCATTTCAATAGGTTTCTAGCTATGCTGAAAGAAAAACATTTAATCTTGGATTTGGCGTGTGGAGACGGCAGACACACTCTGCGGCTCTCGAAAAAAGTGAATCGTCTAGTTGCCTTTGACCTCTCCGCCAACAATTTGATGATGGCGAAGAAAAAATGCAGGCAAGAAAAGAATGTAGCTTTTATAAAAGGTTCCATGTTTGAGCTTCCTCTCCGCGAAAACGTGTTTGACGGTGTCTGGTTTTCTCAGGCTTTCGAATACGTGCCTCCAGACAAGAGAGAAGGATTCATGACTTTGATTCGGCGTGTCTTGAAGCTTGGAGGAATCCTGTACATGAGCGTCGAAACATGGATGGACCCCAAGCCTCAGACGGCTCTCATTGAGCTTTTGGGTGATTTTAGATTGTTTTGCTATTGGAAGTTTCTGAAGCGAAAACCCCTCCTGTGGGGTGAATTTCTGTATTACCTGTCAGCCGAAGACATCCAAGCCAGATGTTCAGGCTGGCATTATCACGTGCACACCGACAGAAGGACTCTGCATAGATTGCTTCAAGGATGGAGATTCAAGATACGAAAATCAGACGTTCATGGCGGCTACATTTACACACTATGCGAGAAGATTGAGCACAGACGCGGGTGCGGAAACCATAAAACCCGTTCTGCCATTATACCATTCAAAACACAGGTTTGAGACGGGATTGTCAATTGTCTGATGGAAAAATGAGAGCTGCCTTGTTGTACGGAGTGAAAGACCTGCGAATCCAAGACATCAACAAGCCTGGGGTTGAATACGGCGAGATTCTGGTCAAGGTGAAAGCTGCCACTACTTGTGGAACTGACCTCAAAATCTATCAACGCGGCTATGTTCAGGGCGTGATTACATTGCCAACCGTGTTTGGTCATGAGTGGGCAGGCGACATAGTAGAACCAGGCGAAGGAGTTTCATGGCTGAAGAAAGGTATGAGAGTTCGAGCTGGCAACAGTTCACCCTGTCTCCGCTGTTACATGTGTCAGAGGGGCAAGTTCAACCTCTGCGAGGATATGATGTGGCTGTGGGGCGCCTACGCCGAGTACATTAAGGTGCCAAGCCGTATAGTCACGTTGAACACGCAGGTGATTCCAGACCACGTATCCTACGAAGAAGCTGCAGTGACAGAACCGTTAGCTTGCGTGCTCCACGGAGTAGAAGAGGCAAGGGTGAAACTGGGCGACACCGTCGCCATAATCGGCGCTGGACCAATTGGACTCCTACATCTGCTCACAGTCAAGAAGATGGGCGCAAGCAAGGTCATAATCAGCGACACAGTCGACGAAAGGCTGCAACTGGCGCAAGAATTGGGTGCAGACGTAACCATCAACGCCAAACAAGAAGATGCCGTTGAGATGACAAAGAAGCTCACAGAGGGCCACGGAGCAGACATGGTGATAGAAGCCATAGGCCTGCCCGCAACATGGGAGCAAGCCTTGAAAATGGTGAGGAAAGGCGGCAGGGTCTTGGAGTTCGGCGGGTGCCCGCCTGGAACTGAAATCAAAGTGAGCACCGAACAGTTACATTACGGCGAAACCACTGTTCTCGGAGCATTCCACACGACGCCAGCCCACTTCAAAAAAGCGTTGAACCTCATCTCATCCGGCACGATCAATGTCAAGCCGCTCATAACCAGCCGGATGAAACTCGACAAGCTCAAACAAGCCTTTGAAGCGCTCACGACATCCAAAACAGACATAAAGATAGCTATACATCCATAGGATGCAGCGAAGTTATTGGCATACCTTCCGTCAGACTCGGAGCGTTTCACGGATTCGCGAAAGCGTTTTTGTTGCTTCAGGCTCGTTTGACAGGAATTCCTTCAGTTTGCCGCACTGCGTATAATCGCTGCAGTGTGCACATGTCTTCACTCTCCGCTCCTCAGCGCAAGGTCGTATCTTGCAGATTTTGCTGCACCATCCAGAAATCGTGTTGGACATGCACCCGTTGCACGTGATGTCTTCAGGTTGAAACTGGACGCTGAGCTCCTGAGTCCACCTTTTGGCTATCTCCTTCTTTCGCTCAAAATCCTTAGCCTGCGTCGCCTTGAACGCGCCACACTTGCTGCAGTCAAGTCCGCAATAGGCTATGATTTCAGACATGATATCATCCTACCTCAAATGACCAATGTTGCCTAAATAGCAGTGTCCATGGGATAAACTTTCCACAGTCATGTGACTGCTAATTTCCCCCGTTGGAAAGGACGTTAGAAGAAAGTATAGTCCGAAAAGGATGAGTATTGCGCCGAAGACGATCATGACCATTCTATATCCTTTGCCGCCGACTAGACTCGTTCCTTTCTTGGCCAAGTAGGCTGTGCCGGTCAGCCAAGCGTAGTCCATCCAAACATGCGAAACGTACATGATCAGCACCCCTGCAAAAGAGGCGAGGGCCAGAGCGTTTACAATAAGCGTCATTCCAGCAGTGAGCCACCAAAGAATGAAGTAAGGATTTAGCCCAGTGAACAACGTGCCCAACAACAAAGCATTTCTCGACGGAAACCCAACCTTGCTTTCCACCTTAGTTTTTGAGGCGAAAGCATCGCGAATCTGCAGAAGACCAAACACGAGCAAGGCGATGCCTCCAACAACACCAACCGCTAGTTTAATCAATGGCTCATTAATGACAGTTTGCAGCGTGAACGCTAAAATCAAGACAAGGCTTAACTCAAAAATCGTGTGACCAACAGAGAAGGCTAAGCCGCCTTTCGCACCCGTTTTAGCGCCATGTGTGATATTGGTGAAGAACAGGGGACCAGGTGCTAACGCTCCAGACGCAGTGACAACGACTACGGTTGCGATGAAGGTTAACAAGTCCACACGAACAAAGAGGCGAGAATAAGATAATTAAGCTTTCAACATGGCAATTGTCCTTTTTAGACTTGCTGATTTTGTTGGGTTGCATGATGATGGATGTGTCTTGGTGTCATCGTCAATAGGTTGTGGATGAGTTGTTTTTAGGGTTATTGGATTTCGTTGCCTAAGGCAGAATAAAGATAGCCAAGAATGCGGTTAACCTCATCAACACCAAAACCAAGCAACGCAGGTATTGTCGAATATATGAAAGCGTGTGGGTGATTTCAGCTTCAATTGCAATGGACTCTTTTGCTTAGTTCTCAAGGAATTTATCGATACTATTGCCGGATTGCAGACGCTCCTTCAGTATTTTTTCCGTCAAATCATTGATTTCAACCAATTCTTTCTTTAAAACCACTCTAACAACACAAACAGTCTATGTTTGCGTGTTCAACTACAACTGTCCAAGCCAACACAGCCTTCAGACTGGTAGAAGGCGGGCTTAAGCGATGCTCTCCATCTTCTTGCACACAGTTTTTTCCAGCCGCAGCCTCAGTCAACCCAGCACACTATCCACTTTCGCATACACTCTAACTTCACACTAACTATGTTGCAACTCCACGCATAACTATGTTGAAACCCACCTAAAGCACACGGTAAACAGAGCCAAAAACAACAACCAGAACCAAAAACAAACCCCAAAAAACAAACAGTCCAGCCTCGCTCAGACCACAAAAAATTTTTTCAGCACTCATACTAAGCCTAGTCTAACCCCCATCATCGAGTTCAGAAAGAGTTTATAACCCAGAATGATGCCTATGCACTGTTATTGCAGGGAACCCGCCATGGCAAAATACATCTTCATAACAGGCGGCGTCCTATCCTCAGTCGGCAAAGGCATACTCACCTCATCCATCGGCAAAATGCTCCAAACAAGAGGCATAAAAGTCACAGCCATAAAAATCGACCCATACGTGAACGTAGACGCAGGCACCATGAACCCATACATTCATGGCGAGGTCTACGTAACAGACGACGGAGGCGAAACCGACCTCGACCTAGGCTGGTACGAACGCTTCCTAAACATCAACCTATGCAAACACAACAACATCACAACAGGACAAATCTACCAAGAAGTCATAGAAAAAGAAAGAAAAGGCGACTTCCTAGGAAAATGCGTTCAAATCATCCCCCACGTAACAAACCAAATAAAACAAAAAATCCGACACGTCGCCAAAGAATCCAACTGGGACATCATCCTAACCGAATGCGGAGGCACAGTCGGCGACATCGAAGGCCTACCCTTCCTAGAAGCCATACGCCAAATGCGCCTCGAAGAAGGACACGAAAACACACTCTACGTGCACGTCGCACTGGTCCCAATCCTAGACGTAACAGGCGAAATGAAAACCAAACCGTTGCAGCACAGCGTAAACGAGCTACGCCGCATCGGCATCCAACCCGACACCATTGTGGCACGATGCAAAGAAATGATCGACAAAGAATCACTTGGCAAAATAGCCTTGTTTGGAACAATCCCCGAAGACGCTGTCTTCTGCTCCTACAATGTTCCCTCCATCTATCAGGTCCCGCGAATTCTGGACGAACAAGGCATGGGCAACTACATCTGCAAACGACTACAACTGGGCGAACCCAAACCCGACTGGAACAATTGGAAACAATTCGTAGAATCCGTGCTGAATCCCAATTATGAGGTTAAAATCGCCCTAGTAGGCAAATATGCAGGGTTGGTTGACAGTTACGTGAGCATGAATGAAGCCTTCCGACACGCCGGAGCTGCCTGCCAAGCCAAAGTTTCAATCGACTATATAGAGGCCGAAACCTTTGAACGTGACCCTAACGCCCTGAAACGCCTAAAAAACCATGATGGAATCTTCATCCCATATGGGTTCGGTCCAAGAGGCACAGAAGGAAAGATGAAAGCAATTCAATTCGCCAGGGAAATCGACGTGCCATTCTTAGGTATATGCTATGGCTTCCAGCTGGCAGTCATAGAATTCGCCCGCAATGTCTGCGGACTCGAAGGAGCCAACAGCACCGAGATTAATCCTGAAACACCTTACCCTGTAATTGACCTCATGCCAGAACAAACGGTTATAAAACAGAAGGGCGCAACCATGCGTTTGGGCGTCCACAAAGTCATAATAACAATGGACACACTTGCCCACAAACTTTATGGTACAGACGAAATTCAAGAACGCCACCGACACCGCTGGGAAGTCAACCCAAAATACCTAGACACCCTAAACAAGCACGGAATGATTTTCTCAGGCAAAAGCCCAGATGGACGAAGAATGGAAATTTTGGAAATCCCCAGCAAATTCTACTTTGTTGCTTCTCAGTTTCACGGAGAATTTAAGAGCCGACCAAGCAAACCAGATGGCGAATATTACGGGTTCGTCAAAGCTTGCTTGGACAAAAAATTAGGCAAGGCTAAGCCCTTAGAAGAGGTTGAAACTGGAGTTTCACGATAGAAGAAACTCCCAAATTGCGAAGATTATAAAACCATGTTGCTATTATTTGCTCTGTTTATTGTTGGTGTAGCTGAGATTGAATGAAGAGAGACTTTTCACCTTGAAGAGAACAGGCGTTCTGGTCATCGTTACGGGTTTGTTCGTTTTTCTCTTGTATCTCTACTTTTTTGTTCCCTTCGGCGACTTCGTCGCTAATATTCGGCAAGCAGACCCATTATATTACTCATTAGCGTTTGCTGCAATGCTCCTGAGCGTGGCTTTCTACTCCCTAGCTTGGCAACGTTTGCTTCATCTTTTGTCGGTGAAGAGTTCTTTCTTGAAGACTATCCAGTTTGTCTGGGTGGGGAGCTTTGTTGACCTCCTGGTTCCAGCTGAATCGATAAGCGGGGACATTTCTAGGGTCTATTTAATGTCAAAGGAATACGGTGAGAACGCCGGCAAGGTTGTGGCTTCTGTTATAGGACATCGCATTTTAGCTATGACCATTACGCTAGGCGGTTTGGTTATCAGCTCAGTGTATTTTGCAGCTAAGTATAATCCCCCATTGCTTGTCATGGAGTTTGTGAGCATAATTGGGGCTGGTACATTGGTTTCTATGATTTTGATTTTTTACTTGAGCAAAAGAAGACAGGCAACCGATAAAGTGGTTAATTGGGTGATTGGCTTGCTGATTCGGTTTTCTCGTGGACGTTGGAAGTTTGAGCGCTTAAAGAATCAGGCTGAGAAAATGCTAAAGGCGTTCCACGATGGAATAGATAATTTAGGTTTACGCCCAAACCTTTTGGTTTTACCAGTTTCCCTTGCGATAGTTGCGTGGCTTTTTGACTTGCTTATTGCTGTTTTTGTATTCTATGCTCTAAGCGTTCGAGTTTCTTTCAGCGCGGTAGTCATTGTTTATTCTATTAGTGTAGCTATCCAAACTATTCCTTTAGGCATTCCAGGCGAGGTTGGCGTCTTGGATGTTATTATGGCAAGTCTTTACACCTTGTTGGGCATCCCTATTGCAGTAAGCGCTGTTGCCACCGTGTTGATACGTATTGTGACTTTGTGGGCTCGCTTGCTGGTTGGCGGTCTAACTGTCCAGTGGCTAGGCATCAAGAGTCTGAAGGCATCGAATGCAACAAAGCAAACGGAGCCGTAGGTTTGTGCGAACCCTCGAGCAACGCGCTATCACTCAATACCTTCTCCACAAGCATCATCTTTTGAATCGTTCTCAAGCAAGAAATGTTCTACAAGCTGTGACCGACATCATCGCATTGCATGCAACCAGTGTGGGAACACCCTACATATCACTGTTCGCCAGAGTGAAAAACTTCCAGCGGAAACAATTGGATGAAGAATTCTACGTGAAAAGAAACCTAATTCGTCTAACAGCCATGAGAGGCACGTTATTCATCACTAGCATCGAATCTGCGCCCATGCTGTATCAAGCAACAAAGATGACAGAACCCGAACTCTTAAAATGGACCAACAAATGGGGAATACTGCCATTGGAGCACCGAGAACAAACCAAAAAACTGCACAACATTCTGAAAGGTGGCGGAAAAACTCTCCATGAGATTAAGAAAGGCTTACCAAGAAGAATGGTTAGGTCAGTAGAACTGAGAACTGGCAAAACCCTCTACAAAATGACCAACGTGAATGTAGTTCTAGGCGCAATGATGCGTAGAGGGAAGGTTATCAGCGAGAAGGGTGCAGAAACTCTTCGAATCACCCAAGCAAATCGCTATGTGCTCTTTCAAGAAATCTACCCGAGACTCAACCTCGAATCTATCAGAAGCGAAAAGGCAAAGACAATGTTGGTCAAGCGTTATGTAGGGACTTTTGGCCCAGTCACAGAAGAAGACATTGAATGGTGGACCGGTTTCAGCAAAACAAGCATAAGGGAGTCTCTGGCAGCCGTGGAGAAAGAACTGCTCTCTGTCAGGCTGAATGCTCTTAAAGAAGAATATTTAATGCTAGAAAATGATTACAAGCAATTCGTTAAATTCAAGCCTTTGAAAACTCGTTCCGTACTGTTACTTCCTTATGAGGATCCATACACCAAAGGGTACCAGGTGAGAGATAGACTCATCGACAGTGAATATGAGAAAAAAACCTACGTGGGAGGTGGAGTGCAACCAACCATACTGCTCAACAATAGGATTATTGGCACTTGGAGCTGGAACATCGAGGAAGGAAGAGGACCAATAAGACTGCTATTCTTTCTAAAACCAGAAAATGACATAGAGAGAGAAGCAGTTGAAAAAGCCAAAGCCATAGGAAGACTGATGGCAAACAAAGAAGTCGACGTGGAAATAGAAAAATGATTGAATCCACCTTAGAACTCACCTTAATCGAAATCGTTTTCAAATTTGCCTACTCATGCTAGAATGTAGGCAAAAAGCGTTGTTAGGAAACGCGCTATTTGAAACCCAACCTGTTATCCTTGTGGGTTGATTCTTCATTACAGGATCAACTCTCTCAGAAGTTAGGGACTCAACATCATACTTAGAGAACGTCTCTGAACCCACTTTCTAAAATCTGTTTTATCTTTTGTAGGAATTGTGCAGCTGGGACTCCGTCGACTATTCGGTGGTCAAAGGAGAGGCTGAGCTGCGTAATGGGTTTTGTCTTTATTTCTTTGTCGACAAGAACTGGTTTTTCTGTTATTCTTCCGACTCCCAATATGGCTGTTTCGGGAGGATTTATTATGGGGATGAACACATCGACCCCGTACATGCCAAGATTAGTGATGGTAAAAGTTCCACCTGTTAGGTCCTCTTTTGAGAGTTTGCCCTGTTTCGCCTTCTCTATCAGCTCGTTTACGATCATAGATATTTCTTTGAGTGTTTTTCTGTCTGTGTTGTGAACAACTGGAACAAGGAGCCCTTTATCTGTGGCCACGGCAACACCGACGTTGATGTCTTCAAAAACTTTGATTCGCTCATCTTCAAGTGTCGAGTTTAAGAGTGAATGTTCTTTTAGAGCAGTAGCCACCGCTTTAACCAACATGTCTGTGTATGAAACAGACCTTTCTTCATGAAGTCTAACAGCGTTTATCATGTCCACTTCCATTGTTATAGTGCTGTGAGGCGCCGTTCGTGCGCTTAACGAGACTCTCTCAGCAGTTACTTTTTTAATTCCAATCAAGGGAATCACTTCCCTAACTCTACGTTGCGGCTGCATGGTGGCTTGCTCAACAAACCGTTTCACATCATCCTCAACAATTCGCCCTTCCGGACCTGTCCCTCCCACCTGCGCCAAATCGACGCCCAGTTCCCTCGCCAACCTCTTAGCAGCCGGAGAGGCCAAAATCCGCTCTGTTGTTTCAGCAACAAGCTCTGGTTTGGACAGAGCCATGGCAACCTCTTCAGCCTCTGTTAAGGGCTCGTCGAGCGCAGCAATTATGCCTATGATCTGGTCGATGGGCACGTTGGAGCCCTCGCCAGCCAGAATCTTGCGAAGGGTTCCAGACTCAGGTGCTTCCACATCGTAGGTAACCTTTTCAGAGAGCACTTCCACCAAGGGCTCGCCCTTCAGCACAGTTTCGCCCTCTTTCTTGAACCATTGAACAACCGTGCCTTCCCTCATAGTAAGACTGAGCCTGGGCATAACGACCTTCGTCACCAATTCAGAACTCTCCGCTAGGACAAAATTACTAACAATACAAGGTTAAAAGTTTGAGGGAGAAGTAAGAAAACATCTGCAAGACCATAGACCACCCTTCACTGAACATGCTCGTAAGAGATAGTTAAAATACTCGATTTCTGAATTATGTAAAATTCTAACGCAAGGAATACCCAACAATGCAAACAATGCTAAATTTCACTGAAAAAGAAGACATCCTCAAATTCGTTTCGGAAAAAGGCGTCAAAATCCTTAATCTTTGTCACATTGCCGAGGACGGAAGACTGAAAACCTTAAGCTTCACTGCGACCGATAGAAAGAAAGTTAGTGAGATTTTAGAGCTAGGCGAAAGAGTCGACGGCTCAAATCTGTTCTCGTACATAGAGCCTGGTAAAAGCGACATTTACATAATGCCTAAATTCGACAAAGCCTTTACGCATCCCTTTTCAAGCATGCCTACACTAAACGTTTTATGTGAATATCTAGACGAAAACGGAAAGCCTCTTGAAGTCGCGCCCCAAAACGTCTTGGCGAGGGCGGAAGAAAAACTTGATTCTTCCAGCAGCATTGTTCTTAAGGCTCTAGCTGAACTTGAGTTTTATATAATTTCCAAACAGAAAACCGAAATGCTCTTTCGCGGTCCACCCGACAAAAACTATCATGAATCTGCCCCTTTCACCTTCTTTGAAGATTTAAGAAACGAGGTTTTGATCACGTTGGCGAACATTGGTATTGCCGTAAAGTATGGACATAGCGAAGTTGGTCGAATTCTTGGCAAAGACGACACACTCATGGAGCAGCAGGAAGTAGAGTTTGTACCACAAAACTTATCGAATATGGCTGACACAATCACGATCGCCAAATGGGTCATTCGTAACGTTTGCGCAAAATACCGGGTATCGGTTTCCTTTTCTCCCAAGGTTGTTTTGGAGCACGTTGGAAATGGAATGCACATTCACCTATGCGGGTTAAAAAATGGAAAAAACATAATTGCAAGTCGAGATGGAACTCCGAGCGTAGAAGCCTTAAAAATGGTTGGCGGAATATTAAAGCTTGCACCAAGCCTTTCAGCTTTTGGAAACACAACACCAGTATCGTATCTGCGTTTTATAGTACGCAAGGAGTCTCCAATGCATATCTGTTGGGGCACGAGAAACCGCTTGGCCCTGATACGCATACCATTATGGTGGAACTTCACAAAAAAAGGCAGAGAAATAGGCAACTGCCGTGAAACCTTTGAATACAGAGCACCTGACGCATTATCAAACGCCTACTTGCTCCTCGCGGGGATAACAGTAGCTACAAACTATGGTTTGAAAGATCCTAAAGAAGCACTAAAAATCGCCGAAGACCTACATATTGAAGGAATCGGTGGTCGAAGAAAACTGCTTAAGGTGCTGCCGCGGTCATGCATTGAATCTGCGCGCAACCTTGAAAAAGATAGGCGGTTTTATGAGGCAGACAGAGTTTTCCCGGAAAAATTAATTGATAAGACTATAAAAGCTTTGAAATCCTATAAAGACCAAAATTTGTGGGAGAAATTAGCTGACAAGCCTGACGAAATCGAAAGCGTGTTGGGGCAATACCTATATTATGGTTAGTTTAGAACTTAGAAACTGTCTCCTTCACAGCCTTGACTATGCTTTTTTCGTCTGGTATAACATGTTTCTCTAGTTCAGGGCTGAAGGGTATAGGTGTGTCTGGTTCGGCTACTCGTTTGATTGGAGCATCAAGATAGTCTAGTGCTTCTTCAACCACTATAGCCGCAACTTCGGCACTGACACCTGCGGTCCTACAGTCCTCTGATACAACAACTAATCGACCAGTTTTCTTCACAGATTTCACAATTGCCTGTTTGTCTAAAGGCACCAGCGTTCTGGGGTCAACAACTTCAACGCTGATTCCCTCTTTGCTCAATTGTTCAGCCGCAACCAACGCTTTGTGAACCATGTATAGTGTGGCAACTATTGAAATATCTGAACCCTCACGCTTAACGTCAGCCACACCGAAAGGTATGGTGTATTCCTCGTCTGGGATCATCCCTCTAACAGGATAAAGCAGCTTGTGCTCAACAAAAAACACGGGATTGTTACCCCGAATGGCTGTTTTCAATAGTCCTTTTGCGTCGTAGGGTGTAGATGGCGCTGCTACATACAAGCCGGGGGTGTGCATAAACCAAGCTTCCAAACTTTGTGAATGATGAGACGCAATATTGACGCCTGCGCCGAAGGGTGTTCGAACAACTAATGGAGCACGGGCTTGACCACCGAACATGTATCGAATCTTAGCCGCCTGGTTACATATTTGGTCCATGGCTAAGGCGGAGAGGTCTCCGAACATGATTTCGGCAATGGGGCGCATCCCCGTCATTGCTGCTCCTACACCCACACCTATTATGGCCGATTCTGAAATCGGAGTGTCTCGGACTCTATCGTCGCCGAATTCCTCAGCTAAGCCCTTGGTAACGCCGAAGGCGCCGCCCCAATAACGTCCAATGTCCTCACCTAGCAGAAACACGTTTTTGTCTCGCTGCATTTCTTCACGGAGAGCCTCACGCAAAGCGTCGCGAACGGTTACTTCTCTCATTTCGCTCCGGCGCCCCCTTTCTCGGCGTAAACGTCTTCTAAAGCCTCTTCCGGCTCTGGAAACGGACTCTCCAAAGCAAACTTGGTTGCTTCATCCACACTTCTTTTAATCTCTTGCACCATGTTTTGGACTTCGGTTTCGGTCAAAATACCTATCTCGAAAAGTCTCTTTTGGAAACGCGCAATCGGGTCTTTTTTCAGCCATTTTTCAACTTCTTCTTTGGGTCGATAGGCGGCTGCATCGAAGCGAGAATGCCCTTTCTGCCGATAGGTTTTGCACTCGACGAGAGTTGGTCCTTCACCCTGCCTTGCTCGCTCAACAGCCACACGAGACGCTTCGTAAACGGCTAACACGTCGTTTCCGTCCACCACAACGCCTGGAATGCCGTAAGCCGCAGCCCTATCCGCAATATTTTCAATTGCCATCACCCTAGACTGACGAGTTCCCATGGCATACAAGTTATTTTCACAAACAAAAACCACGGGCAAGCTCCAAACCGCGGTCAAGTTGATTCCTTCATGGAAGGTGCCCTGATTAGACGCACCTTCACCGAAAAAGCACGCCACAACCTGATCCGTGCCCCTCAGCTTGATAGACAAACCAGCACCAGCAGCTATTGGGATGCCGGCGCCCACCACAGCCGTTGCGCCGAGCATGCCTATGCTGAAGTCGGCGATGTGCATCGAGCCGCCCTTGCCCTTACAGTAACCCGTTTTCCTTCCCAGAATCTCAGCCATAGTCTTGTCCAATCTGGCCCCCTTAGCAATACAGTGTCCGTGTCCCCGGTGCGTGCTGGTGATGTAATCATCTTTGCGCAGGTTGGCGCACACACCAACAGCAACCGCCTCCTCCCCCGTATACAGATGAATCGTACCGGGTACGAGGTTTTGACCATACAACTCGAAAACCTTCTCTTCGAAAAATCGAATTGCGAGCATCTGACGATACATTTCGAGCAGTTTCGCGTTTTCAACCATTGAAACCATTCCTCACAATGAGACCTACAGATCAAGTAACTATAGAAAAGAACTAATAATTTTCTCAGCCAACAACACAGGCTCCGCTTTCTGCGCCTCCTTGGTTTGGGCTCCAATGCGAGGAGTGCAGACTATGTTGGGCAACCGCACTAAGGTATAGTCTGTTGGAGGTACAGCCTTTTTCAGTCTCTGTATCCCTTCAGCCTCGATGGGATGGCATATGAGAATTTTCAGGTTTGATTTCAATTGAAAATCTCCCTTTTTGGCTTCTGAATTTACGTGTTGCCCCCAACTTATGTGTTTCCCATATAAGAGTTTCCATTTTGGAGCAATAGTTTCATTAAAGAAGACTGTTTACATCTATTTTGGAAGAAACACTGTCATGATGGTCGGCATTGTAGGTAAGCCCAACACTGGCAAGTCCACTTTTTTTAGTGCCGCAACTCTGGCTCCCGCGGAGATTGCGAGTTATCCGTTTACAACCATAAAGCCCAACCGTGGCATAGGCTACATTCGCACACCTTGTGTTCACAAAGAATTTAACGTGCAGGACAACCCCGTTAACTCGCTGTGCATTGATGGAGTGAGGCTCATTCCTGTCGAATTGATTGATTGTGCGGGTCTAGTTCCAGGCGCCTGGCAGGGACGCGGCTTGGGCAACCAATTCCTAGACGAAATTAGAAAAGCCGACGCACTCATCCACATCGTAGACGCCGCTGGGGCAACCGACATTGAGGGCAAACTGCTCAAACCGGGTTCTCATAACCCACTTGAGGACATTCGGTTCTTAGAAGTGGAGATAACCATGTGGCTGGAGCAGATTATCAAGCGAGACTGGCCAAAGATGGCGCGAACAGCCGAATCGGGGGTATCCGACCTCTACGCACTTCTCGAGGAAAGACTAAGCGGCTTGGCCATAAAAAGAACGCACATTTTCGAGGCAGTAAGAAAAGCAGGGTTAAACGCTGAAAAGCCAACCGCTTGGAGCGAAGATGACCTGCTCAAGTTCTTAGATACATTAAGAAGAATCGCCAAGCCCATGCTGATTGCAGGCAACAAAATCGATTTGGAACCAGCTGAACAGAACGTGGAGCGACTAAAGACATCAAATTACACGGTTGTTCCATGCTGCGCCGAAGCAGAGTTGGCTCTGAGAAGAGCAGCTGAAAAGGGATGGATAGACTACAAGCCTGGAGACTGTAACTTCAACGTATTAAAACCCGAAGCCTTAACTGACGCCCAAAAGAAGGCGGTGCAGACCATAAAAGAGAGAATCTTAATGAAATTTGGTTCAACAGGCGTGCAAGACGCCATCAACATGGCTTATTTCAAACTCTTAAATATGATAGTTGTCTATCCAGTTGAGGATGTAGAAAAACTTGCCGACCATAAGGGCAACGTGCTCCCAGACGCATACATTGTCCCATATGGCACAACAGCCCGCCAACTCGCTTACCTGATACATACGGAGATAGGCGAAGGCTTCATATACGCAATTGAAGCCCGAGAGAAGAAGAGAATCGGAGAAAACTACGTGTTAAAAGACAGAGACGTAATCTCAATCGTAAGCGCCAAAAAAAGAGCATAACAGCTCAGAAGACACTGGGCAAGTTTACAACGGGTTGAAGGTTTAACCAAGATTCGCCGAGAAGCCACTGTACAATCGCATGACCTTTGGTTTCAACAGACAGAAAATTCGTAAACACACTAAAAGAGAAACCAAAACTAACAAGCTGATTTAGTAATTATTCCCTTTAACTGAGGAGCAATTTCGTCAGGCTTCATTTCCTTTATTCTATTGAAAACAGCGAAAGGTTTGCCCAACTTATCAATCTGGTGCTTCGAAACTCCTAAGATTGTGTCGAAGTCTGGATCCAATGCGACAATCTCCCCCAAAGCCGCATCCAATGAATTTTTTATGGTTGCATTTAATTTGAAAAATCCTACTTTATCTTTGTCAGTCTCCCCAGCCTTTATCGGATCAACATCGTGTACGACAATATGGGGTATTCGAAAAGCGTTCAGTATTTTCATGAAGAAAGGAATGTTAGTTTTACCCCCACATTCAATGAGAGAGACTCCTTGACTATACAAGTCTACATCTGTTTTTTTGGCCAGCATTGGAAAGCCTAATTTCTCGCTGGGGCCTTCGACTAACATTACCTTTCTCGCGAAAAAAACTTCGTTTCGTTCTGGATTAAATTCGTTCAGCATCTTGAAGTGGTCTTTTTCGTCTGGTGAGAATATCTCCTCTTTGCACTGGAAGGTCTCTGTCCCTTTTGCTGTATCAGGCTTATCCACTATGATAAGCGCATCATAGCGACTCATGTCAATGAAATAGGGCGAGTGGGTGCAAAATATAATTTGGTCATTTTTGGACAAGGCTTGAAGAACATGGAACAGGACGACCTCGTGATGAGGATGAAGATATAGTTCAGGTTCTTCAATTGCAAATATAAACGGTTTGGATTTCTTTTTCTGTCCAGTTTTTCTGCTAAGATTTGCATACTCTCTGAATATAGCAAAAATCAATGATCGTTGAAGTCCATGTCCCTTAGATTCAACACTGGTCTTAATTCCATCGTCCAACAAGATTTGGGTACCAGATTGGACTATATCTCTAACCTCTGGAACAGCTACTTGGATTTCCACATCCACTGTAGAAGGCATAGACTCCTGCAGAGTACCCAAAAGTGATTTCTCGAATTCTTTTAGCATTCTCGGCCTTTTGTCTTCCCCTTGCGAAGGCCTATTTAACATGCTTCCAACTTTTTCTAACATGACCTTAAGTTCGGATAATTTTGGCTCTTCTCCGAAAGCCTCTATAAAAAGATCATCGATTAGTCTTCCAAAAAGATTTCTTTCACCATATGTTGCTTCTTCAGAAGCTTCCTTTACAGCTGGCACGTAGAAAAAATGTGGCATAAAGTCTTGAGCTACTTCTTTCCACCCAAGAAAATGAGTGCTTGAAAAGAAAGGCTTATCCCATTCTATTTTTTGTCTGTTTTCCTCAACATACCTTTTCAGTCCTTCCTTGTAGCTTTCTTGACTTATGGTGCCGCGACCGGTCTTAAAATAATCTGGCAATTTCTTTTCTCGGGCAATTTTCTCAATGTCGTGTTTGTAGGAATCGAACTCACTCATCTTCAAAAACTGCTCTTTTGGTTCTATAATCAAGCCCGAAAATTTCGATTCAAATTTCCCAGTTTCAGGGTCACAAGAGAATACTTTTTGAATCGTGAGCGTGCCATTAATCAGATATTTCTTAATTCTGTCATCAGTCTGTTCATCTGCTGTTAAACAGTCAAAGCTGACTGTTATTCTTATGTCTTTGTGGATATCTTTATTGCAGAAATCTTCTTGAGACATTCCTCTGACAGAGGAGCCAAAAAACCAGTCTAGAGCTTTAAGAATATTCGTCTTGCCCGTGTTATTCTTCCCAAGTAAAACGATCAAGTCCTTAAAATCAAAAGTCGCGCACTTTATTGATCGAAAATTCTCTATTGCCACACTTTTTATTTTCATATAAGCCGAAGTATCTTATTATCTGGAAAAAAGATAAAAAGCTTTTGTATTTTCTGAAAAATACACTCGTTACAATACACTTGTTACAATTGTCTAAATCATCCTTTGACTTTCAGCCTCTTGTCCTCGTAACCTTCTCACCAATCATTCAAAATCCAGTCTTCAAAGTTGTATTCTGCTTCAGAGTTGGGGGCAAAAGTTATCTACTATAAGTATATTACTAGTCTGGTATGAGTAAAATTCAGATACCAGCCTATCGGTGCGAAAGGTGTGGTCATATATGGGTTTCTCGAAAAATAGCAGAGCCTAGAGTTTGCCCGAAATGCAAGAGTCCTTATTGGAACACGCCGCGGAGGGGAAAGCGAAAAGCTAAACAACGGGAAAACAAGAAAAGGAGTAATGAGTCGTGACCTTGTCACACCCTACAACGCAATTTGGTGAGAACAGTAGAAAAGCCAGTGCTGATGCTTTTATCAATTCTGAATTTGCAAATCTTCGCGTTGATCGCAAAAACACAGTAATTAATCCTAAAGGACAATGGCAACTTCTAAATGAAAAACCATATTATCAAACGCGCCTAGGTGTGGCATACTTAGGAGATGCATTGAAACTAATCGAACAGCTTTCAGACAGGTCGGTCGATCTCATAGTGACCTCGCCTCCTTTTGCACTAACCAAGAAAAAAGAGTACGGAAATGTTGATCCTGAAGAATATGTGTCTTGGTTCAGGCCTTTCGCAGATCAATTCTGGAGAGTTTTAAGAGAGGATGGTAATTTTGTTGTTCATATTGGTGGCAGTTGGAACAAGGGCGAGCCTACGAAATCACTATACACGTATGAACTCCTTATAGCCCTTTGTTCGAACTATGAAAGAAAATTCAAGCTAGCCCAAGATTTCTACTGGTATAATCCAGCAAAGCTTCCGTCGCCCGCCGAGTGGGTTAATGTTCGAAGGGTCAGAGTGAAAGATGCAGTGGACTTCATCTGGTGGCTGTCAAAAAACTCGAATCCAAAGGCCGATAATAGACGGGTCTTGAAGCACTACAGCGAATCAATGTTGAACCTTCTGAAAAATGGATATAAAGCCAAGTTGCGACCATCAGGGCACAATATATCGACAAAGTTTAGTCGGAATCACGGAGGTGCAATTCCTTCAAACCTGTTAGTTTATTCCAATACCGATTCGAACAGTCGTTATTTAACGATGTGTCGAAAAAACGGAATAAAACCTCATCCCGCAAGGTATCCTGAACAGATTCCAGAGTTCTTCATACAATTCTTGACTGATGAAGGAGAAAAAATCCTAGATCCATTTGGAGGGAGTAACGTAACTGGAGCGGTTGCAGAGAGACTTGGAAGAAAATGGATGTGCTTCGAAATTCTTGAGGAGTACCTACGAGGTTCTCTGTTCCGCTTCCATGAAGCGCAACTTCTTGGCAAGCCTTAAATTATCATCAGCTTGTATTTACATCTTCGATTAGATTTGAGCCTACTTTCAAAGGACGAACTGCTTCAGAAGGTACTTAATGCCACCCTAGAATCCGGGTGGGATGCAAAAATACTCAATAAAACCCATCCTTTCCAACTACTTGTTTCGCACGACGAGACCTCGGAAAAGATACGAGTCTATATTTGGAATATCACTCATGGTGGAGGTGTTGCCCGAGCGCCTGATGAATATCGCATTCAAATTACTGGTGTAGAGAATATTGAAACAGGAACAACCTTCAGAACGTTGTTGCTTGGCTGGGATGAACGAAACAAAGTCTTTGCAGGGTGGAATGCGGGCAGGTACGAAACTTTCGGTTCTTCTCCATCGTTGCAAGTCAAGGACGGAACTCTTGTCAACGCTGCTAAACAAGGGTTAGCTATCCAACCTAAAGTGGTCGACTCTCAAGGAAATGTGACCGAAGTGGTCGTAGCGTTCAGATCTGAACTATTTGGAGTATACTGTGGTAATTTGGATAGGTACCACCAACCGCAGCTCAGCCAAATCGAAGCCAATCTTCTTGAGCGTGTCGCAACACCAGAGCCGCCCACAGATACAGAACTGGCTTCCCTTTCGGAAGAGCGAAGACATGTGATACGAGAGGTTGAACAAGCCGTTCGAAATGGTAAATTCAGGAAAATCGTTCTCGAAGCATATAACAACCGCTGCGCCATCTGCGGCATAAACCTCGGAATAGTCCATGTCGCTCACATAATCCCCGTGGAAGAGAAAGGGACAGACGAACCTAATAACGGCATTGCTTTGTGTCCAAATCATCATGCGGCGTTTGATCGAGATCTAATAATAGTTAAGGACGACTATACAGTTTCGATGAATCCTAATGTTACTCTGGGGACAGAAGAACTTGCAAAGCTAATAGGCAACGCGAAAGTCATAAGGGTCCCCGGAGACCCTCGTCTTCATCCCAAGCGTGAAAACCTTCGCCGTAGAATGCAGATAAAAGGCATTTGGCTTGCATAATCCTTTAGCAGTTTTTTCACAGCGCAAATAAGCTAACACCTCTCCATCCCACGGGAATGTTATGGTAGAAGAAGGTGTAAGTTATTTGTCTCTTTCTTCTTCTTTTGAAATTTACTTCACAGCTCAGAAACGTCACTGTACTCGTAAAATTGGAAGTTGTTGTGGCAAACCTACCAGAGTCAACAACAACATCTAAACACAAACCCAGCACCCGCGACTCAACAGCCAAAACGCCACTTTCAACAACATTCTATCTTCACGCTAACTATGTTGTAACTTCACGCTAAACAACATACAAAAACACGCCAACCCCACCAAAACACAACCAGAAACAACAATCAAAACCAAAAACAAAACCCAAAACACAAACAGAAAGGCTACCGTCTAACCACAAAAATTTTTTCCCACACCCATACTAACAGAGAGCTACTGACCGAAACGCCGCTTACGCCTCTGATAAGTCCGCACAGCCCGCAGCAAGTCAATCCGTCTGAACTCTGGCCAGTAAACGTCTAAGAACAACAGCTCACTGTATGCCGACTGCCACAGCAGAAAACCGCTCAGGCGCTCTTCACCCGAAGTTCTAATAATCAAATCAGGGTCCTGCTTAGGCAGGTAAGCAGTGTACAGGTGGTTCTCAAAAACTTGCTCATCTATGGCGTCTAGTTTCAACTCCCCTGTCTCAATTTTCTGCGCAATCTTTTTAGTTGCGTCGACGATTTCGGCTCTTCCTCCATAAGCCAACGCCACATTTAGAAAATGTTGATCATAACTTTTCGTGGCTTCTTCCGTCTCCCAGATCAGTTGCTGCAAACTCTTTGGCAACAAACCTAGCCTACCGATAACCTTAACGCGCACCCTATTCTTGTGAATCCGCTCGTCGGTGAGAATCTGGCGCAACTTTTCCTCTGCGATCTGCATAATCTGCTCCACCTCATCGGGCGGACGCTGAAAATTTTCGGTTGAAAAAGCGTACAAGGTAATCGACTTTACTTTTAAGTCTAGACACCAGTTTAGCAGTTCTTCGACTTTTCGGGCGCCAATATGATGCCCAATCCAAGGACTAAACGACTGCATTGAAGCCCAACGGCGGTTGCCGTCTAAAATGATTGCTATGTGTTCTGGTCTGTTGCCGTTCTTCACCTGATACTGCAACCATTTCTCGTATAATTTGTAAGCACCTGCAGCCGACAACAGAGTTTTCAGCATTTTCTATCCCTGAAATCTTGCCCCTTCAAGTGCATGAGTGCATGGGCATCGACGTTTCTCGGGTAAATGCAGCACGGTCTCTCTTAAGACTTGCTGAAGAATCGGCGCTGTTTGCTTGGCTGTTTTCACGAGTTCGCTGGTGGTTAAGTGCTTCTGCAAGCCAGCTGCCCTGTTAGTGACAAAACAAACCGTGGCGTAACACATTTCCAGTTCACGGGCAAGCACTGCCTCAGGCATACCTGTCATACCCACGATGTCGCAGCCCAGCCGCCCAAGCATTTGAATTTCAGCAGGGGTCTCAAGGCGAGGGCCCTCAGTGCACGCGAAAACGGCTCTTCCGAACACTTTTGGTCCTTTTTTCTCAGCCGCCTTGATGAGAACAAATCGGATTTCTGGGCAGTACGGCTCACACACATCTATGTGGGTGACCGGCGCGTCGTCGTAAAAGGTGTTTGCTCGAAGCTTTGTAAAGTCAATCAGGTCATGGGGAATCAGCAAGTCGCCCGGTTTAAACTCCGGGTTTATGGCGCCCACAGCGTTGGTGGCAATTACACGCCTCACCCCCATGGTGTGCAAAGCGTAAATGTTGGCTCGATAATTGACTCCGTGCGGCGGAACATTGTGGTAAACATCGTGGCGCGGCAGAAAAGCCACGGTTCTTTCGCCCACTCCACCCACGAAAATTGGCGGCGCTAATCCGTAGGGCGTTCCTATTCTCACCTGCTCGGCGACGTCAAGCATGGCTTCAGTCCCGGTTCCGCCGATTATGCCTACTTTAACTTTCTTCAACTTTGGCTTCTTTCTCCCTGAAAAAGTAGGCGTATTTTCTGTGCAGTATCATGGTAATTAGAACTGAAGCCACGGTTAAGAATATGCCGATAACGATGGTGTAAACCAACGTATCATAGGTAAGTGTTGGAGTTATCAGGATTTGAGATGCTTGATAGAATATTTGCCATGACCAAGCCACGGTCACTACTATCACCACCGTGCGTAACAAGCGGCTGTCGCGCTCAAAGAACCAACGAATCGCCCTGCCTGAAAGCAGCACGCAGATGCCTATGGCAAATAACCCAGTGGATTGCGAGAGAAACTCACCAAGTAGGCGAGGCAGAACCCCTAACCATTCTGGAGGAATCCGTGGAGGGGGGTTTAAACTGCTTATGAATGTTGAAGCCTGAAAGCCTCCCTGATAAAATCCTAGCGCAATGAGCAAAAATCCGGCCACCGCGGCAAAACTGGCGATTTGAACTGGAAACGGTGGGGGAGAATATTCTCGCACCCATACGTAGAAGTTTCGTGCTGCCTTGTCGAGCATGAAGCCTTTAATAACTAAGAACGAGCCTAAAACGATTAGGAAAGCTATCCAAGAATAACTTATCCAGTTGAGTATGTAAAGGACCCCCAGAACAATCAAGAGGATTCCTGGTAGACCTAGAATAGTGCGGGAGTATTTTGGATTCTCGTAAAGCATTTTCAGATAGCGTGAGAAAAGCCAAACCGTTTCTTCAATGGATTCGCTGTGTCTCACCGTGATTCTCCGTACTGATGAGACTGGCACTCTCGACTGGACCAAGGGCAAAATGACTTCGTCTGCGAATCCGTCTGAAACAAGAATAACCTCGCTGGCGGGAAAGGCCTTTAGCACCTCAGTAAGTTCAGCCACCAGCGTTTTGTCGGCGCCGACATCGCCCAACTCCGAACCTGCTATGGTTGCGATTTGGCATTCTCCATGGGGCTCTTCTTCAGGGGTGCTTTGTCTGAAACGGTCGTAGATTCGTATTGCTTCAAAAATGGCGTTTGCATCTGGCTCCTCGGGGTCTTTGAGAGCAAGATCGACCGCAGCGTTGATGTTTTCTTCTCTCCCAATGATAGGCGTTTTCAACCCTGCTTTTACGCCTAGGTCGTCATCTCTGTCAACGCATAGAACGAGGGTGCGTTCGGGTGCAGAGGCTTCTTTTGTTACCAGTGCGGATCCGCTCAAAATCGGATAATGTTCGCCGCCACTTTAATCTTATGAATTTGTGTTCTTTAAGGTTCCGTTGCCTCTTCTTGTTCAGTGAGCAGTTTGAATTCGTCCCATGTCATTTTTTCGCCGCGTCTCATTTTATTTTGAGCCTTTTTTGTGGCTTCCTCTCGGAGTGCTTGCCCGCGTTTTGCATAGTGTTCTTTCTCCTTTTTTTCCTGCGCTTCTTTGAGTGCCCTGATTTGCTGTCGGAGTTCAACGTATTTTTCATGGGTTTTGTCTGCCTTTTGACGAAACTCGATATACTTCTGGTGCGCCTCATCTGCGTTCTGTTTGAGATTCTTCACGTTGTTTAGAGTTTTCATCAGTTGCTCATGAAATTTTTGACTTTGTCCTGCGAGTTCAGATAGTTTTTCATGGTTGAGCTTCGCTTGGGTCCCAAGGGCCTTTGTCTCTGCTTGCAATCCAAGAAGCATGTCTTTCAACTCTCGTATTTGCTTGTGGATCAAGCGCTGAGTTTCTAGAACCCGCACTTGATCAACTAGCGTTTCTTCTTCCTTTACAGAGAGCGATGTTGTTTGAATCTTCCACTCAAGATTTTGAATTTCTTTTTCCAAATCGTTCAATCTCGTTGGAGGTTTCTTTTGGGCTAGTGGTTTGATTTTCTCTTGGACTTTTACAATCTGGTCACGCTTCTCTTTTCTTTGAGCTTTGGCTTGTTCACGTGCAGCCTTCAACACCTGCACTTGCAGGTTTATTTCGTCTCGTTGATCCCGTAAGCGATTGACTTCAGCCTGCAAGGATCTTATTTGCTCGTGTAGTTGATTTCTTTTTTCAGCCCATGCCTTAGCTTCGTTGTTCAATTCGTCCCTTTCCAGCCTGGCGACTGCAAGTTGTTGATTTAGTTCCTCGATTTTTAGTTCAATTTGCTCTGGCAGGAGTTATTCCTTCTTTGTTTTGTGTGGTTTCGCCCATTCGAGAATGTTTCGAATGAGGTCTTCTCCTTCTTGAGATGGGAACATGGGTAGATTCCAGTTTTCTTTCGTGCGCCAACGTGTCACTGCAGTATCTGCCAAGCGTTTTTGATATGTTTGTCTGTAGATTAGGATTCCTCTACGTTGCCAAGCGGGAGTTTTTGCCAAGTTAACGCCGTGTTGAAACATAAACTCACGCAGTTTTTCACTTTTCCAGCCTTTCAGCATCGCTGTGGCTTCAATAGATTTGTATCCGAGTTTGCGCAGCATCCAATATGCGTAGGCGTTGTTGTGGTTTCGCCATGCGTCTCTTTGCCTCCAAATAAGGTAGTCAATTAATTTCTCTCGTGTTGCCACGACTATGCGAGAGTCAAAACATGTGCTTAGGGATTTTCTGAAACTCTTGAGGGCGTGCAACGAAAAGGCGCTGGAAACGATTCCGGCCAGCACTGAATTGATTTTTTCAACTCGACGATTGAATGGTGCTGTACAAACGAACAGTACGTTGACTTCGTCGCTGTTTACATAAACCAAGTCTGGGTTCAAGTTGTCTTGAAATAGGGTTTTCCCAGTGGCAGTCAAACATTTGGCAAAGGTCTTGTCGAAGGGTTTTTCTACGTGAAGTTTCTCAGCGACTGCTTGAAATCGTCTTCCGTCTAACCTAACGAAAAAAGGTGTGTCAAAGGGAACTTGAACCTGGGAGAATATTTCGTTTTTGATTTGGTTTGGGCTGGATGCTTCATTCCAGTATGATTCGAGCATCGACTGTTTTTGCTCCCTTCTCGTAGACCATGATTGGGTTGAGGTCTAGTTCTCTTATCTCCATGTGGTCCATGACAAGCCGAGATGTGTTCAACAAGATTCTTACAATGGCGTCGATGTCGGCTGGTGGCTGACTTCGATACCCTTTGAGAATTGGGTAACCCTTGACCTCGGTTATCATTTCTTTGGCGTCTGATTCAGTTATGGGTGCAATTCGGAAAGTGACGTCTTTCAGCACTTCAACAAAGATTCCGCCCAGACCAAACATTAAGGCTGGCCCAAACTGGGGGTCTTTAGTCGCGCCGACAATGACCTCGGTTGAGGAAGGCGCCATTTCCTGTACGAGTATGCCGAGGATATTGGCGTTGGGTTTGTGTCTTTTTATGTTTTCTAGGATTTTGTTGTATGCTTCTTTTACCTCCGTCGTGTTTTTCAGGTTGAGTATAACTCCGCCTACATCAAACTTGTGAATGATGTCGGGTGAAACAATTTTTAGAACGATTGGGTAGCCGATTTGGTCAGCGAATTTGACTGCTTCGTCCTGGGTAAGCGCAACTTTGAAGCGGGTTACGGGTATGCCGTATTCCATGCAGATGATTTTTGCTTCGGGTTCAAGCAGATAGTTTCTGCCTTCCTTTTGCGCTTGAGTGAACGCGTCTGAGGGTTTTTTCATTTTGAGCCAGCAACCTGCAGAATGTTCCTCGGGGATAACTCTGTCGGTCTCATTTATATTTTAAACTCTTTGGTGTGCCACAAGGCTGCTTGTACCCTACCCCATCTAGATTTCTGCATTAAATCTCTATCCAACTAACAAAGTTTTGCAAGGCGCTAAACGCCGTGTAGTTATGCTTAAATTCAGTGCTTTGGTATGAACATTGAGCTTTCCAAGATGGTGGCCTAGATTCGTGAGTATGTTGTGTCCAGAGCTGGAAGTGTCGGCAGAATGAGCTCAGTATTGGAGCCATTTCTTCTGAGCCTTATCGCAGGATTGGCTACAGGAATCGGTGGGATAATCGTCCTAATGCTCAAAAGAGTCAGTGATAGAGTTGTGAGCTTCTCTTTGGGATTCGCCTCTGGAGTCATGCTACTAGTTGCATTTAACAACCTCTTCCTTGAAGCTGCAAAACTGCTCACGCACCTCGAGTTGATAGTTATGTTCTCATTGGGCGCCCTCATTATGGTTATCCTCGACCTGACCATCCCACACATTGAGGTGACAACCAAGACGGGAAACGGGAAGAACGTAAGAATGTTAAGAACAGGAACGCTCATAGCCATTGGTGTAACACTTCATAATTTTCCTGAAGGTTTTGTTGTCTCCGCAGGCTACACCTACTTGCCTAGACTGGGTGTCATAATCGCCATCGCCATAATGCTTCACAACATACCCGAAGGAGTCGCCACAGCCATTCCTTTCAGAGTCGCTGGAATGAAACCACTAAAGATAGCAGCGCTTACCTTTCTTTCAGGAGTAGCTGAACCTATCGCTGCGTTAATTGGAGCTGTTGCACTTTCTCTTCTCGCAACAAAGACCCTCGTAGGTTTCTCACTTGTCTTCGCAGCTGGGGTGATGACCTACATCACGGCAGACGAATTGATCCCAGTGGCGCATGAGTACGGGCACAAACACACAGTCTCTGTCAGCCTTTTACTCGGCATAGTATTCGCTCTACTGGTCGACGTCATACTAAGCTAAATGATCATTTTCTTTACCCTGCTCTTCGTACTAGGCATGCCCATAATATTCATGATTGTGTATTTCGTAAAGTTCACAAACCTTTGGAACAGGGCTAAGATAGAGGCGCCTAAGGAAGTGGTTGTTAAAGAAGTGGTGGATGGTTCCCATGCCAATACTGCGGCGAACTCATGCCCACAACGCGACTCGGTGTCCCAGTTGAAGGGCTGAGGCTGTGCAGGTGTTGTTGTCAATCTTTTCTCAAGTGTCTTCAACAACAACTTCTTTGCGGTGAGTGTTGAGCGTGCATGTTTTGGTTTCGTGTTGAGCGAAGGGCTGGGATTGAAGCAGTGTGGATGATAGTGTTGACTAGGGGCTTTGTTGTTAATAACGTGTGAGAATGTATGGGGTTAGCAGGTAAGCGTGTGGGTGTTGATGATTGGTCAACAGCGCTTAGTGCCATCATCACGCAGTGCATGGCTATTATGCAATCGTACATGAGGTGCGTGTGCATTTCGTTTTTTGGGGTCTGTGCATGTTATTGTGCGCTCGCACAAAGATATCACGATGACATTAGAGTAGTTCAAAAAGCGCCTTCACTAAATCGCTAAGCAGCAAGCATAAAAACCTCTTTTTCCCTTTTTTCTTTGCGAGCGTGCAGAAGCCGCTAAGGAACGCTAGAGCGCTAAAAAATGAATACGTATCAAAAAATATACACAGCTTTGTACATGATTTCGTTGTTAACATTGATAATAGTCTACTTTTGGCCGAATCTTCCTGCCATGTACTATCCCATCATTGGGGGAATTTTCATTGTGGATTTGGCCTTGGTCTTCGTAATTGCTGCCATTTACAAATTGCGTGGAAATTGATTGCTCTCGTGTAATTAGTAATGTTGAGAATCATGGATCTTTGCAGAACTTGATGTTGCAGAAACCTTTTGCAGAATCAAAAACCCAAAGCAACATTGAGTATCATATCGTCATGAAAGATCTTTTCGGATGGTTGTTGGTGACTTTCTATTGGCCCATGCACACGTCAGCTAAAGGCAGATGCCTCTAGACGGTGTTGCTTCTTTTGGTAAGTGTTATTGATTTTGTTGGGCAAGTGCTGATGCATAAGCCACAGCCGAAACACTTGGCTCGATTGAAAGCAAGCCTGTTTTCTATGTTCAGTTGTCTTGCCTTAAATTGACAACGTTGGACGCAGGTTCCGCAGTTGTCGCAGGTGTCATAATTTTGCTGGGCTATGCATTCTGAGGCAACCACATGGTCTGGAATTCCGAATCTTACAAGGGCGCTCAATGAGTGACAGCAACATGAGCAGCAACTGCAAATGACTTCAGGTTTCTCCTTGCCCTTAAATGTGTAAGCCAAGTGAACGAGACCGGCTTGGTGAGAGCGTTGCAGAACCACTAGAGCATGGGCTAGAGAGATTCTTTTAGCGCCTCTTTTCATGGCTTCTCGGGCTTCGTCGTCGAGGCTGAGGCAAACGTCAAGAGGGGCGTCACATTTGTGCAATTTTGTTCGACAGCCGCAGTCTTCTAATGTTATGATTTCGGCGTTTCTTAGAATGCTTTCCACGCTTGTCAAGTCGAGAATTGTTTGTTGGCCGTGGATAGAAATGTTAACTGGTATGGTAACTGGAGTCATTTGACCAACGTAGTCTTTCATTAGTTCTTCTCTCGTCCAATTTTCAACGTCTTCCATTTTCGTTGCCCCAAATGTGGAGGTTTAAAAATGCTAACCGAATTACTTAAGAATTGCTTACTAATGCTATCTTATTCTAACAGGTTTGAACTGCATGGAGAGAAGTCAACGAGCGTGTCAACAGACTCAATTGGCTATGCTCGTAGAAACTTTGTTCTTTTGATAATTATTGTTTTCATGGCGACTTTTGCGAGTTCGATGGTGTCAGCTTCCCCTGTTTTATTCCTAGTCAAAGACTTTGCTAAGACAGAAGAGACCACCGCAGCCATTTTTGGAGTGTTGGTGTCTGTAAGCAGTGTAGCTATGATTACTGCAAACTTCACCGGAGGTTTCTTAGCCGACAGAATAGGAAGAAAAAGTGTAATCGCATTGGGGTCAGCGATTCTCGTGCCAAGTTTATTTGTTTATACCATTGTGCCCAACGTTTTTTGGACGATTGCTGTGTATTTTGTTCAGATGTTTTCAATTTCCCTATTTCAACCTGCGTTCACCGCGTTCATAGCCGACTTGAGTAAAGTAAGCTCAAGGGGCAAAGCGTTTGGACATTACAATTTGTTCATGATAGGAAGCACGATTCCTGCACCTCTAGTCGGTGGCTTTTTGGCTGACACATTCAACCTGCGGTTTCCATTTGCCCTCGCTGCTCCCTTATCCCTCGTCGCGTTGGTCGCATCTTTTGGACTTGTTGAGACTTCTCGACAGACAGCTACTACAGAGAATGTGCCGGCTGAAGGCGATGTTGAAAACGTTCTGATGCCCTTTGCCATGGTGATGTTGATTTTTGGAACAATGGGTTTACTGACAGGTGTGTTAAACGGCATGCTTGCGCCCCTAATTAGAATCTATCCCATGTTCAAGTTAGGTGTCAACGCCACCGAGTTAGGATTGGCCTTCTCTATAGGCTCTGGGTCAGTGACCGCACTTGTTCAGATTCCAGGGGGAAGATTGACAGACAAGGTTGGGAGGAAACCACTTATGCTGTTCAGTCTTTTGGGCGTGCCTTTTGTTATCGCCATTGCCTACACAGGTTCTCTTTCAGAGTTCATCCTTGCCACCGCCGGGTTAGTGGCGTTTGGCAACCTGAGCGCGCCAGCATACTATGCTTGGCAGATGGATTTGGTGCCCAAAACCAAGCGGGCCAGAACATCAGGGTTGATTAACGCGATAACCGGTGTTGGAATGTTCTTCGGTCCCCTGCTGAGCATGAGGCTATATGAGTCTCAGGCCAACATCGCCATTCCGTTCCTAGTAACTTCCTTCTTCTGGATTGTTCAGATTCCTTTGATCTTGAAGTTAAAAGAAACCAAGACGGCATCACGCCGAAACCACTAGGATTCCACATAATCTGCTCCTAATACCAAAGTATAATTTGTCAAGGGACTAACACGAATGCATGTAGACTAAGAGGGCGGACGCCTTGGCAAAACTGAAAGGTGTTTTATTCGATTATAGCCACACGCTCGTGTGGTTCCCTAGAATCAAAGAAACTGGTCTCGCGGCTGCTCGGAATGCGCAAAAAGTTCTCTCAGAACTTGGGGCTTCTATTGAACCTTCAAAGTTGGGAAGCTTGGTTGTGGATTTTGCCCATCGAACAGACAGCGTTGGCAGTATGGAAGAAGAGTTCAAAGAAATCTTTTCGTTTTTTGGAATCAAAAACTATAGCCAAAACGACCTGAAAGAAATCATTTGGGCATGGTGGAGGCCCTTTGTGCAGAACGTTCGTGCTCGGAAGGGTGCAGGTGAGCTATTGGAACATTTGAAAAGTATGAGGTTGAAGATAGGCATAGTTGCCAACATCTGGGGCGATGGCATGAACCCGGTTCTTGAAAGGCTAGACATAAAGAGGTTCTTCGACATCTTGGTGGCCTCAAGTGACGTTGGTTACAAAAAGCCTGATCCCTGCATTTTCCGTTTGGCTTTAGATCGCCTCGAACTTTCTCCGGAAGAAGTCATTATGGTTGGTGATAATCCCAAAACAGATATTCAAGCGGCTCACGATGTTGGAATGAGCACTGTTCGACTGATGCGAGGTCCTAACCGAATAAAGCCAGATGTTGTGAACGCTGACTTCAAGGTCAAGAATCTTTCAACTGTGGCAGCAATCGTCTGTCAAAAGAAATTTGGTCGGGCGGGCAGGATTTGAATTCGCCGAGCTGAAGGCTCGTTTGGCTCCAGCTCTCCTGCGACGCACCGGTTTCTGCGCAGCCGATGCCTATTTTCTGGTTGTGTGCTTGATAGGCTGGGTGACTCTCCACCATGCGGGCAGAGGTCTACAGCGTCTCCGTCGATAAGGCGCTGAACCTCATCGGCTCGGAAGCTCTACCAAGCTGAGCTACCGCCCGACCAAATGCTATGAGTCGAAAACTGCTGATTTATACATTTCGTTAGCGTCGCTTATCTCTTCATAGGTTAATGTTACTGAGTTATTGAGAAAGTTGAAGAATTTAAAAGGGAGTGAGCTTCAGTCTCCATTTCACTACTATGGTGACTAAGAATATTGTAATGCCTGACAGAACTACCAATGGTCCAGCCGGCACGGATGGCAGGTTTAGATAGCCCGCTAACAAAATTCCCGCAGACGAACTGAGTGCACCAAATATAGAACTTAACACAGAATATCTGAATAGATTAGAACTTAGGTTCCTTGCTGCTGCAGCTGGAACAACAACTAAGAAACCAACTAGCAATGTTCCCACGATTTTTATGCCTATGGCTACTATGAGGGAGACAAGCAAGAGATATAGGAGATTTGTTTTTGCAACGTTAACGCCAGTGGAAGTCGCGAGCTCTTCTGAGATCATGCCTAAGACAAGTTTGTTGTAAATAGTCCTTGTTAAGAATATGGCTACTACGGAAATAATTATCGCAATCACTGTATGCACTAAGCTTACTTTAGTAATGTCGCCGAATAAAGCTTCAAGCAAATCTGGTTCCGGAGTAATTAGTATTCCTACCGCTAAGGCTAATGTGAACATCGCGCCTACAAGAGTTTCAAAACCCAATCTCGTGACCCTTCCTAAATGCCAGATTATGATCGCTGATGCAAGGAGGAAAGCAAACCCGCCAATAAGAGGATCCGGGAGATTAAGCAAAATACCCAAAGCAAGACCAGGTAAAGCTACATGAGATAGAGCATCACCAACAAGAGCCATTTTCTCCAGCACCATAAGAGAACCCAAATAACCAGCAGAAAACCCCACAAAAACTCCTATTGTCAAACTATAAATCAACGCTTCTATCAAGAAAATCCCTCATTGCACCGATGCAATGCAGACTGCTTCTCCATAAACTATCTTCTGTACATCTGGATTCATGATCTCTTTTGACTTTCCAAAAAACGTCATACACTTGTTTAGGGCGAGCATGTAGTCTGAATAATCTCTGACAATATGTAGGTCATGCGATATCAAAAGGATTGTTATCTCGTTCTCTTCTTTGAGTTCACTTAGCATTTTGTAGATAGCCTCCTCGCTGTCTAAGTCTACGCCCGTTGTGGGCTCATCAAACAGCAAAACATTTGGTTTATCGATTATAGCCCATGCTATCAATGCCCTTTGAAGCTGGCCACCCGACAAGACTCCTAAGGTTTTATTCAATATGTCTTTACTGTCAAGTCCAACTACATTGAGGGAGTCTTCAACACCAGAAGTGCCTTTGAACCGCAAAAATTCTCTCACAGAAATCGGTATGTCGCTTACAGAAAGTCTCTGAGGCACATAACCAATCTTAACCTTGCCGACCCATTCTACTTTGCCAGTGTAGGGCACCAGATTAAGTAGCACCCTGAACAACGTTGACTTTCCGGCGCCATTCGGCCCCACAATTGCCAAGGTTGTACCCTTTTGAAGTTGAAAGCTTACATTGTCTAGGACTAACTCGCTCGGAAACTTGACGCTCAGGTTTGATATTTTCAATATAGGATCGTTATGACTTTCCATAATTAACGGACTCTTTCAAAACTGTGTAAGCCAAAGTCTATATAGATTTTGTTTTGCATACAAGCACCATTCTGTGGAGAGCAGCATCTCACATGTCACAGAGTTTTGATGAGCAGTTCACAAAAAATCTAGGCCATTCCGGATTGTTTGACGCCTAAGAACCATTAAATGTTAGTTCATTGCGTGTGCAATTAACACACAGGCTGGATTAGACAATTTAGATATAGCTGAGAAATCAAGAGATATAAGGAAAAGTGCAGGGGAGTTAGAGTGATTCTCCGCAAATTGTATATGTCAATCGCAGAAGCTCTGATAATCTACGGTCTAATAATTGTAGGATACGGAATACCGGTAATACACGTAACCCAAACCTGGTCGGGAGACTGGAGCGTGGATAGAAATCTTCCACACTGGTTTACCCTAGACACGTTCATGATGCTCAGTTTTGCTTTGTCTTTCTTCGGATTCATAATGTGGAGATATCTGAAATATACAGAACAAGCTGCCAAACCGTGATACATGGAAAAGTAGATATGAGAAAGGCAGTCTAAACGGATGCTGAGCAGATAAGAATGCACTTGTTATTGATCCTTGCAGATATTTAAACGTAAAATCCTTAAATGTGAACGAGAAATCGAATAGGTAGGGCCCGTAGCTCAGCACGGTTAGAGCGCCAGGCTCATAACCTGTTGGTCGGGTGTTCGAATCGCCCCGGGCCCACCAAGCTGTGATAGCTGATTTGAGTGGTAAAATGAGAGTATGTCAGCATATTCACGTGCAACCAAAGAGCGTTTGGTTTTATGAAGGCCTTGTTTTTTGATCTCGATGGAACGCTGACCGACATTAGTAAGAGAGAAATAGAAGTAATATACGACACTGTGAATCATTTCGGCATCAAGGTTTCAAGAACTAGAGTAAAACAATTGTGTGTTCAAATGCCTGATTACCTTGAAGTTTTCAAGAAGCTGGGTTTGGAACTCACGGATGCTACAAACCGTTACTGGATTTCTGCTTTCGTCAAGAGATATTACCTTTCCGTTATTAAAAGAGGAGTTGCGTCGACACTAGCGGCTTTATCAAAGAAACTCACGCTTGGCTGCGTCACTTCAAGGGAAACTCAAGCGGAAGTAATTCAGGAATTGGGGTTTCTGCGAATTGACAGATGGTTCAACCACGTTATCACGCGAGACGTAGCGGCTAAATACTTCAGACTAACCTCGCTTCCATTTTTCCCTTTCAATGAGCATAGGAGAAAGCTCTACGAATGTGCGCTTGCGATGGCTAGGTGTAGTCCTATCGACGCCGTCGTGATAGGAGACATGGGAAGCGAACTCAGACCTGCCAAGGAATTGGGCATGACAACGATAGGGCTTGTCACGTATGGGGCGAGAAAAAACGAACTCCTTGAGACGTCAGATTTCATGATTTCACGCATAACCCAACTTCAGAACGCGCTCGATGAACTGGGCAAGTCACAAAGACGACAGCCATCTAAATTTAAATAGCATCTAGCTCCAAGCTTGTTAATAAGTTAAATATCTCATTTTCAATAATTCTAAGTTTGGACGGTGCGAATATGAGCTTGGCCATAGAAACTGTCAACCTGACTAAAAGGTATGGTCGTTTAACAGCGGTTGATAAACTCACTCTCAATGTGAGTGCTAATACTGTCCATGGGTTTTTGGGTCCCAACGGCGCTGGAAAAACCACCACGATCAAGGTTCTAGTAGGCTTGTTGCGACCGGACGAAGGAGTGGCTCGAATATTCGGTCAAGAGGTTTCTGGAGACAAACCCGACGTGCGATCTAGAATTGGTTACGTGCCCGAATTGCCCAAGTTCCCAAAGCATTTGAAGGGGTGGGAGCTTCTTGACATATATGGGAGAATGTATGGCTTAAGTCAACAGGAACGCAGAGACCAGCTGCCAAAACTGTTTGAGTTAGTCGGATTGAAGGGGAGAGAAAACGACCTGATCGGGAAGTACAGTAAGGGAATGCAGCAGCGCTTAGGCATAGCGCAGGCGCTACTAAACGATCCTCAACTTGTTATATTAGACGAGCCAAGTCTCGGTTTAGACCCCGTTGGAATGGTTGAAGTCCGCGAGTTGATCAAAGGCGTAGCCAAAGAGGGCATGACAGTTTTTCTTTCATCCCATCTGCTGTTTGAGGTGCAGCAGGTCTGCAGTCACGTTACCATCATTCACAAGGGAGTAACCTTAGCGTCAGACACAATTGAAAAAGTGTCACACAAGATAAGAGGACCAACTGCGTTGCAAATTGAGGTTACCAAGCTCACGAAGACTCTGGTTGAGAATTTAAGGAAACTGCCCTTTGTGACCGAAGTTAAGACGGAGGACAACAAGCTTAACATAATGCTTGAAACACGAGACGACATCAGACCCCAAGTATCTGAAACAATAACAAACTCTGGCGGCACAATCGTTTCCATGAACCTAGTTGGACATAGCCTTGAAGAAGTCTTTGTGCAGCTAGTTGGCAAAGCTGAAGAAAAGGAAGGAGGCAAAACTCAATGACTGGTAGGAAAATACGGCCGCGTTGGTCGGTCAGCTTTCTAGCTGTTGTGCGGTATGAACTTCTGTGGAACATTCGAAAGAAGAAAGTCCTAGGCGTGCTAATCTTGGCGTTCGCCATAGCCACGATAACGTTAGTTTTGCCAGTCGTTTTGAACAACCTCAACAATTTGCCCACTGAGCTGAATCCCAACTATGTAATAAACACTGGCACCAGCATCAGCGGTGTCTTTATGTTCATATTTGCACTCGTCACGGTCATGAACAGCATCTCTGGTGAATTTGAAAGTGGATCAATCGTACCATTAATCACGAAACCGGTCTCAAGAACAACTGTATATCTAGGCAAAATCTCCTCGGCGATTTTGACGCTTTTAGGGGCATACGTATTGCTCATAGTTTACATAGCTCTAGGCGGGTCCATAATTTACGGTCCACAGAACAATCTGCATCTGTTATCCGTTAGTCTGCTTGGAAGCATCTTAAGCACACTCCTCTGGATGGCAATAGTGCTAGCGATGGGTTCAGTTTCGAAAAGTTCAATGCTCGCCGCTCTCGCAGGCGTCGGAATATATTTTGGACTCAACATAGCAGCAGGCATACTCTCATTGTTTTCAAACCAAGCTTGGATTCTGACGTATGCGCCTGGGAGCGGCGCCTCAGGATACATCAAGGGTTTGACTCCAATTAATCCACAAACAGGGACACCGATCGGAGGTGTGTCAACCGGCACGGATACTATAGCCGCTACTCTCATCACTTACATTCTTCATCCAGCATCTGAAGTGACATTCTTCAGGTTGGAATTCCTCCTAGGTTCCCAGAGGTTTAATCCAGTCGACCTTTACACCGAGCCTCTATTCTTAGTCGTTGCCAGATCAATAGCAGTAGCTCTAGTCTACATCTTTGCGTTCAACTTTATCGCTTGGTACGCTTTCAAGAGAGCTCAAGTGGCAGAATAACAGAAGCAGTCTAGATGCTTTAAACAACAAGGTCATAAGGCGCTTTTGTAAGTCGTTGAGCTCCGTCCTTCTTAACCAGCACGGTGTCTTCAATGCGGACTCCGCCGTAACCCACAATGTAGACTCCAGGCTCGTTTGTCACAACGTTTCCGGCCTTCAAAACATCTTTGCTAACCTTATTCAGAGTCGGCTGTTCATGCACTGCCAAGCCCACTCCGTGTCCAAGTCCGTGTGGGAAACATTCGCCGAATCCATGTTTCTTTATGACATCTCTTGCAGCCGCATCAACAAGTTTAGCTTTCACGCCTTCGCGAATCTTTTGAAAGGCTTTCTCCTGCGCCTCCATCACAACCTTATACATTTTTTGTTGTTTTGGCGTCGGTTTGCCAACCAGATACGTGCGGGTCAAATCAGCGCTATAATGTTGATATCTAGCGCCGATGTCAAATTGTATCAACTCCCCCTTTTTGATTTTCTTGCCTGTGCATCCGCCGTGAGGATAAGCTGATTTGAGGCCAGAAGCAACGATGGTTTCGAAGGCGGTTCCCTCTGAGCCCAGTTTTCGCATGGAGTATTCCACTTCTGCCGCCACTTCGTATTCCCGCATTCCAGGTTTGATGGTTTCTACTGCTGTCTTGGCGCCTTTATCAGTCAACTCTGCAGCTTTCCGCATATTGCGCAGTTCATTCTGATCCTTCACTTTGCGCAGGTTCCAAACTGCTTGGCCTGCAGCCTTCAGCCGCGTCTTCTTTAAGTTCTTCTTTATCGTTTGGAAGCTGGTGATGTCAAGGCTGTCGAAACCGATTCTTTTCAACTTCGCCTTCTTGCATTGGTCTGCAACTTTTTTGTTGGCGTCTTCTCCTCGCTGCATGAGTTCAACATTACAGTTCTTCACCGATGCCTTAGCATTCTCATAGTTGGTTCCAAAGACATATAGGATGCTAGCACTGTCTGTGGGAATCAGCAGTCGAGCGGCTCCTTCAAAGCCTGTAAAATATAGCATATTGGTTTCATCTGCTACTAAGTACCCGTCTAACTGATTCTTTTCAAAGGATTTCTTCAACAGTTGAATTCGATTTATCAAAGCCGCCATCCCACGATTAGAGAGATAACAGGTTAGGATGCATTAAATTATAACACTTGTGATGCTCCAAAAAAAGCGAGAACTAAACTACTCTACTTGTTCAAACATTACGGGGGCAACCTTCTTGACCTCTTGAAGCATTATTCGCGCAAGGTCTCTAATTTCCCACTGAGCTGAAGAAGCTAAACGCAGTTTTAAGAAGTGTAACAATTCTCTGGCATTCATAGTGACACTAATGTTGGTCGTCAACGCATTTGGGAGAACGTACCGAGCGTCTTCCAAACGAACTCCCAGCTTTCTCAGTTTACCAAAAGCGTTGAAAGAAGCACCCACAGACTTTTTGAATGTTTCAAAGCTTTCATTGTTCTGCCGAATAGAAGGAGGCACCACAACGTCGGATGGTCCCATCGCCACTACCCTATGACTCTGCTGGGAATACGAAGCCATACGATGCCTAACCAGCTGGTGGCTGCACGCTCTTGATATGCCAGAAATGGAAAACGTGAACGACGCATGTTCCAACACGGATAAGTGACCGAGTTTCTTAGCATGCCTGATTAATCTGGCGACATCTTCCCTAGATAATTCCAATTCACTGGCTGGCTGTTTGGTTCTGCAGGCCTTCATCGCCTTGGCGCACACTAACTCTGGCTCAGATGTATAGGCTAAAAGCTTAACTTCCATGCTTTGGACCCCACGCTTTGAATGAAGTAATCTATACGCTTCCTTTCCTTATGTCTTGCTTCATTCCAGCAACCTTTCTGCATGCCTGTTTTCGCCGAAAAGAGACAGTGGAGTCTTGATTTATCCTCCACTCATGAGTGACATTAAGATGATGTTGTCGCCGTTGTTTAGTTGAGTGTCCATCCCGTTGCGTTGACCCATAAGAATGCCGTTTACAGTTACCACGAAACCCATTTTCATGTCTCTTAAGCCTGGTTCATAAACCTCTTTCTTGAACGGTTTTCCGTAGATTCCGGCGATTTTGTTAAGGAGTTCCGAGAGAGAGGCGCCTTCCTCAAGTTCGAATTCGTCTTCGCTACGTTTTATGAGGTTTTTTATGAAGCCCAAATATTGAACCTTGACCTTCACTTCCGATTCCTCTTGTCCAGGCTCACGTCTTTGCCACTAAGAAATTGAAGACAAGTCAGATATTTCTCTTCTCTTTCTTCGCTCTCAGTTGGCTAGCTTTTCATCGTATAAACCTTAAATATCCCTCAATGGTTATTTGTTATCTTCTTCCACCAAAATAAGATAACAATGGAGGAAAAAGATTGTTTGGTTATGCTGGACGAATACTACACGTTGACTTATCAAACGGAAAAACATGGACCGAACCACTTAAAGAGGAATTAGCGAAGAAGTATGTCGGCGGTATAGGCCTTGGAATGCGCCTCTATTTAGACCACTCGATACCAAGTGTGGATCCATTCAGCCCGGAAAACCCATTAGTTCTCACGACAGGACCACTCTCAGGCTCAATGGTACCAACAGGCGGAAACGGACATGCATTCGTTTCAAAATCGCCACAAACCTTCGGTGTGGGCGAAGCCAAGGCTCATGGACACTTCGGCACCGAACTGAAGCGTGCAGGCTACGACGCAGTTATATTCTATGGAAAGGCTGAAAAACCAGTTTATCTCTGGATCGACGACGACGCAGTTCAGTTGATGGACGCCAAAGCCTTGTGGGGCAAGTCTCCGCAGGAAACCGAGGAAGCCATACGCAAAGAACTGAAAGACTTCTACATCCGAGTGGCGTGCATAGGTGTAGCTGGAGAAAAACTTGTTAGAATTGCATGCGTCCTGAACGACAAAAGCCGAGCATGCGGGAGAACCGGCCTGGGCGCCGTGATGGGTTCTAAAAACCTCAAGGCCATAGCTGTGCGAGGCTCAAAAGACATAGCCGTTCCGAACAAAGACAGCCTGCTCGAACTCGTAAAGATTCAGCATGAACGCATGAAAGGACCAGCAGCAAGGAAATACAGAACGTTAGGGACGCCTGAAAATGTTCTCGTCTTAAACGCTTTGGGAGCAATGCCAACTAACAACTTCACAGGCGCTGTTTTTCCAGGAGCCGACAAAATCAGCGGAGAATACCTAAACGAGCGTTTCGTGGCAAAAATAATCGCTTGTTCATCCTGCGCCATGCGCTGTGAACACGTAACCGTGGTACCCGAAGGACCGTATAAGGGAACAACAACCCGCATTGAATACGAGCCGCTTTGGGCAATGGGACCCAACTGCGGAATCGGCAATTTGGACGCTATTCTGAAGGGGATGGACCTCAGCAACTATTACGGAGTAGATGCCATATCAATCGGCGGCCTAATCAGCTTCGGCATGGACCTCTACAAAAACGGCATCATAAGCAAGGATGAAGCTGGCCTTGAGCTCGGCTTTGGCAATCACGAAGCTATGCTGGAGATGATAAAGCGTGTTAGCCTGCGAGAGGGGTTTGGAGACGTCTTAGCAGAAGGGGTTAAGATTGCTGCAGAAAAGATAGGCAAAGATGCCCCCAATTACGCGGTTCACATCAAAGGTGTTGAAATGACAGGCTATGACATCCGAGGGCTCAAAACCGCTGCCCTTGGCTATGCAGTGTCTTTCCGTGGAGCCGACCATAACAGGCACGGAGCCTACGGGCCTGATGTGGCTGGGAAGGTCAATCGGTTCAAGGCTGAGAAAGGAAGGGGCAAGATGGTGAAGGAAACCGAAGACTTGTACACAATAATTGACTCCATCATAGTCTGCAAGTTCTCTCGAGGCACATACTTCGAGGGATTCAAAGATTTGGCTGCTCTCTATAACGCTGTGACAGGCTTAGAAATGAGCGCTGAGGAACTAAGAATAGCTGGTGAACGCATCAATAACCTAGGCAGACTCATCAACATACGAGAGGGCTTAACACGCAAGGACGATAGCCTACCATGGAAAGTTATGAACGTGCCCATACCCGACGAGGGACCATCCAAAGGAAGTTTTGTGAGCCAAGAGGACTTAGACCTCTTGCTAGACGATTACTATGAGGTTCGAGGCTGGACCAAGGATGGAATCCCAACTCTGGAGAAACTGAACGAATTAGGGATGGAAGACCTCGCATACATAGTTAAAGACAAGCTTGAAACACCTGAAAAACCAAAACGAAAAACCAAAACAGAGGAATAAAGGAGGAAAAAAAGAATGGCAGCAGTTCCAAAAGCCGAAGCAGCAAGATGGAAACTGGTGTCCTGTGACCCGGAAAAATGCACAGGCTGTACCGTTTGCGAGTACATATGCTCCTTGACGAAAGAGAATGCCTTCAGCGCCCAAAAATCAAGGATACGCACAATGCGCCTGCACCCCCTCATTAACATATCCGTCGCTTGTAGGCTCTGCAGCCCAGCACCATGCGTCACCGCCTGCCCAAGAGACGCCCTGAAACAGTCTGAAGAGAACGGCATAATCATGATTGATGACGAAAAATGCGACGGCTGCAGCTGGTGCATCGAAGCCTGCGACTACGGCGCAATAACTCTGCACCCAGAGAAGAAAGTTGTGCGCATCTGCGATACCTGCGACGACGATCCCGAATGTGTCAAATGGTGCCCAGAAGAAGCCCTAGACTTCGTCACAAGAGACATTATGGCTCAGAAAGCACGACTAGCCGTGACAAAGAAACTCTTCAAAGAAGCGATGGAAGCCGCAGGGATAAAAGGCTAAAAGCCTCCAATTTTTTTGATTTTACGTTCACGTCCCGCTTTTTTTACTGAACCTTGTGATTTCATCATCCTCGTCTCTGTAGTTAATGCTTGTGTGGGTTGTGAGCAGAAAAGTTATATATTACCCTTTAGTAATTAGTAATTACTAAAGGGTAAGTAAAAAAACTCGGTGAGGCTCGTAAAAATGAGACTCAAACTCCAGTTAACGAAAAACGGTGAGGTTGTATTTGAGATGCCTTTATCGGTGGAAGACTGGACCAAACATCGCCTAGCGAATGAATTAGCCTCTTTCGAAGGTGAATTCAACAGGTTCTCAAAGCTGTTTGATGCTCTGTCTCACGAAACCCGCTTAAGAATGATGAAGCGACTCTTAGAAGACGACGACCTCACGCTGGGCTTCGGCGAATTCATGCGCGATTTAAGGCTGAACCCCAAAACCGTTTGGGAAAGCACAAGGAAACTTCAAGAAGGCGGCTTGTTGGTCAAGTCAAAAGACGGCAGATACCGATGCTCAGAACCCGGTGTAGCCGAGTTTCTAATGCTCAGCCTCGCCTTGAGGCGACTCTTCAAGGCAGTGGAAGAGTTGTAGGAGGTGAAAAAGAGAAGATGCCAGATGATTTTGAAGACATATTCCAAGACGCAGAAAATTTCCACCGTAGGCTACTCAAAAAAATGTTCAAAGAAATGGATGACCTGGAAGAAGCGATAAGAAGCGGCGAAATCGAGGGAGAATGGGACATAAAACCCATCAAAGAGCCAGGCGTCAAAGGCTACATTGCACAGGGACGCTTCCAACTTGGCGACAAAGCAGCTCCAAAAACCTTGAAGCTGCCCAAACAAATATCAGAAGAGGCCCGTGAACCCTTAACCGACGTGTTCCAAGACAAAGACAATGTCAAACTGTACGTGGAGCTTCCAGGGGTGGAAAAGACAGACATTCAGCTCAACGTTACACAGGGACGTGCTGAAATCAAGGCCAAGAACTTCTTCAGAGAAATTGATTTGCCCACATCAGACGTGGAATTCGACAAGGCAACGGCGAACTACAAGAACGGCGTCTTGGAGGTAACCATACCGAAAACCAGGAAGGCAGCGTCCAACGAAGGAAAAACGACCATAAAAATCGAATAAGCCTAAAAGGTTGAGCATCCGCCATGCAAGCTGAAATCTTCAACATGGATTATAACCAGTTAGTTCACATTTTGGGCACCACGCATTTTACAAGGCGCAGCCTCTACGACGCCTACCGAGCTGTAGCGCAGCTGAAGCCCACGGACCTTGCCCTTGAACTCGACATGAAACGCTACCAAATCCTGAATAACCAATGCGTCACATGCCCACAAAACAAAAGCTGCACCCGAAAGTGCGAGTTCATCGGTGCGGTTGAAGCCCTAGAAAACAGGAACACAAACATATGGTTGATTGACATGTCGAAGCGAGATTTCATTCAAAGAATACGCCTGTCGCAGCCTCGGTTTTCACACTGGCGCGTTTTACTTGATGAGAGAAACACGCTTATGGCGGCAAGGCTGGCTTGGATTGCCTCACAAGACTTGAAAGAAGAAAAGAAACAGACCATATTGGCGCTTGTCGGGGCCGCTCACGTTGACGGAATAAGGCGGCTGCTTCAAAATCCTGCTGCGATCAAGGAGAATCTTCAAAAACTTAACCTAGGCTTCACACCTCCAACTCTCATCAGAAGAACAAAAATAAGAGACTCGCAGACTGGTTCTCTGGTTCTATTGAACCATTGTGGTTAATTCTCGTGACGTTGGCGTTTAGTGACTCATGCACATAAGAACCACTCAAGGGTTCAATTATCCCTGGTGACGCACATAATGCCGCGAAGTCCTGGAAAAATAAAGATAGACGCTGAAGTCTATCTGGTGTCTCAAGAAGAGAAGTTGAAGCCTGTAGAAGCTCCTGTTTACATTCATGTCAAAGGATACATGAGAGCAAGAGTTACTCATGTAGACGTTGAAAACAGGGCTCTGGGCAAAATCATACATCGGGGTAGGGGGAACATGTTGGAAATAACTGGAGTTCAGGGTGGAATAGAGATTAGCCCCAAGAATCCTACAGAAATAGATCTCAGTGGATCCAGAATTGTAGTACGCGGCTTGAAGCTGCTTCATCCCATCTTAAGTGAAATGTTCAAGATAGGTGAATCGACAGTAGCCTGGGTTGGCAGAAAGTATGATGGAATCTACGTCGGCTTCAAGAGGCGTGAAATTGAGAAACTCGAGTGTTTCGTCAAGAAGAAACATGGAGTCACCCTTCTGGAACGCCTGGAAAAACCAGAATTTGAGCCAATTGAAGATTGGAAGGAGCCCCCTTCATGAGAGCTAAGTTGTACATATACCCTTATCGCATAGTCAGTCAGAAACCGCATCCAATCATGTGGAGCTTCGACAGAGAAGCTCTCATGGAAATCGCAAACAAATTCAAGAACAAATCTGTATTTACTGTGGAGATAGGCGAGAAGACCATTACCCTTAGGCTAGTTGAGCCCTTAAATGCGAATGCGTGACGTTGTTAGACCAAGCGTGCTTGCTCGAGACTTAACCTTCAAGGTTCATTAAATGTACATTATTCGCTTAGGAATGTAGTTAATTTATTATACGATCGAATGGTAGTAAAGTGAGGTAAAAACGCAATAGGTCGAGAAAATGAGAGAGAAAACATCACAGTTGCCTGGATTTTACAAACTCAGCCCAAAAGAAAGGGTTCAACTCGTGAAGGAGTTTGCAGGGTTAACAGGGGAGGAGGTTAACCTTCTCCAGTCAACAGGCTCTTTAGACATGGACTTGGCCAATAGAATGATAGAAAACGTTGTAGGCGCCTTTCCAGTGCCACTCGGGGTAGCCGTGAACTTCCTCATAAACAAACGTGACTACTTGATTCCGATGGCCATTGAAGAACCGTCTGTTGTAGCGGCTGCCAGCTACGCCGCAAAAATGGTGCGAGAAGGTGGCGGCTTCATTACCAATAGCACCGCGTCAATCATGATAGGGCAGATTCAAGCAGTCCGCATTAAGGACCCGCATGGCGCTAAGATGGCAATTTACGCAGCTAAAGAAGAGATTCTTAAGAAAGCCAATGAGCAGGACCCGATGTTGGTTTCTGCTGGCGGCGGCGCTAAAGACCTAGAAGTCAAAGTTATCAACGCACAGACCGGACCCATGGTCATAGCTGAGTTGCAGGTGGACTGTCGAGATGTGATGGGTGCCAACGCGGTCAACACTATGGCGGAAGCGGTTGCACCGATAATCGAGAGGATAACCCGCGGACGAGTTTACCTGCGCATCATTTCAAACCTTGCAACCAAACGTTTGGCTCGAGCCTGGTGTACAGTGCCTAAAGAGGCGATCGGTGGCGAAGAAGTGGTCGACGGCATACTGGAAGCCTACGCATTCGCCGCTGCTGATCCGTACCGTGCCGCAACTCACAACAAGGGCATTTTGAATGGAATAATAGGCGTTGTGACCGCGACGTGCAACGACCATAGGGCGGTTGAGGCAGGCGCACATGCATACGCTGCACGAAAGGGCGTTTACAGTTCGCTCTCAACGTGGGAGAAGAATGATAACGGTGATCTTGTGGGCGCTATTGAGTTGCCAATGGCGGTGGGCATCATCGGTGGTGCAACACGCGTTCACCCCATCGCAAAGATTACCCTAAAAATCCTCGGTGTCAAAACAGCCTCTGAATTCGGCGAAGTTTTGGCCGCTGTTGGCTTGGCTCAAAACCTGGGTGCGTTGAGAGCCCTTGCACATGAGGGCATCCAACGGGGACACATGAGACTGCACGCTCGAAATTTTGCAATATCAGCTGGAGCAACAGGTGACCTAGTCGATCTAATCGTTGAGCGCATGGTGAAAGAACGCAAGATCAGGTTGGATCGAGCAAAGGAACTCATTGATGAGTATAAGACTAAGGGAAAAAAATAGCATCAGCTTGCCGATGTCTTCTCCGCAACAGTTAAGGATTGTGTTAATGAGACTCGTAATGCAAGTTTAGAGTTGCTAGGTTGGGGGAAACTTGTATGAGCAAACAGAGAGAATTGACGATTAAGCAAGCTCAGAATGAAGTTAGGAAATTCCTTTACGCACAAGGCAAAGAGTGGACTCAGACAGACAATCATTTTTACATGTTCACACATTTAGCTGAAGAAATAGGCGAGTTGGCCAGACACATTATAACGTCAGAGCTCAGGTTAGATCTGAACAGAACCAGCAAAAAACCCATGCGAAGAAAGGATGTCCTATCACTCATTCAAGATGACCTAGGCGACATCCTTTACCATTTATTTAAGATAGCAGTAGCCTACAACCTCGATTTAAACGAAGGCTTCAAAAAGGCAATGCATGACATAAGGACAAGATACGCTGTTAGCTGAGGCAGTAAGGGAAGAAAATAACCATGATGGTGATTCCAGGTCCAGCCTCCGTGGAGCTAGGCAGAGAAGTCGCCGCCCAACTTAAGGTCAAAGTTGTTCCCGTTGAGTTTAAGCGTTTTCCGGATGGAGAATCCTACATTCGATTTGACGGCAAGGTAGATAGCGAGGATATAGTCATTGTTCAAACCACAGGTCCGCCTCAAAACGAGAATATGATCCAGCTCTTACTCATATCCGATAACGCCAAAGACATGGGCGCCAGAAGCATTACTGCCGTTGTGCCGTATTTCGCCTACGCCCGCCAAGACAGCCGCTTCAGACCTGGAGAGGCCTTGAGCGTGAAAACCATTGTGACCCTCTTGAAAACATGCGGTGTAAGCAGAATAGTCACAGTGAACTCGCACAACCCGTCCATACTGAAAACTCTGCCTGTACCAGTAGAGGACCTTTCGGCGATAAGCCTGCTAGCTCAACACTTCAAGAAACAAGGATTCAAGAATGCATTTTCTCTTTCCTTGGGCAAGAAAGGACTTGATACGGCGGTGGAAGCCAGCAAAGTGCTAGAGGGCAGGTGCGATTACATTCCGACCCAACGAGACAGGAAAACAGGGAACGTAACCATCGAGAAGAAGCAGTTGCCAATCAAAAACAAAGATGTTGTCATTTTTGATGACATAATAAGCAGCGGCGGCACCATGATAAAGGCTGTGGCGTGGGTGAAAGAACAGGTCGCCAAAAGAGTTTATGCCGTATGCGTGCATCCTCTACTCACCGAAGAAGTAAAAGAGAAGATTTTGAATATTGGCGCCGACGGCGTTGTCGGAACCGACACTGTTCCCAGTGCGGTCAGTGCTGTTTCGGTTGCGCCCTTGATTGCTCAAGCGTTGAAGAAGTGAGATGCCTGAATCGTGGCTAAACTGTTCTTTCTGCTCTCTGGTGAGCATCCGACTCTGCCATTTTCCGAGTTAAAAGCGATTCTGGAGGCGGAGGGACACGCGTACAGGGTTTCAGGCATGCTCAGACAAGTTATACGAGTTGAAGCCGAAGTTGAGAGCATAAAGTCTATTGTGCACAGAGCGGCCTTGACCCGTGTGTGCTGTATTGAACTCGTTTACAGTCAGGCAACAATGACTGAAATCCTCAGAAAGATTCGTTTGGCTCCGCTTAACGACTGGATCAAGAAAGGCGAGACATTTGTAGTTCGTGTTAGAAGGATAGGTGAGAGCTCATCAGAAGTTGAAAGCACAGACTTGGAACAGAGAATAGGCGCCATGATTTTAGACAGGGTTAAAGGAACAAGGGTGAAGTTGACCAGTCCCAACCTAACCTACTTCGGCGTCTTAACTGAGGACAAGTTCATTTTTGGACCCAAACTTGCAGAGATTCACGCCAAACCCTTCATGAACAGGCGCCCTCGCAAGCGTCCTTTCTTTCACCCATCTGCCATGCCAGCCAAACTTGCACGGTGCATGGTCAATTTGGCTCAGCCGAAGGCTGGAGACATTCTTCTCGACCCTTTTTGTGGAACGGCCAGCATGCTCGTCGAAGCAGGATTGATAGGGTGCAAAGTTGTTGGTTTCGATGTTCAGAGGCGCATGGTGAGGGGCAGTTTGCGCAATCTGCGCTATTATGGTGTAGACCCTGAAGGTGTGTTGAGGGCAGATGCACGCCACCCGCCAATGAAGAACGTAGACTGCATAGTAACTGATCCACCTTACGGAAGGTCGGCTACCACACTCGGTCGAGAAATCGGAGAAATTGTTACAGACTTGCTTTCAATCGCTGGAGCGTTAATTCCAAAGGGAAAACGCATCTGCATCGCCTGTCCAACAGGTGTTCAAATCTGCAAAAGGGGCGAGGAATCGGGTTTTAAACGTGTGGAATCACATTCTGTTTATGTGCATCGAAGCCTAACAAGAGAGATAGCCGTGATGGAGCGAGTCTAAGACACTATGAGCGTGCAGGTTATCTTTTTGGGCACTGCAGCCAGCATTCCAACGGTTGCCAGAGCCTTGCCAAGTGTGGTTGTTAAACGAAAGAACGAGATTCTCATGTTTGACTGCGGCGAGGGTGTGCAGAGGCAAATGATCCAGGCACGCGTGGGCTTCCACAAAAAAATGAAGGTTTTTGTTTCCCACATGCACGGCGACCATGTTTTAGGCTTGCCCGGCTTGCTCCAAACTATGTCGCTGCTGGATAGAACGCAGAAGCTTGAGGTTTATGGACCAGTCGGAATTAAGGCTTTTATTGATGGGATTGAACGGACGGTTCAATTCGTGCTAACGTTTCCAATAGAAATCCATGAAATAGAGGACAAAGGCGTAGTTTGTGAAGAGAGAGAATACTACGTACAAGCGGTTCAAACCGACCACGTGATTCCATGCCTAGCTTACGCCCTCGTCGAAAAGCCTCGACCAGGAAGGTTCAACCCAGAAAAAGCGAGCGCGCTGGGCATACCTGAAGGACCATTGTGGTCAAAGTTACAACACGGCGAAAATGTGAGAACCGCTAAGGGAGTGTTAATAAGGCCAGAGCAGGTTGTGGGCACGCCTCGACCAGGAATAAAGATAGTCTACTCGGGTGACACAAAACCCACGAAAAGTTTGATTAGACTTGCAGAAAACGCCGATTTGCTCATTCACGAAGCCACGTTAGACGACGGATTACTGGACAGGGCTCAAGAAGACGGGCATTCGACGCCCAGCCAAGCTGCTGAAACAGCCAAAAACGCCAAGGCTAAGAGACTGATTCTGACACATTTGAGCTCAAGATACAAGAGCGCTCAGCCGTTGCTGGAGCAAGCCAAGAAAATCTTTCCCAACGCAGATGTGGCCGAGGACTTCATGAAAATCGAAGTTCTAGTATCACATGCTTAGAAATACTTTTTTAGACATGCTGCTTTTATTTTATATTGGACGATGAGGAAATCGAGGTACACTGACTGGGGAAAATTGAATGATTTCTTGTTCCGCTTCTGAGTCCACCTGACGTATAGGCTATGTTGAATGGGCTGCGGGCAGGTTGAAACAGTTGAACTTGAACACGCAAACCCAGACTGTTCGTTTATAGTGCTGCAGCGGTCTGAATTTTCATGCGTCGTTAACTCTCGCTTAGAATCCGTATTGATACCCGGGTGCTTTTGCTCAGAAGTAGTTGTCCGCGCCGCGTGTTTGTTGACTACTACTTCTATGATGGCTGCATTGTTTGCTGGGCGGGTCTTTGGGTTCAGATGTTGTTAACTTTCGCTTAACAACTGTAATAACAACTTCTTTGAGTGTTTGTGTGTGGCTGTGTGGAAGTTGTTGTTGACTAGGTAGTCTTTGAGACTGCTTCCAGTTCCTACGCCGACTTCTAGAATATCGCCTCTGACTTGGCGCAGCATATCCTTGCGGTGCTCTGAAGCGAACCACTCCACGAATGAGTAGAGAGCTTCATAAAACTTAGCCACACGGTCGAAGCGCGCTTCAGCCAAATCCATGCAACATTCACTCCAACCTCGCTTAGGTTCAAATCACTCTATCGTGTCAAAAGCAATAACAACAGCAATACTAGGAACAGAAGCCCAATGTAGAAGTACAATGCTGGACCTCCGGGGGGTGCGCCGCAACCAGGGGTGGGGCAATAGCCGCCGTAATGAGTTGCATGATGCATCGCCTTGTTTTCTTGCAGGTATATCTCTGGGTTTTTGTCGAACTCAGTCTTGCATGTGACCGAGCAGAAGTAATAAACGCTGCTTGCTTGTATGGACTTGTACGCTGTGGTTTTCTCATCCGTTTCCATTCCGCAAACCGGGTCTCTGACCATTCCCTTTTCACCTTCCTGCGGTTTTTCTTATCGTTTTCTTTTCTTCTTTGTATGAGTTGGCGCAGTGTATGCAGCAGAAGGTTGTTTCCTTTTTGTCAATTGTTTCTCTATAGCCTCCTTCGTACACCTTGCAGCCGCAGTGGGCGCAGATTTCGAGGCTGGGTTCCAACACGATGGAGATGAGGTTTGCAAAGCGTTTGAACAGGCGTGTGCAGACTTCTCGTCCTTCCTTGGTGAGTTCGAAGACTTTCTTTTCTTTCTCGCCTATGGGTTTGATTACGTGTTTCACTAGGCCTTTTTCTTCAAGTTCTTGGAGGAAGGGGTAGACCAAGCTTGGGCTGACTTCTTTTCCTATTCTCTTTTTGAAGCGGTCGAGCATGCTGTATCCGTGGGCTGGTCCCTCATATAGAATCGTGAGTATGTAAAACCTGGAGAAGTCGGATAGGAGTTCTTCAATTGCTTCAGTTTTGGATTCAGCTGTCACTCGCGTTCCTCCAAGGGTATAGTGGTTGCGGAGAGATATAAATATTATCAGAAAAGATATATCTAAAAAAGATACATTTATATCCCAGGTAAGAAATACCAACTTAATAGGAAAGACAGGAAGTGAAACTGAGATGCCCCGAGATCCTGTTTGCGGCATGATTGTAAATGCCGATTCAGCTATTAAACGAAAGATTGGAGACCGCACGTATTATTTCTGCAGTGAATCCTGCGCCCGAACATATGAGCAACCCGAACAAGAACTGAAAAACTTGAGGCGAAGGGTCACAGTTACTCTCTTAGGCGTGTTAAGCATCGCCACGCTGCGTGTTTTTGTTCCTTTTCTTGTCGCTTTAGGGTTCGAAGCTCTTATGTACTCTAGGCGGATAGCCAACATAATCTATCCAGGCAATCTTGTCTTTTTCATCATCACGACTCCCATTGTTTGGTTAGCGGGATGGGGCATTCACTACGGGGCTTACAAGTCGCTTAGAAATCGAGCCATAAACATGGATGTACTAGTATCCACAGGCGTTTTGGCGGGTTGGACGTACGGCGCGATAAGCGCTTTTGTTCCATGGATTGAAACCAGCGCTGAAGCAGGGTCAGAGTACATGCAGATAGCCGTTGCAATCTTGGCTTTCGTCTTATTCGGCAAATATATTGAAGAGACCATTCGAAGAAGGTCGGCTGCGGCAATTCGAAAACTGCTTGAACTTCAGCCAACAATCGCAAGGGTTTTGAAAGATGGGAAAGAGATTGAAATTCCAGTAGACAATGTTCAAGTCGGAGACGTTTTCGTCGTAAAGCTTGGAGAAAAAATCCCAACCGACGGTGTAGTAGTTGCAGGATACTCATCAGTTGACGAGAAAATCATCACAGGAGAAAGCATACCTGTTGAAAAGAACGTCGGCAGCGACGTCATAGGAGCCACAATCAACAAGACGGGATTGCTTAAGGTCAAAGCCACAAAAGTTGGTGAAGACACTGCACTCATGCAAATCGTGCACCTAGTGGAAGAAGCACAATCGGCTAATGCACCAGTTCAAAAGTTGGCTGACCGAGTTGTCGAGTATTTTGTCCCAGCAGTGTTCACGGTTGCGGCGATAGCCTTCACATATTGGCTAGTAACTGCGAATTTCTCAACCGCTTTTCTTGTGTTGTTAGCAATACTGCTCATCGCTTGTCCATGCGCGTTGGGTATAGCCACTCCGACCGCAATTCTTGCCGGCGTTGGCAAAGGCGCCGAATACGGAGTGCTGCTCAGAGGCGGCGAATACGTTGAAAACGTAAGAAAACTGAACACTGTGGTGTTCGACAAAACAGGCACTTTGACCAAGGGTGAGCCTTCGGTCACTGACATCCTAACGTTTGAGGGCTACAAAGAAAACAAGGTGTTAGAGTATGCAACGGTAGCTGAGAAGGGTTCCGAACATCCACTGGCCGAAGCCGTTGTTAAGGCAGCAAACAAAGCTGGATCTAATATTCCAGACGCGGAAACCTTTGAGGCTGTACCTGGACATGGTGTTAAAGCATCTCTTAGGGGCCGCATCATTCTCTTCGGAAATCGCAGACTCATGGAAGAGAACAAGATTCGCGTGGAGGAGTCTGTGGAGTCTAGTCTAGGAAAACTTGAGGAACAGGGCAAAACCGCCATGCTCCTTGCCCTAGACGGAAAAATCGCTGGAATAATCGCGGCTATGGACACGCCTAAAGACAACGCGGCTGAAGCCATACAACAACTCAAGGGCATGGGACTCGAAGTTGCCATGCTCACAGGCGACAACGAACGAACAGCTAAGGCAATAGCCAAACAATTAGGCATTGACACAGTTATTGCCAACGTTCTACCATGGGAAAAAGTCAACGTCATCAAGAAGTTACAGAGTGAAGGCAAAGTGGTTGCCATGGTAGGCGACGGCGTCAACGATGCCCCAGCTCTCGCCCAGGCTCAAGTTGGAATTGCCATAGGAAGCGGAACCGACATCGCTAAGGAAACAGGCGGCATTGTCTTAATCAAAGACGACCTGCGCGATGTGGCGCGTGGAATCGTGCTCAGCAAGGTAACTATGAGGAAGATCAAACAGAACCTGTTCTGGGCGTTCATATACAACACGGTTTCGATTCCAGTGGCCGCGGTTGGCTTGTTGAATCCAATCATTGCTGCTGGAGCTATGGCGTTCAGTTCACTGTTCGTGGTGAGCAACTCGGCAACTCTCAAACTGGTCAAACTTTAAGAGAACACGATGGAAAGGGGAGGTGAAAAGCGGATATGGCTGAAGACCCTGTATGTGGCATGATGGTAGACGAGAAAACAGCCAAGTTTAAGTCGGAGCACAAGGGCAAAACCTACTACTTCTGTAGCCAAACGTGCAAAACCGCGTTTGACAAAAACCCAATGAAATACGCAAGCCAAAGAGGGCATTCTGGGCATTCCATGCACTCGGGACATTGTTGCTAAAATTGAGAAAAAGCTGTCACTCAGAGTTAGTCTCGGTTTGAGTTGTTTCCAGCTGTGGTGGGTGTGTTGGAGTTTCACCGATGCTTGGAGTGCTCACCGTGGCTGTATTGAGTTCTTTTCCAATTTTTGCCCATTGAACGGCTTCAACGCCGATTCCGACGCTGAGCGATATGATGCCTAGAAGGATTCGTGTTAGACCAAAAACAGCCACGTTCATTCTTTCTGTGATTGGAAATGCTATATCTGTTGCGCCCCAGATTAGGAAGATTACGCCCACCCCTACGAAAACGCCGTTCATCAAAGCTGAAAATCTCTCTAACTTAATCCCACTTAGAGGCATAGCCGGCACCGTTTGTGTATGAGTCCATGAACTCTTTATCTAATTTGTTAATTCAAAATCATGACTGCAAGTAACTTGATAGCTACAAGAAACTGTGACCTGCCCCAAGTATCTACCTACGTGCACTTGGCTCAGACTTACACGTTGACTAAGATTTGGTCTATAAAGCACTTATTCTGTTAACCATGACTAGAAACTTAATTAGCGCGAAGACTTCATAACACCACTGAAGGTAGCCGCTAGATGGGATATGGAGAAGTCTGGAAAACACTCGATGACTTGATAGTTGAGTTTCGAAAACGGGGCGAAACCATCCCGCCCAACGTGATTGAGGATTTACGCTCGGGAAAGACCATGATACAGGTTTGGAGGGCAGACCCATCCCGCGTCGAAAGTATTCCTTCAATTGAAATGTACCTTGGAAATGTTGAATCTTATCTGATTTTCACTGCTCATCAAAAGTTTGGCGCCGAATTCGCCGAAGAATGGATGAATAAACTGCGCGAAGCCAAAAAAACTATTTACAGAGGAGAGGGGGAAGAGGCTTGGGTGCCAGCCTCAAAATTCGTTCCAGGGTTGCCACGGGGCAAGAAATGGGTCAGGGTTCAAGATTCAGTTGAGACTCCGAGAAACGAAACCAAAAAACTGGCTGCTGAGTGTGGGTTGTCGACCAAGATGCAGGCAGACGGTTATATGCTCGTCTACGGCGAAGATGAGAAGCTCAAGCTTTTTGTACAGAAAATTGGCGAAAAACTTCGAGGCAGAAAAGGGGCTTAGGCGCAAAATTTTGCAAAACAGTTAAAACTGCTTGATGGACATTTATTATAGAAGCTTTGTCTAGAACAAAGATTTCAATCGGTCTGTCTGAGAAAGCACGCTAACAAGTGAAATGGAGGACGGCGCCTAGAAAAAATGCCCTACTTGAAAAAAGTTGAAATCAGAGGCTTCAAAACATTTGGACAAGGCACTTCTATCTTGTTAGGGAAAGGCTTCACGACGATAACTGGACCAAACGGAAGCGGGAAAACAAACATAATAGACGCCGTTTTGTTCGGGCTCGGGGAACTCAGCTCCCGGCGGCTGCGGGCGGACAACTTTGCCAAACTCATTTTTCATGGTTCACCCGAGGCTGGATTGGAGAAGGCAAAAGGCGCCAAGGTTGTCATGCAGTTTGACAATTCGGACGGTCGCCTTCCCGTTGACACAAGCACGGTTACTATTTCACGAGAGGTTTATCGCAATGGGCAGAGCGTTTATCGCCTGAACGGCAGGCGCATGTCTCGAAGCAACATTGTTGACACGTTGTCTATGGCGGGGATCAGCCCTGCTGGGCACAATGTTGTGTTGCAGGGAACAATAACACGGATGGCAGAAATTGCGCCGCTTGAACGCAGAAGAATCTTGGACGATATGGTAGGCATAGCGCAGTATGACTCTGAAAAGGCTGAGGCTGAAGAAAAACTGCGCATGGCTGAAATCCAAATCAAAACCGCTATGGGTAGAATAGACGAAGTTCAAAAGCGTGTGGACGACCTTGAAAGAGAACGTAATCAGCTTCTGCGCTTCAACTTCATTCAGAATGAGATTAAACGGTTTGAAGCCATGAGAATCAGCCATGAATTGGGCGAGATTCATGCAAAGATCACAGATTTGTCAACCAAGATTGAAGAAGCCAGTAGCAGAGTTGAAAAGCTGAGACAGCTGCGAGACGAACAGCGCGAGCATCGGCACCAAATCGAAAAAGAATGGAGGAAACTCAGCTCAGAAAAAGTTGAGGAAGGCGGAACAAGAGTACTCGAAGTGCAAATCGAAATTGGCGAGATCAAATCAAGACTAACCGAGCTTACCACAAAAATAGGCGCAAGCGCAGCCAGCGTCGAAGGACTCCAGAAGGTAAGAGAGAACAGCCTTCAACAGCTCGAAGCTATAAAGAACGATATCGGAGCAAACCGCAGAAATCTAGGACAGTTCAAGCGAGAACAAAATCGATTGACGAAAGAAATCACGACCAGACAGGCGACGCACGACGCCTTAGCAAACGAAACCGCTCAGCTCTGGGCAAACTTGGGCAAAAACAGCAAGCGAATACGAGAAATCGAGCAACGCTTAGACAGGCTCTATCAGAATTTTATTGCGCTCAGAAGTGACCACGCTCAGAGCCAAACGATGGTGAAGATGCTTTCTCGCCGACTTGAAGATCTAACCGCAAGGAAACAAAGGTTTGCCTCCAGTTTGGATGAACTTAACAAGTCTTTGTCAGATCTTGCTGAGGTGCAGAAGGAACAGAAGACACGGCTGAAGACTCTGCAACAAACACTTGAACGCCGAATTGCACAGAAGGAAGCCGTCGAACATGAAATCGCGGATGCAGGCAAAATCGCCGACTCCGCTCGGGAAGCTGTTGTGGAGTTCGCTACCCAACGGGAGCTGGCTGAAACAGTTGCCAGCCAAGAAATGGCGCTCAGAAACATAGAAGAGATGGGCGAGTTGGGCGTGATACCAGGCGTGCTCGGACGGTTTAGAAATCTCATAAAAACCGAAAAGGGCGCTGAAAACACTGTTGAAGCAGCAGCCGCAGGCTGGTTGGATTCAATTGTGGTTAAAGACCTCGAAACCGCGTACACATGCTCCGAGACGCTTCGACGGCTCAAGCTAGGCAGAATCAAGATTATACCTATTCGAGAATTGATGAATACTAAACAGGTCCGCCAACCACGGATTGATGGTGTGAGCGGCGCTGCCTCCCAACTTGTTAGGTATTCCAAACAATACGAACCCGCTGTAACCTTTGTCTTCGGCGACACCTTAATTGCCAAAGATGACAAAGCAGCGTTCGCAGCCTGCAAGGAAGGCTACAGAACGGTGACGGTTAACGGAGACCTTTATGAAGCCGGCGGCGCCATCGAAAGTGGCTTTTATCGAGCGCCCATCAATTTCTCAGCTCTTATTCCACGAGAGAACGCCGTCAAAAGCCTAGAAGAAGCAGTGCGAACACTACGGGAGCATCTAACCAAGAGAAGCACCGACATCACAGGGTTGGAAGAGGAAACAAACAGGACCCGAGAGGAAATTGCCCGACTTACAGAGGCGACAACCACATTAGAAAATGAAATTTTGAGACTGCGCCGAAGCGCTAGGGTTACAAGCCGCAATACACGTCGTATCGAGTGGAACATGCAGGGCATCCAGACCCGACTTGAAAGAGAAAAAACCCAGATTGGTGTTCAGAAGGCTCAACGCAGTGCTCTTCTGAAGGAAATGCAGAAACTACGCGGCGAATTGGCTGGTCTACGACGCAAAGTTGACCCGTCCCATATTCAGGAGTTGGAGGTTGAACGTGGAAAACTCGGCGACGAACTCGTTGAGATTAGGCAGAGACTGAGCGTCGTGGAGAGCGAACTGGCTACGGCGCAGGCCAAACTGGATAATGTTCTCAAGATCGGATATGACAACATACAGATTCAACTCAAAAAAGTGGAACGCCAACTCAACACGCTTGAAGATGAAGCGAAAGCGGCTATACAAGAAAAAATAACCTTGGAAAACGAGCTCACAAAGCTTGAAAGCACCAAAGAAGAGCTGGCACAATCGGTTTTGACGGCGAGGAAGGAATCCAAAAAGTTCACAGACCAAATCGACGACATCGACAAACAACTGCAGCGACTTGACGGCGAGTACGAGCGAGCAGACCGCTTGCTCAATCAGCTTCAACTTAGCCTTCAAACATTGCAGTTGCAGCTTGACCAGTACAAAGCAAAATTGAAAGAGTTTGGTTACGAAGAACCATTAACAATTACAATAGAACAGTTTGAGGCGACGGAGTCTTCTTTGAAACTTATGCGCCTAGAGTTGGAGCGCTTAGGCGCCATCAACCAGCTGGCTTCGGCGCATTATGATGAGCAGATTTGGCGCTACAAGGAATTGTCCCTGCGCATGAACGAGCTTGAAAAAGAGAAGCAGTCGATAATCGCCTTCATGGAAGAGATTGAACACAAAAAACGCCAAGTGTTCATGGAAGCCTTCGGCAAAATCAACGGAAACTTCAGCAAATACTTCCTCAAACTAACCGACGGGGGAGAAGCCTCGCTTAAACTTGAAAACCCTGAAGCCCCATTCAGCGGCGGCATGGACATGATTGTGCAGTTTCCAGGCAAGCCTCCAATCTTGGTGAGCGGTGCCAGCAGTGGTGAAAGGTCGGTTGCCGCCGTAGCGTTTCTCTTCGCCATCCAAGACTTTATGCCCGCGGCGTTCTACCTGTTCGACGAAATTGACGCCCACTTGGACGCTTTTCACGTGGCAAAACTAGGTGAGCTGCTGGTGGAGGAATCGAAGAAGTCACAGTTTGTTGTTATCACTTTGAAACCAGAGATGGCGAACAAAGCCGAACGGATCTACGGTGTGTACGAACACAAGGGCGTGTCGCATGTGGTGTCGCCGACTTTCAAGAAGGAGATAGCTTAAACCATGTCTTCGCCCTCTACTAGCAGGAAACCTTTCTTTTTCATGCCGCCGTGGAACATTCTTTTTGAACTTCATAAGCTCGTCAACCTGCGGCCTTGGGACATAAACATCGCCTTCTTGCTCTCAACCTTTCTTGAAGAGATGGAGAAGAGGGGAGAGATCGATTTTCGAGCGTCAGGAGTCGCCTTAGACTCTTCGTCGACGATTTTCCTCATGAAATCAAGACTGCTACTGAAACTTGAAGAACCGCCAGCGCCGCCCAAGACGGCGCCTGATTTTCTGCCTCCACCCCTGTTTCTGCCCGCTCGTTACGAATTAACCTCTACGACCGTTCAAGAATTGTTGAAGGTTTTAGATGAAGTCTTGAAAGGGGAAAGCCTGTTCGCTTTGAAGCCTCGAACTGTATCCATTTTGCCGTCTCCGCTTGAGATTTTGCCTCCACTCGACTTGTATCTGGTAGAAATCGAGAAGCAAATGGACAAACTGTATTACACTTTGCTGACAATGGCTAGTAAAGGAGAACTCGTGCTTTTCTCCAAAGTAATATCGGGATTGGATAGAATCGAGGCCATAAAAACTTTCATTGTCCTGCTCTTTGTGGCTCAGAAAGGTGATGTCTCTCTGTGGCAAGACGAAAACCTAAGCGACATTTACATAACAATATCTGTTGGTCCAACAAGTGAAAAACCCCCAGTAGGGATTATCTAACCATGGCGTTGGAAGAGAAAGAAGACAAACTCGACCTAGCCTTGCTTGAGGCAGCCCTCTACGTGGCAGGTCGCCCCTTGGACCTCAAAACCTTGGCTTCGGTGCTCAAAACACGCTCGAAGAAGAAAGTTCAGAGGCTAGCACAACAACTTATTGAAGCATACAGGAGCAGGGATACAGCCCTAGAGATTCTTCCGTTAGAAGACGAACGGTACGTTTTACAGTTGCGGGCTGAGTACACGCCTGAAGTCCGTAGGCTGGCGCTGCGCCCACTCTTGTCGGTCGGTCCATTAAGAACATTATCATATATAGCGTATCGTCAGCCCGTTCCGCAGACGCAAGTCATCGATGTGCGTGGACAACACGTATACGATCACCTTAAACAGCTCGAGGATTTGGAGCTGATAACCCGAGAGAGGGCGGGTCGAAGTAGGATTTTACGCACCACGGAGTTTTTCGCCGACTACTTCGGCTTGAGCCACGATCTGAAAACCATGAAGCAACAGCTGAAGAGCATATTTGAAAAGGAAGACTTTCCCAAAACAGAGCTTAACGAACCCCAACATGCCACCTAGATATGCACGAGTTTTTCTGAAGAGAACGCGAGACATCCAAATTTTCTATGCTTCTTTTTCAACCACCTTGCTGTCCTCTGGTTTAGGTTCAAGAAAATCCGTGAGCGGATTCACTTCTCTAGCTACTTCTGGAAGTAGAGGGTTGCTCTGGTATTTTTTCTTGCCTTTCAGTTTTTCCTCTTCCAATTTGTAGCCATCCTTTAAGGCGTTTGTGTACCACAACCTCTGCGCCCCATAATGAACTGCTAAGACTATCCCGCCAAGAAACAGCATGATCCCTAAAAGTGTGAATGCTAACCCCAAGAAATCGTATGGAGAGGAACCAAGGTGGTAAGGAAATATGAGAAACCATTCTAGTCTCTGTGCGGTCAAAAGTGTTTGAAGGATTCCCCCAACGAAAAGAACAGACCCTAGGATAGCTACCATAAAGGAAATAGACTCGTTGTGACGGGATTCCTCTGCCTTTTCGTGCAGGTAATAAGAAAAACTCAGCAATGTTAATGTCACACCTTTCGAATCTGAAGTGGATGCGCGCGGAAGTAAATTTTATGATTTACTGGTTAGTAGGCAAGATTTGGACTCTCAGTCTGTATTAGAAGTGCATGCACGTTTCTGGTTTACGTTTGTAAACGTATCTTTTTTGAGAATACTTCTGTTAGAAAAATATAGAAGTTATTTCAATAACGCCTAATTAACCGTGTGTCAAATTGTATAGTAGAGAGAGAAAGGAGGCCACCCTATCTTGTCAAACGAAACAGACGAAACCCGACGCGTGGCTTACAGAGACGGATTCAACGAAGGCTACAGAAAAGGGTACGAAAAAGGATTCGATGAAGGCCTGGAAAAAGGCAAACGCAGAAGCATACACACCGCTGTGCAGTTTTTGAAGATTGGCTGCGAATGCGGCGCCACAAACTTTCACCCAATCTTCGAGAATAAGCTGGTTATAAACGAGGATGAAGAACGCCGATGCTTCGGCTGTGGAAAAATAATACCCAGAGACGACATACTCTCCTACTACAGCAGACTGCAGTCCAACAACCGCACCTAAACCCTTAATCTACCTTATTCTAGACCTCAATATTACGAATTACGTCGTTATCCTTGCATGACTGTTTTAGTTGTTGTTGGGTTTAGTCGGCTAAGGCAGGACAGAGATAGTTAAGAAAGCGGTTAATCTCATCATCGCCAAAGCTAGGTACTTAAAATTCGAATAATAACAGATGCCAGAGCAGACCAAACTACTGCAAGGAAAAAGACCGTTTAACGTCTTTTAGTTGTCCGCGCGTCAAGGATGGCGGGCTATGGACCCGCTGACGAGAGTTCGAATCTCTCCCGGGCTACCAACAAATCCAAGTCAGGTCGACGTTCAAACTCTCGCCTGTTTTATGATTTTGCCGTCAAGGAAGTAAGTCCATTAAAGTTTAAGAGTTGATTCCTTTACACAATCAGTTATGGAAGGAAAATATCGCCAATTGAAGATTATTGCTGAAAAGAAAATGGAAGGGGCAAGTCCTGCGTATGACATCAACCATGTAATAAGAGTCTACAACTTAAGCTTAGAATTGGCAAAGTATGAACCAAACGTTGATTTAGACATCTTAAAGACCGCAGCTTTGCTCCATGATATCGCAAGGACTAAAGAAGACGAAGCCGTGCAAGCAGGCCTGCTGAATGTTGACCATGCCGTTCTCGGTGCTGAGATGAGTGCTAAAATCCTAAGAGGGTTAGGCTATTCAGAGGAAAAGATAGAACATATCAAACACTGCATCGCTTCGCATAGGTTCAGAGGAGAAAATTCACCAAAGACAATAGAGGCAAAGATACTGTGGGATGCTGATAAGCTGGACGTTTTGGGAGCAACGGGAATTGCAAGGTCATTTACGATTGGAGGAGAGAATGGCCAGAAAATCTATTCGGACACTCCGATAGATAAGTACATTAAAGAGAATCTTGTTGGCGGCAAAGCTAATGGGAGAATAATTGATCCATCAAAGCATGCGTCAAACCTTGAATTCGAAACGAAATTCAAATGCATCCTAGATAAGTTGCACACCCGAAAAGCGAGAGAAATTGCCCGAGAAAGACTGGATTATATGAAGCAGTTTTTCGAGAGACTAAAAAACGAAATCAATGGGCAGTTATAGATGCAAACGGTGAACTCGTGAAGAACCAGTATTTCGGCGATACAAGAGAGGTCATCTTCAACAACGGGCTTCGCCAAAAACGGAAGAGTGCACATGCGTTTGAAGCCGCAAGCGCAGTTGATAGAAAAAAAAGGAAATCGGGTATAGTTCCTTTTATCTCTATGAAATATGAAACCCCTGCAATACACCTTCTTTCATTCTGTTGGAAAGTCAAGTTCTTTTTCGGGTATTCCTTGCTTCTTTCCGTGTTCGATGGCTTCTTTCCATGTGCTCTTATCATTCTTGTCAAGCTCGAATTGTTTGTCGTTAAAAACAACTATTATCCTGTTGCCTTTCCAGAAGTGCGCGTACCAGCCGGGCAAGATGTATTGCTGTAAGGCGTCGATATCCTTTCTAGAACACTTTATGTCATAGCCATGCCATCTTCCAACATTTCCTTTATAATCAATTGGCATGCCATCCTTACTAATTGAAGCTCTGTAAATGGAGAATTTGTTGACAATCGTCGGGTCACTTAACCCTTCGGCAATTATGCCGCCTTTCCAATCCTTCTCCATATTCTCATCCTCTAACATAACTCATATATGGCTATTATTTGATTCTTTTTAATGCTTCTCTTAGTTCTGAAAAGCGCGCAAACCTGAAGGTGCTATTCTGGTGGCAATGATGTCGTTTGAAATAGTTAGAATCTTAAGTTAGCTCCGAAACAGAATTTAGTTAAATGACTATTAGGAAGGCTCAAAGTGACCTTTGATTTGCTTAAATATTTGAGGAACGTTGTGACAGGAAATGATTCGGCAAGAGCGCTAAAGGTTCTAGAAAATCGCGTAAACGAAATGGTATTGGAATGGTGTGAAAGGAACAAAGAGAAGCTTGTTTCAAAAGAACCTCTTATAGACCATGCTTTCAAAGTTTATTATTTTGATCATTTGGGGCTCAAGCCAGAGCATGTCGAGGTAGTTGAAAAAACCAAAAATAGAGTGATTTGTAGGTGGCGCTGTTCGTGTCAGGTTTTAGAAGCATGCAAAATGCTTAAGTTGGATACAAGAATTGTATGTAGAGAAGCATTCGAGAAACCAGCAAACACGCTCTTAAAACAGATTAACCCAAGGTTGTGTTTTGGAAGAAACTACGATAAGATTAGACCTTATGCTGAATTCTGTGAAGAAATCATAGAAATATTATGAACCACAGTTAGAAAGACGACCGAAGCGGGTCTTTGGCCGAAGTGCCGGGGGGTGGGATTTGCACCCTTCCCACAGTGGAGATATCACCCGCCAATCCTTTTTTTTGGTGATGTTTTTGGGCTTTTTTGGGTTGGGGACTCATTGCATGCTTTGTTTGGCGCTGACCTGCCCACGGTTTAATGGTAGCCCAAGATAGGTTCAAACTCTCGGTTCAAACTCTCCCGCCTACTATCTATTCGAGAGTAAAAACTAGCTTAATAGCGATTGAAACGACTATGTTTCACTCGCATTTTCACTATCAAGGCAAGAGCTCGGAAATTTGGTCTATCATAGCACGACACAATTCGCTGTCGTCATAGAAACGAGTTAAGCATTTAAGGAAAAGAAACTCTATTGGTTTCTATGACAAACAAAGATATGAAACTGGTTTATCTCGCGATTTCAAAACACTATTTCTATTTCAGAATGCATATCTCAAAATTTGTTCTTCAAAAAGGATGCGTTCCATTGAATCCATTTATGATTTTTGAATATTTTATGCTCGATACTGTTGACAGAGACGCCGTAAGAAATGCGAATAACACTTTGGTCAAAAGGGCAGATGAATTATGGGTCTTTGGACCAATTAGTGATGGTGTTCTCGCAGAGATTAAACTTGCAAAACAGATGAACAAACCGGTAAAATACTTTGCGTTTGTCAATTCTAGAGAAATCACAGAAATCTCAAAAGAAAAAGTAGAGTTTGAGGAGGATTTAGAGACTTTTAATGAATTGTAGGCAGTCAAATTAGAGTTGGACTGCGCGAGGTGCATTATGGACAAAGTTGATGGCGACATCGAGGAAACATAGTTCTGACTTGAAGGCAAAAAACTTTACAATACCCTCAGCCCCGTCTTCCTTGCTGACTACGCTGTCGCCTAAATCAAGTTTGTATTTCATTAAACCCACTTACCCATTTCTAACTCAATGAAAGGAAACGACTTTTTTAGGTATTTTATCTCCTTTTTTGGATTGATACTCTCGAAATATTTCTTCAATCGTCGAGCTTCTTCTAATGTTATGTTAAAGTTTTCTGCCTCGGCAAAGAAAAAAGCGTAATCACCGGCTACATGCAAAAATACATCTAATGGCAGTTTCCTTGTCTCAATAATATACATTAGCTCTCTATCGCTGATATCGTATCCCGCCATTATTCTAGGCTCCGCCATAATCTTGGGAATAACTTTTCTGAGTAATCGTTCCATTTCCGTCATCATAATTCCTCTTTTGTTTTCTCATTAATAACAATGGACTTTTTTGCAGATGATGTAGGTGGGGTGGGATTTGAACCCAATAATCTAAGGAAATATTTTCCTCTTATAGACCTGTCGCCTTCATTAGTCAGATATGAGAAATTTAAACGAGATAAGTCACGTATCCCGGGCTACCATAAGATTTTCTTAAGATTCTTCATTGAGAGATGAGCGTGTTGCGCGTGCATGTGACGAGCAAGTGTTTAGGTATTGAACAATGTAAACATAAAAAGATGGTAGATATAGGGATTATTCAATGCCCCATTTCTTAGTTATCTTTACCAGTAGGAAGATGACGAAGGCTACTATTATGAATGTTATTAAAGCTACCAAGAAGTCTCCAACGCCGAACAGTTGTCCCGTGTAGGTCGGGTCTATTGGATTTCCCTGAGAATCCAGTTCGGTGGATGGGACTGCGATTTTGAAAGTCGATAGGTTTCCAAGTCCAGGTATTGCGAGACCTATTACTGGCATTACCAGGTTCTTTACAAGTGATTGGACAAGCGCCCCGAGGTAGACAGCCATAATGAAGGCCACGGCAAGACCCATAACCTTGTACTTCGATAGGAAGTCCATGAATTCCTTCCAGAGCCCCTTGGGTGGGGGCGGTGCGGGTGGTGCTGGTTTTGGCTCTAGGAGTACTTTGATTTCCTTCAGAACCTCTAACATTTCTTCATCTTTAGGCAAAAGGATCACTATCCTTTCGTTCTAGTGATATGCGAATTTAAGATTTGCTGAAAGGATAGGTTGTTTCGAAAATCTTAATATCTTGAATGCAGAGCAAAGTATTGTCTAATCTTGTGAGGTGATTACTGTGAGTGAGAAAGAAAAGAAAAAAGAGGAGAAGGGCAAAGCCGTGGAAGCAGCCGAAAAAACAGGGGAAGTTGTGGGCAAAGGAGTGAAGAAGGGTATCGGAATAGCGAAGGGTATCGGAAAGGGCTTGGTCAAAGGCGTCAAGGGCGAAGAGGAAAAGAAGAAGAAAAAATAGACCTACGCGTAAAAGAGAGCGAAATCACCTGTCAACTCTGTCCTCTTTATTGCCTGGAAATTAAACCAAATACACCCCATACCTTATGTGAATCCTAAAATTACACTTTAAGCTCATTTTATAGATAATTTCCCGAAAAGAAAAAGTATTGAGTCTCAACTCCGACATTTTAAACCGATATTGCGAACCTATCCCGGGCTACCAAACTTTTCAGAAAAGAAGCCTAAACCTCGGTTTGTGCAGCAGTCTACGCAACGTCTTGTTCAAAACCCACACGACTCGCTCCAGCCAATCGACCACAACGACCACAATGCTCAGAATGCACGAAGCCACGTTTAACAACATTGAAGGTCACGATTGACAACATAGAAGGTGCCTTTTGACAACATTGAAAGTGCGCCAAACCAAGCCCAAACAAAACCCGAAACACAAACAGAAACCAAAACAGAACCACAAACACAAACAGCTCAAAACCACAGAGAACACAAAAATTTTTTCACACCACATACTAGGCCTACCCTCAACCAGCTTCATCATACCCTAAAGAATAATTTAATAAACCACCAGCTTCATGTTCATAAACGCAATCAAACAACACAAGAGGCATGAACCAACATTGTCAGTCTGGCACGGCGACCTACACAAAAAGAAACCATCCGGCGGACGAAAAAAAGCCTACAGAATGAAACGACGATACGAAAAAGGCTCATTCCCAACCGAAACCACACTAAGCGAACCAAAAAACAAAACAACACGCAGACGAGGAAACAACACAAAAACACGCCTAATAACCACAAACCAAGCCAACATCACCGACCCAACAACAAACAAAACCCAAAAAACACAAATCCTACGAGTCGTCCAAAACCCAGCCAACGTCGACTACAACCGCCGCGGAGTCATCACCAAAGGCACAATCATCGAAACAACACTAGGAACAGCCCGCGTAACATCACGCCCAGGCCAAAACGGAATCGTAAACGCCATATTGACACCTAAAGAAGCCTAAACATGATACCAGACATACTAATCCCACTGGTAGCCGTAGGATTAGCCGAACTAGGCGACAAAACACAACTATCCATCCTACTCCTATCCTCAAAAACCAAAAAACACCTACACCTACTTCTCGGCGTCCTACTCGCCTTCCTAACCGTAGACGGAACAGCCATAATACTCGGCACATACATCACAAACATCATACCAATCACATGGCTAAAAACAGCGTCAGCAATCGTCTTCATAGCCTTCGGCGCACTCATACTAGCAGAAAAACAAGCAAAGCATGAAAGCAGACTCCGCTTCGAAAACTCCTTTTTGTCCGGATTCGTGTTGATTTTCATATCAGAATGGGGCGACAAAACACAAATCGCCTCAGGACTCTTCGCAACACAGTACAACTCACTAATGGTTCTAGCAGGGGTCATGACAGCACTAACCCTACTATCCATTATAGCAATCTATTTAGGCGAACTTATCTCAAACAAAATTGACAAAAAAGCAATCACAAGAATCGCAGGAATCGTATTCATACTAATAGGCATAATAATGATCACATCACTATTCTTCTTCTAAACAAGCGCCTTTTAGCCTCAATTGTGAACTCAAAATCAAAAAGGTTTAAATAAAGCGCCTCGTTTGAAAACTGTGGCACTTTTACGAGAGGGGAAAAGAGAAAATTTGCAGAGAATCGGCCTCGTGCTCCACATAAGTTCCTGCGGAAACATGATTTTGAAGGCACAGAACCCTCCACACATAAACGACCAAGTGATAGATGAAAACCTCAAACCAGTTGGCGTGGTTTTCGACGTTTTCGGTCCACTTTCTCTCCCCTACGTTGCAGTACGACCCAACGTAGAAGAACCCAATCGATACATTAACCGCGCCTTATATGCTGTCCCCTCTTCTAAGCCTAGAAGGGAGAAGAGAAGAAGATGAGCTTAGACGCTGAAGGCATACCGACCACAGCGACGAGAATTCAGCAGTGCCCAGAATGCGGAAGCGACCGGCTCATGCGCGACTACGACGCAGCCGAAATAGTCTGCATGAACTGTGGATTTGTTATCGCCGCCAAACTTGCTGACCGAGGACCAGAATGGCGCGCTTTTGACGACGAACAACGAGCTAAAAGGGCGCGCGCCGGTGCCCCATTAACCTATACAATTCATGACAAAGGGCTTTCAACCATGATCGATTGGCATGACCGCGACATCTATGGAAAGAGACTATCGCCAGGTCAGAAAGCCCAAATTTACAGACTGAGAAAGTGGCAGCGACGCATCAGAGTTTCTGATGCCACAGAGCGCAATCTCGCTTTTGCCCTCTCTGAGATTACCAAAATCGCCAACACTTTGAATTTGCCCAAGAACATTCTGGAAACAGCGTCGGTCATTTATCGAAAGGCTGTAAAGGAACACTTGATTCGTGGAAGATCGATACAAGGGGTGACTTCAGCTGCCATTTATGTGGCTTGCCGCCAATGTGGACTCGCCCGCACGTTGGAGGAAATCGCCCAAGCTTCAAGCATTAACAAGAAGGAAGTGGGACGCAGTTATCGCTTCCTCATCAAAGAACTGAACTATTTTATTCCGCCGTTAAAGCCCAGTCAATACATAACCAAATTTTCCAGCCAGTTGACTATGCAAGGGAAAGTTGAGGAAATAGCCCAAAAGATTTTGATAACCGCTCGCGACCTAAAACTCACATCTGGCAGGGGACCGACAGGAATTGCTGCTGCGGCTAGTTACATTGCTTCTGTCTTGACAGGTGAAAGAAAGACTCAGAGAGAGATCGCCGAAATCGCGCAGGTGACTGAGGTTACAATAAGAAACCGTTACAAAGAATTAGTTGAAAGACTCATGTTTGAAGTGACCCTATAACTCCTCCCTTTTTATTCTACGAGGCTTGCATTTTGGACCTAATAGAGGCAATCAAAACACGGAGAAGCGTTAGGCGTTTTAAACCATCAAGCATCCCAGATCGTTTAATTCAATCACTAATTGACTCTGCACGCCATGCTCCTTCGGCTGGTGACACACAGCCTTGGGAATTTATCATAGTTAAAGACAAGAACGTTAAAGAGCGGTTAGCGCAAACTCATGCTTTCAGCGATTTTGTCGGCGAGGCCCCTATCTGCATCGTGGTTCTAGGAAATGAAAAGATTTCTCCGAATTGCTTTACAATCGACGTAGCTTGTGCCACAGAAAACCTTTTGCTGGCGGCTCATAGTCTCGGTCTGGGGGCATGTTGGGTAGCGGTTTATGATCCACTTAATCCCAATTTTGAGAGACATGTGAGAGCTGTCTTAAATGTGCCACCCCACTTGAGAATAATCGCTATGGTTCCGATTGGTTACCCTGACGAGAAGGCGGAGCCTCGAAAACTGCGTGAATTCAACCAAATTCTTCATTATGACAAATATTAGGCTCGGTTTTCTATCCATCAGTTCTGCCAAATTTGCTGCAGTCTCACTTCCATGCAGAATTTCAACTGAAGAGATGGTAAACATAAAAAGTGTGGCTGAGAGAATTAAGATTATGGACAGACCTTCATGGATATATATTGAAAAGATATGCAAAGAGTGCCCGGATAGAGAAAACTGTCCCATCGAAGACTTGTCTGCGCAAAAATGTGAGTTTCTGGAGTCTCGTCTTCCAGAATCATTGCGACAGTTTTTCGCGCAAAAACGAGAGGTTATGAAACGCCTGAGGGGAAAACAGCGTGTTAGCAACTTGTAGAAAAAACTGAGGAAGACTCCACTTCCCTCAAGGCCTTCTTCTCTCTATGTTGGACTGTAATGATTTGGGGCGGGTTTCTGTTCAGATGTTATTAATTTCCAGTTAGAACTGTTAATAATAACTTTCTTTGCAGGGTTGGATCCGCGGTTTCTATGTTGAGTTTTGGGGTGGCTGTGACTGTGTGCGTGTTGAAGTTGACATGCGCTATAGTGCCATCATCAAGCTTGAGGTTAATCCAAGACAGTGGGGTGCAGGTTAATTTGTTCGAAAGAGGAAGACGCAACTGCCTTAGTCCCTCTTCCTTCATGCTCGAGTGGCGGTGTGAGTTCAGTTGTTGTTGCAGACGCTGAACTGTGCTGTACAACAACTTCTAGTTGGTAACATGGTGGAGAGGCGCTGAGGGCGTGTGTGTTCAGAAGTAGTTGTACACGCAAACTGACACTACATTTATAGCCCCTCTATGTTTCTGCAATGAGTTTCTAATTCCTTCCTTCCTTTGTATGGCAAAAACATGGAAGCCAAGAATCGTAACCCTCAACACCTAAATCCTTTTTCTATTTTTTTCGAAGGAAGGAAACCGAAATTCTAATGAAGCCTTGACACTGCGTTCTTGTTTGCTTGTGCTCTGTTAGATCATTCCATACATTTGGTCTGGAGCAAGAATGTCAGGAAACTGCTTTCTCAACTTCAGACGAGTTGAATAGCACAGGTGGCATTCCTCAACGTAACCTTCTGCATGTTCAACTCCGTACTCCTTGACAAGCTCAACTGGTCCACCCCGCAAAATAGGCCCGCATATCGGATGCTTCTCTGGCTGAAAATCCAGAAGCAATTCAGACAGAGGAGTCTGCTTCATGTTTCCTACAGTAATGCCCTGACAGACGTGAATGTAGCCAAAAGGATCAACGTGAACCCTGCTCTGCTTAGAAAAATCCTCATCCTGACACCTGTCAAACTCCGTCCAAGGTCTCGTCGGTAGCCCAGCAGCAAGCTTCTCCACAGCCCGCCCTTTGAACTGGACCTTGCCCTCGACAACGGGCTTGCCCTTCCACTCAATCTCCTTCAGATACACCTTCGGATCTTCGATGGTAATCGTGCCAACAGGCAGACCCATCTGTCCAGCTGCATCACGACCATACCTAGCAAGATTTTCCTCATTCTCGCCACAGTGATAGGCATCATCGCTTATGGACAAACTGGAGATCCCAATCTCAGAAATTGGAGCAAGCCATTCCTTGGCATCCTCAACCGACGTAGCCCAGTAAGCATTGGTGACTATGCCCCTCTTGAAACCATACTCCCTAGCAGCCCGCAGACCCCAAAGCATAGTCTGATAATACAAGAAAGGCTCACCCCCCTCAAAAAAAATCCACTCAATACTACCGGCTCGTTGTGCCTCACTGAGAATTGCACGTATGTCTGAAATCTTCATTACTCCCTTAGCGTCAGGGCAGGAGTAAACAAAACAATGATCACAGGCGGAATTGCACTTGTAGGTCAACAGAAGGTGTATTCCCGTTATTGCCATAATGTGTCGCCTCGTCCAGAGCAAGCTTTATAACCGTGACATTATTAACCTTTCGGTTAATAAGCTGGGCGTTAAACATTGACTGAAGAAAAGCATGAATCTCACATACTAAGATACTCCTGCAACTGCATAAACTCGGACTCGGTCGATGACCCCTGGTCTTACATCAGCAGAGCAGGTTCACTCTCCTCGGAAACACGCCAAATCATAATAAATAAAATCTACAAAGAACCCAAAACCGTAACCCAACTTGCAAAAGAAATAGGACTGTCACAACCCGCCATCCACAAACACGTCACCGAACTATCAAAAGAAGGCCTAATCAAAGAAGTTGAAGTCCACGCCAGCGAAAGAGAGTTCAAAAGAGAAAAATACTACTCACCCACTTTTCCAGTAATCCTGAAGTCGGATTTGCACATTCTCGAACCCACCCTAACGGAAATCGTTGAACAAGTGTCAAAAGCCATAAAGAAAAACAAGCCACGATTGAAAAACGCCTTTGAAAACACCAGCCTACCAAGAAGACAATGGACCTTCGAAGACCTAACCTTCTTCCTGTACAAAAAGATCACCGATCTAACAAGAGAAAAGCTAGAACTAGAAGGCCTCTTCCCAGAGATACCAGTAAGAAATGAAGAAAGATGGATCTTCTGGGCAGAAGAGGTCGAAGTGACAGAAAGCACAACTAACCCAATCAAACAAAACTCTTAGAACACTTCAGATCTTCATGCGCGCAAACCCGTCAACTAGCGCCGTCTAGCACTAACATGCACACAAAGCTTCCCACATTCAAACTTTAATACCAAAACAGCATTCTTTTATTCTGACCAAACAGAAGCGTGCTCAAAGTTATGAAATATTCTCTCATAGCTGACGCCTACGAAAAAATCGAAGGCACGACCAAACGCCTGGAAATGACCGATTATCTCGTAGAATTTCTCAAGAAAACCCCCAAAAACGTAATCGACAAGGTTGCCTACCTAACACAGGGCAAGCTGTACCCTGACTTTGTCGGAATCGAAATCGGCATAGCCGAAAAACTCGCCATACGGGCCATAGCACGAGCAACAGGACGAAGCGAAAAAGACATAGAAGAAGAAACCAAAAAAACAGGCGACCTAGGTGCAACAGCCCAAAAATTCCTAGAAAAAAGAGCCCAAGTAACATTCTTCACTCAGCTCTTAACCGTCGAAAAAGTATACGAAACACTAGACAAAATGGCGAAGGCAACAGGCCCAGGCTCAATGGACCAAAAAATCAACCTGCTCGCAGGCCTGCTCACAGACGCCACGCCCAAAGAGGCAAAATACATAATCCGAACCGTCACAGGCGAACTTCGCTTAGGAATAGCCGACATGACCGTGCTAGACGCGTTGGCAATAGCCTACGGAGGAGGAAAAGAAGCAAGGGAAGAGATAGAACGCGCCTACAACATCTCATCCGACTTGGGCAGAGTAGCCAAAACCGTGGCTGAAAAGGGAATTGAAGGCATAAGAAAATTCGGCGTCTCAATCGGCGAACCCATACGCCCCATGCTAGCCGAACGACTAGGCTCACCACATGAAATCCTGGAAAAGCTAGGCGGAAAGTGCATAGCCGAATTCAAATACGACGGCGAAAGAGTGCAAGCCCACAAAGAAAACAATAACATCACACTGTTCTCCCGCCGACTTGAAAACATAACCGACCAATATCCAGACGCTGTGGAGCTGGTTAGAAAGTACGTGAAGCCGAAACAAGCCATAATCGAAGCCGAAATCGTGGCCATAGACACAGACACAGGCGAAATGAGACCCTTCCAAGAACTCATGCACCGCCGACGCAAATACGGTATCAAACAAGCCATGGAAGAATATCCAGTTTCGCTACATGCCTTCGACGCGCTAATGGTTGACGGAAAAGACCTGACCCAAACACCCTACCCAACCAGACACAAAACGCTAGAAAAAATAATAGAAAAAAGCGACCGCGTCCAACCCGCAGAATATCTAGTCACGGACAACGTTGACGAACTCGAAAAATTCTTCGAGGAAGCCATCCAAAACGGCTGCGAAGGCGTAATATGCAAGTCACTGGGCGGAGACTCCGTTTACCAAGCTGGCGCAAGAGGTTGGCTCTGGATAAAATACAAACGAGACTATAAGAGCGAAATGACCGACACCGTCGACCTCGTCATAGTCGGCGCGTTCCATGGCAGAGGCAAAAGAGGCGGAACATACGGCGCCCTCCTACTCGCAGCCTACGACTCAGAAGAAGACGAATTCGAAACAGTCACCAAATGCGGCACAGGCTTCACCGACGAAGACCTAGCTAAACTACCAAAAATGCTGGAAAAGCACAAGCTAGCCCAGAAGAGTCCAAGAGTCAACTCAACCCTCGAAGCCGACGTATGGTTCGAACCCGTAACCGTCATCGAAGTCATAGGAGCCGAAATCACCCTCAGCCCAATCCACACCGCTGCCATGGACAAAATAAGAAAAGGAAGCGGACTAGCCATCAGATTCCCACGGTTCACAGGAAACTATCGACTGGACAAGTCGGCGGAAGACGCCACAGCAGTGGGAGAAATCGTTGAAATGTATCAAAGGCAGCTCAAGAAGGTCGCAGAACAGACGACTGAGACCGTTCCTTAGATGCCAGCGACAAAGCCGAAACCGAAGCTGAACCGCCCTTCAACTCCTTCAGCCGCCTCGAAACAACAAAGTAAAGACGGTCACGCAACGCGTTTCCAACAACCTTCTGACCTCTCAAAATCTTAATCTCACCAGCCAATCTGTCGTCGCCCAATGTCTGCGCTGTCCATTTCTCAAAGTCCTCACGGAAAAGGTGAAACTCCAAAGACTTGATGTCCACATCCTTAATCTTCTGAAGAAACTCGTCCAACGAAGACGCACTTTGACCCGTGTAGTTGCCAATAGACGTAAAGAAGTAGAAGGCTTCCTCCCGCAACACACTTCTCAACACTCTGGAAGATGAAACAGCCATACGCAAATCCCCTCAGCTTTACAGACGCAAAATACACCGTAAGTGTTTTATAAGTTATTCCTTTTTTTGAGCAAATTTTCTCTAGAAGAAAGGCTGAACCGTTCTTCCTTATACTTCTTGGTTACAATAGCCGTTCGAATCCTCAACACCCCGGGCAAGGGGGCAATCGACTTTGCTATGAAAGAGTGCAGCCGCCCTTGGTCTTGAGCAACCACTTTAGCTATGATGACGAGTTCCTCAGAAAAAGACGTTGAAACCTCAAGCACTTGGCCGAATTTCTCCAGTTTTTTCGCCACGTTTTCAGTTTCTTTGGGATCTGTGGTAATGGTCATGTGCGCCGTTATCTGTGGTATCCCAATTTTCTCCGAGTCGACGACAGCCTCGTATTTTTTTATGACGCCGAGTCCTTCCATTTTTCGGATTCTATCATACACAGTTGAATGCGCAACATTGAGCCTGTTGCCTATCTCCATGTAGGTCTGCTTCGCATCTTCTTGAATAAGCCGCAGAATTTGCCAATCCAAGTCGTCTAAGTCTGCCCCTTGACCCCTTAGTTTCATGCCGCCAAACCCTGACGTATTTTGATTGATTGCCCCAACGATTTATTATTTGTTGTCGGAAAAATGTAGAAAAAACACGAGATTTTCCGTAAAATTTCTAAATTTCAGCCTTCGTAAATTTGTCGATTTTCCTTTTATTTTTCTTCATTTTTTCAAAAAATCTTCTCTTAAGCGAAAAAGTTGCGCTGTATATGTCGAATAGATTTAAATTTTTCAGATAGAACTTTCCTCTAGACAATTATTACAGTGATGACGAATTGGTAGTCCCCAGAGTCTGGGAGTTGATTCGCTGCTTTAAAGACGAGTGCCAGTCAGTGGGGTGGAAGACTTCGGAGCACGAAGACTGGGTTCACCTAGGCAACCAGTACCACAATTTCCTGTGGATTCGAACCATTAATCCGACAACGTTTAAGAAAATAGCCAAGGCTTCAAAATGCGGTGTTCGAGAAGGGGTCTCTTACCGAGTGGTCGATGTCGACTACACCGCTTGGCTGTTGTCCGAATCACCCCCAGAAGAACTTGTGCAAACAGTTATGGACGACCAAAACCTCGCGAAAAACACCGCAATCTATGACATGAGCGGTTTACACGCGAGCAAGCCTACGTGCTTAAGACTGAACGCAACGGGCAGCAGAGTATTTAAGAAATTTGAGGATTTCTTGAGAAAAAAATGGGGCGTTGAGTTCAAGTCGCCCAAAGACATAGTTACGGCTGAAGTCTAGCTTCAGCTTTCATCTATAATGTTAGTTTTGTTGTGGAGAAAATTTCCTGCGGCGACAAAACGGACACGCCCGCATAATTTCCTATGATGTCTATGCGAAGAATCTTGTCTGGATTCTTGAGGTCTACTTTTTCGTCAATAAGTTCAGCCAACGCCTTAATAATGTCAATTCTGTGGTACAAGGTGTAGCGGCGTTTTTCCACTGTCATTCGCCAGCGTTCACCTTGCTTGATCTTGTCTCTGACCTGCCACACCGCCGTTCTCATTGATTCAATGTCAGAGTTGGTCCACAAGTCAACAGGCAGCCACTTCAAAGTGTGCTGGAAACCGCTTGAGTCCTTGTTGAAAAGTGTTTGGAGCCCTCTAACAACCTCTCTTGAATCCAAATGTGTTTTCACGCCGATGATTCCACGCGCTATGGTGCGCTCAATCACTGGTTCCTCATCTCCAAGAAGCCGCAAAAAGTAAACGATTTCACGTCTAGCCCTCCCTGCAACAGCCCAGGCGCATGAGACGAGTAAATTGAAGTCGTACATAAGTAATAGTCCCTTAATGCTGATAAGCACATAAGCAACACTAACATTAAAGAGGAGTGGAGCACGCACCTTGACTGTTGAAGATGAACAGCGCGAGGAAGACAGAATGCGAAAGATGGCTGAGTTACGAACGACAGTGGAAAAGCGTGTCAAAGAGCTGCAAGCAGAATTGGAACAACTTCGCGCTTTACTAGACTTTGTCAACTCGGCCCTATTGGAGAAAGGCTTCAAGAAACCCGAGATTACCAAGCCAGCTACGCCAGCGCCTGTCACAGAAGAGATGGCTCCACCGAGCCCACCCTCTCCTATCAAGGCTGAGGTTGCACCGCCTTTTTTGGAGCATGTGCAAGCAATTCCAATCAAGACAGCCACTGGCCAATTGCTCGCCAACTTATACATGAATGAGGACTCCATGCGCCTGGTTCTAGCCCAAGACAAACAGTTTACGGTTGATATCCCGCCTTTCATGGCATTCTTGGTTGAACGCGTTTTGGCCAAAATGCAGGAAAAAGACCGGGAATCCGCTGGCATGGGTGAAATACCGCCAGACAGGATTCTCTCCTACGAAATAATCAAAGACGGCGATGTCATTCGCGAGCTCAACATCAAAAATATTGGACTAGACAGAGCTAGAGAACTCAAATCAACGATACGCTGGACCCTAGAGAAAATGTATGAAAAGCTGAGTTCAACCCATTGATACTAGGCTCTAACCTCTCAATGTAGTGTTTGGGACGATTTTCTTGGCTGCTTGAAGAAAATTATCCATCTGCATTCTGGAGAATGGTCTCAGACTTTGATATTTCGGGTTCAGTGTTTCCACGTCTGACTTGAAGTTCTGCAGCGCATATTTTTTGCAGCCTTCTATTGCTTGGCATATCTTTTTTATGTCTTCCGTTCGGTGTAGTGCAGGAACCACAGTGGTTCTGAATTCATAATTAACAGCGTCATTAAGCAACATATGGAGCGTTTCCTTAATTTTCTCAAGAAAAGGAGCTGCTTTGACGCCGCAAGCCCTCGAATATTTTTGTTCGGTTAATGGAGCTTTCACATCCAGAGCGACATGGTCGATAAGTTGTTCCTTAATCAGTCTTCTTATCATCGCCGAGTTGGTTCCGTTCGTGTCCACTTTGACTCCAAAGCCTATTTTCTTTATTTTCTCGCAGAGAAGGGGCAGATTTGCGTGAAGGGTTGGTTCGCCCCCTGTTACAACGACGCCGTCAATCCATTTTCGATTCGATTCTAGATAGCTTTCAATCTGTCTGTGCGAGATTGTTGGCATTTTTTCAGGGTGAAGAACCAAACCTTTGTTGTAGCAGAATGGGCAGCGCATGTTGCAGCCTGGCAGGAATATGACTGAGGATACTTTTCCATCCCAGTCTGAGAGGCTGATGCCTATGAATCCTTTGATTTCCATTCCAATTGCGCCAGCTCAGTAGTCTGTCAGCAGCCTTATTTGCTGTTTGCCAAAAAACCTCTAGACCGAGAAGATTAGAACGCGGCGAAGAAGCCTCGTATGCAGTCTTTCGCCGATTGAAATAACGTGTGCTTCACTTCTCGGGTTGGCTCAAATTTTTCCAATCGCTCAACACGGAAATAGATTGGCGGATGCGGGTCCCAAGTTATCCAGTCTTGGATTCTGTAGGAGGGATTGCGCTCAAACTGAAGCCGACGGAAACCGATTTTTCTCAGCGCGCCTGCAAGCACTTTTGCGTTTCCCATTTTGATGGCTGATTCGAGATCAGCTCGTGCTTCAAAGAACTTGGCTACAAAATAAATTGCGCCCAGAATCACTATGAAATAGAGATAGAGAAAAAGAAGACCAAAACTCGCTAGATAGGGCAACAGGACAAACACTCTGAAAAGGTATTCACCTGTCGCAAGTCCGAAAAGAACGAACGGATCTCGGGAGCCAAGATGGCTGAGTTCATGACCTAAAACCGACAAGATCTCTTCTTCATCCAATTGAACAAGCAGGCCTGTTGTTATGAGCACGATTCCATGTTTTGGGCTTGGACCTGCAGCTGCAGCATTGGGAATCTTGGTGTTAGAAAGCACTATCTTCGGCATGGGCAGCCCGTATTTCCGCGTTGTTTTCTCTACAAGTTCGTAGGCATTTACGGTTTTGGTCGCCATGTTTTCGGGTAAGCATTCTAAACCATATTTGGACATGACATCGCGGGCTGTTTCGCACTCTATCGGTTTGCCAACCGCTATTGTCTCGTCGTAAATGTCCTTCTGCATCTGAAGGAGTTTTTCTCGGCTGTATTTCTGTGCAAAGGTTGCTCGTTCTGCGGCTGGCAAGTGATACTGCAATATGTGAACCGTGGGATTTTGTGCGGTAATGGACCAATCGCTCATTGTGCCTATGAGTCTGTCAGCGAATAGCACGGTCAAAAATTGACCTATTACGAGTACAATTGTTGCCGCCCAAAGCCCTATGAGAATGAATAGAATAATATTGATTGCGAATAAGAGACTGAAGAGAAAGAGGATGTTTCCGAAGAATATTCTCTCGATTATCCTAGCGCGCCTAAACGGCGATTTTTCAGGCACAACGTCTTTTCCTTGAACCCAAGCGAAATATAGTGTTGAACGCCGGGCACGCTCTTCAAAGAATTGAACAACAATTATGAGGTCTTCCTTGATGCGGTCCAAAGCTGACTTAGGTACGCCTGCATCGCTCGGTGTCATCGTAACTTGAATGAGCTTTCCTGTCTTCACGGTGACGTCAACGCGCCCTTTTCCCTCAGGTTCGAGATAAGTAAAGCCAAGAACGTAATCTCCGTTCACAATGGTCTGCTTAATGTTTGCAAACTGTTGCGATGAAGGTTGGAGATACTGTTGGTAAGTGTACTTGAGTAGCTCTTCGTAGTAAGCTGGTGTCACCTCGGTTTCAATGTTGAAGGAAACGGCGGTGGACTCCGACATGGTGAGCATCCTCAAATAGGAATTGTAGGGTTAGTTTTTCCTCTTAAGATTGTGGACGGCGCCAAGCACCTCTGCGAAAGCAGGGTCGCAAGGTGGCGGAAAGAAAGATCTAACGAAGTCTGAAGATTCGGTGGACATTTTTCAAACAAAACTAGTTTATGTGTCCTCATTTTTTCTGCCTACCCAAAAATTTGCGGCTGGTCTCATAAATACCTTCACTCACATCTGTTTCTGTTGAAAGCTCTGAGGTTTTTCGGGCTCCGCTTACCTATGAGAAAAGCTTGCTCTGTCAATTTTGTTAGCATGGTTCGAGTTTGCTTTCATAAAACTTTTATAGAAGGGCGGTTGGTGAATAGGTATCATGGTTAGCATTGGCGGTGCAGTGATGGAGCCTAGCAAGAAACCCCTAAACGTGTTAACGAAGCGGGTAGACACCTACGTGATTATCACCTTGAAGAACGGCGTGGAGTATCATGGCACGATGATTCGCTGCGACGGTTACATGAATATATTGTTAGACGGCGCCTCAGAACACGTGAACGACACTTTAATCGCAAACTATGGCAACGTTCTGGTCCGCGGAAACAACATCCTCTATATTGCCATAGATGTACCTCGCAAGTGAGAAAATTCTTAGATGGTTTTCCATCAGTTTACCGGATAGTCATTACGTTATTGTTTCTTTTTTGGAAGGCACCTGAAAAAAGAACGATTCTCGCCTCTTCTCTTTAACCTATGGCTAGAAATAGAAGAAGAGTGGGAGGCTTAGTATAGCATTGGTGGTAGAGGCTTGTGGACTGTGTTGGCTGCGGCTCTCGCCTCTTCGATGATGGGCAGTACTGCTTTTAGTTCTCTGAAATATTTTAGAACTGTTGTGCCTCGTTCGGTTATGGCATAAACTATGCGTTTTTTGCCAACGGTTTTCTCTTCGACAAGGTTGTTCGCAATCAAGAAGTCTAGATATTCCTTTAAAACGCTGCAGTTGACATTGGCCTTATACATAATGTGGGTGAGTTTCAGTGGGCCGTGTCGTGCCAAAACCTTGAGTATATCGATGTACATCTCGAGTTTGGATCGACGCACGATTCCATTCCACCTTTTTACCTTTTATTTTATTTTTCATATAAATGATTTATGGATTCAAAATACGTTTTGTGCGGGTGTACCGCCTTGCTTTTGCCTCTATTTTGAGGAATACGCTTATTCTGTTGAGGAAAGCCGTGACTATGTCGTCTGCTAAGACTGATTGCAGGTCTTGGCTGAGTTTTTTCATTTCGTTTTGGAAGACCTTCCTCATTTTGGTTTCCAATTGTTTTCGTTGGGCAGGTGTTACTGTGGCTGCTTGCATAAGAGGCGGGTTCTCCTATTGTGCTTGTGTCCATGTTGTATCGGGTCTGTATTTAACTAATTTATGAATCCAAAATACACATTTGTGAATGCGTAGCTCAGCTATCTACTATTAGTATGAGTGCAGAAAAAATTTTTTGGGGTTCGACTCGGCTTTTTCTGTTTGTGTTTTGGGCTGGGTTCTTGTTTTTGTTTGTGTTGTGGGTTGAGTTTGGTTTTGGTTTGGGGCACTTTCTATGTTGTTGAAAGTGACTTTCAATGTTGCCAAAAGTGACGTTTACTATTGCTTTAGCGTGATGTTCAGAGGATGGCATCATCATGCTGCTTTGTGGGGCTGAGAATAGAATTTCAGAAGAAGGAGGAAGCAATTCCCTTTAGTCTTCTTCTACCACTTGTTCTGTTCGTGTTTTGACCGTTCGTTTCTGGTTTGGCTGGTGTTCCAGACTCTGCTTGACCTGTATCCTCGCACTTTTCAATATAGCCAAACGCACTAATGCCGATTAACAATAAACCCAGACGAATCCTTCACATCCACTGTTTCCTTGCCCAATCCACACGCGAAAGCGTCAGCAGCTGATCTGTGAAATCTCATATGCTCCGTCTTGTTTTGATAGCTTCCAACAATTCCATAACAATTCCACTCCGAATTATCTGTGTGCACAATTGCCCTCACAGAATTAGTTATGCTGTTAACGTGGTGGGCTTAACGCGGCGCGAGAATAAAACGCAGAAGCAGCCACACAATGTCGCCGAACAAAAGCGCAATAATTAAGCCTGCTGTAATGAAGATGAGCAGGGGCAGCCCTGGTGTGACCCAAACGCCGTTTTGAAGCTTTCCCTCATGGGCCGATGAGAGTATTCTCGTCACGATTGTCTCCTGCGTTTCGTCTTTTGGAAACACCAGCAGTCGTCGTTCACTCTCTCCTGTCTCTTTTGTTGCAATGTCTTCAAGCGGATACAAGTGTGCGTTCTTTTTTTCCAATGTGGCAAGTTCAACTTTATAGCCAGTCAATGAAACCAAGATTTTTCGCCAAACCGACTCTTTTTCAAATCCTGCAAAGAGTTTTGCGCCTGTTCGAAGCTTCCACAGTAGGTTACGGATGAGAGCATACACAACAGCAAATGCAGCCAACAACACTGCGTTGCTGAACACCCAGAGAGGCAAAAACGGGGAGAAAAAAGCGGCGCTGGATAGAAGATAAACTGGATAATATGGCAATGCTAGGGCTAAACATATCAGCGCTTTAGCGTCGGCACCTCCAAAGGCTCCAGCATAAAATAGCACCGTGGCTAACACAAATGTTACAGTGAAAGAGACAAAGAAATGAAACAAGAGCCACTGAGCAAAAAACACGTACTCTATCGTGGTCAACGCAAACGCCAACGGTGCAAGAACCGCCCAAACCTTATTGCTGACTTCCCTTTTTTTCCAGTCACTCCAAGAAGCGTAAACCATGAATGATAAGCTCAGCAGAACTCGCGCCCCATCCAAGAGTTCATTCAATTGAAACTCGCGCTCAGAGACAGTTCACTATTGGTAAGTATAGGACAGAGGATATAAAAAATTCCGCAAAAGAGAGAAAGCACTGACAGTTTTCTGGATGGTTGCGCGGCTATGAGTAAGCTGGTGCTACATGGTCGAATGGAAGTGATTGACCGGCTTCTGTAATGAATTTGAAGTAGTACCTTGTTCCTGGAACCCACTCTTGAGTGATGGTGACCTTAAGTGACCCTCCGTTGGCGCCAACAATCTGGGATGATGGAACATAAGTGACGCCAGAGGTCAGTTCTTGAAGACTTCCAGACGAAGTGCCGAAATACACCTTGACTACTTTGGCGTCAGCTGTACCCGAATTCATCAGAGTTGCTTCAATATTAAAAGTGCTACTGACGTTGTAGAATCGTGTGTTTGCCTCTGAGAGAACTGCACCTGCCTGTTGAGTTTGAGTGGTCGTGAACGTCATGACCCAAGCGTAGGTGACTATAACAGCGGCAACAGCGATTACTATAAGCAATAGAGTTGCTAGAATTGGCGAAATTCCTTTCTTCGACCTTGATATTCTTTTCAAGAGCGAATACACCTCTACTGCCAAAACCTTCTGACTGCATGATATTTAACAAGTGTGAAATGCAAATCTGAATTGAGAATAACAGCCCATCATGATAGCCTTTTTCATCGGCGCGCGCTTTTTTGCCTTCTGAGTTTGCATCGGTCACAGAGGGAGGAAACAACATGCTCGGAGTAGCCAAGTGTCCGAACGACATCGGTTAAAGAGACAAGCCCAAGAAGGCGCCCATCTTCAACAACTGGCAGTTTTTTGATTCGCCGTTCATTCATAAGGCTGACTGCCTCTCGAACTTCTGTTTGAGAACTTGAAGTAATCAGTAGTTTGGACATAATTTTCTCAACCCTTTATCTTTTCACTAGATTTCTTATACAGCAAGCAATCAGCCATTTTTTCACAGCCGAAACACTCGTCTGGAACTTGAGTGCTCTTGGGAAGCTTACGAAGGTATCCAAGACCGTGGAGACAGCCTTTTTTCTCGGAATTCATCTTCGTCTTTTGTGGAGCAGCCAGTTCCTGTTGTGGTTCTCTTAGCTTTGTGGTAAGGACTCCAACATGTGGAGGTTCTCCTCTTGTTTCTGGTGCTGAAAGCTTCAAGAGGACGAAGATGAACAGTAATATGAGAATCGTCACAGCTATTGGCAGCAGCAGGTTGTTGAGGAAGAACTCTACTGGAAGCATCAGAGACACTCGACAAAAAATCAGAGACAAGGGGCGAATATAGGCTTGATGAAACCAATGTAAATAGCAAGGATACAGAGTTCAAATTCGACATTGATTCTTGAAAAAGCACAAATCCCGAGTCTAAAGTTTACTGCACGTTTAAATCCGCACGTTTTTCTATCTTTATAGGCGTCTCCTGTTGAAAACACCTCAGAGATATCCTCGCTATATTACTCCAGAAGTTGAACCATTTGACCCAGTTGAATTGTCAAAAGAAACCGAAAGCATTGTCACTCGAAACGGGTCGAATGGACAAGAGCGCAAATACGAGTCTTTTTATGCCACAGGGGTCTACGGCGGCATCTCAACAGGCTACTGCGTCGGTTGTTGTTTTCGCTGCGTTTTTTGTTGGGTTGGTTGGGGACGAGACTATCCGGAAAGGTTTGGTGAATTCTATTCGCCCAAAGAAGTTTTTGATCGGCTAAGGGAAGCCGCCCTTAAATACAAAGTTAAAAAACTGCGCATCTCCGGGGCTGAACCCACACTGGGCAAGGGTCATCTTCTGCGTCTCTTGGACCTCGTTGAACAGTCTGACTTTCCACTGTTCATTTTGGAAACAAACGGCATCCTATTTGGCGTTGACAAAGACTACGTGAACAAGATTTCAAGGTTCACCAAGCCGCATGTTAGAGTTTCTTTGAAAGCCGGAACACCGGAAGACTTTTCTAAGAAGACTGGAGCCAAACCCGAAGCGTTTGAAATACCGTTTCAAGCCATACGAAACCTACTTGACTACAATGCGAGCTTCCATGTTGCAGCCATGAGCGCCGACCCACGAATAATGACACCAGAGGAACGAGAAAACTTGATCAGAAAACTCGCTGAGATAGACCCTAAACTGCTCGTAAATTTGGAAGAGGAAGTTATGGACGACTACAAAACAACTCTGGCCAGACTCAAACTGGCAGGGTGGAAAGTAGAGTGGCCCTTAAGAAGTATGTATACTCCAATGAGAGAAATGATAAAACAGACTAGGCGAACATGCACCGAATTCTGAGCGCCTATCTTTCCTGTTTAGCCTTAGCCTCTTCGACCACTGCAAAAACAAACGGTGCTGTGGGCGTTCTGACCTCCAATTTCACATTTAAGAGCTTTTCAAGGAACCCACACAATGTTTCAGTATTGTTAATAAACGGCGCCTTAACCACGAAGTACCTGTCTTTAATATAGAAGTCGCCAAAGCCTTGGACACGCAACCGCTTGAACACGTCGTCCCATTTCTCGCGGTTTGCGGTCTCAAGGCTGAGCGTTGCTTCCATAGAAATCCTCGCGGCTTCACCTATTTTCCGTCCCACCTCGCGCCACTTGCTTTGAGGAATGTATTGGAGCAGCGTATTGATGAATTCTACATTGACGAAGGCTACTCGGCTGACGCCCACATAGTATTCGCCGGGATACCGCCAATCGTAGACACTCATGCTGCGGTAGATGTCCAACATTTTTGAAATAAGGGGCTTGATACCTGGTTCTCTGCCTTCTTTGATTAAGGAGTCAATATACTTGCGTTCATCGTCCTCTAATATGATTGTGGTTCGTTTAACCGATTCTTTAGATTCCTTTGGCGTTGCCAATTATGCGACTGCTCCCTACATAGTTGTTATACTTTGAAGCATACCTTATATGTTTTGCGACTTTGAACAAAACCTTATTAGTTTAAGCCCAGAAGATAATTCTGCCGATGATGAGACAGCTAATCTGAAAAAAGATGACGCTCATTTTCCCTGGGGTATCGGAGGCACAACCCAATTATACATCAGATAATTTGACGCTTCTGAAGCCCAGTCTTGAGTAGCTGAAAATCTCTTTCCAACTCATCCCTGTATTTTGGGTTGTGCAAAACAGAAGCTGGATGATACATCGGAACCACAGCCACGGAAAGATTGAGAAACTCTAGGTCGTAAACCTTTCCACGAAGTCTTGTGATGCTCTCAACCTTTTCAAAACCCGTCTTGGAAAGGATATAAGCAGTTGAGTGCCGACCTAAGGTTGCAATGACCTTTGGCCGAATCAAACTGATTTGACGATTGAGGTATAGTGAAGTACACGTTGCTATCTCTCGAGGCCGAGGGGCACGGTTCGCAGGCGGCCTACACTTGACCACGTTTGTTATGAACACGTTTTCTCGAGGCAGCCCAATCTTCTCCAAGAGCGAGTCTAAAACCTTGCCGGCAGCACCCACAAACGGTAAACCCTTAACGTCTTCCCAATAGCCCGGCGCCTCACCCACAAACACCACAGCCGCCTCAATGTTGCCCTCGCCTGGGACAGCATTTCGGCGACTTTGCCAAAGCGGACACTTGACGCAAACTTTGACCTCCTCAGCAATTTTTTCTAACAGCCCAGCCTTAGACAAGGAAGCGCCCTCTATCACTTTAATTGCAGAGTTATTATTTAATAACTCAGACCAGAGGAAGATATGATTAGGTGAAGATGCTTCAAACGAACTTTTACCAGAGGCATCCAGCTCAAGTGGCAAAAGATTTGCTTGGAAAAACATTAGTGAGAAGGCTGAACAGTGAGATTTTGTCTGGGAGAATTGTTGAAACCGAGGCTTATTTTGGCCTAAATGATCCGGCTTCCAGAGCCCACATGGGAAGAAAACCTTATAATCAATTGATGTTTCTGGATGCTGGAAAAACCTTCATTTACATGGTTCACGCAAACTGGCTCCTGAACATAGTCGCCCACTCCAAAGGCGGCGTAGGAGCAGTTTTGATAAGAGCCATAGAACCTCTACAAGGCACACAAGCCATGCTGAAAAACAGGAACGTAAGAGATATACGCGATTTAACCAGTGGCCCTGGAAAGTTGACTGAGGCATTAGGCATAACTAAAGATTTGAACGGCATCGACGTGACTGACCGAAACAGCAAGTTGACTATAATCGAGCAGAGAAGGGAAAACTTCACTGTCGGTTCATCCCACAGAATTGGCGTCAAATCGGATTTGCCGCAGGAATTGAGGTTTTTCATTAAGGGAAACAAGTTTGTCTCAAAGTTCTCTTAGTAACTATTATTTTGTCATGGTCTCTGCGATTTCTTTCACGGTGGAAACGAGAAGGTCGATTTCACTCAGCGTGTTATAGAAGTAGCACGAAGCCCGCACAGTCCCTGGTTTAGATATAACGGTTTTTGACAACGGCTGAGCGCAGTGATGCCCCGAACGCACCATGATGTTAGCTGAAACATCCAAGGCTAAGGCGACGTCGTGTGGGTTCAGGTCGCCGACGTTGAAGGGTATTATGCCAACTCTGCGTTCGGGTTCAGGACCGTAAACTGCTACATTGGGCAAAGCGGATAAACCATCATACATCCGCTTGACAAGAACTTTCTCGTAGGCTTCAATTTTGTCCATGCCAATCCTCGTCAAATAATCCACTGCCGCACCAAGACCAATGACAGCGGCAACGTCTGGAGTGCCACCTTCAAAACGCCGAGGACTTGCATCCAACTTATACGAATCAACATTCACATCTTGGATTGAGCCGCCCCCAATAATGAGCGGTTCCACCCGATCGGCCACATCTCCTCGCATATATAGGACGCCTGACCCTGTGGGCGCACACATCTTGTGTCCACTGAACGCTAGGAAATCGCAGCCGAGTTTTTGTACATCTACTTTCATGTGGGGCACCGACTGAGCGCCATCGACTAAAACATAGGCGCCGTGTTCATGAGCAATTTTCGCTATTTCCTTTATCGGCTGGATGACGCCTAAAACATTCGACACGTGGGCAACCGCAACCAACTTTGTCTTGTCGTCGATCAGTTTTTCAAAATCAGCCGGATTCAAGATTCCCTTGGTCACGGGTTTGCGGGGCATCACAACCTCAACCTTTACGCCGTGTCTGTCCCTAACCCTAAGCCAAACAATGAAGTTGGAATGGTGCTCCAAAACAGGTGTGATGATCTTGTCGCCCTTTTTCCAGTTTAACCCGTTAGCGACTAGGTTAATGCCTTCGGTTGTGTTTCGTGTCATGATGATTTCAGACGTGGACTTGGCGTTGATGAAATCAGTCACCTTGGCTCTAGCGCGCTCGTATTCTTCGCTTGCCTTAACAGACAAACGATGAACGCCGCGTTCCACATTAGCCCGATACTCATGATAGTATTCCAGTATGCGGTCTAAAACGGGTTCAGGGGTCAAACTGGTAGCGGTGCTGTCCAAATAGATTATGCCAGTCTTGAGAATTGGAAAATCCTTTCTGATTTCGTTTACGTTTAGGATTTCAGCTTTGGAAACGCCCTTAGAACGCTTGGTTGTCTTAGTAACCGATGGACACATAGAATCAAAATAGAGTGCAAACATTCCTAGTTATATTTTTCCATACTCGTAAAACGTCAGAAAATTTTTATGGGAACCATTATCGTTGATATAACTGTGCGAAGGTGAAAAAACCCAATTGAACACCGCAGAACGAGTCTACAAAGGCATAAAAATCACAGTTGTCACAGGTGACATAACAAAGTTGGAAGTTGACGCCATAGTAAACCCAGCGAACAGCCGACTAGTCATGGGCGGAGGAGTCGCAGGCGCCATCCTCAGAGCTGGCGGAAACCAAATACAAAAAGAAGCCCTGAGAAAAGCGCCAGTTCCAATGGGCAGAGCCGTCGCCACAACCGCTGGAAAGCTAAAAGCAAAATATATCGTGCATGCACCGACCATGACACGTCCAGCTATGTCAGCAAACAGAGAAAATGCCAAACTAGCAACTAGAGGAGCCTTGGAATGCGCTCAAGAATTAGGTATTGAAAGCATGGCTTTTCCGGGGTTGGGCACAGGTGTTGGCGGACTCAACCCTCAAGAGGCAGCAAAAGCCATGGTTGAAGAGATAAGGAAACACCTCAAAACAGGCACAACGCTCAAACAGATAATTCTCGTGGGCTTCGGCGCCGACCTCACCGAAGCTTTCATAGAGGCTCTGGATGCGCTTTAAAACTGCCCTAAAAAATCATACTATTACCAGAAAAATCACGTGTAACAGGGACGCCCCTATATTTTTTCGAGCCTTCTTCACAGACCTTTCCAATAGCAAATTTCAACTACTCTCACCAGATGGCGTGATTTTTGGCCAATTGCAAGAGGCAAAAACCGACACATCAAATAAATTATGTCGGAAACCAAGTTGATTAGAACGAAGTTCCGACAAAGTTTAATAGGAGGAAAACGCAATCTCTTGTGCAGGTGAAGAGAATGTCGGAATTCAGCGGCAAAAAGCCTGCGACTAGAGAAGAGTTTATCCGACAGTTGACAGCAGCAATGGAGAGAGAAACGGAAACCAAAAAGACGAAGAAGCCGACAATTGCAGGAACAGCCAAGACTATGCGGATTCACAGGGACACTCTGTACCAGTGGATGAGGGAGTTCGGCGTAGAATTCGATGATGCAGCCAAATTCGAGACTAGACCGAGCAGAGCTGAAGAAAAACGAGGCGAGCTCACTTACTTAATCGGCGAGGCTCTTGTAGGCGAGGGTTCAGAGGTGGCACACATAGACCTTTTGATAGGAGACAAGGATGGTCCTGTGGGCGAGGCGTTCGCAAACGGCTTATCGCAATTATCTGCTGGGCACACGCCTTTGTTAGCAGTTATTCGACCGAATCTTCCGCCCAAACCGCACACGCTTCTTGTTCCAAAAGTTACTGTAAAGAATTTGGAGCAGGCAGGGAAGATTTTCGGTCCAGCTCAAGCGGCTGTAGCCAAGGCGGTGGCAGATGCTGTTGAAGAGGGCGTTGTTCCAAAGGACAAGGTGGATGACTGGGTCATTGTCTGCAGCGTTTTTGTTCACCCACAGGCGGAGGATTACCGACGAATCTACCAGTATAATTACGGTGCTACAAAACTGGCATTGAAGAGGGCGCTTGTGAACTATCCGTCGCTTGACAAAATAATCTATGACAAAGACAGAGCGAAGCATCCAATAATGGGATTCAAAGTACCACGTTTGTGGAGACCACCCTACCTGCAGATTGCATTGGACAACCCGAACCTCGAACGCGCCAAAGAGATTGTGAGCCAGATACCTCAGAGCGACCGCATCATTCTCGAGGTCGGCACGCCCTTGTTGAAGAAATACGGCGTGAAGATCGTTCGCGAGTTGAGAGACAGCGCCAGAGACATGTTCATCGCTGCTGACCTTAAAACACTAGATGTCGGAAAAGTGGAGGTTGACCTCGCTTTCGAAGAAACAGCCGACGCAGTTGTAGCTTCAGGACTTGCAGCCGCAGAAATGCTCAATGGCTTCATCAATGAGGCGAAGAGACTCGGAATCTACGCAGCAGTGGATATGATGGAAGTCGAAGACTCCGTGGAAAAACTTAGGTCATTGAAGCAACTTCCAGACATCGTTATCTTGCATCGAGCTATTGATGTTGAGAAAACTGTGGTTCACCGTATGGAGTTGATTAAAGAATTACGGCAAACGTTTCCACACCAGCGATTATTAATCGCAGTTGCGGGCGGAATCATTCCAGAAACCGCGCGAGAAGCCTTAGAAAAAGGAGCTGATATTATCATTGCTGGACGCTATATCACGCAGTCAAAGGACGTAAAACGGGCGGTCAGAGAGTTCCTAGAGGTCACTCCTGAGATGCGAGAAGACGTTGACCTGTACCGAGTGCACGTGGAATAGCATTCCCTCCTCTCTTTCTCCTTTTTTTCCGTAAGGTTAAGATTGCTCTGCATCCTATAATACTCGCAAAAATCCTTAGGGTTATTTCATGTTTAGATTTCCACACAAACAACACAGACACACAAAGAGAATGTTAACGATTTCGCTGATTCTCCTGTTGCTGTTTTCAATGCCCTCAGTCACGAGTTTAGCAGTTGTTCGAGGTGAGTCAGGAGACATCAATTATTCCATAAAGTCCACTGTTACTTTCGTTAACCCACCCTTGGGAACAAGAACATGGAATTTAACCGAAGAAGACCGAGCCATCAGTTTGTTCATGAACAATTCTTGGCAAATTGTAGAGTTGAAAGGCGCTACTTATCCCTTTGAGGTTCTGAAAAGCGACACTGACGGAAATAACATTGCCGTTTTGAAGTTTCCAAAACAACAACTCCCGCCTGGAGAAAATTTGACTTACATCGCTGAGTATCATGTTGTTTCGAAACCTCGGACAATCCCAAACATAGCAGAAGAGAAATCAGGCACACTGAAAGACATCCCACAGGGGTTGAAAGACAATTACACCCGAGCTGAAGGACCATGGCTGGTTAACGACTCAACACTTGTGGGATTAGCTCATGAAATAGCTGGAAATGAAACTAAAGTTCTGACTATAATCAAGAGTTTCGTTGGATGGATAAAAGAGAACATCCACTATACAACCCACGAAGTTCCCTATTATGCAAACGAAACATTAATCGCCCATCAAGGAGACTGCGATGACCAAGCGATTCTGTTGGTAACGCTGGCCCGTATCATGGGAATTCCGTCGCACCTGCAGATTGGGAGCATTTACACGCCTGAACGTAGGCTAGTTGAGGAAACCTACTGGGAAGATCATGTGCGAGCGGTTCAAAGAGAAATCGGGTGGCATGGATGGGCAATGATGTATATTCCGCCTTGGCGCTGGCTGCCCGTCGATTTAACATATGTTACCGGTGGCTTTGATAACGACTCACTGAACGCCATTCGCTATGGAGCCGTTGCTAGTCAGAAAACCATTCAATACATGAATTTTTCAAAAGTTGACCATGTTGCTGAGTCTCGTCAAACAAAGATTTTCATTATTCAAAACGGATTTTTTGTTGACCTAGAAGATGAGATGGATGAGATCGCACAAGACAGTTTGCCAGAAGGATTTAATCTAACGGTTGCCGTTACCTTGGGCATGGTAGCAGTTATACTCCTAGCCACTTTTCTCTTGATTGCACATCGATGGCGTAGAAATCTTGGAAAACCAGAGGCTCATGGTCCACCGAATAGTTGACACTTGCCCTTTCGAACAGTGACTCGGCGGTCATTCTCTTCTTTTTCGCTTTCGCCCCGTGCTACGCGCCGCGATTAACCCTACCTTCTTGCCTGGTGGTGCATGTCTTGAGACCGTAGTGACCTTGCGGCCGCCTCTCTTGCTGCTTCCGTAGGGGTGAACCGCCGCGACCATGGCTACACCTCTCGTGCGTTGGTATTTGTGGCCCTTGGCGTGCATCAAGTGGAAGCGGGGACCAGCCTTAAGGAAGGGCTTGTCAACTCGCCCAGACCCAGAGACCACGCCTATCATGGCTCTGCACAAGTCGTTCAGGTAGGCGGTTTTTCCGCTTGGAAACTTTATCATGGTTCCTAACGGCGTGTGGGCTACAACAGTCGCATAGGCGCCACTGGAACGACAGACTTTGCCGCCGTCACCAGGCTGAAGCTCAACGTCGCACACTATTGTGCCAGGCGGGACATCGCCTAAGGTTAGGATGTTGCCAACATCAACCGAAGCCTTGCTGCCCATCTGTATGGTTTGACCTTGGAACACGCCCTCGGGCACGACGGTGAAATAATCCTGTCCTGTTTCGAGCTTGATGTGCGCAAGGGGAGAGCCTCTTCCTGGCTCGTGGACTATCTCTTCTATTCGTCCTTGAAGGGCGCTTTCCATTTCTCTCTTAGACAAAGCAGGGTATTGAACAGCCGCTATCCTCTTGTGCGTGGCAGCCCTCCATGTGGGTCCACCGCCGCCACGTCGTTGAACACGAATCCTTTTGCCCATGAAACCTCACGCCTTCGTATAAGCTGCACAAGCAACTATATAAGAATCACCAAAATTCCTGAGAGTTGGAATACTTGAGAAATTTTTCTAGAGCAATCTTGAACCAAGGAGTGTAGCTCTTGCCGCTTTGGGTCATTTCTTCTTCTAGCTTTTGCAGGCTCATGAAGTTGACGTTGGATACTTCGTTGGGATTAGGAGTAACGGCGCCATTGTATCTTCCAACAAGCAGGGCACAGTGTTCGTTTTCTGCATGTTTTCCAAAAGGAGCAAAATACGTAGACGCCAGTATCTTCTTCACGCTTGCTGAGATGCCCAATTCTTGTTTTAATCCTCTTTTTGCGGCGTTTTCATAGGTTTCATCGGGATAGACGTGTGTTGCAACGGTGCAGTCCCAGTATCTTGGCCACAACAGCTTCTTTCGGCTTCTCTGCTGTATCAACATTAGGTTTTTGTCATTGAAAAGAAAAACTGCTATCGCTCTGTGCATTTTGCCTTTTCCGAGATGACATTCTTCTCTGGTTTCTCGGCCGATTTCATTGTCGTTTTCATCAACAAGCGTCAGAATCTCTTCCATTCTTTTAGCCAGCGAACCGACATATAGGCCAGATTCACTTATTAATTTCTGTTCAAAAATCAAACATAGCCTAAATGAGCTTGGTGCTTGCATGAAAGCCACAGCCATTGCACATCCAATTCAGGGTTTGATAAAATATCATGGGTTGAAAGACCAAGAGACGAGGATTCCCTTCCATGATAGCATCTCGGTCTGCGTCGAAGCCTTGCAAACCGTCACAACCGTTGAGGCTTCAGAGTCTCTGAAAGAAAACGTGATAGTCATTAATGGAAGGAAGCCGTTGCGGAGAGATACGCAGAGAGTTGAAGCGGTTTTAAACAGACTCAAAAGCCTGGCGAGATACAAGGGACACTTCAAAGTTGTTTCCGAAAACATTTTGAAAGAAGGCAAGGGTCTAGGCTTCTCAGCCTCAGGTTTCGCCGCCTTGGGCGTTGCTGCAAGCAAAGCCCTAGACATCCATCTCGATCCAGTTCCGCTCTCAGAAACGGTCAGGCTCGGGGCAGGTTCTGCTACCCGAAGCCTCACGGGCGGCTTTGCTATATGGCACGCTAATAAGAGCGGGAGGTCCTATGCAGAGCAGTTGCCCACAAAATTGAATACAGATTTCTCTATGATTATCGTGCCAATTCCGTCTGACATAATAACGGACGAAGCTCACGCCGAAGTGCTTAGCTCTCCGTTGTTCCAAGCGAGGTTAAAAGAAGTAGACAGGATGCTAAAAGCCATGAGAAACGCCATAAAGAAAGGCGATGTTACAACTATTGGGCGGCTTGCCGAAGAGGATACCTTGAATCTTCACGCCATTACTATGACTGGAAGGTCGCGTATAGTCCTGTGGGAACCTGACACAGTCAAAATCATACATGCGGTTGGCAAAATGCGAACGCAGAGCCTACCAGCTTGGTACTCAATCGACACAGGTCCTTCAGTCTTCGTTAACACATTTGAGAAGAATGCGAAAGAAGTAGAGCGAAGACTTCGCCAATTAGGATTTGCAGACATAATAACTAGCAGAGTGGGTGGAAAACCGACCTTAACCGACAGACATCTTTTCTGATGCGTTATTTGATTTTTGTGCAGCACATTGGGTTGTCATAGTAGTCCCTGCAGACACGCATTAGGTTTTGGTCTTGCGTCATCACTGCGACCTCGCTTGTCCAGCTCGTCAGTGTCAGCAGGGTCTTCATGTCTGAGATAAGCATCCCCAAGACGCAGCAGAGAAGTTTGACTTCGCCGAGGTCAGACAGGTCTTCGCTTTCCAAAACCTCGCTTGTCACCGCTATGTTTATTTTTACCTTGCGCTTTTCTTTTGCCTCTTTCAGCGCGGTCTTCACCTCTTGCAGCACTTGCGGGAACGGTACAAAAATCGTTATCTCTCGTTTCGATGTGTGGATTAGAGCTTTCATTCTGTTGACGATGTTTTTCTGTCCTCGAACAATATAGGCTAATTCCAGTTCTTCTGGCTTTTCAGCACTGTCATATATTGGGGTTAGCAGGTCGACTAGAACGTCTGCTTCCTTGATTTTTTCGTTCAGTCTGTCGGTCAACTGTTGTTTCAGGTTGGCAACAGCCTCTTTCGGGAGTATTGGCCGATAAAGGTTTGGATTACTCTGCTGAACTATCAGCATGCCTTTTTTTGAGAGTCCATCTAAGGCGTAGTATATTTTCGAGTCCGGAATATTTGTTTCCTTGCACAGTGTACTTGCTGTTATGTTGGGATGCGTTAACAGCGCAGTGTAAGCTAAGGCCTCATGGGTTGATAATCCGAGCTCCTTAAGTCGCGAAACCATTCGGTCTCGAACTGTTGTTTCCATGTTCTAAACCAATCACGTCCTTCCGTCATCTGATAAGTCGTTGTCAGAAAACTCTTAAATAGTTTTCTACTACTCTTTGGTAGTAGCTGAATGAAAAGGAGGCGAATGAACAAATGGCTGAAGAAAAAAGTTGTTGCGGATCAAGCTTCGACCAGAGTTGTTGTCAATCAGGTTCAGCTACTAATGTGGAGGAAGCAGTGAAAGAGTATTATGGACAACGGTGGGCAAGTCAGAAAACGAGCAAGTCAACTCAGCGCAGAAGACTAGATAGCCTGCACTTGGCACATCAAGCACTCTTGAAAGAGTTGAAGCCGCAAAGAGGGATGAAGGTTCTTGACATTGGCTCTGGAAGCGGCGAGACAGTGTTGTCAATCGCTGAAAAAGTTGGATCGACGGGTAAAGCGGTGGGCGTCGACTTCTCAACTGAAGGCATAGAGTTGGCTAAAGAAACGGCTAAGGAGAGAAGCCTTGCAAACATTGCAGAGTTTCACCAGGCAAACGCTGCGGAACTGCCTTTCCTTGACGACACGTTCGATGCTGTTATCAGCGAGTGCGTTGTCTGCCTTATTCAAGACAAGCAGAAGGCTTTGAACGAAAAAGTGCGGGTCTTAAAGCCCGGTGGACGAGTAATCATGCACGATGTTATCACTTGGGCGCCCATGCCACAGGCTATGCGTGAGGACCAAAAACTCTACTGCGGATGCATAGGAGGTGCAGTAGGGCTGAACGAATACGTTGAAATGATGAAGAAGGCAGGGTTAACCGACATCAAGACAGTCGACTTCACCAAAGGCGTGAAAAGAATGATGAACGTCGGCATAGTCGCAAGGGCTCTGAACCTCAAAGAAGACAAGTCAGTGCATGAAATCGTTGACTTTGTGAGGAAAGGCGGCATAGGCTACGCGCTGTTTGTTGGAACCAAGAAGCAATCGTAGTCTGTTCCGTCAGAATTCTTCTTAGTGATTTTTATGAGCGAGGGTTGTTGTCGTCCCCTAGGCGAAGCAGAGTCAGCATTTTTCAGTAAAGAAGCTGTGCTAAGAAAATATGAGTCTTTCAAAACACTATTAGGAAAGGAAACTTCTGCCGAAAAGCCTCCATATTTGGAGGACTTTCTAAGAGAGGCAAACATCTCATCAGGGCAAAAGGTTCTTGAAATAGGCATAAATCCCGGATACTTAGCGGTCTACCTTGCAGAAATTGTGGGAGATAAAGGCAAAGTAGTATTAGCTGAGCTTGATGGAATAATAACCACAGAGGCTAAGAAGAACATACAAAAGCATGGTGTCGACAATATAGTCAAAGTTACGGAAGCAGGAATGGGGAAACTTCCCTTCAATTCGGATTCATTCGACACCGTGCTCAGCGACAGAACAACATCGTTACTCAAGCATAAGTTAACGTTGATCAAGGAAATGTCAAGAGTCTTGAAGATTGGAGGGAGGCTTGCCATTGCGGACTGCATACTGCGAAAATCTTTTGCCAAAAAGCAGGTCAGACAGTTTCGCCGGGATTTTGCTTGCGTGTTTCAAGCAGCAACAATCGAGGAATATGTGGAAATGTTTGAAAACTCAGGACTTGAAGCCATCAAATCCATTGCGTTTGTCGAAGAAGAATGTGTGCGTCCACATTCCAAAATCAAAGATGTGGTGCAAGGGCACCTCGGTTTCGTTGTCATTTGTGGAAAAAAGTTGCAGGTCCTAACTCCTGATGATAAGAGGGCAGTCCAATAATCCTTAACTTTGTAAGGAAAAGCTGCATCGGCTATGCCTCCTTAATTGGGATCAAGAAAGAACGTAGCCCGATTGCTTAAGAATTGTTTAGATAAAAAGATTGAGGGGGGAAGACAAAACAAACAATTATGGTTTTGCTTCAAGTTTTTCTATTTGCACGGTGAGGGTCTTCTGCTTATCTTGGACTTTCCTTATGAATGTCACGACTTCGCTGAACCTGTGAGGAAGGTATATGGGCTTATTTCCTAACCCGTATAGGTTGAAACCAATTCCTGCTTGAAGCGCAAAGGCTCCAAGACTCGATAAGTATGGAACTAGAGCGAAAATAATCACGATTGTTTGAGTTGACGCAAATAGAGGAACTGCCTTTGTGATTGAAATTAACAGTTCTTCTATAGTCGAAATGAATGTGCTCTTAAGAATGGTTCGCCACAGAGGCTCCAACAAAAGAATAAGTGCTGGCAAAAGTCCAGCTAGCAAAATTTTCCACGGGTAACGTCTTGTGTGCTCAATGTATGATATGTTTGTGTACGGAATCTCCGCGATTTTTCTTGAGAGGCGTCCTTTCTTGACGAAAAGTCTTCTGTTAGTGGCAACTGCAGCCCAACTGCCCGCTGACCAAGTCTTGAAAACGTGTTCTGGTTCGGCCAGTGTTTGGCGGGCTTCAGGTGGTATGCGCTTCAAACCACTTTCTTTCATCATTTCTTTGGTTATTACTTCATCCAATTCTCCTATAATCTTTGAAGAAGCAAAATTTCTCGCCTTTTCTCTGGCGTTTCCTGATAACCTGTTCCACATTTCATCGTCCTCTATGAGATTCAGTATAGCATTAGCTGCACCAACTGTGTCATCTGGGCCATCAGTGTGTACGCCTTCTCGACCGTTTCGAACCAGCCATGACTGGCCTCCAATTCCAGAGGTAACGACAGGCACGCCAACGTACATGAATTCCAGTTGTGTCAAACCAAGCGCTTCTAATCGGCTCATAAGGATGTTAATATGAGAAGACTTGATCAGCGAAATCTTCTCCTTGTCATCAATCTCACCGAGGTAAGTTACGTTCGGGAGGCGGCTCGCTTCCTCTTTAACCCTCTCGGCGTAGTGTGAATCTCCTCTTCCGGCGATTATAAAATGGATGTCTGGTCTATCTTTGAGATATTCGGCAACCTTCAAAACACCCATAGGATTCTTTCTCTCTTCTAAAGTTCCAACGTAAGAAACAAGTTTGACACCTTCTAATATTTGATGCCGTTTAAAGAAATCTCTGATATCCGTTGCAGCGAATCTCAAAAATAATTCTTCGTTTACACCGCTTGGGAAGAGAAGGCATTTCTTGGGGTCAGCGCCCATTCTAACCTTAACATCCTTCTCCATAGGCGTAACGACGAGAACAAGGTTTGCTGTTTTAAGTATCTGAGACAATGAAAACCTGTTCCAAGCCATCCGGAAAGTCCGTTCCACCAGGGAATAACGTTTTGGAGACGGCTCTTGAAAGTGAGACATGTGACAAAACACGATGGGATCCTTGTATCCCCCGAAGTCCCTCATGTACCGTCTCCAAGCAACAAACTTGGCAACTTCTTCTGGTCCATTCCACAGTGTACTGTGAGTAATAAGCACGTTTAACTTGAACTCGTCAACAATTTTTTCCAAGACTTGGACAAAGTCCCGAAAGCTGATGCGACGGCGGGGCCATTTTACAACATAGCTATCTACACGAATTATTGGTATCCTCAACTCTGGGTCTTCCACAAAAACGTAGCCTCTGCCTTTTGTCAAATTCTCGGATGGTATAACTTCAACGCCATCGTGATAAACGCTGGTAATCAAATAAGCCTTGTGCCCTAGAGCGATGAAGTCTCTCACCATTCGCTGTGCAACTAACTCTTGACCCTTGCTTGTGCTTGTTTGGTACATCAAAACGCCTATTCGCTTATTCAACGTCTCCCCATCTTTCCTTGATTAATCTTGATCATAGGAAAACTGGAACTGAACAAGAGATGATTCCCCAGTAGCATGCTCAAAAAACTGCCAACTTCTTCAAACTTTACAAAGAAATCGCAGACAAGGCTCTGCTGGGGTGTCTCCCCATGTACTACTCCTAAACTAACATTGGATGCCTCGAAGGCTGGGTTATCTATTGCCGAGTCCCCTATATACAAGACGCCGTTTTTCAATTCTAGTTCTTTGAGCATCTCCTTAAGGGCACTACCTTTATTCACTGACACCGGATATACATCGCAAAAAGGTTGGGTTTCATACGTAATCAATCCTAACGATAACGCCTTACAGTACGCACCAATACGGTGAGTTTGATTCGCCGCAGTTTCCACATCTCGAGCTCGGCGCCAATCTACGCAGAAAGCAATCGTGCGTCCCATGGAATCTCGTTTTTCTTCGATCTCAACCTCTGCATCGGTGACATGCGTTTTGGCATATTTCAAAGCAAGGGAAACGCGACGTAACTCGCGTTGCAAGCTCGATGTTTTTAGAATCTTTTCGCCCACTCTCTTTTCTAATCCGCATGTTGCTGACCAAGCGTGAGCAAAGGGGGTTCTGGGCACAACAAATGAAAGGTCTTTCGTAGTAATAATCACAATTGGGATGAGCCTGCCAATTTGTTGAAGCACTGTGCGCGTTTTTTCTGGTACCTCAGATTCACTTCTTGGCACGTTCAAGGGACTTATGGTTCCATCGTAATCCAAAAACAAGCAGTTTACTGTCATCATGCGGTTTCAGCTCTATCCAATTCATTCTCCTTATGCATAAAAACTGCTTTACACAAATTAGTGGAGAAGAACATTGGAATTTATCCCGAACCCGAGTTACTTTACGAGAAGTGTCCCTATATAGTTTTGGGATGATGTGTTCAACAAATAAGAAGAAAAACTAGCGAAATTTCGCCGAAATTGCTGTTTGCAGGTCGTAAGCTTGTTTGAATTCGGGCAAAGTCTTGAAGGTGTAGCTTTCGAAAGGCGAAAGCACGGGTTTACCGCATGGAATAGAGGTTTACATTTGTAAACTTTTATATCTTAGACCTCTCCCATGTTTTAAGAGGGGCAAGCTTGCAAGCCGCGACAAACCCGTCATCAAAAGAGCTTATGGAGCATTTGTTGGACGCTGAAAAGTTAAAGTATTGTTTTGAATGTGGCATATGCACGTCTAGTTGCCCCATGGTTGAATTGTTTCCAGATCATTACAACCCTCGCATTCTTCTTGAAAAAATGTTTCTCACACCCGACGAGGCCTTGAAAAGTGAGGCCCTGTGGCTCTGCGCCTGGTGTTACCAATGCGCCAAACACTGCCCACAAGAACTCAAACTTCCAGAAATCTTCCTTTCACTAAGGAAACTTGCCAAGGACAAGGGCAATTTGAAGGGTTTTGAACGAGCAATGGAAACAATCCGCAGCGAAATCGCTTTTCCCACTTCTTTCTGTTTGGTTTGTCTTCATCCGGAGAGAGTCGACGCAGCTCTGAGGCCTTCGCCTACTCTCTCTGTAAGTCGTCGAAGAAGGACTAAGACAACATTGCAAACACCAGGTAAAGACAAGGTAGCCGTTATAGGAGCCGGACCAGCTGGGCTCTCAGCAGCGGTGGAACTGGCTAAGAAAGGTTATGGCATAACCATTTTTGAATCCTGTTCCTCGCCCGGGGGCATGCTTAAACAGTGCATTCCTGAACAGCGGTTGCCCAAATCCGTGCTTGACGCCGAAATTGAACAGATAAAACAATTGGGCATAGAAATAGTGGCAAATACACAGCTTGGCAAAAACCTCACACTGGATAGTCTGTGGCGAGACAATTACAAGGCAGTTTTCATTTCCGTGGGTGCTCATGAGAGTCGAAAACTCGGCGTGGAGGGCGAAAACCTTGACGGTGTCATTCAAGCGCTCGACTTTCTCCGAGATATCAACAGCGGCAAGACCATTCACGTGGGCCAACGAGTCGCAGTAATTGGAGGCGGCAACCTTGCCATCGACGCTGCACGAACAGCGCTTCGGCTTGGCGCCAAGGAAGCCCACATTTTGTATCGTAGGTCAAGGGATGAAATGCCTGCAAACCCGTTCGAGGTCAAGGAAGCTGAGGAAGACGGCGTAAAAATCCAGTTTTTGGTGGCTCCCAAAAAAATCTTGGGCAAGGATGGAAAGGCCACAGGTCTAGAATGCGTCAAAATGTCGTTGGGCGAACCGGATGAATCTGGGCGGAGAACACCGAAACCCATAGAGGGCTCAGAGTGCAGCCTGCAGTTTGACATGGTTATCTTGGCCATCGGAGAGTCGCCGAGCACGAACTTCTTGCCTAAAGAAATCGAAATAGGCGAGGGCAATGTTATCCTGGTTGACCCGTTCACGATGGAAACAAGCCTGACGGAAGTGTTTGCTGGAGGAGACTGCGTGTCCGGACCCGCAACCGTGGTCGAAGCCATAGTAGCTGGCAAAAGGGCAGCCGCTCAAATTGAACAATTTCTGAAGGTGGGCGCACCCAAATTAGAAGTTACGCAGGCGAGGGAGCAAACTTGACTCAGGTTGTGCAAGCGCACGAAAAAAATTTAGAATCTAAGGAAGAGGTTCGCATAGGTGTTTACGTGTGCCATTGCGGCTTAAACATCGCTGGAACAATCAACTGTCAAGAAGTTGCTGAGTTCGCTGCAACTTTGCCCCATGTGGTTTTGTCCAAGGACAACCGTTACACGTGTTCCGATCAAGGACAAGAACTGATCAAGAAAGACATAAGGGAAAACAAGCTTAACCGTGTGGTCGTGGCTTCGTGCTCGCCCCGTCTGCATGAACCGACGTTCCGTCAAGCCTGCGAAGAAGCCGGACTGAACAAGTATTTCTTTGAGATGGCAAACATTCGTGAGCATTGCAGTTGGGTTCACCTCTACGAGAAGGAAGCTGCCACCGAGAAAGCGAAGGATCTTGTCAGAATGGCGGTTGCTAAAGCGGCTCTTCTCCAACCTGAAACTGAAAGCGAGGCTCAAATCATAAGGAAAGCGCTGGTTATCGGCGGAGGCGTAGCAGGCATCCAAGCCGCGCTTGACTTGGCTGACACTGGCTACAAAGTGCATCTTGTTGAAAGAGAGCCTAGCATAGGCGGAAGAATGGCTCAGCTCGATAAGACTTTTCCAACAATGGATTGTTCCATATGTATACTTGCGCCTAAAATGTCGGATGTGGGAAGACACCCAAACATAGAATTGTTAACCAACAGCGAAGTCCAAGAGGTTAAGGGATACATAGGCAACTTCAAAGTCAAGGTTCTGAAGAAGCCACGATACGTCACCGACGACTGTTCAGCCTGCGGCGAATGCGCCACGGCTTGTCCAATTACGTCGCCAAACGAGTTTGATGTGGGCTTGGCCACACGCCACGCCATTTACACGCCTTTCGCTCAGGCGGTGCCGTCCACGTACACTATTGACCGAAACCTCTGCCTGAACAAAGAAAACATAATCATGTGCGACAAGTGCATCAAGGCGTGTGAACGCAAGACCATAGACTTCGACATGAAGCCCGAAACTCTTGAACTCGATGTTGGCACAATAATAGTTGCCACGGGCGCAGACGTTTACGACCCAACTTCGCTGGTTAACTACGGCTACACAAAGTATCTGAATGTTATCACTTCGTTGGAGTTTGAACGGTTAATCAACGCAGGCGGGCCATCAGCAGGTCATCTGTTACGGCCGAGTGACATGACGATTCCAAGGACGGTTGCGTTTGTCCAATGTGTAGGCTCACGCTCCGAGAAAGGACACCTATACTGCAGCAACGTTTGTTGCATGAACACAATAAAAGACGCTTTACTCATCAAGGAGCATTGGCCCGAAACTGAGATCTATGTTTACTATGTTGACATCCGCGCATATGGCAAGGGATTCGAAGACCTTTACAAGCGCGCACGCAAGGAAGGCGTTCACTTCATCCGTGGATTACCATCAGAGATACGGGAAAACAGAAAAACCCACGACCTTTGGCTTGTCGGCGAAAACACGCTACTCAAAGAGGTTTACAAAACAAACGTTGAAATGGTCGTATTGTCACTGGGGCTCGAACCCAGAGTGGACAGCGAAGTCACACAGCGCCTGCTCACATTATCAAGAACCCCAGACGGCTTCTTCATGGAGGCCCATCCCAAACTTCGCCCTGTTGACGCGCCGACTGGTGGGATTTTCTTGGCTGGTTGCGCCGAATCACCTAAAGATATAAAGGACAGCGTCACTCAAGCGAGTGCAGCTGCGGCACGTGCGAGCATTTTGATGGCTAAGGGAAAGGTTGCGGTTGAAGCCATAACCTCCAACTTGATTCCAGACCTGTGCACTGGCTGTCAAATGTGCGTGAAAGTTTGCCCCTTCAACGCAATTTCATTCAATAAGGAATTGAAAAAAGTCAATCTTGTGGAAGCAGCTTGTTCAGGATGCGGCACCTGCAGTGCCGAGTGCCCATTCAACGCCATAACCATGCGGCACTTCACCGACGACCAAATCTTTGCGCAGATAGACGCCGCAACCGAGATTGATGCTGACAAAAAAATCGTGGCTTTCTGCTGCAACTGGTGCGCCTACGCAGGCGCCGACTTTGCAGGCGTGAGCAGAATACAATATCCAACAAACGTGCGCATAATTCGAACCATGTGTTCTGGACGAGTGGCGCCCAAGTTTGTTGAGCGAGCCTTTGCCCGCGGTGCTGCCTCTGTTCTCGTCGCGGGCTGCCACTTTGGAGACTGCCATTACATCAACGCCAACTATCAGACCCAGAAACGAATGGAACATTTGTGGAAGAAGATGGAGAGGCTGGGCTTAAACAAAGAGCGGTTGCAGATCGCTTGGATCAACGCTTCCGAAGGAGAGAAACTCGCGTCGAAAATCAAAGAAATACAAGGCATCGTGACCAACGTAAGCCCTGAAGAAATCGAGAAGTCGAAAAAGATGACGGAGAGGGGCTAAGAAAGGTGGTTTTGATGCCTGTTAAGACGTGGCGCAAACCCCTAGACGCAGACAAAATCAAGCCGCCTAAGGGAGAAGTTCACATCATCGCCAATCGTTGCAAGGGCTGTGGCTTCTGCATCGAGTTTTGCCCAAAAGACGTATTGGAGGAATCTAGTGAAATAAATGAGCGCGGGGTTCATCCACCAAGGGTTGTCGATGAAGATCGATGCGCCCTCTGCGGCTTCTGCTCGGCGGTCTGTCCCGACTTCGCCATATTCACCAAGGAAAAGAACGCTAAGGAGGCTAAAAAATGACCACTATTTCTATTGAGAAACCCAAAACAATTGTGCGGCCTGGGCCACGATTCATGAGCGGGGACATCGCCTGCGCCGAAGGCGCATTAGTCGCTGGTTGCAGATTTTTCGCTGGCTATCCGATAACGCCAGCCACTGAAATTGCAGAGCATATGGCTCGTCGCCTGCCAGAGATCGGTGGAGCTTACATTCAAATGGAAGACGAAATCGCCTCGATGGCGGCAGTTATTGGAGCATCCTACGCCGGCGTCAAATCCATGACGGCCACGTCTGGTCCAGGCTTCAGTCTCATGATGGAAAACATCGGCTTAGCTGTCATGACTGAAACGCCTTGTGTTATTGTGAACGTTATGAGAGGTGGTCCTAGCACTGGTCAGCCAACTATGCCTGGGCAACAAGATGTTATGCAGGCGCGGTGGGGTTCGCACGGCGACTATGAAATCATCGCTTTAGCACCTTCTTCGGTTCAGGAAATGTTCGACTTAACGGTTGAGGCTTTCAACCTTTCCGAGACTTATCGGGTTCCCGTTTTTGTTCTTGCAGACGAAATCGTGGGGCACATGTGGGAGCGTGTGAGCATTCCAGAACCTGAAAACATAAAAACGGTTAATCGAAAAAAGCCCAAGGTTCCGCCGAGTAACACGTTTGACCCCTTCAAACCTGACGAGAACTTGGTTCCTCCAATGGCTGTTTTTGGAGAAGGCTATCATTTTCACGCAACTGGATTAACTCACGATGAACGCGGTTATCCTCGAACCGAGAGCGCTGAGGTTCAGACGAAGCTTGTTCAGCGCCTCTGCGACAAGATACGCAAGAACAAGGAGAGAATTATTCGAGTCGAAAAAGCCATGCTAGGAGACGCTGAAGTAG